>LNFM01001146.1_pt1 | contig 62269 bp, 51 predicted proteins | sample 596031 | NCBI WGS metagenome assembly LNFM01 (sample SAMN04254537, study PRJNA301005) | activated carbon metagenome | isolation source: dual media filters at the Ann Arbor, Michigan drinking water treatment plant | place: USA: Ann Arbor
GGTGGCGGCTGTTGTCGCATTTGTTGCATTGACAGCGTTGGTGGCGTTCACTGCGTTGGTCGCGTTGGTGGCGGTATCGGCGGTCGTCGCCGTGGTTGCAGAGATGCTTCGGACTGCATAAGGCGAACTGCCTATCCGCTGCCGCGGGTCGAGAATGGTAAAGCCGCCGCCGCCGGCCTGCCGGACGCGAATCTCGAGAAAGCGTTCGGGTCCGGTGAAGTTTGCTCCGAAATCAAGAGAAACGGTGAACCGTCCGTCGGCGACGGCAACATTGGGTCTCGACTGTGTCGTCCCGATCTGAGTGCCGGCGGTCGCGGCATCGTAGAGCAGAAACTCAAGGTCAAAGCTTCCGTTCGCCGGCTGGCCGCTGAATTGAAGTTCGCCTTGGTAGGTGAACGATGTGGATTGGGCAATTGATTGCCCGAGAAAGATGCTAAGAAGTAAAAACAAGAATCCAAGCCGACGAATATTCATATCGATTTTCTCGCTAAAGTTGTTCCGATGGGTGTAGTTGTTGGGCAGATTGCCCGATTGTGGACTACGAGAAGCGAAAAAGTCCTTTGATTTTTCGTTAGAAATGCTTAGAATTTGTTAGTCCCAACGGAAAAACGCTTTATGAACCGCACCTACGAATTCGGTGAATTCAGGTTAGACGCCTCGAAGCGAATGTTGATTCGAGGCGGCGACGAAGTACAGGTCTCACCAAAGGCCATCGAATTACTCGTGCTTTTGGTGGAATCTGGTGACCGGGTCGTGACTCGCACGGAGATAATGGACCGGCTCTGGCAAGATACTTTCGTTGAGGAAGGGAACATTAATTTCCACATCTCAAACCTGCGGCGGGCCCTTGGGCAAAACGGCAAGCCGGAGTCGCAATACATCCGAACCGTTCCGCGAAAAGGATATAAATTCATTGCGGACATCAGGCAACCGGACGAAGATGCCCTGAAATCGCCAGATGATCGGCCGAGCGTTCGCACCCGGTTTCGCCGTTGGCAACCGTTTGCACTTGCGGGGACGATTATTGCGATCGTCGGGGTCGTGTTCGCAACGATCCTCGGATCTGGGATTCGCGGCGAACAAGTTCGAGCAAACAATACGGCGGCGGATGTGCCGGCAGAGGCGGTCGCTTTTTATAAGAAGGGCAAGCGGGTTTGGGAGAGCCGGGTCTTTACCGAACAAGATCCCGGCGAACTTTTCCGGCAGGCGATCGCGATCGCACCCAATTATTTGGACGCCCACATCGCTCTTGCCGATACGCATGCCTTTGATGCAACGCCTGAGAAGGCGGAGCAGGTAATAGCGACTGCTCGTAAGATCAGCGGGGATTCGGCAGACCTGCTCGCGACCGAAGCTTTCATCCGGATGTTCCATTATTGGGACTGGGCGGGTGCTGAAGCCGGTTTCCGAAACGCGGTCGCCATCGAACCGGAGAATGCCAAGGCAAGGCACTGGTATGGCGTGCTGCTTTCATTGACAGGGCGCTTAGATGAAGCAAGGGCCGAGATGCGGCGGGCACGGGAGCTTTCGCCGGATTCGCTGATCATCGCTTCGGACCTCGGCCAGCTTGAGTATTTCGCCGGCGATCTTTCAGCCGCCGCAACAGAGCTCGAGAACGTACTCCGTATCGAACCGCGGTTCACGATGGCCCGGCGATATCTTGCCGAGGTGCATGAGGCCCGTGGCGAGGAATCGGAGGCGTTTGAAGAGCGGTTGAAAAGCGTTGTCCGGTCGTCGGATTCGGTCGTCGAATCGCAACGGGTTTTCGAGGAAAGCGGGCTGCGGGGTATATGGACGCAACTGGTCGGAAGCGGCCAATGCGGTGCGGACGCCGCAAATCCTTACGATTGCGCTCGAGCCTTTGCGAAACTTGGGGATGATGAGAAGGCACTCGATCAGCTTGAGATCGCCGTTCAGAAGCGGGTCTTTCACATTCCGTTCGTCTCGGTCGATCCGGTTTTCAGACGGCTGAGGGACAACGACCGATTCCGTGGGGTGGTTGACGCAACCGCTTCCAGAAGTGCGATCGCCCGCAAATAGGGAAAGCACTCTTTACAATAAGGAAAGGGCCCGTACCTTTTGAGCACGAGCCACTTATTTTTTCCTTAAACCCTATCTACGATCAAGAGCAAATGTGCCGACAAGATCCTCAAAGGTGTCCCCAATTTCCGTTGATCCAAAAGTTAATTTCCGAGCCGGATTTCACAATTTGGCGGTAACCGAGCCGGGAGCCTACCTACAAACTCCCTGTTTTTGTACAACGCGTTATGTCTATAGAGAATAATCGAGAAAACGCGAAAAGTCAAGACTTTTTTTTCATCTGGCACTCAACTTTTTTAAGTGCTAATTCTCATTGTATTTTGCCTACGCAGAAGCCGCGATCGCTTCGTCAAAAATCTCCAGAGCGACGTCCGCGTTTTCTTTGGTCAGGATAAGCGGCGGCGACCATCGGATTGTGCTGGTGCCGCAGCCGAGGATGACCAAGCCCTTGTTGAAGCACGCCATCTCGATGCGGTCGCGGAGCTCGGGGTTGGGCTTGCGCGAGGCCTTGTCCGTGACGAACTCGACGCCGAGCATCAATCCCATTCCGCGGACATCGCCGATGCATTCGTATTTTTCTTTCAGCTTTGCGAGCCCGGCTTTGAGATGGCCGCCGACCTCGGCCGAATTTGCGACCAGGCCGCCTTCGAGGAGCTCGATGGTTTTCAAGGCAGAGGCGATCGCAACCGGGTTGCCGCCGAAGGTCGAGGCGTGTGCCCCTTTGTGCCAGTCCATGATTTCAGCCTTAGCGGTACAAACGCCGATCGGCATTCCTGAACCGATGCCTTTTGCCATACAGACGATGTCGGCCTTGACGCCTTCGTGGTGATCGAGGGCAAACATCTTGCCGGTGCGGCCCATTCCGGACTGAACCTCATCGACGATGAGCATTATCCCGTGCTTGTCGCAGATCTGGCGGATGGCCTTGACGACCTCGGTCGGAGCGGGAACATAGCCGCCTTCGCCCTGGACGACCTCGAGCACAATACCGGCAACCTCTTCCGGCGGGGTGGTCGTATTGAAGAGACGGTCCTCGATCCAACTTACGGTGCCCATACAGCAAGAGCCGTCGTCGCATTTGCCGAGGTTGAACGGGCATTGGTAACAATTCGGATAGGGTACGTGGACGACGTCAAGAGCCTGGCGGGCAAAGCCAAGCCGCTGTGCCTTTTTTGACGACGTAAGCGAAAGAGCACCGAGCGTTCGGCCATGGAACGAGCCGAAGAACGAGATGAACTTCTGCCGCTTGGTGTGATACATAGCGAGCTTCAGGGCGGTTTCGATCGCTTCAGCACCGCTATTGGCAAAGTGCGTTTTGGTCGGGCCATCGATCGGCACGATCTCGTCGAGCTTACGCCCAAGCTCGGGCATGTGCTTGTAGTAATAGTCCGTGCCGCAGAGGTGGATGAGTTTTGCCGCCTGATCGCTGATCGCCTTTACGATATCGGGGTGGCAGTGGCCGGTCGAGCAAACGGCGACGCCGGCGTTGCAATCCAGAAAAATGTTGCCGTCCGGGTCTTCGATCCAAACGCCGTAAGCTCGTTCGGCGACGAGCTTGTAATTCGGCCGCGGATAGCTCGGGGTAACGTATTTTGCGTCAGCTTCGACGATGGCTCGTGCGTTCGGGCCCGGAAGCTCGGTCTTTATGATCGGTCGTTGCAATTCGGTTGTCGGTGTCATTATTTTCTCCTGAATATGTTTAGACTCCACGTTTTAGCGTGGCAAATCAGCAACAAGGTAGAGTCTGTTGCTCTGAACAAATTGGAGAAATTAGTCGCCACCGAAAAGGTGGGCTCGTTGCCATGCGGGTCGAAGACTTGCAATAGATCGCGGCGTCATAAGATGCCGCCATCTTACCAGAAGGGTGTCGAGCCTTCAACTCAAGGTCGGCGTGACGTTAACACTAATCTTCGAGTTTGATCGAGGTGAGGAGCTGTTCAAATTCGGGATCGTTTTTCAGAAAGCGATATTCCGGATCGTGGAGCACCTGAAGGAGCCACGGGTCGCGGACGCGTTCGGCCTCGCTCAGCCATTTGATCGTTTGATCCCGGTCCTTGGCGAGAGCCGCAACGAGAGCGATATTCGAAGGCGGAAAATAGCTTTTCGCGTAACGTTTTTCGAGGTCCTCACGCCATTGGCGAAGTGCATCAGCTCGCGAACTATTGGCCATGGTCGCACGGACCTTATCGATCTGCTCCGAGTTTCCTTCATCGATCGAAAACGCCGCGAAGTATTCTTCCAGCGATTCCTCCCGCCGATTCTGCATAAAATAGACCGTCGCGAGGTACCAGTTGGCCAAGCTGAAGTTCGGTGCATTTGTCTTTAGTTGCTGAAGCCGCGTTTCAGCTTCACTTTGTTTGCCGGAAACCATCAGATTATAGGCAATGTTCGCCTGGCCGATGTTCGATGTTGGGTCTAGCTTTTCAGCGGCCAGAAGTTGCCCGAGGCCTTCGTCGGTTCGGCCCATTACCGAGAGCATCCAGCCGAATCGCAGTTTCGGGGTCGGATCATTTGGCGAAAGTTCGATCGCCCTTTTGAAATCAGCTTCCGTCGCCTTCCAGTCTCGATTGTATAGAAACTCGATCGATGCCCGTGTCGAATAAACTTCGGATTGCGTCGGGTCGAGCTGCATTGCCTGGTTCACGGACGCGAGTGCAAAGGGTATCGATTCGCGGGCCGGCTTGTAGCCATAATCGTAGTAACCAAGATGGACGTCAGCAAGACCGTTGTGTGCTTCGGCAAATTTCGGATCGAGCGTGATCGCTTGCTCGAAAAAGCCGCGGGCCGTGTTGAATCCCTCGAGGGTTCGTTGGTTCCAGTGATACCGTCCGCGCAGATATGCCTGATAGGCTTCGTTATTATCAGTTGGCCGATCGTGGAGCCGATTGCTTTCCGCCACTGATAGATTTGCGATCAGGGCGCGTGCGGTCAATTCGGAGACGGTATCCTGTACTTTGAAAAGATCCGCCTCAGTGTAATCAAACGATTCATTCCACAATTGCCGGCCATCGGCGACGTTGATGAGCCGCGCGTTCACCCTAAACCGATCCTCCACCTTTTGCAGATTCCACTCAACGACAGTATCGACACCGAGCTTTCTGCCGATCGCCAGCGGATCCGGATCGATTTTGGATGCAGCGATAGTGGACGAAAGCGGCCTGATCACAAGATCGCCATAGCGGCCAAGTTGAGAGATAAGCGCATAGGTCATCCCTAAAAGAAGTGAGTGGTCGATCTTGGCGCCGCTGATATCTTCAAGCGGGATCACGGCGACCGAACGGATCGGTGAAGGCTTTGAACCTCTGGTCAGAACCCATACTGCGCCGAAGGTTCCGAATGCCAGCACCGCGATGATGCCGATAGTGAGAAGCCGATTCATGCCCGCGCGTCCCGAGGCTGGAAGTGCGAGCGGCGGGCGAACGGAAAGCTCAACAGATTGGTCCTCGCCGACCTCTTCGATCCAAGTCTCTTCAACGGTCTGTTTTTCGACGATGAGGTCGAGCGGCCGACGCTCTACCAATGCGGTTTCGACTTCCTTTATCTCGGCAACAAAGCGAAAGCCGCGGCGGGGGACAGTTTCGATAAAAGTGGTCTCGGGTTCGTAGGCTGCGAGAGATTTTCGGAGCTTTGAGATGGTGTACGAGAGAGCGTTGTCCTCAACAAATGTATCCTGCCAGACCTCTTCAAAGATCTCATTCTTGGAAACTATTCGGTCGCGGTTCTCAATAAGGTAAACAAGAAGCTGATGGACCTTTGGAGCAAGCTTGACCGTCTCGTTCGAATGGGTCAAGAGGCCCGAGGCCGTATCAAGCGAGAACCCCGCGAAAGCGTATAAATGCCTTCCGGTCAGACTTTTACCGTTGACTTCACTATTACTCACGAATTACTAAGGTTTTCCTCAAGACTTGGGGAATGGATTCCTCCAATATACCAGAATTCGCCAACAGCAGGAAAAAAGATGAGCCCAATAAGAAGAATTTACAGACGTGTAACAACGACCGAACGGCTCGTCGTTCCGCCCCGGGAAGTTCATATCCGGCCGATACCTGGCGACACGTTTCGGGTCGAGATCTTTATGAAAGATGGTGCGGGAGAAATATTGGTCTATGAACGCGAACACAGAGGAACTGTCGAAGTTGAAGAATTGGACGACGGGAAGTTCATATTAACCGGAGATGTTTCGTGATCTTGGGTTCGAATAAAGATCCTAAGGAAGAATACAACCATACGGGAAAAGATGGAGTTAAGCACATGAAAATTAGCCGCAGTTACATTTTGATGATCATTACTTGTATGTTCTGCCTCTCTGGCGAGCTTTCGGCACAAACGACCGCATTTACTTATCAGGGCAATTTAAATGTAAGCAGTTCGCCCCAGGCAAGCCCAAACGGAGGCGGAACACCTGCGACCGGGAGTTTTGATTTTGAGTTTCTGCTTTTTGATGCCCAGACCGGCGGTGAGCAGATAGGCTCGATACTTGCTCGAGAAGGCGTTCCGGTCGTAAACGGAAATTTTACGGTTACGCTGGATTTCGGTGCGGCCTTTCCGGGCACCGACCGATTCTTGCAGATCGCGGTCCGCAGTGCCGGGAATCCGAGCGGCTACACTCCGCTCAGCCCGCGTACGCAACTTAGCAGCTCGCCGTACGCCGTAAAAAGCTTAAGTTCGGAAACCGCTGTAAATGCTGCGCAGCTTGGCGGTGTTCCCGCAGACCAATTCATTACAACAGCAACGGGCGGCACCAATTTTATCCAGAACAATACGACTCAACAGGCTGGAGCAAACTTTAACATCGGCGGCACCGGGAGGGCAAATATCTTCAATGCAACATCCCAGTACAACATAAATAATTCGAGTGTGCTCAGTGCACCCGGTATATCCAATATTTTCCTAGGTTTTATTTCAGGCAGGGATAACACCACCGGTAGCAGAAATGCGTTCATTGGACCGAACGCTGGTTTTCTGAATAGAGGTGGATCCGACAATACTTTTGTAGGACATTTGTCTGGCGACTTAAATCAGGTCGGGATAGGAAACACTTACGTTGGCCAAAGAAGTGGTCGCTTTTTTCGTGGCGATCACAATTCGATCGTCGGATTTTCATCTGGCCAAGATGTTGATACAGGCGAGTCATTAGATGGTAATGAAAACACGGGTATCGGGGCATTTGTTCTATTTGAAGAGGACCTTAACAATGCAACGGCAATAGGAGCGCGTGCCGCTGTGTTTCAAAGTAATTCGATTGTTCTCGGCAGCATAAATGGCGTAAATGGCGCTTTGTCGAACACTCGAGTTGGAATTGGAACATCCTCGCCTGCTCAAGAGCTACATGTCCGTGGCCCGGGTGATGTTGAAGTGATGATCGATAGCACAGACGCGGCCGGTAGAAGATGGTCGCTGCAGTCGGGCGGGGCTACCGATGGCCGATTTGCAATCATTGACCGTACGCTTAATTCGAATCGATTGACAATACTTTCAAATGGATTTGTGGGAATTGGAAATAGTGCTCCGCAGGACCGGCTCAACGTTAATGGAAATGTCAGTTTAGTCCTCGCCTCGGGCGGTTCGGTGAGCGTCTGTCAGGTTCCTGCATCCTTTCGGCTGGCGACCTGCAGTTCAAGTCTTCGCTACAAGACGAATGTAAATCGTTTCGGCCTGGGCCTCGATTTGATCAGGCGACTCAGGCCGATCACCTTTAATTGGGTCGAAGGCGGCACGAGCGATCTCGGGCTTGGTGCGGAAGACGTGGCCGCGGTCGAGCCACTGCTGGTCACACGCAACGAAAAAGGCGAGGTGGAGGGCGTGAAGTACGATCGGGTCGGCGTTGTGCTTGTCAATGCCGTAAACGAGCAGCAAGACGAGATCAAAACGCAGCAAACAGAGATCGAAGCTCTGAAGAAAAAACTCGGCGACCAGCAGGCGGAGCTTGACGCTCTGAAAAGCTTTGTTTGTTCACAGACCCCAACGGCCGCCATTTGCCGTACCAAGAACGAGGAAAAATAATGAAGAAAATTCAATCGCTAACGAACGTTCTTATCATCGGCATCCTGCTGTTTGCCGCTAACGGTGTCATCGCCCAGTCGGTCGTCTTTACATACCAGGGCAGCCTGAATTTATCGGGACAGCCCGCGAACGGGAATTTTGATTTCGAGTTTGCACTCTTCGATGCCGCGTCGGCGGGCAACCAGCTTGGGGCGACGCAGACTGTGAATAACGTGGCGGTCGCCGCCGGCGTGTTCACCGTTAATCTCAATTTCAATAACAATTTTACCGGCGATCCCCGCTTCCTGGAGATCCGCGTTCGCCATGCAGGCCAGCCCGGCATAACGATTCTCGGTCCGCGGCAGCCGATCAGCTCGGCGCCATACGCGTTAAGGAGCATTTCCGCGGAAACGGCAAGCAATGCTGTGAATGCCACGAATGCCGTCAACGCGACAAACGCCGTCAATGCCGCGAACGCAACAACCGCGGCAACGGCCACGAACTCCTTTTTTCTGGGGGGCATTGCGGCGAATCAGTACGTGCAGACCGGCGATGTCCGGCTTTCCGATGCCCGTTCGCCATTGCCAGGAAGTATTAGTTACATCCAGAACTCAAACAACCTGCAGTCTTCGTCGAACTTCAACATCTCCGGTAACGGCACGGCGGGCGGCACACTGTCAGGCAACATCGTCAATGCATCGACGCAATACAATATCGGCGCGATCCGCGTGCTTTCAGTCGCGGGAACGGGCAATGTGTTTGCCGGCGTCGGTGCAGGCCCCAACAACGCGGGCACCAATAACGCATTCTTCGGGCGGAATGCAGGCTTATTGAACTCTACGGGTAGCAGCAACGCCTTCTTCGGGGAGAGAGCAGGCGTCTCGAACACTACGGGCGGCCAAAACGCATTCTTCGGGAAGGATGCAGGCGGAGACAACACTACGGGCTTCTCCAACTCCTTCTTCGGGGGCCGTGCAGGCTCACGTAACGCAACGGGCAATAACAACATCTTCTTAGGGGAGAATACAGGCTCTTTCAACACGACGGGCAGCGGCAACGCGTTCATCGGATACATCGCTGGTAACATCAATACGACCGGCAGCGGCAATACCGCCGTCGGCGGTTTTGCTAATGTACTAGTCGGTGATCTCACAAATGCGACAGCAATCGGCCATAGAGCAGCCGTCTCGCAGAGCAATTCGCTCGTACTCGGTTCTATAAACGCGGTAAACGGTGCGACGGCTGATACAAATGTAGGGATCGGCACGACGGCGCCGACTGCCCGGCTTCATATCGCGACCAATAGCGCGGATATGCTGGTGGGCGGCGGAGGCTGTCCGGCGGGCAGCATTGGGATCGGTTTGAACGGCCCGCTCGGGAATTGTACGAATTACTCGGTTCGCGGCGATGGGCAAAGCGTCTTCATTAACCGTCCGACCGGGGGACTCGTCGTCTTCCGCGAAAATAACGGTTCTTCTCAGGTCTTGATACATCCAGGCGGCAGTCTTGAGCTGCGCGTTCTCGGAACCTCGGGCGGCACGGCATTGTGCCGAAATGCTTCAAGCATCATCGCTTTCTGCTCTTCCTCGCTTCGCTACAAGAAGAACATCTCTCCGTTTGCTCCGGGAATGTCGTTCATCCGGCAGCTTCAGCCAATTGCGTACGAATGGAAGGCGGACGGGATGAAGGATGTCGGGTTCGGGGCGGAGGACATCGCCCGGATCGATCCGCGATTCGTTACCTACAACGACAAGGGCGAGGTCGAAGGCATCAAGTACGACCGCATGAGCGCTGCGTTCGTCAACGCCTTCACCGAACAGCAAACTCAGATAGAGTCTCAAAAGGCCGAGATCGACGCATTGAAAAGTCAACTTCAGAAGCAGAGAAGCGAGATCGCTGAACTGAAGGCACTGGTCTGTTCGGCCGTGCCGAATGCCGCTATCTGTTCGGTGCCGAGGTAGTCATTGGAACTTTCCGGAGTCTCCTTTTGCCGGCGAATTGATCGGTCAGAAGTATCGTGCAGGCTGTCGCAATGCGGCTGCCTGCTTTTTCAAATTTCGATCGAGGTGTCATTTACGGACGTGATAACGGACGTATATCGGAGGCCTTGAGCTCCTGAACCTCCGAAATTAGGGGCGATATTTGAACCGCTGGCATCTGAGGGGATATTCTGAACGCATTAGTTCTTAATAAGATCACTTCGGAGAAAATATGAAGACCTTCCTCACAGAGATTACTGCGATAGCTTTCGCCACCGCATTGTTTGCCGTCGTCGTCCTTGGCCAAACGCCGGCCGAGACGCCGAAGCCGGCACCACCTCCGCTGCCAAAGATTGTGGAGGTCGAGCGGCCGCTAGTTCGCTCGGTCGATCCAAAGAAGCTTCCGGCTCCGTTTCACACGGTCAGCGCTCGGCGGCCGTCGCGGGTGGTACCCCAACCGGCGACGGCCGAACTCCGTGTGCCAAAGGGCTTTAAGGTGAACGTCTTTGCCGAAGGCGATTTTGTCTATCCGCGATGGATGGTACTTGCACCGAATGGCGACGTCTTTGTGGCCGATTCACGTGCAAACCGCGTTATCGTCTTGCGAGATAAGAACAAGGACGGTGTTGCGGATGAGCGTTGGGTCTGGTCGGACAAACTCGATCAGCCTTTCGGAATGGCGTTTCACAAGGATTGGTTTTACGTTGCCAACACCGACTCGGTCGTCCGCTTTAAGTACCGCATTGGACAAACTTCAGCCGAGGGTGAGCCGGAGCGGCTGGTCGAGCTGACCCGCGGTGGATATAACCAACACTGGACGCGGAACATCATCTTCTCGCCGGACGGTTCGAAGATGTTTCTTTCCATCGGTTCGGAGACGAACGTTTCAGAAGAGGAAGATCCGCGGCGAGCGGCGATCTCGGTTTACGACCCCGACGGGAAAAATCATCGTATATACGCTTCGGGCCTCCGAAATCCGATCGGGCTTGCCTGGAACCCAAAGACGGGCGAGCTCTGGACCGCCGTCAATGAACGCGACGGAATGGGCGATGACCTCGTGCCGGACTTTGCGACCTCGGTCAAAGAGGGCGGATTCTACGGCTGGCCGTATGCCTACATCGGCCCGAATGAAGAACCGAGGCGGAAGGGTGAAGCTCGGAAGCTCGTGGAGAGGACGATCGTTCCCGACGTGCTTTTCCGCTCGCACGTCGCCGCTCTTGGGATAGAGTTTTACACCGGTAAGATGTTTCCCGCAGAGTATCGCGGCGATGCATTCGTCGCCTTTCACGGCTCATGGAACCGGCAAAAGCTTTCGGGGTATAAGATCGCCCGCATCAAGTTTGACGCGAACGGCAAGCTCGAAGGCAACAGCTACGAGGAATTCGTTTCAGGGTGGCTCCCGGACGAAACCTCGAACGAAGTCTGGGGAAGGCCTGTCGGCCTGCTTGTCCATTCGGACGGCTCGCTCTTGATCACCGACGATGGAGCGCGGAAGATCTGGCGCGTAAGTTACGCAAAGTGATCCCGCAAGAAAAGAAAAAAAGCCGCGGAGGAAGACAGCTCTCCGCGGCTTTTCTTTTTGGCTCAAATCGTGAATTACGACTTGGGCATCAGGACTGTATCAACAACGTGGATAACACCGTTCGACTGCATAACGTCGGCGATCGTCACGGTCGATTTGCCGCCGTTTTCGTCGGTCAAGATCACCTTCGCTCCCTCAAGCGAAGCAGTCAAAGTGCCGCCTGCGACGGTCTTGAAAGTTGCCTTGCCATTGCCGGCCTCGATCGCCTTTGCGATCGACGCTGCATCCTGCTTGCCTGCCACAACGTGGTAGGTCAGGATTCCGGTCAGTGCCTTCTTGCTTTCCGGCTTGAGCAATCCATCAAGAGTCGCCTTCGGGACCTTGTCGAAAGCTGCGTTGGTCGGAGCAAAAACGGTGAACGGGCCAGTGCCCTTCAGAGTTGTTACCAAGTCGGCCGCCTTAACCGCGGCAACCAACGTCGTGTGATCCTTCGATTCAACCGCGTTGTCTACGATGTCTCGCGTGGCCAGCATAGGTGCTCCGCCGACCATTGGATTTGAGTTGGCTGCGGTGTTGGTATTCGTCGTAGCAGCCGAGTTCGTCGTATTTGCTGCCACAGCGGTGTTGGTGCGGTTTGCTGCCGTGTTCGATGTGGTGTTCGTCGCCCCACCTCCGCAGCCCGAGAGGACCGCCGCGGTGGCGACAAATGCTGTAAGTGATAGTGTTAGTTTCATATGCGTCTCCAGAAATAAATTGCTACTTTCGGCTACATACTTTTCGAGCGTTGAGAGAAACTCAACGTTCGAATGCGGTCAAAAGGTGTTCTGGGGACGCTTTCGGCTCAATTCCACTTTCGGATTCAAATATGCCTAGACGGTGAGGTTCTTGAATTCTTGTATTGTTTTGATCAGCTATTAGCTGTTAGCGATTAGCTGTAAGCTTTTGGGCTTGCTGACAGCTGATCGCTAACGGCTGAACAAAAAAACTAAAACGCTGGCTCTTCGTAAATGCCATACACATCCCTTAGCGCGACGCATATCTCTTCGACAGTTGCGTATGCGGCGACTGCTTCGATGATGGCGGGCATTGTGTTTTCGTTGTCGCGGGCGGCGAGCTTCAGGCGATCGAGTGACGTTGCAACGGCGCCGTTGTCGCGGGTCGATTTTACGTGGGCGAGACGTTCGAGTTGGTGGTCGCGGACGGCCTCGTCGATCTGGAGGATGTTGTACCTGCCGGCCTCTTCCTCCATCGTGTATTTGTTCACACCGACGATCACCTGCTCTTTTCGCTCGACGGCCTTCTGATATTGATATGCAGATTCCTGGATCTCCCGCTGCGGAAAACCGGCCTCGACCGCCTCGACCATGCCGCCGAAGCCATCGATCTTGTCGAAATAATCAAAACAGCCTTCGATCATCTTTTCGGTCAGCGATTCGACGTAATAGCTGCCGGCGAGCGGATCGACCGTGTTAACGACGCCGGTCTCTTCGGCGATGATCTGTTGTGTGCGAAGTGCGATCACGGCCGCCTCGTCCGAGGGCAGAGCCAGGGCCTCGTCAAATGAATCTGTGTGGAGCGACTGCGTGCCGCCGAGAACTCCGGCGAGCGCTTGTATCGCGACGCGGGCGATGTTATTAAGCGGCTGTTGGACGGTGAGCGAAACGCCGGCCGTCTGCGTGTGGAAACGCATCTGCATCGTCCGCGGGTTCATTGCGCCGAAGCGTTCCTTCATCGTCCGTGCCCAGATGACGCGGGCGGCACGGTACTTGGCGATCTCTTCAAAAAAGTCGTTGTGAGCATTAAAGAAAAACGAGAGACGCGGGACGAAATCGTCGACGTCCATACCGCGATCGACGCCGTATTGAACGTATTCGACGCCATCACGGAGCGTAAACGCCAGCTCCTGCAATGCGGTCGCACCGGCCTCGCGGATGTGGTAGCCGGAGATGGAGATCGGGTTGTATTTCGGAACGTGTTTGACCGTGTATTCGAAAGTATCGATGACGAGTTTCATCGCCGGCTTGATCGGGTAGATCCATTCTTTCTGGGCTATGTATTCTTTGAGAATGTCGTTTTGGAGCGTGCCGGAGATCTTGTTGAAATCGGCCTTTTGCTTTTCGGCGACTACGAGATACATCGCGAGAAAGATCGGGGCCGGGGCGTTGATCGTCTGCGAGACGGTGACCTCGTCGAGCGGAATGCCGTCAAAAAGCACCTCGAAATCCGCAAGGCTCGAGACAGCGACTCCGCACTTGCCGACCTCGCCCTCCGAAAGCGGCGAATCCGCATCAAGGCCCATCAATGCGGGCAGGTCGTAGGCGACCGAAAGGCCGGTCTGGCCATGTTCCATCAGGTACTTGAACCGGGCGTTGGTGTTCTCAGGCGAAGAGAAGCCAGCGAATTGGCGCATCGTCCAGAGCCGGCCGCGATAGCCGGTCGGGTGGATGCCGCGTTTGTACGGATACTCGCCGGGGAAGCCGACGTCAATGTCGTCGCTCTCGGCCTCGGTGTAGAGCCGCTCTACCGGTTCGAGCGAAACGCCCTCAAACGACGCCTTACGCTCCGGCGATCTCTCTAGCACCTTCGCGAGTGTTTGCTCTTCCCAACGCTGCTTCTCCGCCTCGGCGGCCGTCTTCGCTTCCTTTATCTCAGTTGCCATAGCTTATAGATGTATAAAGGGAGATTTTAGCATAGGGAAGTGAGGAGTGATGAGTGGTCACTCGCTGATCCGGGTTCTTGCTCGGGCCGCGAGGAACATAATTATTGCGAGGGCGATGCAGAGGACGGGGATGATCATCATTGCCGATTGCAGGCCGGCACCGCGGAAGGGTTCGAGGGCTGCGGCCGAGAGTTCGGTTACGCCGGCGGCGAGGGCCGCGTTTCGGGTGAAGTGATCGCTCATCATCCCGACGACGTAGGGCCCGAGAGCACCGCCGAGCAGGTACATCGCCATGAAATAGACTGCCATTGCCGTGCCGCGAAGTTCCCGCGGAGTGATGTCCGCGATGGTCGCGTATGTGACCGAATAGTAGAAATACATCAAGGCAAATGCCGAGCCCATCGCGAGCAGAAACACCGTCGTATTGCCGGCCTCGGCCATGATCGCCGTGTAGAAAAGCGGGACCGAAAGTAGCGTTGCGGCGGCGACGACGATCAGCCCGCCGTTCAGTCGCCAACGTTTTGCGAGGTCGCCGGCGATGCCGCCGAGGATCAACCCGGGAAGCGTAAAGATGCCGTTTACGAGCATCGCGATGATGTTCGCATCGCGGATGTCGAGTTCGTGGAACCGCATCAGGTACGGCGTCATGAAGGAGCTCAAGGCGTAGAGGCTGAAGTTGTGTACCGCTCCCGAAAGTATCAGCCAGAACATCGTCTGTGACGAGATGACGCGGCGGAATGGCTCCCACGAAAGGCCGGTCGTTGAGGCGACAGTCGGTGCATCGCTGCGGAGCGGTTCCCGGATGAAGAGGGCAGCGACGGCAAGTAGAAGTCCCGGAAATCCGGCGACGAAAAAGGCCGTCCGCCAGCCGTATTCCTGGGCGACCCAGCCGCTAACCGCAAAGCTCAGTGCGATGCCGATAGGCAGCCCAAGCATAAAGATGCTCATCGCCCGGGCACGCTTGTCCTCGGGGAAAAGGTCGCTGATCAGTGAAGTCGCCGCCGGTGCGCATGATGCCTCGCCGACTCCGACTCCGAGCCGGAGCAAAAAGATCTGCGTGAAGTTTCGTGCAAAGCCGGAGGCGAAAGTAAGCAGGCTCCAAACAAAAACTCCCGCCGCGAGGATGCGTTTCCGCGGGACGCGATCGGCGAGGCGGCCGAAGGGAATTCCGACAAACGCATAGAGCAGCGTAAAGGCCGTGCTCAGCAACCCGAGCGATGTATCGCTCAGCTCAAATTCCCTGCGGATCGGTTCGCCGACGGCGCCGATGATCAGCCGGTCAAAGAAATTGACCGTGTTGATAAGGAAAAGAATCAGCAATGCGTACCACGCACCGCGGACGGGAAATCGCTTTTCGTTATTCATTCGAACGCTTGCCGAGCTGCCCGGCAATTCTCACTCCGTTGCAAACCGCAGCCGGCGGGAATAGAATCTTCTGCGTGTTAAGGACTTTTTCAAATCAGATTGTAGCACTCGCGATTATTTTTTCTATTGTGCCGCTGGCCGGATGCGTGGGCGGCGAAGAGGCAGCAAACAACTCGGCACCGGTCTCGCCGCGTGAGGTTAATGAAAAGAACACTCCGCAGGTGAATGAGAAGGCCGAGGAGCTCGGGTTGCTGATAAAGCTTCCGTTCGTGCCGGTCGAGGTTGCGTGGGTCGAGCAGCCCGCGGTCGCCGAGCCCGGCCGCTCGCCGGGGCCGAACGACAAGAAGCTCCGTGCAGTCATCCTTTATGAAAAAGAAGATGCCGACCAACTCGCTGCGGAAGCCGCAAAGCTCGGCGAGCCGACGGCCGTTGAGATCGATGCCGACACGTGGTTCCCGGCCGAGCTTCTCTCGCAAAGCGAATTGAACGAGGGCCAGAAAATAATGGGGAAAGCGTATTCGGCCGACATGCTTTTTCAGGCTCCGTATCTTGCCGGAACCATGGTACGGATCGACGAGACGAACTACTTCGTCGTCGAGATGTTCACGCGTTAGGTTTCGTAGCGTTTAAGCTTTCTGTAAAGCGTCGAGAGGTCTATCCCGAGCGCCGCGGCCGCGGCCGATTTATCCTGCCCAAGCGATTCCAGAGTCTGGAGAATGTATTCGCGTTCGATGTCTTCGAGCGTCTTGATCCCGCCACTTTCCGTTCCGCTGAAGTTCTTTGAGACGGCGGGCGGCAGATCGGCAAGACCGATCTCCGCGTCGCTGAGAATGAACGCCCGCTCGATCACATTCTCAAGCTCGCGGATGTTTCCCGGCCAGGCGTATTCGGTGAGTGCGTTGATGGCTTCGTCGGTGACCGGCTTCCGCGGGCTGTTCTGTTTTGTGGCGGACTTTAGGGCAAAATGCTTTGCGAGTGCGGGGATGTCCTCGCGGCGTTCGCGGAGCGGCGGGACGACGATCTCGATGACGTTGAGCCGATAGAAAAGATCCTCGCGGAAGCGGCCTTCGCGGACCTCGGCTTCGAGGTCCTTGTGCGTGGCGGCGATGATGCGGGCATCGAAGCCAACGGCCACGGAGGCACCGACCGGCGTCACCTCGTGTTCCTGCACCGCACGCAGGAGCTTGACCTGAAGTGCGGGCGTCGTCTCGCCGATCTCATCCAGAAAAACAGTTCCGCCATCGGCCGAGCGGAAGAAGCCCTTCTTATCGCCGACCGCACCGGTGAACGCCCCGCGGACGTGGCCGAAGAGTTCGCTTTCGAGCAGGGAATCGGGCAGCGCACCGCAGTTGACGGCGAGGAACGGCCGGTCGGAGCGGCGGCTGTTGAAGTGCAACGCCCGGGCAATGAGTTCCTTTCCGGTGCCGCTTTCGCCGCGGATCAGCACGGTCGAATTGGTATCGGCGACCTTCTGCACCATCTCAAGCACGCCCGCAAACGCCGGCCCGCTGCCGATCATTTCCGAGAAATTATACTCGCGGTAAAGCTCGCGGCGGAGCGCCCGGTTTTGGCGAAAGAGCTCGTCCTGGGCGAGGGCGTTGCGGATGGTCTTGAGAATGTCGTCGTTGAGAAAGGGCTTGGTGATGTAGTCGTAGGCGCCTTTGCGGAGAGCGGCGATGGCCGAATCGACCGACGAGAAAGCCGTCATCACAACGACGAGTGCCTGCTCGTCTATCGCCTTGATGTGGTCGAGCATCGTCAGCCCGTCCATCCCGGCCATCTTGATGTCCGTCACCGTCACGGCGATCTCGTTTTCGGCAAAAACACGCAGCCCCGCCTCGGCCGAGTCCGCCGTAAAGACGCTATAACCCTCCGCCTCAAGCAACCGGCGAAGGATATTCCGCATCAGCTCCTCATCCTCAACAACCAGTATCGCCCGCTTCCCCATCACCCCTAGATTCTGCCCTCATTCCCCCCATTTAACAACGCCGCTACAAAACCCTCCTGCAAGCCATTGAAGGAATTCCGAGAAGCTGGTTGGTAAATAACTGCTTAGACAGGAACGTTAATCGCTACGCTCCGTTAGCGTGGTTAAGCGCGATTCGCTCGGCAATAGGAAACCCTTTCGGAGATAAAATGCACTTACGCTCGGGAGTATATTCGATGAAGTGTTCACGGTGTAGCGCTCTTAGGACTTTTCTAAAGTCGCTGCGGCCCTTCTCGGGGACCTCTAAGCTATCAATAAGCTGCTGCTCAGTTTGCGGTGACTGCGCTAGTAGGAGAAAAAGAACTTGCTCCTTTTTTGTTAGACCATCGATCAGAATCCGCTTAACGCTGCCCGCATCCCAGATTCCAGGTACTGGCCGTTCAACAATCCTGTCTACTATGGCAACGGTTTCGGAAATATCAAGATTACTTTCGATTCGAAGAATCTCAGCGAGAATCCATTTAATCGCACTCAGAATAAGCGTTGCATCTAAATAATTGGCGCTTACTGGCCCAACATGACCGATTCCTCTCTTATTCCTCATTCCATAAATGGCAAACATAAGCCTGGGAATGTGGAAGCGATAAGAATCATGAGCTCCTGACTGCCCTTCGAGGCGCGACAACTCGGCATTATTGAATTTGGAGAGATTTTTTCCAATCGGTGTATAGCTTCCGAATAAACGAAAATCAATGAACCTTCGGACAAGCTCTACGAAATGTCCGGAATCTAATTCGCTCGTCTTCCAACTTTGTAGAAAATAGTTCCTCTCGACATCCTTGAATGCTCTAAGGATTGTGTCTGCAAGCGGCGAATCAGATGCCGATTCTAAAATTAACTTGGCCTCAGCTTCCATTTTCTAATTTCGCGATTTCCATAGCCTTCTCCCGGCCTGGGACTGTTAGCCGATAAATTTTGTTACCGCCCTTCTTGCCGTCAGCAAGAACCCATTGCTTTGCACCTTTGAGGTATGAAGCAAAATTGCTTGAATCTAGGCACCCTAGTTCTTCGCATACTTGCCTAATCTCGGATGCGGGCGCACTATTTACTCCAGAAAGTTCCTTGCCCAAAAGGTAAATAAGAGCTGTCCTAACAGTTAGCTCGGCTTTAGAATTTCCACTTACCTTCTTTAAAATTCGCACTACTTCGCCTTCGATGTGGAGTAAGTTATCAAAGCGTAGTTCCTCGTTTGGCTGCCCATCGTTCGGTGATGAGGTGGATACTCTTGAGTTAATTTTTGTCTCCGCGTGCTCATTGCGAGATTCAAATGCTTGAGTCACGACATCCTTAAAAGTCGTGATTTGTTCGCGAACGAACGCTTCACTGCCAGAAATCTCAATTGTAGTTCCATCGCGGACAATGACGATCTTTGCCTGGTCACTCATTACTTGCTCCTATGTTCTTGAAAGCTTGGATTGTCGGTTCGGAAAAGTGGGAACATATATTTTTTCTCGATTATTTATAAGGCAGTTGGGTAGTTTTGTCTAGTCTTTTTTCAAGACTGGCCGATCGCGGTTGGGTTTGATCGGGCAAAATTTGGGCTAAATACGTGAAAGACCGTATTTACCGGGTTTTGAGAGATTTGTGGGCTTGGCGGAACGATTTGCAGGCTTGGCGGAACGAGCGGAAGACTTACGCTTCTCGAGCGCCAGGCTTTGGAAAGGGAACCCGCTGGATGACGAGCCGTTCCAGACCGATCACAAACTCATAAATTGGCGCTAAGCGGCGGCAGAGCCGCGGCGGGGTGAAGGGCCTCCTCGGTGAGTCGGAGACTCACCGCTCATCGATGGGCCGAGCCCAAAGAGGTTCGGAGTGGGCTTTGCCCATTGATGAGCGGCGTGTGCTCTGCCACGCCGTTAGGGTAACCTATAAATCTGCGGCTACGCCGCCGCTTGAGTTTATGATCCAGATAACCCGAGATAAACCCTGCTACTATTTGACGTCGGTCGCCCATGATCGCCTTCCGATATTCCGCACGGAGATCATCAAGCAGATCGTCTGCAACGCATGGAGCGAGGCTCGGGGCTCGGGCGAAATTTTGATCTTCGCGTATGTGATCATGCCCGATCACTCGCATGTGGTTACCGACGGGCATCGCGAAATTTCTGACGTGCTCCGGTTTCTGAATGGGGTATCGGCAAAACGAATCCTCGACTATCTAAAAGAGAATGAGTTTGAAAGCTCATTGAGAAAGCTCCGGCAAGAAGAGAAGCGGAAAGGTTACAAGCATTCGGTATGGCAGCATCATCCTGATGCCTTTCGGATAATCGGTGAAGACACATTCATGCAAAAGGTGAACTATATCCATCAGAATCCGGTTCGTGCCGGACTTGTCGGACGAGCGGAAGACTATCGCTTCTCAAGCGCACGGCTTTGGAAAAGAAACCCGCTCGATGACGAACCGTTCCAGACCGATCACAAACTCATAAAGTGGCGCTAGGCGGCGGCAGAGCCGCGGCGGGTTGAGTGGGCGGCCCGGTGAGTCGGAGACTCACCGCTCATCGATGGGCAGAGCCCAAAGAGGTTCGGAGTGGGCTTTGCCCCTTGATGAGCGGCGTGTGCTCTGCCACGCCGTTATGTTAGCTTTTACAAATGCGGCTCCGCCGCCCTCGCCGCCGGCTCCGAAACCAACGCCAAAGCCAGAATGACCGAAGACTGCCAAAAAGGCATCGCCCGCTTTTTGAACAAACAACCCGCCGAGCGGAAAAGCTGAGCTTTTCCGACAGTTATCTATTGCTCTCGGTCTTTCGGTTCGATCACTTCGTAGCCATTGAGGTGCGAACCAACGAGAATTTCTCGACCATTTCGCCAGCGAACCCAACCATGTAAGTCTGTTTGTCCTCGATTTACCTCCATCCAGTTTCCCGAGTATTGCAGTGTTGACATAAACGTTGCACACATGATACAGTCATGCGTGTCTAGGACAGCCGGGCCGCGGGCTTGCGGCGGGTGGTCGAGAAAGAAACGTTGATGATGGGGACGGATCAGAAATTGGTGATCGCGGATGTGGTGCGTAGGGAACGATTGGCTCCGGTGGTTATCCGTTCGTTTTCTTTTTGCCCAAGATCGTTGGCAACGGCCGTCGGGAAGAGTGTCAACCTATTTCAGGACGACACAGAGCGTTTCAATTTGTTTCAGCGTTTCACCTTGTTTCAGTGTTTCACCTTGTTTCAGTTGTTTCACTTGTTTCAGTCGTTTCACTTGTTTCAACTGTTTCATCTGTTTCAGAAACGCGCAGTCTCCTTAAAAAATGAAACGCCCCAAATGCGGAATATTCAATTCGGAATCTGGAATCTGGAATTTGGAATCCCAATGTCCACAGCCCGACCGGCGAAGAGGGCGCAACCAAACGATTCACGATTCACTATTCTACATCGGATGTTACGCCCTCCCTCACGGTCGGGCTTCTGCATTGAAGCCCTTGCTGACGCGCGGGCCTCCGACACGGCGATTCACCATTCACCATTCACTATTCTCTATTTACGATTTACGATTCACGATTCACTTGCTTTCCCCGAAACTGCTATATTTTTGGTTATGGTGAAACGCCTTTGTTTTGGTGTGGTGGTGCTTGTGCTTGCCGCGGCGGGGTTTGGGCAGCAGTCCAATCCGGTCGAGCGGCAGGTCGCGAACCCGATCACGGACACGCCGAACATCAATCCAGTTTCAGAGGAACGGAGCGTCGTTGCTCCGAAAAAGAAGCCGAGCTTTGAGCCCGAGGGCGGCGACGGCGAGGTGGTCGTTTATTCGAACCGGCAGACGGTCGAGGGCGCGGAAGGCAAGCGGGTGATCGTGCACGAAGGGAACGTGGACGTCCGCTACGGAATCTACCGGATGCAGGCCGACAAGATCACGATCTACGAAGCCGACAACCGCATGGAGGCGACGGGCAGCGTCGTCTTTGACCAGGGCGACGACCAGCGGATAACGGGCTCACGCGGCGTTTGGAACTATCGGACGAAGCTCGGTGTTTTTGAGGAATCGACCGGCTTCACGAATCAGACGAACGACGGCAGCGTGATCTTTTTCACGGCAGACCGCGTCGAGCGCGTTTCGCTGAACGAGGTCGTCGTGACCCGCGGCAAGTTCACCGCCTGCGACGAGGCCGTGCCGACGTGGTCCTTTACCGCCGACGAGGCACGCATCCGTCCGAATGATCGCATCAAGCTTAAGAACGCGAAGTTTCGGCTGAGCGATGTGCCGGTGCTGCCGGTGCCGTTCGCTTCGATCCCGATAAAAGAACGCGACCGCTCGAGCGGCTTCCTGACCCCGACCATAGGCTACTCGCGGAACAAGGGAGCGAGGCTCTCGGGTGCCTATTACCAAACGCTCGGGCGAAGCGCGGATGCGACGCTGCGGGCGGATGTTTACACCGGACGCGGCGTCGGCTACGGGCTCGATGTAAGGACGCGGGCGAACTCGCGGTCATACTTCGACTTCGGTTTCTACGCCGTCAAGGACCGCATCTTCGGCCCGGCGGAAAGTGCGGAAAATCCTGATCAGGGCGGTTCGCTGATCTACGCCGAGGGCGTGCAGTATTTTCCGAATGGCTTCACGGCCGCGGCGAACGTAAGGCTGACCTCGAACCTCGATTTCCGGCAGGTCTTCTCGGACGGCATTCAGCAGATAATCTCGCCGATCGAAGTTTCGCAGGTGTTCGTCAATAAAAGCTGGAACAACTACACACTCAATCTGCTCGCCCGGTCGGAGGAGATCTCGATACCGAACGTCCAGATAAAGACGCGAAACCTGCCGAGCGTGAATTTTGAAAAGCGGCCCTCACAGATCTCGTTCCTAAAGCCGCTTTATTTTTCGTTCAAGGCAAGTGTTGAGGGCGTTTCGCGGCGGGAAGAGGCCGAGGACTTGGCCCTTTACCAACAAACTGCAGGCAGCGATCCGGTCAACTCTCCGGCCATCGGCCAGCGGCTCGATATCTATCCGCAGATCACGCTTCCGATCAGTACAAAATATTTCAACTTCACGGCGACGGCGGCGACGCGGGTCACCTACTATTCAAACTCATTCAACGATATGCGACGGGTCGTCGGCCGCGACGTTATCCGCAAGCTTGGCGAATTTGAGTTCGACATCCGGCCGGTCGCACTCGCCCGAAACTTTTACGGGAAAGGTGGAACATTCAAGTTCCGCCATGTGATCGAGCCCTTCGCGACCTATCGCTATATAAAGGGCGTCGATAATTTCAAGCGGATAATCCGCTTTGACGCGATGGACACGATCACGGATACGAACGAGTTCGAGTTTGGTGTGACGAACCGCATCTACACACGCAAATACTCCGAGGCGGTGACCGGCGATGCCCAGCGTCTGCTCCGCGACGCGGGAGCGGGTGAGCGAGACGCAGAAAGCTCGCAGCCTTACGAGATCGCGAGCCTGACGATCCGCGGAAAGTACTTTTTCGATAAGACCTTCGGCGGTGCTCTCGACACAGGCCGCCGGAATCAGATCGCCCCGATCACTTCGCTCTCGTTCTACACTTTCGGGGGCGTTCCGCGACGTTTTTCGCCGATCAATATCGACTTCACCTATAGGCCGCAGCGGACGATATTTGTCGCAACCCGTGCGGACGTCGGCACGTATGGTGACGGGCTTCGCGCGGTCTCGGCGACCGTCGGGTACGACACGCCGCTGGTGAAATTCTTCCAGACCTTCTACTACACACGTGCGGTCACGCTCGTCCCTTCGCTCTCGCAATACGCTAATGAGGCGGGCAAAGAGCCGGGCACCCGACGAGGTTCGCAATGGAGCCCATCGGTTTTCCTCGGCGACCGCAACAAGGGGCTCTACGGCGGAGCGTCGGTCTTTTTTGATTTCGAGAACCGCCGGGCGACGCAATTAAGCCCGCTGATCAGTTCGCTTTACACGCTCGGCTACTCTGGCAACTGCTGCGGGGTCGCTGTACAGTATTTCAACTTCAACGTCGGCGCCCGAAACGAGAACCGGATCGTCTTCAGCTTTCGGCTGAACGGAATCGGGGCATTCGGTACGGAGCAGTTCGGGCAGGGCCTTCGTTAGCGGTAGCGTGCCGCACGCGAGGCGAATAGCTCGACAGGAGCGAGTTCATCCGTAAGCACCTGGCCCGCGCGGACGCGGGCTGGATCGATCTTGTTTGCACGCAGCGGCGTGACCTGTGGATGCGGCTCGGCGGGGAACGCCGGCTCGGCCTTGCGGGCGACGAGAATGAAGTTCTGCACCTTGCCCTCCGCCAACCCTCCATCAACTTTAAATATGTCAACAAACGGAAACACCGAGCGATATGTCGCGAGGGTTGAGGCAAGGAAGCCATCTGCCGGTCCTGCGAGAGCCGATCCGATATTTACGATCACCGCGCCGTCGTCAGCGAGCACTCGTTCGATCTCGCGAACGGCTTCGATGGTCGTCAGATGAAACGGAACTGAGAACAGAGTTCCGAAGGCATCGATGAAGACCGCGTCATAACTTTTCGCCGCGGCACGGTTGATGAAAATGCGGCCGTCCTCATGAAAGATGCGAAGCCGCGGATCGGGCTTCAAGCCGAAATGCGTTTCGGCGGCCTCGGTCATTGCCGGATCGATCTCGACCACGTCAACGGCGGCTTCCGGAAATTCGCGAAGCAGCTCCTGCGGAAAGGAATATCCCGCACCGCCGATCATAAGAGCCGTTTGGTGGCCGGGCCGGTAGTGACGGACGAGCCGAAAGAACTTCGTATATTCAAGGACAAGCTCGTCGCTTTCGAGAAACTTGGCCGACTGGATCGCAAAGGGATCGATGACCATCGCGGTCATCGGCATTTCGGTGCGGCTGTCGGTCGTTTCAAAGACGCGGATCCGGTTGTATTCGCTGTCGATCTCGGCGACGCCCTGCGAGCGAAGATAGGCGGCTTCAAGTTCCGACCCGCCGATGGCGACCACGAACAAAACGATAGCGCCGATGTTCTTTCGCTCGGCGATCACCGGCGAGATCAGGAACGCGAGGGCGAAAAGGGCACCGGCAACGAGATAAAGAGTCCGCGTCGAACCAACGAACGGAATAAGAAAAAAACCGGCCGCGAATGTGCCCAGGATACTGCCGAGTGTTGAAAGAGCGTACAGCCGTCCGACGGTCCGGCCCGTGTCGTCGAGCGAGCCGAGACGGAGCTTTGTCGCGTAAGGAATGACAAAGCCGAGTGCGACGCTCGCCGGTGCGAAAAGCGTGAGCGAGGTGATGACGGCGAGAAGCTCAAGCGGGAGCGGCGACTGGGCGATAGAGGCGAGGAAAACGCTTTTGACCAAAATCGTCAGCGAAACAAGCCCGCCCGCGGCAAAGACGGCGGCCGAGAGAACCCCGAGCTGCGGACGCTTGTCAGCCATCCGCCCGCCGAGCCAATATCCTAAGCTCAATGCCCCAAGAATGACGCCGATCAGGCTCGTCCAGATGTAGGTCGATGAACCGAGATAGGGAGCGACGATGCGGGCACCGACTATCTCGTACGTCATCACCAGAGCTCCGCTGAGAAACACCACCATCTCGAGCAAAACGGGCCGAACACTTGGCAGATTTGTATTTTCAGGCATAAGAAAAGCCCCGCTTCGGAGAGTTTCGCACACTCCGGGGCGGGGCTGAAAACGTGTTACTGGAGATCAGTTAGCCGATGCTGTTTTTTTTTCACCGGTGTCGTGAACGAATGTGAGCCACTCGGCATCATTAGGAGCCGGGCGTTCGGCCATGATCACCTTGAAAAACTCTTCCTGGAGCCTAGCCGTGATATCGCCGCGTTTGCCGGAGCCGACGGTGATGCGATCGACCGAACGGATCGGCGTGATCTCGGCGGCGGTTCCCGTAAAGAAAAGCTCATCTGCGAGGTAAAGTGCCGCACGCTGGATCGTCGTCTCAATAACCTCGATACCGAGCTCGCGGGCGATATGGATGACAGAATCTCGGGTGATGCCCGGAAGGATCGAAGCACCGAGCGGAGGGGTGATCAGCTTGCCACCGTTAACGATGAATAGATTCTCGCCGGAACCTTCGGAGACATAACCGCGGTCATCAAGGGCGATCCCTTCAGCGAAGCCGCCAAGCAGGGCCTCCATCTTGATAAGCTGCGAATTCATGTAATTCGCACCGGCCTTTGCCATAGAGGGCATCGAGTTAGAGGTGATGCGGGTCCAGCTCGAGACACAGACATCAATGCCGTTCTCAAGAGCCTCTTCACCGAGATACTTGCCCCACTCCCAAGCCGCAATATAGGCGTCGACAGGATTCGGGAAGGGGTTTACGCCAAATGCCGGCTTTTCCTCATCAAGGCCCCGGATTATGACAGGACGGATGTAGCATTCTTCGAGTCCGCTGGTCCGGATGAGCTCGGTCGTCGCGTCGCAAAGTTCTTGGCGGCCGAACTTCTGTTCCATACGATAGATCTTTGCCGAGTTGAGCAGACGTTGCATGTGCTCCGTAAGACGAAACACCGCCGAGCCCTTGGTGGTGTTGTAACAGCGAATGCCCTCGAACACGCTCGAACCGTAATTGACCACATGGGACATCACATGGATGCGGGCGTCGTCCCAATCGATGAGCTCACCATTCTTCCAAACCTTTCCTGCGATCTTCATTGTTGCTACGTCTTTTCCTGCCATGTATTAAAAAATGCTCCTATATTGGTGTGAAGTTTGGGCGGCACGGGCCGCGAGGCGAATGATCTGTGAGGTTAGTGAACGAACATTCGCAAAAGAAAAGGTTAATATAAAGGGCCGCGAATGGCAAACATTACAAAAAATTATCGCATGATAACGGGGTTTTATTGGGCTTAGTTCGGGTCGGTCCCAGAGAAAACAAGAAAGGCGAACCCGCGTGCGGTCCGCCTTCTTTTATAGACAAGAGCCTGATGATCAGTAGAAGCTGATCCGTGGAGCCGTATCCGCAAGCCGGGAGGAAAATATATTCCCTCCGACATCAGATTCAATAGTGAAAGGCTGATCTCCGGTTCCGGCAAGCCCGACCGGTACAGCGAACTCGACCACCTGTACACCGGGCTCATCAGGTATTGCGCCGGTGATTATATTTCCCCCGACGACAACGAAGCTACCTATGCGAAGGTTGATCGCCGGCTGGCCAACCCCGAACATACCTGTTACTCGAACACGGAAGCGGGAAGGAACCAGTACACCGCCGCGTAGCAGAACGGTGCGGATGCCAAACGGTTCAAATGTATGAACGCGGTTGGTGATGTTCCTGACGTCCGCCCGCCCGCCGGGGCCAATGTTGTTAAAAGCGAAGACATCGGGACGCGACGGGACGATCGTCACCTTACCGCGGAAAAGAACGCCATTATTGTTGACCACAAGCGGATACTCGGAACCCGTAGCTGCGGAGCCTAGCCCACGAGGCACGACGAACAGTATCTGTCGCTGGCTTACTGATTTCAGACCGACCGAGGCTCCGCCGATCGTAACGGTTACACCGCTGAGTTCCATCGGTAGCTGGGGGCTCCTTAGCAGGGAACCGACCGCAGTTCGAGCCACCACCGGCTGATCGATCGCGGCGTTGTAATCCAAATATGCGAGCATTCCTGGCGCGATCCCAAGCAGAGCCGAGGGCGTCACCGGTGTCGGTGTCGGGGTTGGCGTCGGGCTTCCTGTCGGGCTCGGGCTCGGACTCGGCGTCGGGGTTGGTGTCGGTGTCGGCGTCGGCGTTGGCGTCGGGGTAGGTGACGGTGTTGCCGTCGGGCTGGGGCTCGGGATCGGTGTCGGCGTAACCGGAATACGCGAAGCACCGGTCGAGAAATTGAACGAAGCAACCGTCGTATTTACGACCGGCGGGAGATAGAGATAGTAAACCTCGGAGTTTCCGTCCGGATTCCCGGTTCCGAGTTCAGTAAGTGCAAGGTTGAACGTGATCCGATCGGAGGTATCACTCGGTATCGGCTGTGTCGACGCAAGGAACGTAAACGAGGTCGGGAATTTGGTCAAGCGTGTAAAGATCGCGTTATTTGCCGGCACGTCGATCGGATAGCGATAGATCTGCGTCGGCCGGAACTCGTCCGGATTGAGCCCATCATCTTCATCGGTCGGTATCACCCCCTCGGGCGTGATATTCATCCTCGTTTGCAGTACAAGTGTTTGGGGAGCGCCGTCAACGCCGTAATCCGAGAAGCCGCCGTATCGTTGTATGTCGCCGCCGCCAGCTTCTGAATCTGCATCGCTGCGAGGCAGTACGCGCCTAAAACTGTTCGTCGTAACGTTATAAAGGAAGGTCGCAAATGCGGTTTGGTTCGTGCCGCTATGCTCGTTCGCAAGGTCTGCGTAGGAATCGAACGCAACGAAGTTCCCGTCGCGGCTCATCCGCCGGCCGAGGTCAAGAATATTTACAAGGTCACCGGGGTTCGTCGGCGTTGTCGTCGTTACCTGACGCTTGAGCGTTCCGGGGCCGCCAGCCGGGGCCAGATCGGAAATAAAGATCTCCTCGTTGCGGCTGGTCGAAGGAATGCTCCCGCCCGTCATTCCGATTATCGGGTTGTCGCCGGTGCTGGCAAAAACAACGCGCGAGCCATCGCCGGAGATGGTCACATTCTTGTTATATATCGGGTCGAATATCGGCCCTCTCGGTGTTTCTGTTATCTGACAGATGGTGCCGCCATTGCCCGGAACACATACCGGGTTTCCACCTTCCGGCGTCTTTACACCGCTGATGTTTGCCTTGCCGCCGCCGGATCGAGCGTAGGTGAAGATCTCATCGTTATCGTCGTCCGGAAAACTGTTTCGCCCCGTGACAAGATCGCGGGTCGATACGAAAGCGATGATCGAGCCGTCGTCGCTGATGCTTGCATCGTGGTTATCGTCGGCAACAAACGGCCCGGTCGTGTTCGTGCCTGCAACCGGAAGCCTGCTCGCTTCGGTATTGGTCACAAGTGTGAACGTGCCTGCTGAAAGATCAACGAACGGGATCTCCTCGCCGGTCCGCAGATCGGCCGGAGCGTAAGCTGGTATCTCGTAAAGCCACATCTCGAGATTGCCATCATCCTGCAAGGGATTGTACGGCGGCGTCGGAGTTGTGGTCGGAGTTGGGGTCGGAGTCGGCGTTGGTGAAGGCGTCGGGGTTGGCGTCGGAGTCGGGGTTGTGAAACTATTGCCGTCAAAGCTGCCCGGATTGGTCGCGTTCGGGGCGGCCGGGGTCGAGGTGGTCGCATTCGAACTGAACGCGAGCCAGCGGCCGTCATTGCTTATGACCGGTCGGGTGTTCACGATTTCGACACGCACGTTGTTGAAGGAGGCTGGTTCGTTCGCATTGAAAACGACACTTTTCGTGTCGGTGATCTGAAAGATCTGCCGCTGTGCGTAATCGTAGAGAAATATCTCGCGGTTACCGTCGGCGTTACGCGGATTGACGGTCGCGAGGTTACCCCGCGACTCGAAAACGATAAAACGGCCGTTTCCGCTAATACCGCCCGCGAATGATTCGGCAACCGAATCCGAAAACTGGCCGATAACAGAATCAACCTGCCCCGAAATGACAGAGTAAAAAGCAAAGAATGAGAGGCTTAAAATGCCAAGAATGACGCGAAGTTTCACTAACTCCTCCAAATAGGCTACGAACGGCCTAACCAATTAAATAAATGCAATTCGAAATCTGATAAACAAACTTCACATTTTAGGCTTTGGGAGGTCATTCTGCAAGCAGATGGACCGGCCGAGCCCGTATATGAATACCGTAAATCGCGTTTTCGATGCTTAAAGTGCTGCTTTAGGTTGTAATTCCAAATCGACACAACTTGAATTAGTATCTAAGAGCCGCCTGCGGGCAAAGTTTTATGGAAAACGGGACACGAAAGTTCTTGATCATCGCCGGTGAGGCCTCGGGCGACAATCATGCGGCGCGAGTCGTCCGAGAACTCAAGGTCCTCTTTCCCGACGCGGATTTCTTTGGTGCGGCCGGGCCGAAAATGCGGGATGCCGGTGTTCGGGATGTCGTTCGGTCGGATGATTTTGGAATAATCGGGCTTCCCGAGGTTGCGAAGGCACTGCCGATGTTTCTGCGGGCGCGTCGCGATCTGTTGAATGCAGCGAAGTCCGAACGTCCGGATGTCGCAATTCTAGTTGACTTTCCGGAGTTCAATCTCAAGATCGCAAGGTCGCTGAAAAAGCAGGGCATTTCGGTCGTTTACTACATCTCACCGCAGATCTGGGCATGGCGTGCCTATCGTATCCGGTCGATCCGCCGCAACGTCGATCTTCTCCTGACGATATTGCCGTTTGAAAAAGATTGGTACGCCGAGCGCGGGATCCATCACGTTGAATATGTCGGGAATCCGCTTGCACGCGAGGTCAATGCAACCGAAGAGAAAGCTGGTTTTTGCCAGCGCCACGGGATTGATGCCTCGCGGCCGATCGTCGCACTTTTACCCGGAAGCCGGCACAAGGAGATCGTTCGAATCCTGCCGGAGCTTCTCGGAACTGCCGCTCGGATGTTGAGGGTAAATGCGAGCCTTCAGTTCGTCATCGCGTTCGCTTATGAGAAACACCGCGGCGAACTGGACGCGGCACTCGCGATGCTCGATGAGGATGAACGCCTCAATCTGCGAGAGATCAAGTCCGTCTTCAGCGAGACTTACAATGCGTTAAATGCGGCGGACGCGGCGGCGGTTACGAGCGGCACGGCAACGCTGGAGACCGGTATCATCGGCGTTCCGATGGTCATCGTGTACAAATCGACGGCCTTGAACTACAGGCTTCTCCGCCCGTTGATTCGGGTTGAACATTTTGGGCTGATAAATTTGATCGCCGAGCGAAGGATCGCCACGGAGCTTATTCAGGACGACCTTACGCCCGAGAAACTCTCCGCAGAGTTGTTTCGGCTGCTCGATCCGGACACGAATACGAAAACAAGGGAAGAACTCAAAGCGGCCGCAGATAAGCTTGGCCACGGCGGAGCTTCAGAGCGTGCCGCCGTGGCCATTCAAAAATTGATCGAAAAGTGACTAGGGCCTGCCTTGAAGCTCGGTTACTTTTTTCTCGTCGGCCTCGGCCTGCGGGATCCTGTTTTGGCTGCGGTAGATGCGTCCGCGGGCGACATATGCATTGACGAGTTTCGGGTTCGCCTCGATGGCTTTGGTAAGATCGGCGAGGGCACCGGTGTCATCGTTCAAAACATAGTTTGTGATCGCACGGTTCAGGTAGCAATCCGCAAGCATAATTTTGTCCGCCGGATTTGAATCGATGTACTTGGTGTAATCGACCTTGGCCATCTGGTAGTCTTCCTTTTGCGAAAAATAGACACCGCGATTGTAGTAGATAACGTGGTCGTCCGGTTTTAATTCGATGGCCTTCGATAGGTCCGCGATCGCTTTGTCGAAATCCCTTTTGGTTCCGTGAGCCAAACCTCGACCTTCATAGGCGGCGACGTAGGCCTGGTCGAGGGAGATCGCCTTTGTGTAGTCTGCGATCGCTTCGTCGATCTTCTTCATATCAACATGTAGATTTCCACGGTTAGTGAAGAATCGAGCGATAGCCGGGTTCAACTCGATCGACTTATTGTAGTCGGCAAGCGAAGCTTCGTTCTTACCGAGCTTGCTGTTCGCGATCGCACGGTTATTATAGGCATCGGCAAGATTTGCCTGTCCCGTGAGTTTGGGGCTCAGATATGTATCATAAGAAGCGACCGCATCTTTGAACTGCCCTTTGAGCTGATATGCCAATGCAAGATTATAGTGGTTCTCGATGTCCTTTGGTTTGTCTTTGACTGCTTTGGCGTATAGCTTTATCTGGCAGTCGTAATCCGTATCGGCACAGGGCTGAGCCGGTGCCTGGGGTGTTTGGCCAATTGCCGCTGCGGCTAGCAAAGCTGCGGCCGCAATAATCAAAATTGATCTCATTGATCTTCGTTTCCTTCCTTTATTTTCTCGAGTTTCTTCTTTAGTTCTCGTATCTCATTTTTTAACCGATCAAGCCCTTTGACGTGCGCATTCTGGCGCTTGTATTCGTCGAGCGGCTGGATGGGCGTTCCCCACCAAACACCGGGCCGGACGATCTTTCCGGGCAGCACGCCGGCCTGCGAACCGATGACCGCTCCGCTCTGCACCCGGGCGTGGTCACCAAATCCGACCTGCCCGCCGATGACGCAATCGTCCTCTATGGTCACGCTGCCTGAAATGCCGGTTTGGGCGGCGATCACACAGCGTTTACCGATCTGCACATTATGCCCAACCTGGACGAGGTTATCGATCTTTGTACCCGCGCCGATTCGGGTTTCGCCAAGGGCTCCCCGATCAATACAGGTATTCGCTCCGATCTCGACGTCGTCTTCAATGACAACGGTACCGATCTGCGGGAATTTTTCGTACTCACCGCTTTCGCCGCGGACATAACCGAAACCATCAGCTCCAACGACGACGCCGGCGTGGAGAATGACGCGATCGCCCAGCGTTGAGCCGTCTTCGATGAAGACGTTCGGGTGAATGACGCATTCCTCACCAAGGGTAACGCCGTCACCGATCTTTGCTCCCGCACGGAGATGCGTCCCGTTTCCGATCGTACTTCGCTCGCCGACCGTGCAAAATGCTCCAATAAAAACGCCTTCGCCGATCTCGGCATCACTGGCGATGACCGCCGTCGGATGAATTTCGGGCGGACGCACTTTCGGCGGATGGAGCAACGCCGCGATCCGCGCAAATGCGAGTTTCGGGTCGCGGACGGCGATCACGCATTCGGCACCCGAGATCGCCTCGGCGCCTTCGGGTGCGATTACGCATCCTGCGGTCGTCTCTATCGCGGACGCATCGCCCTTAACAAAGGATATTCGACCAGGCCCGGCCGCCGAAATGTCAGCAGCCGCCGTGATCTCCGTCTCGCCGTTGCCAAAAAGCTTGCCTCCGATGATCTCCGCGATCTCACGTGTTCTCATCGGTTCAAAGTTAAACGTTTTTGCAGTATTTGTCAGGCAGCCCGCTCCGCAACGTCGATTGCGGACTGGAGGAAGAACTCGATGCCCTCAATTTCAACAACGCCCTCAGATTCCATTCGCCGAAGGATCGAAGCCGATTCGCTATCCAAGAACGAAAGGTCGGCGAGATCGATAGTGACCAGGTCGTTACCCGCGGAACGCGTGTCGCGGACAAGCCTTTCGAGCAACAAGGCGTCCTCGGCATACATATCACCCTCAACGCGAAAATAGACGCGGTCGTCGGTTTCGATCTGGTTTATCTGAGTTGGCATCGCAAAGCCTTAGATGCACATATTACGCTAAAGTTCGCAGAATGTTGCATCGGGAGGGCCCCGTTTAATGGGCCTATTGTTTGTCGGGATCGAACGCGACTGGCGTATGCCGGCGGGTCGCGAAATAAACGCCCGCAAAAACAAGTGCGGCGGCCGCGGCGAACTTAAGGTCGATCACCTCGCTCAAAAAGAGAACGGCGAGCAGGAATCCGATTAGCGGCTGAAGATAGATATAGACCGCCACGACCGAAGGATCGACTTTTGAGATGGCAAAGGCATTGAGCAGGTAGGGGCCCGCGGTTGCGACGACCGCGATATAAACCAACAGCCACCAGATCATCGGCTGGATATCGGCGATATTGACAGAGGTGATCGACCAAGCACCGAGGGGAACGCAGATGGCGGCAGCGAAGATAAAGACCCACATCATCGAGCGAAACGCACCGTTGCGGGTGATGACCTCTTTTGACGTCGCTACGTAGATCCCGTAGGAAAACGAGTTGAGAATTATCAGGAAGTCGCCGAGCGTCGTTTCGGAAGAGAACGAAGCATTTCGCGGGTCGATGAGGATTATTACACCCGCCGCGGCTAGGGCCACGCCGATTACCTTTGGCCAGCGAAGCTTTTCGCTGCCGATCGCGGCACCGATGATTATGGTGAAGATCGGGATCGTAACGGCGAGGAGGGAAGTGTTCGAGGCCTTCGTCAGCGAAAGTCCGCCGATAAACAGAAGCTGGTTAAATGTTACGCCGAATAGACTTAGTACTGCGAGCCGGACGTAATCCGACCGCTCATGCAACCAAATTCGCCGCCGATAGAACTGAACCGCAAACAGGATCAAAGCCGTGATCCCAACCCGAAAACCAACAAGAGCAACCGCGGGCACCACCGCAAGTACGACCTTGCCGATCACCGGAAGCGAGCCGAAAAAAGCCTGAACGGCAAGAAGAGCTGCGTGAGGGGGGAAGTCTGGTTTTTCGGTTGCGTTTCCCACAGCTTATCGGCTTAGAGCTAATTTCTTTTCCGGCTCAATGAGAAAGCCCGTACGCAAACTCGGCAGTGTCACCGGCCGCATATGGGCAACGCCTGCGAGCACCTTACCGCGACGTGGGATCTATCACTCCAAAACGCCTCAATTATTGGCTGCGGTGCTTCGCTTGGTTAGGCACAGTCTGTCACGTGATAAGTATAGGTCCGGTCGACTACGCCACTCATGGTCAACGTCCTGCATCAGCAACGCGCAATCAATCTCCACAGATCCCGACGGGAACAAAGTTGCATCCCCGAAAAAGCAAGAGCGAGCGTCTATCACATCGAGCGGCTGAATCTTCCACGTTAAGCAATTAAGTTCCATTCCATGATAGTGGCCTTTCTCGCGTGTCGCTGAATAGCCTGTCGCACCTAACGAAAAGAACCCCGCCGCATCGTCAAGTGTTGGAAAGAGACTTGTTGACGGAAGTTCCGTTGCAGCACATCCGGAAAATGCAACCTCTTCACCATCATCGCTGCGTACAATGCGAATATGGATTTCTGCGCCATTCTCGGAGACATCAAAAGTGCTTCGATTAAAGATCCCAGGGAAAACCCGCCCTCCGAGAGTCTTGTTGAACCATGAATTTGTATCACGCCGCGGAATAAATACGCCTTCTTGCATCTGTCCGTCCTCGTCCCATTCTACGGCGATTCGATGAGCGGCATTCTCAGACGACATTCCGATCCAGGATGGCAAAAAGTTTGGACGAAGCTCTCTGAATCGGATCATGCATACGCCTCCGATGCCGTGGTCACGATAAAGCTTCGGCCGAAATGGTTCGGGAAGAACACGTTTTAGCGCAACGGGATCGATTCGATAGTTGAGCAATACTCGCCGAGATATGATTCCCTTGATGGTGTCGAGAAAATTCATTCGTCTTTTTATCTCAAGTGCCTAACTCAGACTCTACACGAACTACAGCAGCATCATAGCCGGAGTTTCGAGCGCCTGTTTAAAGGTCTGCAGAAACTTGGCTCCGGTTGCTCCATCAACTACACGATGGTCGCAGGACATTGTGACGTGCATTATGTTGCGGACGGTCACCTCGCCATCCCGAACAACCGGCGTCGGCGTTGTAGCTCCGACAGCAATGATCGCAGCCTCGGGCGGATTGATGACGGCGGTGAACTCCTTGATTCCCATCATTCCAAGGTTGCTGATGCTGAAAGTCGCTCCGGTATATTCCTCGGGCTGCAGCTTTTTCGCTTTCGCCTTAGCGGCGAGGTCTCGGATCTCCGCCGAGATCTCGGCTAGCCCCTTCAGATTTGCTCCGCGGACGACCGGCGTTATCAGCCCTTCGTCGATGGCGACGGCAATGCCGATATCGGCTTGTTCATAAAATCGAATTACCTTGTCCTGATAGGACGCATTAACGAATGGATGCCGCAGCAAAGCCATCGCCGCGGCCTTGACGATGATGTCATTTACGCTGATCTTTGCATCGTCTCCAAGCGTGGCGTTCATCTGCTTGCGGGTCGCGAGGACGTTGTCCATCTCGATCTCGACCGTAAGATAAAAGGTCGGAATCGGGCCGATCGATTCGGCAAGCCGCGTGGCGATGACCTGACGCATTTTCGAGGTCGGTTCGTCGCTAAAGGCCGAGGCACCGACAATGGTAGAAGCGGTGAATGCCTTCGCCGCAGTCGCGTCTTTCTTCGCTCCGCCGCCGGCCAGGGCCTCTTCGATATCGCGCTTGATGATGCGACCGTTTGGGCCGGATCCAGCGATGGTGCGTAGATCAATACCATTGTCCGCAGCCATTCGAGCGGCGATCGGCGAGACGATCATCCGGCCATTTCCGGAATCCGTCGCGGCCTTTGACTGCGAAGCCTGAGCCGGAACTTCCTTGCGAACTTCCTCGGCGGGTTCAGCCGCTTTGCCGCCGGCCGAAGGCTCGGGCTCCGCGACTGCCTTGGGCTTTTCTTCGGCTGATCTGCTCGAGCCGTTCTTTGAAACTTCATCGATTAAGGCAGAGATGTCCTCGCCCTTCTGGCCGATGATGGCGATCGCCTCGCCAAGTGCGGCCGTGTCGCCAGCCGGCTTGAGGATCTTCAAAAGAGTTCCGCCCGAAAGCGCGGTCATCTCCATCGTCGCCTTGTCTGTATCGACCTCGGCAAGCGTGTCATTCGCCGCAAAAGCGTCGCCCTCATTGATGACCCAGCGGGCGATCTGGCCCTCTTCCATCGTGGGCGAAAGCTTCGGCATTAAAAATTTTTCAGCCATACAATTTACTAAGAAACTAGTTTCCTAACTGTGCCCGCGAGAGTCGTTTTGGAACGTCTGATACATCGATCTTTGCCTGCATTGCCGCATTCACCCACTTGCCTTTCTTCTGGAAAAAGACATATGCAAGGTCAACGCCTTTGCCATTTACGCGGATCTCCCAATAATTCTGCCCCTCAACGCGAAAGATGCCGATGTCATCAACCGATTCGTCTCTAATTGTCTGATCGTCGCACGGGGCACAATGATGCTTTATTGCGGTCGCCTCCGCCAAAACTTTCATTGCCCGTGCCGCCTCAGCACGGCTGATCCATGCAGCTTGATCTGCAAACACCGGAGTCGCCGCGAAGATGATGGCGAAAGCTGCGGCGGATATCACAAATGAACTTAGTCGTTTCATAAATCAATTTTGTTCCTGAATCACTTTCAACGTCACAAATAACACACTTCCTTTACCGCGGCGATGATCTTATCGACGCTCGGTAGTGCGGCGGCTTCTAGGTTTTTTGCATAAGGCATCGGGGCCTCGACGGTCGAGACACGCTTTATTGGAGCGTCAAGATGGTCGAAGGCGTGGTCCATAACCTGATAGGCGATCTCGGCCCCAACGGACGCGAACGAGTGCGACTCTTCGGCGATGACGAGCCGGTTCGTCTTCATGATCGAGGCGATAATGGTGTCAATATCGAGCGGCTTAATGGTCCGCGGATCGATCACCTCCACGGAAACGTCAAATTCCTTCTGCACTTTCTCGGCAGCTTCGAGAGCCATCGGGACGGTCATTGAGCGGGCAACGATGGTGCAATCCGTGCCCTCGCGTTTGACGTCGGCAACGCCGAGCGGGATAGTGAAATCTTCGTCCTCCGGCACTTCGCTCTTCATCCCGTACATTCGTTCCTGTTCCATAAAGATGACAGGGTTGTCGTCACGGATAGAAGACTTGAGTAAGCCCTTCGCGTCTGCGGCGGTTGAGGGCATCACCACTTTAAGGCCGGGGAAATTGGCGTACATCGCCTCGAGGGCCTGCGAGTGCTGCGAGGAGACCTGATAGGCCGAACCATTCGGCCCACGGAAGACGATCGGCACCTTGAACTCGCCGCCGGACATATAAAGCATCTTGGCGGCGTGGTTGATGATCTGGTCCGAGGCGAGGATCGAGAAGTTGAACGTCATGAACTCGATCACCGGCCGCAAGCCAGCCATCGCCGCACCTACTCCGAGGCCGGTAAAGCCAAGCTCGGTTATAGGCGTATCAACAACACGCTTGTCGCCAAACTCTTTCCAGAGCCCGCGGGTGACCTTATAGGCGCCGTCGTATTCAGCGACCTCTTCGCCCATGATGAAGACATTCTCGTCTCGAATAAGTTCTTCGCGAAGCGCTTGGTTCAGTGCATCGCGGATAGTCAAAACTGCCATAATTTTTCAGTGGTCAGTGGTCACTCTCTATGCGTAAACGTCCGACAAGAGCTCGCTCTCGCTCGGGTACGGGCTTTCCTCAGCAAATTCGATCGCCTTTTTCGTAGCATCTATCGCTTCTTGCTTGATCGCTTCGAAGTCCTTATCGGTGAATACTTTGGCGGTCTTCAGGCTGTCCTGGAAGAGCACGATCGGGTCGCGTTCCTGATATCTTGCGATCTCTTCACGGGTCCGGTAATTTCCCGGGTCGGACATCGAGTGGCCCATGTAGCGATATGACCGGACCTCAAGCAGCGTCGGCAGCGATTCCTCGCGGGCACGCTTGATCGCCCGCAATGCCGCATCGCGGACGGCCATAACGTCCATACCATCGACGAACTCGTTCGCCATCTCGTAGCTTTCCGCCTTTTTGGCGATGTTGCGGGTGCTCATCGCTCGCTCCTGCGAGGTTCCCATTCCATATTGGTTGTTCTCGCAGATATAAATGATCGGTAGCTTCCAGAGCTGTGCCATGTTTAGAGATTCGTGAAAAATGCCCTGGTTTACCGCCGCTTCGCCAAAGTAGCAAAGCGTAACCTGGCCGCTTTCCTTATATTTTGCGGCGTAAGCCATTCCGGTCCCGACGCCGATCTGCCCGCCGACGATGCCGTGTCCGCCGTAGAACTCATGTTCCTTGGAGAACATGTGCATCGAGCCGCCCTTGCCCTTAACGCAGCCACCTTCTTTGCCGTATAGCTCGGCCATAACGGCCTCGGGCGTAATGCCCTTGACCATCGCCTGGACGTGATCGCGGTACGACGTGATGACCATATCGCTCGGCTCAAGGGCCATCATCGAACCGATCGCGATAGCTTCCTGGCCGATGTAGAGGTGACAGAAGCCGCCGATCTTACCCATTCGATAAACCTCGGCTGCCTTTTCCTCAAAGATCCGGCCAAGAACCATCTGGTAGAGCATGTCGCGGAGAAGCTTCTTATCTGTCTTCTTGATCGCCTCGATCTGCGATTTTCGCCGCTTTTGGTACTCGGCGTTCATCATTTCGACGGCGGCCAAACGGCCGTTGCCGTTCGACTCGGCCTTAGCCGGCTTTTTTGCCGATGGCTTCGAAGTAGATCGTTTTGAACCTGTGGTTGCTGCAGTGCGTGCCAATTGAGCCTCCAATTTAATGCTTAAACGGTTATGAATTCGCTAATATGCGTAAACCAAAAGTATAAGCGAGAGCGAATAACAAAGGCAATGAAGGCGGCTTGTTGGTTTCAGGAATAACGATGCAAGTATTAAGATTATCTTTAGTGATGCTGAGAGCACCATTCATTGCAATTCTCGTCCTTTTTCTGCTGGCCGGCGGCGTGGCAGCCCAGAATCCTACGAAATGGATCCTCGATTCGCCCGTTAAAGGCAAGGCGATCAAAGCCGGCGAGGAGTTCGAAGTAAAGGTAACGGCCGCGGTTGAACCCGGATGGTACCTTTATGGGCTTGATCAGCCGGAAGGCGGGCCGATAGCGACTCGCGTTACTTTGCCCGCATCGGTCCCGTTTGAACTGATCGGCACGGTAGGCTTTCCGCCGCCAAAGACGAAAGAGGACCAGAACTTCATCGTTGACGGCAAGCCGCTGCTGACAAAGTATTACGAGAACTCCGTCGAATTTACAGCGAATCTGAAAGCGACTCAGGACATATCGGCCGACGTGATCGCTCTAGACGTGCGATTTCAGCTCTGTGATGACCGCGTTTGCTTGCCTCCGAGAACGAAACGCGTGAGCTTTGCCGGCGAGGCGGATGTTCGCGGCGGTGTTGTCGTCTCGGCAACCCCCGACGTTGTTGCAGAAACGACAACGGCTGAAAATCAGTCCGGCGAAATTGACTCGACCCAGCAACCACCGACCGATCTCTGGCCGTTCGTTTGGCTTGCGATGACGCTCGGGGCTCTTTCGCTGCTGACGCCGTGCGTCTTCCCGATGATCCCGATTACGGTCTCGTATTTTACGAACCATGCATCAGGCAGCCGTGCGAAAGCAGTTAGGTTGGCGACGATCTATTCGCTGGGGATAATTGCGACGTTTACCTTGCTCGGGATGCTGCTGGCGATTTTCGTTGGGGCAGCCGGAATTAACCTTTTCGCCGCCAATCCATGGATAAATATCCTCATTGCTGGCATTTTCCTCTTCTTCGCATTTAACCTTTTTGGCGCGTACGAGATAACAATTCCGAGCGGCATTTTGACGCGGCTCGATGGCCTAACCCGCTCGTCCGAGGGCGACGGAAGCGGCGTTATCGGGGCACTGCTGATGGGGCTGACGTTTACGCTAACCTCGTTCACATGCACGTCGCCGTTTGTCGGGACGATCCTCGTCGCCGCGTCGCAGGGCGACTGGCAAATGCCGCTGCTTGGCATGCTGGCTTTCTCGACCGTCTTCGCATTGCCGTTCTTTATTCTTGCACTCGTGCCGCAATGGGCATCGAGCCTTCCGCGGGCCGGCGGCTGGATGAATTCGGTCAAGGTCTCGATGGGATTCCTCGAGGTCGCGGCGGCGATGAAATTCATCTCCAACGTTGACGTCGTTTGGAAATGGGGCTTTTTCACACGCGAGGTCGTGCTGGCGGTATGGGTCGCGATCGGTGTAACACTAACGGTCTACTTGCTCGGCAAATTCCAGCTTTCGCACGATTCCAAACCGGAGCGGATCGGAGCATTCCGTCTCGCTTCGGCGGTCATCAGCCTCGCTATCAGCTTCTATTTATTGACCGGATTGTTCGGTGCAAGGCTCGGCGAGCTCGAGGCGTTTCTCCCGCCGGACATCAGCGGAAACCCGACGCGGTCGCTGCTCGGCGGAACTAGCGGCGATGAACGGCTGCAGTGGATAAAGAACGATTACGAAGGAGCCCTCGCGAAAGCCAAGGCTGAAAACAAGCGGCTCTTTGTCGATTTCACCGGTTATACCTGTACCAACTGCCGATGGATGGAAGCGAACGTTTTTCCGAAGGCCGAGGTCGAGGCCGAGTTCAGGAACATGGTGCTCGCCTCGCTTTACACCGACGGCTCGGGCGAAATTTACGAGAAGCAGCAGATGTTTCAAGAGAGCAGGTTCAAGACGGTCGCTTTGCCCTTTTACGCGATACTCGACGGCGACGGCAAAGTGCTGGCGACGTTTCCGGGGCTGACGAGAAACGTTCCCGAGTTCGTTGACTTTTTGAAGAAAGGTCAACAATAATAACGATTCTGCCTCTGCAAACGAGCGATGAATCGAGTATCAATCAGCAACCTCATTTCCGGTCTTCGCGAGATACCTGACGAGGAGTTCGTCTGCGAGACCGTTTATGACTACCTCTCGGCGAATCCGATCGACACGGACACCATCGACAGATACATTTTCTGGAGCGACAAGTTCTACACTCGCAACCTGATCTATAAAGACGACCGGTTTGAGATGATGGCCATCTGCTGGGAACGCGGGCAGGTCTCGAAGGTGCATAACCATTCGGAGCAGCGATGCTGGATGACGGTCCCGATCGGCCGACTTAAAGGGCAAAATTTTGCGGTCGAGGCGATGGACGAAGCTGCCGGGATCTGCAAACTTCGCGAAACCGATACATTTGAGCTTGCCGAGTGCCTAGCAGCAAAGGTCGAACTCGAAGAGCCGATCCATCAGATACTAAACCTCGCCGAATTCGATGAACGTGCCGTCAGCGTACACATCTACTCAAAGCCCTTCGAAACCTGCATTTCATACTGCCGCGACACCGACACATTTAAAACCGTAAAGCTGGCCTATTCGAGTATCGACGGCGAGCTTTGCGGCGGAATTCAGCTTTGATCAAGCCATCTACTTTCGTTTCCATCTGACACCGTCCTTGGTGTCTTCAAGAACTATTCCCTTGGCCGCGAGCTCGTCGCGGATCTCGTCGGAGCGGGCGAAGTCGCGATTTCGCCGGGCCTCTTGGCGTTCTTCAATTAAGGCTTCGATGTCGGCATCGAGCAATTCAGTAGTTTCTTCGCCAAAAATTCCAAAGACGGAATCGAATTTCTTGATCGCTTCGAGGACCGAGATGCGATCGTCGCAAAGAAGCTGTTCGGCGGCGAGAGCCGTGTTCACCTCGCGGACGAGATTATGGATCGCTGCGAGGGCGACGGCGGTGTTGAGGTCGTCGTCCATCGCGGCCTCAAACTCGGCGAGTTGTGCTTTGATCTGTTCTGCGATCGCCGGATTTGAGCCATCGCGGACCTTTGCATCGTGGACTAGCGAGCGGAAATTCCGAAGCCGTTCGACTGTCGCCTCCGCTCCTTGAAGGCCCTCGAAGGTGAAGTTCAACTGCTTGCGATACGGTACCGAGAGAAGCAGATAGCGGATCGCGAGTTCGGAGTAGCCTTGTTCTTTGAGATCGCGAAACGTAAAGAAATTGCCCTTCGATTTGGACATCGTAACGTCGTCGATCTTCAGGAACTCGCTGTGTATCCAGTAATGCGAGAACGGCTTGCCGGTCGCACCTTCGCTCTGGGCGATCTCGTTCTCGTGGTGCGGGAACTGAAGGTCCTGGCCACCGGCGTGAAGGTCGAACGTTTCACCGAGATATTTCATCGACATCGCCGAGCACTCGATGTGCCAGCCCGGCCGCCCGCGTCCAAAGGGAGCTGCCCAACCCGGCTCTTCGTCCTCGCCGACCAACTTCCAAAGCGCGAAGTCGCGAGCGTCCTCTTTGTCGTATTTGTCGGTATCTATTCGTTCGCTTGCGCCGTGAATGTTCCCCGAAAAATTGATCTTTGAAAGCTTTCCGTATTCTGGAAATGCCGAGATCCGATAGTAGATCGAGCCGTCGGACTCGTATGCTTTGCCGTTCTCGATCAGCCGGGCGATGATGTCGATCATCTCTGCAATATGGTGTGTCGCACGCGGCGTTACCTCCGGGCGTTCCATCCCCAGAGCGTCGAAATCTTCCCAAAAATATTGGATAAACGGCGCAGTAAATTCGTCGATCGAAATGTTGCGGGCCTTCGCCTCTTTGATGATGCGGTCGTCGATATCCGTTAGGTTAAAGACATGCGTCACCTCGTAGCCCTTGAACTTAAGATAACGCCGCAGGACATCGCCGAAAATGAACGTTCGGAAGTTGCCGATATGTGCGAAATTCCAAACGGTCGGCCCGCAGATATACATCCTGACCTTGCCGTCCTCGATGGGGTGAAACTCCTCGACCTGCCGCGTTAATGTGTTGAAAAATCTAAGCATACGTGTCCGTTAAGAACGAAAACTTCAGTATATTAGTTCCGGTCGGGGTGCTCAATGCGGATGGTCATTCATCGGCGAGGTCGAGCATCCAAATGTCGGATTCGTTCTCGTGGGTCGAGTAAAAAACGGTCCGGCCATCGCTGCTCACTTTGATGTTACGTATGTCCTCGGCGATCTCGGGGAAAATTTCACGAACCTCACCTGTGATGACGTCGGCCATGACTGGTTTCCGGTCACGGATGAAGATCATTCGCCTCGAATCGCTGAGCCAACCTGGAAATGCGGGGAAGTCAATAACGCGGTGATAAGTTCCCGCCGCGATATCGTAGTAACCCATGCCGGGCCCGTGGGCGGAATCGAAGTTCCCGCCAAGGTATTTTCCATCCGGCGACCACGACCAAACGCGAAACCATCCGCCGTTCTCGGTCAGCGGAAGCGGCGTCACGTTGACGATCTCAAACGAATCGTTGAGTTCTGCTAGGAACGTGGTGCGTTCGTTATCGTAGGTGATCCTTTTTCCGTCTGGCGACCAGGAAGGTATTGACGCTGTCCCGCCGGAATCGGGCGTCAACTGGCGCAGCCCTGTGCCGTCCGAGCTCATGATCCAGAGCTGATAGGTACCAGACCGGTCGGAAACAAAGATCACGCGGGAGCCATCCGGAGAGACACGCGGGTAGCGATCGAAAGGCAGGTCGTTGGTAAGGTCCTGAATATTTCCGGTGTCGGCTGCGACTGCCACAATATCGTCTTGCGATTTTCTGATGAGCCGGGCGTATATGCGTTTACCGTCAGGCGAGATATCGATATTGGAGAATTCAAAGTCACCCCGCGTCACCCATGAAGGGCCGGCGATCGCCTTGCCGGTTTCCGGATTAAGGTCAAGCCGCTTGATGTTAGACCGATTGGAGGTCTGAACATACGCCATCCGCCTGCCATCCGCCGAGAATGCGATATGGCGGTTGTATCGGCCGGGCGTAGGGACGAGTTGGGCCTCGGTCAGTGGAAGCCCGGTGATCATATCGATCTCGGAGCGGTAAAACGCCATATTCCCGCGGCGGTCGCTGGCAAAGTATAGATGCCTTCCATCCGGTGACCAGACCGGATTCCAATTGGTATTTCCTTCGCTGGCGAAGAGCACAGGTGTTCCGCCTGCCGCGGGAATCGTCTCGATCACCCTTTCGCCGGAATCTCCGGTCCGCCAGTAAGCAATGCGGTCGCCCCGTGGAGACCAGCTTGGCTGGAGAGCGCTTCCGTCCAGCAATTGCCTCTTGTTGCCGGTCGAGACCTCAATTATCCAAATCGAGCTGCGGGCCTTCACCGCCGGTATCGGCTGGTGGCCGGTCGCGACGGCGATGTATTTACCATCGGGCGACCATGTAGGCGAAAAGCCGATGTCCGAGATCCTTCGCGGGTTTTCGCCTGTCGCTCCCATCAGATAAATGCCGGCGGGCTCGCGATCCGAGCGAAACGCGATGGTGTTGCCGTCAGGCGAGAAGGCGGGCATTGTGTCTCGATTCGGCGAGTCCGCCGTCAGATTTATTGCATTCGATCCGCCGATCCTGAGCAAATAGATGTCGTCGCCTTTCCCGGTATCGGCGGCATAAACGAGCGAACGTCCGTCCGGCGAAAGTGAAGGATAGGCCTCGGTACCGGCTTGAAATGTGATCGCAACATTCTCGGCGGCAACCCATATCGAAAAGCCGGACCGTGGCTCGGCGAAGAAAAGATAAAAGACCGCAAAGCCTGTCAGCAACGCCGCAAAAACGACCGCGGCATAAAGCGACCATTCGATGCCGTGCCCCGACTGGCCAAGGTGACTGCCGGAGCCGCTTGCCGTAAGTGCTTCCGATGTCTCGATCTGCCGCAAAAGCGTTCGGAGGTCGCCTCGTAGCTCGGCGGCCGTTTGATATCCGCGGTCGGGGTCTTTCTCAAGGAGTTTGAGAAGTATGCGGTCGAGTTCCTCCGGGATCTCTGGGTTTATCCTGCTTGGCAGCTCGGGGGGGCGATTCAGGATCGCGGCAAAGGTCGCTCGCCGGTCTTTTTCTTTGAAGGGATGTTTGCCGGTTATGAATTCGTAAAGCACGACACCGGCACTCCAAAGGTCGGTCCTGTGGTCGATCTTGTCGCCCGTTATCTGCACCGGCGACATATAAGCGGGCGTGCCGATTATGCTGCCGTTCTGCGTCGCGGAAAAGCCCTGGAGCGATTCCCGTCCGACCTCGGTAAGCTTTGCCAGCCCGAAATCAAGCACCTTTGCATAGCCGTCGCGGCGGATCATTATGTTCTCGGGTTTGATGTCGCGGTGGACGATGCCGTTCTCGTGTGCGGCAGAAAGCGCGTCGCAGATCTGGATCGAATTTGCAATGATGTTGCGCAACCTGAACTCGTCCTTCATCAGCTCTCGGAGCGTGCGGCCCTCAACGAACTCGGTCGCGATGAAGTTAACACCCTGAAAAACGCCAATGTCGTAGAGTGTGACGATACCGGGATGGTTTAGCTTAGAAACGGCTCGGGCCTCGAGTTCAAAACGGATGACGCGATCGTCATGCGAGCTGAACTCGGGAGGCAGTATTTTTAGTGCGACGTTACGCTTGAGCTTTTCGTCAAAGGCCAGATAAACATCGCCCATTCCGCCGGCACCGATCATCCGCTCGACTCGGTAATTGGCAATGACGGCGCCGACCAAGCCGATCTTTGTTCGTTCGGTTTCGGCGTTGGCGAGGGATTCGGCGGCGAGGCTTATGGCCGGCCGTTCCATGAAACGATCTGACTTTGCGGCCGCCTTGAGAAGCTCGGCGACCGCGGTTCCGAGCTCTGCATCATGCGATGTCCGGCCTGCGATAAACGCTTCTCGCTCGGCCGCAGGCAGTTCGAGTGCAGCGTCGAGTATCGCGTCGATCTCTTTCCATCGCTCCTTGTCCATAAAAAGAGGTTGTCCGGTCAAACGACAGACAAATTCAAAATCGCCACAAAGCTACAATAATAACAGGGGAAAACGGAAAATTCCCGATCCCATGATAGGTTTTCGGTCGCCAAAACGCATTCCCAATTGCGCGAACCCTTGTTCGTAGCTTATTGGAGGAAATATGGCACAGATCACGACGGTACTCGTTTCATACGGCAGGCTTCAGGCGATGTTGGAGGTCAGCTACAAATGGTATTCCTCAGATGATACTTGGACGCGAACGGAGGGAATGCACATAATCCCGAGCGGCGGCACTTGGTTTCAACACAAAGCTACAGGCCGCGGCTTGGGAACGCTCAGCCTAAGTAACGGCAAAGGCGACAGCTCAATGTGGCTTTACGATTTCGACCGAAAGGATGTTGGCCGGAGAGGAAAAGGAACATTTCACGGCTTTGACGCGGTTTACAATATCCCGAAATACGCCGACATCAACTGGGAAATCGTATTATTTGACTAAGTCTCGTCTTATCCGGTCTTTTGGAGTTGAAGGTATAACCACGCTTTGGCCTTCTGCCATTCGCGCATCACGGTAATGGGTGCAACGCCGATCGCGGTCGCCGTCTCCTCAACCGAAAGGCCGCCGAAGAAGCGGAGCTCGACGATGCGGGCTTTCCGTTCATCAAATTCTGCAAGAGCCTTAAGCGCTTCATCGAGGGCCAGTATTTCAGGGTCGGGTGTGCCGTCCATTTCCGCGGCGGCTTCGATCGAAAGCTTTAGCAGAACCGTCCCGTCCTGCTTCGGCCTCTTTCGGGCGAAATCGACCAGGATCCGCCGCATAAGTTGAGCCGCGACACCGTAAAAGTGCGAGCGATTATCAAACTTTGCATTGTCCCAACCGATGAGGCGAATGAAAGCCTCATTGACCAGTGCCGTCGGCTGCAGCGTGTGGTCGCCGCGTTCGCGGGCCATATAGCGTCGGGCGATCCGCCGAAGTTCGTCGTGGACGACCGGAGTCAGCTCAGCCAAGGCCGCCTCATCGCCGTCGCTCCAGCGGTTTAGTAGCTCCGTTACGTTCGATCCCTCGCTTCCCGCCATACGTTCGTCAACACCAAATTTAATGCAACAAATTTACCACAGGCGAAGGGGAAAAATAATTATTCCCGATGATAGTTTCTCGTTTTAGGGAACGCATTCAGTAATGAGTGGTGGATGTCATAGCCGACGCCCGACGAATCAGCAAAAGTTCGAGCTGATGAAAGAAATAAAGAATAAATGGAGACCAAAAAACAATGGCGCATAGAGAAAGTGTTCAAAATGGAGAAGTAAAGACGTTCCTTGACGGCGAAAGTTTCTTTTGGAACGTTTCAAGCCCGGTAGGTTACACCTGCCGCAATAAAAAAGAAGACGTGATGCTAGTTCAGTTCTTGATCAATAAGGCGTTCGGAGGAATTAGAGAAGAATATAAAGGGGCATACGATCTAAAGGTACCGGCGAATCTTGTGATTGACGGCGATTTCGGCGGCAAGACCTGGGCAGCGATCAAATATATGCAGGCAGCGGGCCACCAGTGCGTTGTCGATGGTGCGGTCGGGTCACCCGACGGCACCCGGTTGCGTACCCCGAAGCAGAGAATGGTTTACACCATTTATGAGCTCAACTCGTGGTTTCGCTTTTATAACGCACCGGCGTACAAAGACATCCGTATGGACAAGGATTGTCCTTCAGCGCTGACGAATCACCTGTACGGTCCGCTGCCGGATCTAGTTTAAGACAGGATAACAACATGGACAGATACGAACATGTGAGATACGAGGCGGCTGTGGTCGCCTTGCGTGAAGAAGCGAAGGGCGTAAAAGAGGTCGGGGCTCAGAATCGCGGGCCCCAGATCGATATCTATAAGGCCCGGGCGCATTCGCCAAAATCGGCGAACCACGAATGGTGCGGCTTTTTTGTTTACTACTGCCTGAGCGAGGCTGCGAACAAGTTTGTTGCACCGTTACCGTTCATACCGGAAAAGCTCTGGAGCGGCTATAAGCTGACGAAGTGGGCAAACGAGAACTCGGACATGATCGTCCGCTCGAGCCCTTGCTATCCCGGTGATATCTACGTGATGAAGAACGGGCACATCGGGATCGTCGTAAGCCAAGGGCCTGGGACGATCGTGCACACGGTTGACGGCAACCAATCGCAGATGAATCGCGGTTACAGCCTAAAGCAGAGGACACGAAATATCGTCGATATGCGGGTAATCATTCGGATCAAATAGAGAAAGCAAGCGAGGCAATAATATGACCAATGAACAGATACATCTGGTAACGGCGAGCTTTGAGAAGATCGCCCCGATAGCTGATGAGGCTGCTGCGTTGTTTTACGGCCGATTGTTTGAGACCAATCCCGAACTGCGAAGCCTGTTCAAAGGCGACCTCCGCGAACAGGGAAAGAAGCTGATGCAGATGATCGGCGTCGCGGTAAAGGGGCTAAGCCGGCTTGATGACATTGTCCCCGCGGTACGTTCGCTGGGGGCACGGCATGCGGCTTACGGTGTCGAAGATTCCCACTACGATTCGGTCGGAGCCGCACTTCTCTGGACGCTCGGGCAAGGCCTCGGGCCGGATTTTACCAGCGAGACCGAAGAGGCGTGGGCCGCGGCATATACGATACTGGCCGAGACCATGAAAGACGCAAGCCGCTCCGCCGTCGCCGCGTAGGCCGACGACACAGTTCACGCGAAAGTTTCGGCAGGCATCAGCGAACGATGTATCTCTTCCTCCAACGACCCCTCCTGAAAAAGGTCCGGGCTGATATATTCGGCCCGGGCCTCTTCCGAAAATAAGCGTTCACGCGAATAGAAGCGAAGCGGGAAGTCCTTATCGCACGCCGCAATGAGGGCGTTCGTCCGCTCGACCGGCGAGGTTCCGCGGGTCAATAGCAGAAACGCGTAAGCGGTCCGCATCCAGAAGACCGTGATCGTCTCGTGATAGGGCATTTCTTTCGACAGATCGACGCCAAAGCCCTTCTCAAGAAGCCGCAGGATGCCGGAACGCATCTTGTCCGTGCCTTCCTCCAGGCCGTGTTTCTCGGCATAGAAAAGCCCGACCGCGAGGTGCTGGGCGTGCCGCCAACCCTCGCGAGAGATGGTTGCCGACTCAAAGGCCGCTACCAGGTCGAGAATCTCTTTCTCGTTTCTAAAATAACGCATATCCAAAATTCTCCAACGCAAAAAAGCGAAAGCGTCCGGAATGTTTCGGACGCCCTCGCTTAAGTTCAAAGACGCCTTTTTCATCCGGATGCGGACAAGTGTCACGCAACCGAACAGCCGTTCGCGAAAAATGGTTGCGGAGGCAGGACTCGAACCTGCAGTCTTCGGCTTATGAGGCCGGGATTTTGTCCGATTAAACTACTCCGCCAAAGAATCAACGCGGCCGATCAATGTGACCGGCCGCGTTGATATGTTGATAGCAAAAAAGGTCAGGCCGCGGCCCGAACCTGCTCTTCGCCCAGATCATCCATGAACAAATATTTCTTCCACTCCGGCCGAGATTCGGCGTAGTGGCAGAGCAGCACATGGTCGAGCCCGAGCCTCAGCAGTTTTTGCGAGGTCAGGAGCGGCATTCGCGCCTGCTCCGGCGTGCGGTTGCCTTTCCGCTGGTTGCAGGCAACGCAGGCCGTCACCAGGTTAGCCGGAGTGCTCTCGCCGCCCTGGGCCCGCGGAAGAATGTGATCGAGCGTTAGGTCTTTGGCGAGCCGATGATCGCCGCAATACTGACAGCGATAACGATCGCGGATGTAGATCCGGGCACGTTTCATCGTCGTTTCACGACGCGTCCGGCGGACATTTACATAATGACGAAGCCGAATAACAGATGGGACACGAAATGACGTCGAGGGAGAGCGGAGAACGTTGTCGCCGTCGTGCTCTTCGATGAAGATCGCGCCGCGAAACCACAGACAGACCGCCCGGGCAACACCAATGGTGCCAAGCGGCTCGTAAGAAAAGTTCAATAGCAATACTCTTCCGGTAAGCAAACTTAACCTCCTCCCTTATTCAGGTTTTACTTTAATATCAAAAGGCGATATCTGGCAAGCACAATATATTGTGTGTAACCAAAAATTCAGACGCGTGATTTAGGGCATACGGCCCCAATATGTTGATGGGACGATGTTTTATCACGGTACGGTTGTTAAAGCCGGCACCGTGAAAGTGGGGATGATCGGCTCTCCTTTCGAAGACCAGTCGGATGCAGACGATCTATGAACCTCGACGCAGCAGCAACTACCTCCGAGGCCCTCCAGATGTTGGACATCTCACTCGCTATTGGCATATCATACGCCGGATAGCAACGGCAGGACCGACACCGGATTTCGTTTGGATCGGTTCACCGTCCGAGAGAAAGCCAATTATTTCATTGAGGCCTCAATGTCATTGTTCGAGCCTCGAAGCACTAACTTTCAGTCGAATCCTTCCACTCGGCCAGCGATCTAACCCCAAGGAGGAAGAGACAGTGAAAATTCACTTCGCACTCGTCGCGATTCTGCTGCTCTGCAGCTCAGCATTTACGCAACATGCCGCCCACGCCGCACCGGTCGCCGAGAAGCCGATCGCATTGCTCGAAAGCCGAGGCTTCGTTGATCACAAAGTATCGACCAAGAATCAAGAGGCCCAGCGGTACTTTGACCAAGGCCTCTCGCTTTACTACGCCTTCAATGAGGTCGACGCCGCTCGCTCGTTCGAACGAGCGGCAGAACTCGATCCGAACCTCGCGATCGCCTGGTGGGGCATCGCGCTCTCGAAAAGCGGTTACGGTAATGCCAAATCCGGTGCCGTTGTGGACATGAAGGCGGCTCGAGCCGCTTTAGACAAGGCGATGTCATTGAACTCGCCGGCAGCCGAACGCGCGTACATCGAAGCGTTAGCCAAGCGTTTAGTGGCAGCTGCCGATGCGAAGCCTCGCGATCTCTACATTTCCTATCGAGATGCGATGGCTGACGTTTATAAGCGTTTCCCGAATGACCCGGATGCGGCAACCCTGTACGCGATCAGCATTGGAAACACCGGAGTCTTTTGGAACAAATGGACCAAGGACGGAGAACCGATCGGAAATGCCCAGGAAATGGTCGACGTACTCGAAGCCGGACTTAAACGGCATCCGAAACACCTGGGTTTGAACCACATGTATATCCATGCCGTTGAGGATTCCGCTGCACCGGAACGTGCTTTGGCATCAGCTAATATGCTTCGATCGCTAAAGATCTCTGGCCCCGAACTCGGGCATCTTGTTCATATGCCGTCCCATATCTACCTGCGGGTAGGAGACTTTCAGACCGCCGTAGAAGCTAATGAGGAAACCGCAGCAGAATCGACGGAAGGCTTAACGGAACAATTTAAGCAGTGGCATTTCGGGCACGTCTATTCATTCATTGTTTACTCGTACAGTATGCAGGGAAACTATGCGAAGGTGCGGGGTGCTCTTAACCGCGGATCCAAATTTAGTCCAGGCCCGACTTCTGAACAGGAAACGTTTCGACCGGGTGACCTCGTTCAGCAGGTTCGATTCAGAAAGTGGGATGATGTATTGAAAGTACCTGTCACCCAAAAAGACTCACTTCTGCATTGGGCCCGGGCGCTCGCATTTGCTGGAAAGAAAGACGTCGCTGCGGCGGAGGCCGAGCGTAAGGCTCTTTCGGAAGCAGCGGAAGCAGAAAATGAAAAGATGGCAAAGCAGATGCCGCCTGAGCAGTTCGCCGCGATGTCCGAAATGATAAAGCGACTTGATCTCATTTTCTTTAATAAAGTGGACGCGGCAATCGCGGTGGCAAAAGGGGATAAGGAAATTGCCGTCGCACTGCTTCGAAAGGCGATAGTCGCGGAAGACCAGATCGAATACAATGAGCCGCCGATCGTCCAGGACCCGACTCGTGAATCCCTCGGAGGCGTGCTTATGCAGATGCGCAAATTCGCCGAGGCCGAGGAAGTATTTCGCGAAGACCTGAAATACACGCGAAACAATGGCAGGTCCTTGTTCGGACTATGGAAATCGCTGGAAAAACAGAAAAAAGCGAAGGAAGCCGCAGAAGCCGAAAAGCAGTTTCGCGAAGCCTGGAAATATGCCGACACCGAGCTAAAGATCGAGGACCTTTAGAGGGGCAGGGTTCGAATAGACATCAGCGAAGATTAGACATCTAACTGATTCGCTACAACAATTCTGATCAAGAAACTAGTGAGGAGCGATCGAAAGCAATGATTCGAAACATTATCGCAGTGATCGTCGGCATCGTTGCCGGGGCGTTGGTAAATATGGGTATCGTGACTTTTGGCCCGATGCTCGTTCCACCGCCGGCCGGTGCCGACCTGACGACGGCCGAAGGGATTGCCGCGGCGATGCCGCTGATGGAAGCCAAACATTTCCTCGTTCCGTTTGCGGCTCATGCTCTTGGTTCATTCGTCGGGGCGTTGGTCGCGGCCCTGCTCGCGGTGAGTCACAAGATGGGCATTGCAATCGGGATAGGAGCATTCACGATGCTTGGCGGAATTATCGCGGCCGTCATGATTCCGGCGCCGCTTTGGTTCGAGGCCGTTGACATCATTTTCGCCTATATTCCAACGGCGTGGATCGCCGGAAAGCTGGCGACATCCGGCAATGCGTCCCAACGCGTCGGCCTCGATTGAACGTCTTTAGGCCGGCCTGAGAATTTCGGCCGAGTGAGGCTTTCCGCGCTCGACAAACCGATGCTTGTCGTTTTAATTTATTGTTTTCCCACGAATTTTAACTGGAACTTAATATCTTTTACGACGATGGATTCACGAACGATTCGCGATTTTTCCGTCCCCACAGACATCTGGCCCTCGGTTGAAAGATGGGCCGGAGAAGAGGGCTTTGAACTGATCGAAAGCTCCGGCAATAAGCGTGTTTACCGACATGGATCGGGCCTCATCGTATTGCCGACGATGCTCGAGATCTCCGCCGATGACGGCAATGTCCATCTGGAAGCGTGGATAAAGAGCAACCCGATCAACCGCCTGCTGACCCTCTTTATGACGCCGAACGAGATCGCTCTCGAATCAGGCGGGATAACCTTTGCGGCGGTGCGTTCGCTGGCAAGAAAATCGGTGAACCGCCTGCTCGTCCATCTCGGCCAACCGCTGATCGCATAGCCTCGCTCGTGCTACATTACTCGCGATGGCATCGATCGACGACTTTATCCCAGAGTTCGACGTCCGCGAGCGGTTTGAGCGGCGGGTGAAAGCACCGCCCGAGGTCGTGATGCAGACGGCATACGATTTTGACATGCAGTCGATCTGGCTGATCCGCACGATCATCAACACACGCAAATTTCTACTTGGCGGAACACAGGACAAACGCAACTCAATGGGCCTCGTCGAGGAAACCCGTAAACTCGGGTGGGGAACTCTCGTCGAGGAACCCGGCCGTTTGCTCATCTGCGGAGCCGTCTGCCAACCGTGGTTCGGCGATGTAAAATTTACAGCGATCTCGCCCGAAGACTTCGCCGCTTACAACGAGCCCGATCAGGTAAAGATCGCATGGACGCTCGAAACCATCGAGACCGAACCAAACGTTACCCTCTTCGCCCACGAGGTCCGTGCCGCCGCCACCGACGACGAAGCCCGCCGCAAATTCAAAAGCTACTGGCGCTGGGCGAGATTCGGCATCATTGCTATCCGCCTATTACTTCTTCCAACAATTCAAAAAAAGGCCGAAAGCATGGATGATGATCGTGAAGACTGGGAAAGGGCGTGGAGTTCAGCACCCCATCGACGTTTACTTGATATATCGAAGTACGATTTTGCCGGCCGATTCAAATTGGATCTCGGAGATGTTGTCGCGGTCACGGTGACTATAGCTCCGTTCGAGTACGCAGACAAACTCTACATCGAAGATGATATTTGTCCGATCTGCGGAGCGACCACGGTTGCTAGCGACAGGACTCGCGTATCGGTCAATCCGGTTTTCACCAAGATTCCAAACCTTGCCTTTGGATCATGGGCGCACTCATCGTGTTTGGAAAATTGTCTAATCGTAAATGATCCGCCCCAATTGCTTGGTAATACGTTCAGAGTTCAAACCACAGCGAAAGGAAGCTGAAGTTTGAACCCTGAACACCTAACCCTTTACACAAATGACCTGCTTTAGCTCGGCGACTACTTCGACGAGGTCGTGCTGGGCACGCATTACTTCCTCGATGTCTTTGTAGGCGCCGGGGATCTCGTCGACGACGCCTTTGTCCTTTCGGCACTCGACGCCCATCGTCTGCTTTTTCAGATCATCGATCGTGTACTTCGCCTTCGCTTTGGTACGCGACATTTTGCGTCCCGCACCGTGCGAGCAGGAGTTGAACGATTCCGGATTTCCGCGGCCCTTGATGATGAACGACTTCGCTCCCATCGAGCCGGGGATAATTCCGTAGCGGCCTTCTTCAGCGTTAATCGCACCTTTTCGGGTAACGTAAACCTTATCGCCAAAGTGCTCCTCGATCGCGACGTAGTTGTGGTGGCAATTGACCGTGATCTCAGGACGCCACGCCTTCTGGTCATTGAACATTCGGTTGAATGATTTCAGCAGGCGGTTAATCATGATCTCGCGATTCTTCATCGCGTACCGCTGGGCCCAGTCGAGGTCGTGCCAGTAGGCCTTGAACTCGTCCGTTCCCTGGATGAAGTAAGCCAGGTCAGGCGAGGGAAGTTCATTTAGCCGGCGCAGCGACTTCGCGGTCGCGATGTGTCGTTCGGCAAGTTCTTTACCGATGTTTCGCGAACCCGAATGCAGCATCAGCCAGACGTTGTCTTCCGTATCCAGACAGACCTCGATGAAGTGATTACCTCCGCCGAGCGTCCCGAGCTGGACCATCGCTTTACGCTTGCGGTCCTGAACGCCCTTGTGAAGATCGTCGAAAGTTTCGAAGCCTTCCCAACGCGAGGCCTCGTCGACCGACTCCTTGTAAGCGTTGAAACCAGTAGGGATAGCACGCTCGATCTCATGGCGGAACTCCGCCATTTTGCGATCGAGAATGCCGCTTTTGAACGGCGTTTTCACCGCCATCATCCCGCAGCCGATGTCCACGCCGACCGTCGCCGGGATCACCGCGTCCTTCGTCGCGATGACCGATCCGACCATCGAACCCTTGCCCAGATGGGCGTCCGGCATTAGCGCCACGTGCTTATAAAGGCACGGCAGACGCGAAACGTTGCGGAGCATGTTCTCCTCTTCGAACGTCATCCCATGGGTCACCCACGAAAGAACATCCGACTTCGCCCCGCTGATATTTAGTTTGTTATATGGCATGTTATTCCTCCTGTAGAGATGAAAAAAAGGGCGACAAAGTTCGGCATGACCGGATTTGTTTTCCAGACAATGTAGTCATACCGGCATTCGCCCTGAAGTTGGCGACAAGGTTCGGCGAGAGATCCGCCCCGCAGATATTTTGGAGCGGGCGAGGTTCGAACTCGCTATACCTTTTAAGGTAGTAACCATGTACTCCCACCAGCATTCGCCAAAAATGAAAATGTCTTGCCACCGAGAACACGGAGTTCATTGAGTGGAGTTAGTACTCATAGATCAGTTTCCGTGAGCTCTGTGCCCTCTGTGGCAAGTGCTTCAGATCTCAACCTTTTCGATCACACCGACCCAGTGGCCGTCGTTCATTCCGCCGTTGGCAAATTCCGAAACAAGCGTAAACACCTGATCCGAAAATCCACCGACGTTGAGAATGTCGCGACGTTCCTGTGCCTGAGTGTGAGCGTACGGCTGAATGTCGATGCAGACGAGTTTCGCATCACGGTTACGCGATTTGAACTCGTTCCACTGTTTCATCGTTTCAGTTGCGCTTCCGCCCCAGTGGCCGTAGTGCGGCGAGTCGATCCACGATTCGTTATCCGAAACGTAGATCAGCGCGTCGCCCTCGGCCTTTCGGCGGTTAAGCTCGCGGAGCGGTGCCGAGCAGTTCGTTCCGCCGCACGGCAAGCTCGCGAGCTTCTGCGCGTTGGTCATGATCGAATCACGGGGATTCAACTTGACCTTAACGATGTCGCTTTCGAAGGGGATCACTTCCGCGGTCGGATTCTTTCGCAAGATCGCCGCCGCGAAAAGAGCCGCGACATCGATGCAGCGAACCGCTGACGTAGAACCCTTTCGGTATCCTGTCGCGGGCGAGTGCATCGATCCCGAGATGTCCGGAAAGACGTATACCTTTCCGTCGATCTGCGGCACATTCTTAGTCGCGATCTCCATCGCATCCTGCAGAGCCTCGGTGATCTCACGCGGAACCCCGTTGTTCGCCTCTGCCGCCCTAAAGGCGGACATCAGCTGGAACGGGAATATGCGAGCACGTTTGACCGCTTCCCGATCTCGCAGACGGTCAGCGACGATCTTCACCATCGCTTCGTCGGCGAAAACGCCGTGACGCTGAAACGTGTTCAGGTTCATCCGAGTCATCTGCCACGGAGCGTTTCGTGCGATCTCTGCCCAGTCTTTCGTGCTGAGCGGCAATGCCGTCAGCATCTGGAACGGAACATTCGGCACCTCGGCCGAATCGCCCGCCTTGAATCGCTCGAAATGCCTCACGATCTCCGGCAGCTTATCGGCGTCGATATCTCGGCCGATAAAATAACCAAAGAGCGCTTCGCGTTCAGCGTCAGACGGCTTCGGGTGAACCATCTTCAGTATGTCAGCGATCGAAGGCGACTGCCCGACAGACTGTTTGAAGATCTGCTCCGTACCGCGTTTCTCGAACCACTCGCGGACCATTCGTTTTGGCAGCGAGCCGAGCGATTTTCGTCCGACCACTCCCGATCGCATTATCTGCACAAAGTTCCGAAGCATCTTCCCGTTGTCAGCGACACGCGGAAAAACGCGTTCGAAAAGAGCCTTATCGCGGGTAGAAAGAACCGCCAGCAGCAACGCCGGCATGTCTTTCATATGCCCTTTTTCGCGAGCAAATACTGCCGTCTTCGCAACAAACTCGGCATCGACCTCGTTTGCCAGGGCGAGAACCTTATCGAGCTGGTCGCCGGCATCAGCGTAAAAAGTGTTATTAAAGCAGCCGGTCGCAGCGTACTGGGCCAGCGCCTGTTTCGGCGAAAGCTTGTAAGCCACGCCGCCCGCCTCGTTTACGGTGTCGGCCTTTGGCGACAGCATTCCAACAATAGTTTTGAACAAGTTCTTGTTCGCCATAGTTACCTCCTAAATGTCAGAACCGCTCACATTAGCGGGCGGCCGAGTCAGAACCGCCTGCGTCAGCGGGCGGCTAAAAAAGAAAAAAAGTTCGAGTGACAAAAGTGAAAAGACATTGTGCGCGTGAACAGCTTAGGATCACCGGTGTTATCCGACACCGCGAGGCGCGATTGGATGTAGTCCTTTCGGCATTCACCCGAAGAAAATGAATTGCAGCAGCGACAAGGTGATGATGAAACGTTCGCTGCTCTACCATTGAGCTACGCGGTACCGAAGCACAGCGGCCGGATTCGAACCGGCAACACGCGGGTTATCAGCCATGTAGTTCCATCTGCATTCGCTGCGAAGAATGAAACGGCGACAAGGTTCGAAAAGACAGCGTGCTCTATCCATCTAAGCTACGCCCGGATCGCTCCGAACGGCCGGACTCGAACCGGCGACCTCGTCCGTTGAAGGGATGTAGTCCTTCCTGCATTCGCCGAAGATTGGCTGACAGGGCGGGACTCGAACCCGCGGCTTCCGATTTAACAGAACGGCACTCTGACCATCTGAGTTACCTGTCAACAAAAGTGGTTGCGGCGGAAGGATTCGAACCTTCGGCCACGGGATTATGAGCCCCGTGCTCTACCACTGAGCTACACCGCAAAAATGGTCCGCCGGGTGAGATTCGAACTCACGCTCCCTCGCTTAAAAGGCGAGTGCCTTGACCAGCTTGGCCACCGGCGGGCGACCGAAAAAAATTGGTAGGCAAACGCGGTGAGGAAGATGCATCAGCAGGCGGCCGACGAACAGGCCCATTGCGGGCCAAGGTAAGCAATTGCATTCGGCCGCCCTCGCATCGTCCATCGTTCCGCGTTTGTGGTGGTGAGACTTAATGGCGGAAAGTTCCGCCGAAAATCTTTTAATTCTCAGCCCGGCCGATTCCGAGGGTGAATCGGCCGGGGACGCCGCGGGAGAATTTAGTGGACAGCCGCTGCTGCCCGAGCGTGTCGGTGAACAGAGTCGCGAGCGTTGATGACCTCGATCTCTCGTTCGATCGCCGAACGAAATTCGTTGATCACTTCAGCCAGCGTTCTGACCTTGTGCAGGCTGTTCTGCCGGTCCTCAAAAGTCTCGAGGTCGAAGTAAAGCTCTATCTCTTGGCTGCAATCAGCAATTCGAAGAGCGATCTCGTTGTAATCATCGGAACCTTTGCAACAGACGTGCTTCTCGCGGGCGTCTTCGACGACCGCAATGATGTAAGCCCGCATGTCGGTTCTCAGGTTCAGAAACTCGCGTCGCTGAACGTGGTACTTCTTGTGCATTATCTTTTCCTCAAAATGTTCTGGTGCTGAAAAACGGGTGCTTCGGTGGCGACGCGAATTCAGCGAACTAGGAAAAGCTTCGCATTCACGTCGCCGGCGTAATTCGGCTGATAAGTGTAAACATAGGTCTTGTCTCCTTTTGGCTAATGAAATGGTGGACGCTCTTGGTATCGCGCCAAGCTCTTCGGCTCTTCAGGCCGACGCTGATCTGTCTCAGCTAAACGTCCTCGAAATTTTGGCGGGACCGAACGGACTCGAACCGTCATCGTCTTCCTCGACAGGGAAGTGCATACGCCTTTCTGCCACGATCCCTTTAACAGTTGTCAGGTGTCGGTTATCAGTTGTCAGTTCTTGAGGTGGGCCTTGGTCTGACCACTGAACACTGACCACCGATAACTGCATCTCGGGTGGATCGACAGGTATCGAACCTGCAACGGCTTCATTCACAGTGAAGTGCTCTGCCGGTTGAGCTACGATCCACAGATGCCATTTCGAGGGAGGACGCTCGATCAGCGTCCTCCCGTGCGGCGGGCGACAAATTGTTGAAGCGACGGTTTACTGAGCTACATCCGCTTTCGCGGCGGTTGGAATTGAACCAACGGCCTCCTGCCCGAGGGCAGGTGCTCTATCCATGTAGTCGCGTTCGGCATTCGCCCGGAATTTGACGGCGACAAGTATCGAAATGACTTTTCGGTTTACAGCCAAAGTAAATGTAGTCATTTCAGCATTCGCCATCTGAACTGAAATTGGAGCGGGCGATCGGATTTGAACCGATGATGAACGGATCTGCAGTCCGCCGCCTTTGGCCGCTTGGCTACACCCGCGAATGTTTCGGGGAGCCAATTGCATCCGGCTCCCCGTCCGGCGTATGAAGCGTGCAACGAGAGATGCCCGGAACCGGGATGGCCACGGACATGGTCCTTTGTTCGACATACGCGAGATAGAAATGGAAGGGACGACGGGACTCGAACCCGCTAGGAACAGCTTGAAGGGCTGCTTGCTCGGCGTTTTGCATTCGTCCCCTTAAAAAATGGTACACGCGGAAGGATTCGAACCTTCAATATCCGGTTTCTAAGACCGGCGCCTTTTCCGATTTGGCCACGCGTGCAGAAAAATTGGTCAGAGCGGCAGGATTTGAACCTGCGAACACTTGTTTCCAAAACAAGCCCGTATAGCCATCTGCGGAACGCTCTGTGAAATTGGTCGGTGGTCAGTGGTCAGTAGTCAGTGGCCGAATATGGTGTTCGTCTGACGACCGACGCCTGACCGCTAACAACTGCTTCTGGCTTCGGGGGAAGGATTCGAACCTCCATTTACTGGTTCAGAGCCAGCCGTCCTGCCAATTAGACGACCCCGAAAAAAGTTGATGGTGCACCGGGAAGGATTCGAACCTTCGCAGCTCGAATGAGCGACAGTTTTACAGACTGCCTGCCTTTGCCGATAGGCGGCCGATGCGTGAAGAATTGGAGGAAACGGTAGGATTTGAACCTACAACCTGCTGATTCGTATTCAGCTGCTCTAATTCCGTTGAGCTACGTCTCCTAAAAGCAGTGACGAGGGAAGAGTGATGAGTGACAAGCCTGCAAAACTCGTCACTCGCCACTCGTCCATTGTCACTGGTTAACGGCTATTCAGTTGTCAAACATCGAAAAGAAAAGGAGCGGCTTACTCCTGGGTCTCCGTGACCCGGGCGTAACCGCTCCTAAAAACTTCGCGACGAGAATTTCTCGTCAGCTTTTCGATGTTTCGGGAGCGGGAACGCCGCTCCCGCTGTGTCAATCTAGTTGTTCCGTGCGATCAAGATCGCGCCGTTTGGGTTGATAATTGCCTATTTCGAGGCTCGCACACGCGAACGTATTCCAACCCTTCCCGGGCAGCATCAAAATGGCCGCCGTGAGGGTCGGGAATGTTCTCGGTGTATGTAACGAACTTCGAGTCATATCGATTCTTCCAAAAAAACTTGCCGCGAACTTTCCGCGACAGGTGAAGAGTTTTAGCACGACAAAAAATCGCTTGTCAAGCATTTTTCGAAAAAAAGTTTCAGTCGGTGGATTCTTAGCGGAAATGTTGGAAGCCTTTTGGCTTCAATTCTGAAGCCAAGCCGCCGCGAATAAGTTCAATCTTTGCAATATTTGCAGTGATCTCTCCGATACAAGTTATATCCGCAATTTCGGGCGGCAAAGTTTTTTTCCTTTCAGCGGTGAAAAGTAGCTCAAAATCCTCGCCACCATCCAGAGCGAGATGCAGTTTCTCGTCGAGGGAACTGAAAATTGAATCAAGCCGGACGTCGATCGGTATCTGTTCGGCATAGAGCACGGCTCCGACGCCGCTGGCTTCGCAGATATGGCCAAGGTCCGACGAAAGACCATCGCTAAGATCGATCATTGCCGAGGCGGGGAACTGATCTGCCAGATCCAGACGCGGCATCGGCCGAAGCTGTCTTTCGATCAACTCCCGTGCCGATTGGCTCAAGTCCTGATCGTGCCTGGTTCCGGATTCTAGCAGCTTCAGGCCGCCCGCAGCTCCGCCGAGCGAGCCGGTGACGTAGATCTTGTCGCCGGGCTTGGCACCGGAACGCAGTATGGCTTTGCCTTTCGAAACCTCACCCAAAACGATCGAATCGATAACAAATTTCTCGGGTATACGCGAGACGTCGCCGCCAACCAGTTCGACGCCAAACTCCCTCGCAAGTCCGTGCCAACCTTCATAAAATCGCTCAAGAAAATCGCCGCTCCAGACGCTTTCTGGAACGCCAAACGAGAGCATCGCGAAGGTCGGCCTGCCGCCCATCGCGGCAATATCCGAAAGCGAAACGGCAAGAGCTTTGTGGCCAAGAAGCTCGGGCGATGTCCATTCGAGCCTAAAATCGACATCCTCCGCGAGCATGTCCGCGGTGATCAGAATGTCGGTCTCGGCGTCTTTCGGGAGTACGGCGCAATCATCACCGACGCGGCTGAGCCCGTACGATTTCTTAATGTGATGGATGAAGTCGAATTCTGACCGCATTTAAATAGATTGACACAAGTGCCGTAAATACATACAATAACGGCGGCTTATTTACTTCTGACTTTAACACAATTCGAGCTAAAAACATGGGGCAAGCAGCCGTGGCCATACCGGAAAAACTCTATTTTAAGATCGGCGAAGTCTGCGAGATCGTTGGCGTTCAGGCACACGTGCTGCGTTATTGGGAAACCGAGTTTACCCAACTCTCGCCGCAGAAGAACCGTTCGGGCCAACGTAGCTATCGGCGGCGTGATGTCGAAACGGCGTTGCGGATAAAAGATCTTCTTTACGAAGATCTTTACACCATCGCCGGTGCCCGAAAAAAGCTTCAGCTTGAATCGCGGGCCGAGGCCCCAAAGCTGAAGGTCATCCGTCCCGAACCGCCCGAAGACGCAGTCTCAGCGAAGGCGGACAACGCTCCGGGACTTTTCGATGAGCCGATGGACGATGCCGATGAGATAACTCTCGATGATCGCATCGAATCGGCGGTCGAGACTGTCCGTGCGGTCGAAAAAGACCTTGGCGAAGATCAGCGCGAGGCGCTGAAGAATCTTGCTCAGCATCTGCTCGAGCTCAGGACAATGCTAAAGAACGGTAGATAGTCTAGATCGGCCCATCCGGGCATCGGGTTTGACAATCCTTTCCTGTAAATCTAAATTTAACGTTTCGGGACGTAGCGCAGTCTGGTAGCGCGTTCGCTTGGGGTGCGAGAGGTCGTGAGTTCAAATCTCGCCGTCCCGACCAATAAACATGGGGCTTTCTTGACTTGGTTGCAGGTTGGTTGCAGTATTCTTTTTGTCACCCTTTTTCCGCTCAATACTCGCAGAAATTATCACTCTTGATCAGGCTGGTTCATAAACATTCTAAGTGTGGTGCAAAACTGCGCCGAATGGCGCGTTTTCGCGACTTTTATGGCCGATGCTGTCTATTTTCATGGCTTTTTGGCGAGGCACATTTTTTGCCAACTGTTGTTCGGAGGTTCAGAAAATGGTTGAAATTATCACGATAGAAAAAGAAGAGCTGATTCGCTTGATCGACACCTCCGTCGCGGGGGCCATCGAAAAAGCTATACATTCTTCTCAGCCGCCGCAGATCATGACGAAGTCCGAAGTTGCGAAGTATTTGAAAAAATCGGGAGCAACGATCAATCGATGGATGAGGAAAAATGGCCTTCCATTTCACGGAGTGGGCCGGCCAACTTTCAACAGAACTGAAGTGGATGCCTGGTTAGCGAATTACTAAGCGTATGTCAGTTTTT
>LNFM01001133.1_pt1 | contig 62251 bp, 55 predicted proteins | sample 596031 | NCBI WGS metagenome assembly LNFM01 (sample SAMN04254537, study PRJNA301005) | activated carbon metagenome | isolation source: dual media filters at the Ann Arbor, Michigan drinking water treatment plant | place: USA: Ann Arbor
GTGAAGTTCTGAAGGTCTGTCATGCTGTCCCGAAGTGAAAGGGGCGGCAGGGTGCCATCAGGTTTCGGCTTCGGCGATGCGCATGAGCATGTCGCGGTTGCGCACCACCAGACCGCCCTGCTCGATGCGTATGGCGTTGTCCCGTTCCATGGACTTGAGCTCCTGGTTCACCCGCTGGCGTGAAGCACCCAGCAGTTGCGCCAGCTCTTCCTGGGCCAGTTGGAGGCCGATACGCATCTCGTTGCCGTCGGCCAGACAAGGCACGCCGTAGCTGCGCACCAGGTGCAGCAACTGTTTGGCCAGCCTCGCGCGCAGCGGCAGGGTGTTGAGGTCTTCCACCAGGCCGAACAAGGTGCGGATGCGCCGCGCCTGAAGGCGCATCAGCGCCTCGTAGAGTTCCACGTGGGTGCTGAGGATTTTCTGGAAATCGTTGCGGGCCACGCAGAGCAGCGTGGTCGGCCCGTGCGCATACGCATCGTGCGTTCGCTGGTCGCCGTCGAACATCGCCACATCGCCGAACCAGACGCCCGGTTCCACATAGGTCAGCGTGATCTGCTTGCCCGACAGGGACGTTGAGCTCACGCGCACCGCTCCGCGCGCCACGGCCGTCCATTCGGACGGAGGATCGCCGCGCGCGACGATCAGGTCGCTGTCCTTGAAACGCTTGACGTAGGCGCATCGGAGTATGTCGTGCCGCAGGGAGGGCGAAAGGCTGGCGAACCAGCGACCACCATTGATCGCCTCGCGCTCTTCCATTGTCAGAATCGGTTCGTCCATCGCGTGTCTTGTGAGTGACTGAAGTGGCGCCCATTGTCACCACTGGGACCGGGCGCGAGCATCAGGGATAGTGCGGGGAGATGTCCCGCAGGCGTCGTGGTCGTGCTGGAAAAATCGCAGCACCGCAGAAAAGCTGCGTCAGCGGTATTGCGCGGGGCGTTTTTCCAGGAATGCGGCGATGCCTTCACCGCCGTTGGCGTGGTGCAGGCAGCGAACGAAATGGTCGCGCTCGGCGGACAGCTGGGTGTGCAAGGGGGCGGTCTGCGCATCGTTGACCAGTTCCTTGATGCTTGCCAGGGCATTGGGTGCCCGCTGGTTGAGCTTGTCGGTCAGGGCGAGTGCGGCGGAGAGCGCCTCGCCCGGGCCGCACACCTGGTTGACCACACCCAAGGCCTGCAGGCGAGCGGCCTCGATGCGGTCGCCACCCATCAGCAGCTGCATCACGGTGGCGCGCGGCAGTGCGCGCACCAAGCTCCAGCTCGCACCGCCGTCGGGCGAAAGACCGACGTTGCTGTAGGCCATGACGAACACGCTGTTCTGAGCTGCCACGACCATGTCGCAGGCCAGCGCCAGTGAAAACCCCGCGCCGGCACAGGAGCCTTCGACGGCTGCGATCACTGGCTTGGGGAACACGCGGATGGTTTCGATCCAGTTGTGCAGCCCCTCGATGCTCTGTGCCTGCACTTCGGGCTGCTGCTGCCGGTTGGATAGCAGGCGCTGCAGGTTGCCACCAGCGCAAAAGTGTGAGCCCTCGCCGGTGATCACGACGCTGCGCACCTCGGGGCTGTTCTCCGCCACGTTGAGCGCTTCCACGCCGGCGGCATAGATGTCGGGCCCGAGCGCGTTGCGATGCTCCGGGTTGCTGATGGTCAGCACCATGGTCTGGCCGTGGCTGTGACTTTTGAGGCTGGCGGTCATGGAGACCCTTTCGGCGGTTTCAGGAGGGGTTCATTCATGTCCGGCTCACACTGTGGAACCGGCTTTGCCGGGCCACGGGTGTGGTCCCCTTGGGGGAAGACGCGAAGCGGCACAGGTGGTCTAAGCCTCTTCGTGCATGAGGCTCAGGCCCAGGGCGCCGCGGCGGCGCAGCCACGGCGAAGGGCGGTAGCGGGGATCGCCATAGACCGTTCCCATGTTGAAGAGAATCTCCAGCACGTTGGTGGGGCCGATGTGGTCGCCCATGGCCAGCGGGCCCATGGGGTAACCCAGGCCGAGCGTGACGGCAAGCTCCAGATCCTTTGGCGTGCAGACGCCTTGCTGGCACATGTCGGACGCGATGTTGACGATGGTGGCCACCACGCGCTGTGTGACGAAGCCGCCGCTGTCCCTCACCACGCTCACCGCCTTGCCGTCGCTGGCAAATAGGGCGTGCGCCGCGTCGCGCATGTCGGGGCGGGTGGCGGGGTTGGTGGCGAGCACGCGGCGTCGGGTGGCGGCGTCGTCCAGCATCATGTCGATGCCCATGGTGCGGGTCGGGTCCAGTCGCTCGACCGCGGCCAGTGTGGTCACGTCCAAACCCAGCGGTGCCACCAGGATCAACGCACTGGCCGATGGTCCTTGTGCGGTTTCGATGTGGGCGCCCAGGTTCTTGAGCAATTGGTACAGCTCTGACCTGCGTGCTGCCTTGGGCGAGACCCAGACTGGTGGCAGGTTCGCCACCGTGGGCACCGGTGGCTCGGCCGGTACCACCGCGGTCCCGTTGTCGTAAGCGTAAAAGCCTTCGCCCGCTTTCTTGCCCACCACGCCGCCAGCCAGTCGCTGAGCGGTGATCACGCTGGGCCGGTAACGCGGCTCGTCGTAGTACTGGCGGTAGATGGATTCCATCACCGGGTGCGACACGTCCAGCGCGGTCAGATCCATCAACTCGAACGGACCGAGCCTGAAGCCCATCTGGTCTCTGAGGATGCGGTCGATGGTGGCGAAGTCGGCCACGCGCTCGCTGGCCACCCGCAACGCCTCGGTGCCGTAGCCGCGGCCGGCATGGTTGACGATAAAGCCGGGGGTGTCTTGTGCCGATACAGCGGTGTGACCGAACTGGCGGGCATAGTCCGTCAGTTGCTGGCACACCACAGCGCTGGTCTTCAGGCCGGCGATCACTTCGACCACCCGCATCAGGGGAACAGGATTGAAAAAATGGAAGCCCGCGAACTGGGCGGGGCGCTTGAGGGCGGCCCCGATGGCCGTGACCGACAGCGAGGATGTGTTGGTCGCCAGCACTGTCAGCGGGTCGACGATCGCCTCCAGGTCGGCAAACAGGCGCTGTTTGACGTCGAGCTTTTCCACGATGGCTTCCACCACCAGATGGCAGCCGGACAGCGCAGACAGGTTGTCGGCGCTGGACAGGCGGGCCAAGTATGTTTCCAGCACGGTGGCCTCCAGCTTGCCCTTGGAGACGAGCTTTTGCCAGGTGTCGGCCAGTGCCTGCCGGGCGGCTTCGGTCGCTCCGGGCTGCAGGTCAAACAAGATCACCTGGCTGCCAGCCTGGACCGCCATCTGGGCGATGCCTCGGCCCATGGCGCCGGTGCCAACGATGCCAACGGTACGGAATATGGATTGCATATGAAAGTGTTATTTCAAAAGGGAGGCAGACAAGCTATGACAAAATGTTTGCACGAAGGAAAGAAGGGACTCTGACGTGCGCCAGATCTGGGTTGGCTGTATTTTGCTATCAACTGCCGTTGGCAGTCAGGCTGCGACACTGGGCAGGTACAGTGGCGCGGCCGTCATCGGGCGCCCGCTGGATGTGCGTGTTCAGGCCTTGCTGGGTCCTGATGAAGATGTGTCTTCGATCTGTGCGCAGGCAGATGTGTTTTACGGCGACAACCAGGTTTCGCCCGGTGCGGTGCGTGTCAACACCCAGAAGTCAACACCCGATGCCGAGGCATCGGTGCGTGTGCAGTCGTCGGTGCCGGTGGACGAGCCGATCGTCACCGTTTACGTGCGAGCCGGTTGCACGACCCCGTTCTCCCGCCGCTATGTGCTGCTGGCCGATCCGCTGACCGAACCGCTGACTGTCGCGCCAGCCCCCGCGGCCATAGCGCCTGCGGCGCAGTCGACGGCATTGCCTTCCAGGGCTCTGCCCTCGGCCAGCACCATCGCGGCCGCAGCCGAATCGCCGTCCGGCCCGAGGACTTCCACTGGCGGTGCAGCCGGTGCCGGGGCCACAGCGGCTGCCAGCAAGCCGCCAGCGGCATCGAAGCCCGTCGCCTCTGTGCCGGTTGCCCGCCCGAGCACCGCCAAGCCATCCCGCCCACTGAGTGTGGTGCGACGACCTGCGGAACCTGCTGCACCCCGGCTGGAGCTGGACCCGGTCGACCTCAATCTCGGCCTGGACCGAGACCCGGTGCTCAGGTTGTCGCTCTCCATGCTGAGCGAGCCGACCGCGTCCGACGAAGAGCGTGCCGCTGCGGCCTCGCTTTGGAGGGCGATCAATGCCTCCCCGGAGGACATCCTTCGCGACTCGCAGAAGCTGTCGGTGCTGGAGTCCGAAGCCAGGGGATTGCGTGAGCAGGAAGCGATCAACAAGGCGGCCTTGCAGGAGATGCAGGGGCGTCTGGAGCAGACCCGCTACCTGACCTGGCTGGTCTATGGGCTGGGCGCCTTGCTGTTGCTGGCCGCCGCCGGCTTGTGGCGCTTCTGGCGCCGGCGCCCAAGCGTGGACGAAGGCGACAGCGCGACCCGCGCCTGGTGGGCTGCGGCCAACGCTGAAAAGGAACAGGAAGGCGGAAAGCTCGCAATGCCGAACGGCAAGGCAGGTGCCGAAGCGCTGGATCTGGATCTCAACCTGGACCTGGGGCGCGAATCCTCGCTGGACAGCATGCGTTCCCTGCATGGCGACTCCGAACTGGGTGCCGACAGCACCCCGGCCGCCCTGTTGTCGCCCGCGAAGCGCGACTTCGTGGCCAGCCAAACGCCCGTTTCCCGCTCGGTGGCCACGGAAGAACTGTTTGATGTGCAGCAGCAGGCCGACTTCTTCGTGTCGCTCGGTGAGAACGAGCAGGCCATCCAGGTTCTCAAGAACCATCTTGCCGAGAGCCAGGAGCCCAGTGCGCTCGCCTACCTGGACCTGTTCAAGCTCTACTACAAGCTCAACCGCAAAGCCGACTACGAACAGCTGCGTGATGAATTCAACCGGCTGTTCAATGCCGGTGCGCCGCCGTTCGAGCAGTATTCGGATGAAAGCCAAGGCCTGGAGGCCTACGAGACGGCATTTGGCCGCATCCAGGCCCTGTGGCCCCAGCCCCGGGTGCTCGATGTGATCGAGAAGTCGATCTTTCGGGAGCCTGGAGACGTAGAGACCGAGATGTTCGATCTGGAGGCCTACCGGGAATTGCTGCTGTTGCACGCCATCGCCAAGGACATGATCAAGCGCGATGTGGTCGACTCGAAATCGACCGAGGATTTCCAGCACACCGCCATCAAGCCCCTGAAGGCGGCCGGCAACAAAATGCTCGCTGCCGCGGTGGCTGCCAGCGAGGCTGCCGGGCGTGAAACACAGCCCCTTGACATCACACCACGTGCGTCCCCCCGTCTCGGACTGGACGTTGACTTGGACGAGTTGTCCGAGATCTCGGCGTTCGAAGCTTCGCTGCCCGAGGTGGCCGTGCCCGTGGAGGCCTCTGCCAAACCCGTCGGCCGGCCGGGTGCCGGTCCCGATATCGACATGGGCAACCTGATCGATTTCGAGATGTTGGACTTCATGCCCCCGGACGATGACGATGCCGAAGCCAAAGCCGGCAAGCCGGGCAAGATAAAATGAACCTGCCTTGGGCAGCCTTCCTCAGAAAGAAAGCCGGGAAAGCCCGGCTTTTTTTCTGAGGTCGCTGCCATTCGATCGCTACGCGGTCATCGTCGAACCTGCAACGCGCCGGGGTTCACGATGTTGGTCGGTGTGCCTTTGATGAAGTTCACCACGTTGTCGAAGGCCGCCGAAAAAAGGGTTTCGTAGTTGTCCTGCTCCACGTAGCCGATGTGCGGCGTGCAGATGCAGTTCTCGAGCCGCAGCAAAGCATGTCCTTGCAGGATGGGTTCGGACTCGAACACATCGATGGCGGCCATGCCGGGACGTCCACGGTTGAGCGAGGCCAGCAGGGCTTCGGGCTCGATCAGTTCGGCGCGAGAGGTGTTGACCAGCAGGGAGGTCGGCTTCATGAGCGCGAGGTCTTCCAGGGTCACGCAACCAGCGCTGGATTGACCGAGCCGCAGATGCAGCGTGAGCACATCGGACTCTTCGAAGAACTGTGCGCGGCTCTCGGCCACGGTGTACCCGTCGGCCTTGGCGCGTGCCTGCGCATCCGCGCTGCCCCAGATCAGTACCCGCATGCCGAAGGCGCGGCCGTAGCCAGCCACGATCGATCCGATGCGGCCGTAGCTCCAGACGCCCAGCGTCTTGCCGCGCAGCAGCATGCCCAGACCAAAGTTCACTGGCATGGAGGCGGCTTTCAAGCCGGATTGCTGCCAGGCGCCGTGTTTGAGGCTGGCCACATACTGTGGAATGCGCCGCATCGATGCCATGACCAACGACCAGGTCAGTTCGGCGGTGGCCACCGGCGAGCTGACACCTTCGGAAACCGCAATGCCGCGCTCCGTGCAGGCGCCCACGTCGATGTGCGATCCGACGCGGCCGGTTTGCGCAATCAGCTTCAGGCGGGGCAGCTTCTCGATCAGTTGACGCGTCACCTGGGTTCGTTCGCGGATCAGCACCAGCACGTCGGTGTCGCGCAGACGGATCGAGAGTTGACCGACACCCTTGACCGTGTTGGTGAAGACTTTGGCCGGGTAGGGTTCGAGCTTCTCGGCACAGCGCAACTTTCGGACAGCGTCCTGATAGTCATCGAGGATCACGATATTCATGGGCGCTATTGTGCCCGCAAGCCCGAACGATGCCGCGGTGCAGCATTTCCCGCAACGCCGTGCAAAGGGCTCCGCTCGGCTTCTCAGGCCGCTGCCCGGCCGTGCTGCTGCTCCAGCGCGGCAAGTCGGTCCAGCTCGGCGCAGACGTCGTTGATGCGTCCGGAAATGACCAGTCGGGCATCTTGCCGTGAACCATTGGAAGCAGCGGTGGCTTGCAGCACGCGGACTGTGCGGGTGCCGCCTCGAACCACGGCACCTGGATGGGGGTGGACGGTGACCGGGCGTCCTGCAGCCACGGTTGTTGACTCCGTCGTGCGGCCCAGCCAGCCAGCACGTGCGAAACGCTGCACCGCTTGCGGTAGCAGGCGGCAAGCGCCGTGGTGCCGGGTACTCGGGACGAGCGGCAGCCAGCTGTCGATGAGCAGCAGCGGTGCGCGCCAGGTGTTGGTGGTGAAGCGGATTCCCATGCGAAACTCCAAAAGAGGGGTTGAACACAGGCAGGATTGCGAATGTAGTCGCCAGCGCAGGGGTGTACCCGATGGACGCTGCGCGCCCACCTGACCCACCGCCCGCCACCTGCAGAGGCGACGCCGACCCGACCGGGTCAGAGCTGGAAACTGTTGCGGATGAGGCCCACCGCAAGACCTTCGATTTCAAATGGCTCACCCGGCTCGACCACGATGGTCTGGTAGTCCGGATTCTCGGCGTGCAGTTCGATCAGGTGCTGGCGCCGCATGAAGCGTTTGACGGTCACTTCGTCGCCCAGTCGGGCCACCACGATTTGACCGTTTTTGGCTTCCTTGGTGGATTGCACGGCGAGCAGATCGCCATCAATGATGCCGACATCGCGCATGGACATGCCGCGCACCCTGAGCAGGTAGTCGGGCGTGCGCTGAAAAAGGCTGCGCTCGACATGGTAGGTCTGGTCCACATGCTCTTGCGCCAGGATGGGCGAGCCTGCTGCCACCCGCCCGATGAGGGGCAGCATCAGCTGGGCCAGGCTGGGGAGCGGCAGTGTAAGCTGACGACCGCGGGATTCGTTGATGGATTGCAGGTCTTCGCTGCGCAGGCGGATGCCGCGCGACGTGCCGCTCACAAGTTCAATCATGCCCTTGCGCGCCAGGGCCTGCAGGTGCTCTTCGGCGGCGTTGGCGGACTTGAAACCCAGTTCGCTGGCGATTTCGGCCCGGGTGGGGGGCGCACCGGTGCGTGCGATGGCGCTCTGGATGAGTTCCAGAATCTGCTGCTGGCGGGCAGTGAGCTTGGGCGGGAAAAGCGGCGACTCGATCATGGGGGCCTCGTGAATAAGCGGGAGCGAGGGACATTCAACGTTGTGGGCAAAGGCTGGATGCCTGTGCAACTGTTTTCTTATCCAGTGACTGTATTTTTGACCAGTTTGGGAGACTTGGCAAGTGGCAGATGAAATTCAGGTGCGTCGGCGGGTGATTCTGGGGACGGGGGGCACGATCGCGGGCCGTGCCACCCGGGCAGGTGACAACGTGGGTTATGTGGCCGGTCAGGTCGGTGTATCGGACCTGGTGGCGGGCATTCCGCCGCTGGCAGGCCTGGCGCTGGAGGTCGAACAGGTTGCACAGGTCGACAGCAAAGACATGGGCTTTGCCGTCTGGCAGGCGCTGGCGGTCCGCGTGGCGCACCACCTGGCCCGCGATGACGTGTCCGGCGTGGTGATCACCCATGGCACCGACACGCTGGAAGAAACCGCCTTTTTCCTGCAGCAGGTGCTCAAGCCGGCCAAACCGGTGGTGATGACCTGCGCCATGCGCCCGGCGACCGCGCTGGTGCCGGACGGCCCGCAGAACTTGCTGGATGCGGTGACGGTGGCCGGTGATGCCGCTGCCCACGGGGTGGTGGCGGTGTGCGCCGGCCAGGTGCATGCCGCGCAACACGTGACCAAGGTGCACACCTACCGCACCGATGCGTTTGATTCCGGCGATGCCGGCCCCATCGGTTGTGTGGAGGAGGGCGTGCTGCGGCTGTTCCACCCCTGGCCAGTTCAGCGCCGTGCGGGCCCTTTTGACACGGACGGTCTGGCCCGCATTCAGGGTGTCACGGCGTTGCCGAGGGTCGAATGGCTGAACAGCCATGCCGATGCCGACGGCACGCTGGTTCGAGGCTTGCTGGCATTGGCCGCTCGGCAACCCGAGCTCATGCCCCGCGGCATGGTGGTCGCTGGCACGGGCAACGGAACCCTGCACCGGTCGCTGATGGAGGCCTTGAACGAGGCGCAGGCGGCCGGTGTGCGCGTGGTCCGCGCCACACGCTGCGCCCGGGGTCGGGTCATCTCCGATGGGCAGAACCCGTTTGCCGAGGTGACCGGGCTCTCGCCCGCCAAGGCGCGCCTGGCGCTGGCGCTGGCCTTGCTGGAGGTGTAGGTCCGTGTTCGCCGCCCTGGGCAGCCACCCTTGGGCTTACCCCATGCTGGAGGTGGTGCACATCTTCGGCATCGGTCTGTTGTTGGGCAACCTGACCTTGCTGGAGCTGCGGGTGTTCGGCTGGGGTGCGGCGCTGCCGGTGCAACCGCTGGCCCGCCTGAGCCTGACGCTGGTTGCTCTGGGATTTTCTCTGGCCGCGGCGTCCGGCCTGCTGATGTTCGCGACCCAAGCCGGGGAACTGTTGGCCAACCGGGCATTCACAGCAAAGATGCTGCTGCTGATGCTGGCGGCGTGCACGGCTGGCTGGTTCCATGCCCGGCGCTCACTCGAACGGTTGGACACGACGGCGCGTGCGATCATGCTTTTGTCCAGCGTGATCTGGCTGCTGGTTCTGACCTGTGGGCGCTGGATCGGTTACCTCTGAAGGAGTTGAAATGCACAGACGAGCACTGATTCGACACACCGGCGCATGGACCGGGCTGGCCTTGCTTCCGGGTTGGGCGCGCGCGCACCACGGATGGAGCAGTTTTGACCAGGACCGGCCGATCTACCTGGAGGGACGTGCGGTGGAGGTGAAATGGCGCAACCCCCACGCCGAACTGGTGCTGGAGCTGCCCGACTCGCTCAGCCTGCCCGCCGACCTCGCCAAGCGCCCCTTGCCCGCACAGGTGGCTGCGGTGGACGGACCGGCTTTGTTGGCCCGGACCGGCTTGCCCAAGCGGCGAGACAAGCGCTGGGAAATCGAACTCGCACCTTTGACACGGCTGGGTCAATGGCAGATGCCCGAGATCAAACCGGGCACTTCACTGGCACTGGTGGGGTTCACCTTCAAGGGTGAGCAAGGTTCGGCACTGCTGCGTGCCGAGTACCTGTTCCTGGATGGCAAAACCTACGGCCTGCGGTCCAGTCCGGCCTGAGGCTCCAGCCAGAAAAAAGCCCGGTGGTCAGCCGGGCTTTCGTAGCGGTAGGTTCAGGCCGGCATCAGGTCGAAAGTGCCTCGAAGGCGCGTGCAGTGATGTCGTCGACCGATCCGGTGCCGCTGATGGCGCGGTACTTGGGTGCTGCGGCGGCGTCTGCCTGGGCCCAGCCGCTGTAGTAGTTCACCAGCGGTCGGGTCTGTGCGCTGTAGACCTCCAGGCGCTTCTTGACCGTTTCTTCCTTGTCGTCTTCCCGCTGGATCAGGGGCTCGCCGGTCACGTCGTCCTTGCCTTCAGCCTTGGGCGGGTTGAATTTGACGTGGTAGGTGCGACCGGAGGCGGGGTGCGAGCGGCGACCGCTCATGCGCTCGATGATGGCATCGAACGGCACGTCGATTTCCAGCACGTAGTCCAGCTTCACGCCGGCGGCCTTCATGGCATCGGCCTGCGGAATGGTGCGTGGAAAACCGTCGAACAGGAAGCCGTTGGCGCAGTCGGCCTGGGCGATGCGTTCCTTGACGAGATTGATGATGAGATCGTCGCTGACCAGGCCACCCGATTCCATCACCGCTTTGGCCTGCAGGCCCAGCGGTGTGCCGGCCTTGACCGCGGCGCGCAGCATATCACCGGTGGAGATTTGCGGGATGCCGTATTTCTGGCAGATGAAGGTGGCTTGTGTGCCTTTGCCGGCGCCGGGGGCACCCAACAGAATCAGTCTCATCGCTGTCCTTGTTTCAGAGTTTCAAATCGAAGGCCGCTTGTCTCGGCGGCAGCCGCCGGGCCAGGGGACCGGGGCGACCGATCGAGGATAGCACGCACGATCCTGCCGATCGCTTACAAAAAAGGGGGGTGCAGGGGCAGGATTCCGAGGCCATTCAGGCGTGTGCGAACAGCGCGCGCACGCGTTCCAGATCTTCCGGCGTGTCCACGCCTGCGCCGGGCGCCGTCTCGGTCAGATGCACCGCAATGCGCTGCCCGTGCCACAGCACACGCAGTTGCTCCAGCGATTCGGTGGTCTCCAGCGGCGCCGGCTCCAGCTCTGGAAACCGGCGCAGGAAACCGGCCCGGTATCCGTAGATGCCGATGTGGCGCAGCGGCGCCGGCGAGGGCAGGGTGTGACGCGGGATCCCATCGGCCATGCCGTCACGCCACCATGCGATGGGTGCGCGGCTGAAATACAGCGCGGTCTGCGCCCGGTCCAGAACCACTTTCACCACATTCGGGTTCAGAAAGTCGGCCATCAGCCCGATGGGGTGGGCCGCTGTGCTCATCACGCAGTCGGGGCGCCGCATCAGCTCGGCCGCCACCGCGTCGATCAGACCGGGTTCAATGAGCGGTTCGTCACCTTGGACATTGACCACCACCGCAGCGTCTGGCAGACCCAGCAACTCGCAGGCTTCCGCCAGCCGGTCACTGCCGGAGGCGTGGTCGGAGCGGGTGAGCAAACAGGGAATGCCGTGGGCTTCGCACGCGGCGAGGATGCGGGTGTCATCGCCCGCCACCACGCAGCGGCTGGCTCCGCTTCGCTGCGCGCGCTGGGCCACGCGCACCACCATGGGCACACCGCCTATGTCGGCCAGCGGTTTGTCCGGGAGGCGGCTGGAGGCCAGCCGGGCCGGGATCAGGACCGTGAAGTCCCCGGTCATGGTGCCGGGGCGGGGGCGGTCGGTCGGGCCGCTTCCTCTTCGGTCAGGGCGCGCGCCTCGTGCTCCAGCAAAATCGGGATGCCATCGCGCACAGGGTAGGCCAGGCGGGCGCTGCGCGAAAGCAATTCTTGCGTCTCGCGTTTGAAGATCAGCGGTCCTTTGGTGACCGGGCAGACCAGCAATTCAAGCAGTTTGGTGTCCATGTTCCGATGATAGTCGGGCTCGCCGGTCGATGCCGCTCATCGCCCGACTGGGCGCGGTGGCAGCAGACTGTCCAGGGCGGTCCAGAAAGCGGGTTCGGGCGACAACTCCAGCGGCACGGCCCAGACAGCTCCGAGGTCGGCGGGCAGTGCAGCGAACAGCTTCACCGCGTCTTTCTCGGTGCAAACCAGGGCGCCCGGGGTTTCCAGCAGGTCGGCGTAGGCGGAGCTGTCGGCGTGGTCGGACAAAGCCACGGCGCGGCCGAGCGTGAGGCCCCGCGCGCGCAGCATGTCAAAGAACACCTCGGGTCGCGCGATCCCGGCCACCGCAGTGACTGCCTGGCCCCGTAGCGCATCCAGTGCCATGCGCTGGCCCTGCGGACCAATCGCTTCGCTGGCCAGGCGCCGCAAGGCGCTGAATTCAGGCAAACCCGAAGTCGTGAACGGCTGGTGAAAGGGCGGTTCATCGCGACGCTGGTTGAGCACGAGATCGGGCTGGAAGCGGTTGCCCGTCCGCGGCGGCCAAGGCTCGCGCAGCAAGCCAGCGGGCAGCAACCAGCCGTTGCCGACGCCTCGGTCGTCGAAGACGGCGACCGCCAGATCGCGTCCCAGTGCCAGGTGCTGAAGCCCGTCGTCGCACACCAGCACATCCACGTCGGGGTGGGCGGCCAGCAGGGCACGGCCGGCGTCGATCCGCCGTGCAGCCACCCACACCGGCACGCTGGTGGCGCGCTGGATCAGGGCGGGTTCATCGCCACTGTCGGCCGGCGGCGTGTCGGGGCCGACAGCCAGCACCGTGCTGGTGCGGCGTCCGTAGCCGCGCGAAACGACACCGGGTGTCCAGCCCCTGGTCTGCAGGTGTTTCACCAGGGCGATCACCGTGGGGGTTTTGCCCGCGCCGCCCACGACCACGTTGCCGACAACGATCACCGGCACCGGCAGTCGCTCCACCTTCAGAATGCCCCTTGCAAACAAGACACTGCGCAGCGCAAAGAGCCGGCCGTACAGCAGCGAGATGGGCCACAACAGCCAGGCCATCGTGCCGCGCCGAGACCAGATGCCTTGCCAGCGGGCTGGGCTCATGAGGTGGCGCGCAAGGCGCTCAGGATTTGCCGCCCGATTGCTGGGTGGCGAAGGTGACCTGCACCAGGCCGGCACGCCGTGCCGCATCCATGACGTTGATGACCGACTGGTGGGAGGCTGCAGCGTCGGCGCTGATGATCACCACCACCTCGCGGCTGTCCTGGGCGGCGCGGGTCAGGGCGTTGGTCAGCGTTTCGACACCGGCACCTTCGAGCACTTCCTTGTTGATGGAGTAGCGGCCGTCGCTCCCGACCGCCACGATCACCTCCTTCGGGTTGCTTCGCTGCTGTTCGGCGTCGGCCACCGGCAGGTTGACCTGCAGTTCGGTGAATTTGCTGTAGGTGGTGGAGAGCATCAGGAAGATCAGCACCACCAGCAGAACGTCGATGAACGGGATCAGGTTGATCTCGGGCTCATCGCGGTTGCCAGGACGGAAGTTCATGGTGTTCAGCGGCGCAGGGACAGCAGATGACGCGCAAAACGCTCGGCCGCCAGTTCCATGGAGAGCAGGTAGTCGTCCACCCGGGCCCGGAAATAACGCCAGAAGATCAGGGCGGGAATGGCGACGATCAAGCCGAAAGCCGTGTTGTAGAGCGCGATCGAGATGCCGTGGGCCAGTTGGCCTGGATTGCCACCGCCGGGCACCGTGCCCATGCCACCGTCGCCGCCCTGGGATCCAAAGATTTCGATCATGCCGATCACGGTGCCCAGAAGGCCCAGCAAGGGTGCCGCCGAAGCGATGGTGGCGAGCGCGCCCAGGTAGCGTTGCAGCTTGGCAGCGGCCTGGCGGCCGGCACCTTCCAGGTTGCTGCGCAGATCCTCTTCGCTGGCTCGCGGATTGCTGTTGAGCGTTCGAAAACCGCTCGCGAGCACCGCACCGAGCACCGAGTTCTGTTCCAGCTGGGCCACCACATCCGGGCCCGGCACACCGTTGCGAGACACCATGATGGCTTCGTCCAGCAGTTTCGGCGGGACGATCCGGGCGGTTTTCAGGCTGATGAAGCGCTCGATGACGAGGGCCAGACCGAGCACCGAGCAGGCGATCAGGGGCCAGATGGGCCAGCCGGCGGCTTGTATGATGGAAAGCAAATCAGGGCTCCAGACAACAGCCGCCCAAGCGCGGCCAGGTGCAATCTCGGGGATTATGGCTCAGCCTTTTGAGCCCTCTGGTCGCCCTCGGCAAGTCCGCGATGAGGTGGCCCCGCAGCGGTGCACAGATTCTGTGGATAAGTTTGTGAAGAACCCGCGACGATGCCGGCGCCAGCCCGCTTGAATCCACGCATCCAACACTTCGATGACAAAACAGGCAGTACAAAACGCTTTGAAATCAATGGCTTGTTCAGGTCACGTGGTGGCATGCGGTCTTGTGGACTGTGGGCCCAGCCACCATGCGGTTTGTGGACACATTTGGTCCGGAGTGCCCTGTGTCTGAGCCGTTTTCAACCGTGGACGCACCGTCGGCGCGGCGCATCTGGGCGGTTGGCCCGCTCATGCGCGCCGTTGCTGACACCTTGGCCGCCCGTTTCAACCCGGTCACGGTGCGCGGTGAGGTATCGGGCTTTTCCCGCGCGGCCAGCGGACATTGTTACTTTTCGCTCAAGGACGACACCGGTCAGGTTCGCTGTGCGCTGTTCCGGCGCTCGGCCGAGCAGTTGAGCTTCTCGCCAAGGGATGGCCAGGTGGTCGAAGCGCTGGGCAAACTGGATGTGTACGGTCCGCGCGGCGATCTTCAGCTTATCGTGGACAGCCTGAAGCCGGCCGGGCAAGGGGCGCTGTTCGAGCAGTTCCTCCGTCTGAAGGCACAGCTGGAAGCAGAGGGTCTTTTTGACCCGGCTCGCAAGCGGCCGCTACCGCCACAGCCACACAGCATCGGTGTGGTGACCTCGCTGGGCGCGGCGGCCCTGCGCGATGTGGTCACCGCGTTGCGCCGACGGGTGCCGCATGTGCCGGTGGTGATCTACCCGGCGGCGGTACAAGGCGCGCAGGCACCCGCTGAGCTGTGCGCTGCGTTGCAGTCAGCTTACCGGCGCCACGCCGAGGTGGGCGAGAGCGATGTGCTGCTGCTGGTTCGCGGCGGTGGCTCGCTGGAGGACCTTTGGTCCTTCAACGACGAGACCCTGGTGCGCACGGTGGCGCAAGCCCCCATGCCGGTGGTTTGCGGCGTCGGGCACGAAACCGACTTCACCCTGGCGGACTTTGTGGCCGATTTGCGAGCCCCCACGCCCACGGCGGCGGCCGAACTCTGTGCACCCGCTCGGGAGCAGCGACTGGGGGAACTGGCCTATCTGCAGGAACGCCTGGGCGAAAGCACCTGGACCGGCATCGATCAGCGGGCCCAGCGGCTGGACCGGCTGGCCCAGCGCCTGGGTCGACCTTCCGTGCGCCTGCACGACAGCCGGCAAAAGCTCACCGGCCTGCAACACCGGTTGCAAGGCTGCCTTCAGTTGGCGGCCCAGCGTGAGCACCACCGGCTTGGGATGCTGCAATCGGCCTTGCCTCTGGCTTTGCAACGCACGCTGGAGCAACGGACACAGCGCCTGCAGCGCAACGAAACGGCGCTCGGCCTGCTGGACCCGCGCCTGGTGCTCGAGCGCGGTTATGCGTTCCTGACCGATGCCCAAGGACTGGCCATCACCCGTGCAGGTCAAACGGTGCCCGGCCAGCTGCTGCAGGCGATGCTGGCCGATGGCGAACTGGGGTTGACCGTCAACCGCTGTGACGCGCGGCCCCCAAAACCCTGAACCCCGTGCTGGCACAGCCCGTGCCTACAATGCGCGGGTTGGCGGCGGATGCTTCTGCCTCCACCCGGCTTCTTTCACAACGACCCGCTTGAGGAACCCCATGGAACACACCCTGCCCGCACTGCCTTACGCCATTGATGCCCTGGCCCCCCACTACTCCAAGGAAACGCTGGAGTTCCACCACGGCAAGCACCACAACGCTTATGTCGTGAACCTGAACAACCTGCAGAAGGGCACCGAGTTCGAAAACATGGACCTGGAGTCCATCATCAAGAAGTCCAGCGGTGGCGTGTACAACAACTCGGCCCAGATCTGGAACCACACCTTTTTCTGGAACTGCATGAAGCCCAACGGTGGCGGTGAACCCAGCGGCGCGCTGGCCGCGGCCATCAATGCCAAGTGGGGCAGCTACGCCGCGTTCAAAGAAGCCTTCGTCAAGTCCGCCGTGGGCAACTTCGGTTCAGGCTGGACCTGGCTGGTCAAGAAAGCCGACGGATCCGTCGACATCGTCAACATGGGCGCTGCGGGCACCCCGCTGACCACCGCCGACAAAGCACTGTTGACGGTGGACGTCTGGGAACACGCCTACTACATCGACTACCGCAACATGCGTCCCAAGTTCGTCGAGTCCTTCCTCGACAAGCTGGTGAACTGGGATTTCGCGCAGCAGAACTTCGCCTGATCGAACTCCGGTTCGGCTCCGAATCCAAGGCCCGAAGGCTCTGCTTTCGGGCCTTTTTCATGCGCGGCGTGGCATGTCCAGACAGCGTGTCGGGCGCACGCTGCTTGCTCCTGCCGCTTCAACGCCGAGCGGATCGAGGTGATTCCCGAAAAAAACGCCGATATTTTTCGTTCAATTTCAAATGGTGAGATGGGAGTTCAATTAACTGCCTTCGGGTCAGAGGACTGAAAGCAAAATCTTGGACGATCAAAAGTCTTGGCTGGCCAGCGCTGTGGTGGATCAGCGGGACTTCGACAACAAGCACAGGAGCAGAGACATGAACAAACAGCCGACCATCATTTACACGCTGACCGACGAAGCACCGTTGCTCGCGACCAGCGCCTTCTTGCCGATCATCCGCACGTTCACCGCACCGGCCGGCATCCAGGTCGAGTCCAGCGACATCTCGGTGGCGGCCCGCGTGCTGGCCGCGTTTCCCGAGTGCCTGACTGAAGCACAGCGTGTGCCCGACACACTCGCCGAACTGGGCCAGCTGACATTGCGTCCCGAAGCCAACATCATCAAGCTGCCCAACATCAGCGCATCGGTAGGCCAGCTGGTGGGGGCCATCAAGGAGTTGCAGTCCAAGGGTTACGCACTGCCCGACTACCCCGAGGTGGTCAAGACCGACGAAGACAAGGCCATCAAGGCCCGCTACGCCAAGTGCATTGGCAGTGCGGTCAACCCCGTGCTGCGTGAGGGCAACTCGGACCGCCGCGCGCCCCGCGCAGTGAAAGAATTTGCCCGAAAGAACCCCCACAGCATGGCCGAGTGGAGCCAGGCCTCGCGCAGCCACGTCTCGCACATGCACGCCGGCGACTTCTACCATGGTGAAAAGTCGATGACGCTCGACAAGGCGCGCGACGTGAAGATGGAGCTGATCACCCGCAGCGGCAAGACCATCTTGCTCAAGGAAAAGGTATCGCTGCTGGACCGCGAAGTCATCGATTCGATGTTCATGAGCAAGAAGGCCCTGCTGGCCTTCTACGAGAAGGAGATCGAAGACGCCCGCAAGACCGGCGTGATGTTCTCGCTGCACGTCAAGGCCACCATGATGAAGGTCTCACACCCCATCGTGTTCGGACACTGCGTGAAGATCTTCTACAAGGAAGCTTTTGAAAAACACGGCGGGCTGTTCAAGGAACTGGGCGTCAACGTCAACAACGGCATGGCCGACCTGTACGCCAAGATCGCCGCGCTGCCGCAAAGCAAGCAGGACGAAATCAAGCGCGACCTGCATGCCTGCCACGAACACCGCCCCGAGCTGGCGATGGTGGACTCAGCCAAGGGCATCACCAACTTCCACTCGCCCAACGATGTGATCGTGGACGCTTCCATGCCGGCCATGATCCGCAACGGCGGCAAGATGTGGGACGCCAACGGCCGCCTGAAAGACGTCAAGGCCGTGATGCCCGAGTCGACCTTTGCCCGCATCTACCAGGAGATGATCAACTTCTGCAAATGGCACGGTGCCTTCGATCCCAAGACCATGGGCACGGTGCCCAACGTCGGCCTGATGGCCCAGCAGGCCGAGGAATACGGCTCGCACGACAAGACCTTCGAGATCACCGAAGACGGCACGGCCAACATCACCGATCTGGCCACCGGTGAGGTGTTGCTGAGTCTGGACGTGGAGCAAGGCGACATCTGGCGCATGTGCCAGGTCAAGGACGCTGCCATCCGCGACTGGGTCAAACTCGCGGTGAACCGCGCGCGCAACTCGGGCACGCCGGTGGTGTTCTGGCTCGACCAGTACCGCCCCCACGAAGCGCAGCTCATCACCAAGGTCAAGATGTACCTGCACGAGCACAACACGGCGGGCCTGGACATCCAGATCATGAGCCAGGTGCGCGCGATGCGCTACACGCTGGAGCGCGTGATCCGCGGGCTGGACACCATCAGCGCCACCGGCAACATCCTGCGCGATTACCTGACCGACCTGTTTCCCATCATGGAACTCGGCACCTCGGCCAAGATGCTCTCCATCGTGCCGCTGATGGCCGGTGGTGGCATGTACGAAACCGGTGCCGGTGGCTCGGCACCCAAGCATGTGCAGCAGCTTGTGGAAGAGAACCACTTGCGGTGGGATTCGCTGGGCGAATTCCTGGCGCTGGCGGTGTCGCTGGAGGACCTGGGCCTGAAAACCGGCAACGCCAAGGCCAAGGTTCTGGCCAAAACCCTGGACGCTGCCACTGGCAAGCTGCTGGACAACAACAAGAACCCATCGCCCAAGACTGGCCAGCTGGACAACCGCGGCAGTCAGTTCTACCTGGCCTTGTACTGGGCCCAGGAACTGGCCGCGCAGACGGAAGATGCCGCGCTGGCGGCCCATTTTGCGCCCCTGGCCCAGCGGCTGGCCGACAACGAACAGACGATCGTCGCGGAACTGGCGGCGGTGCAGGGCAAGCCGGTGGACATCGGTGGCTATTACCAGCCGGATGTCGAGAAACTGGCCGCTGTGATGCGTCCTAGCAAGACCCTGAACACGGCCCTGCAAGCAGTGGCAGTTTGACGTTGTTGTTCAGGAGCGGCCGCCAAGGCCCGCTCCTCAACCGACAGCCCGGAAGGTGAACACCTTGCGGGCTGTTGTTTTTCAAGCGTTCATTTGGTTTTCTTTGCGCCGTCCAGCGGCAGACCGCCGATCTTCGAGCCAGCCTGGATGCCCCGCTTGGCGAACCAGCCCTGGTTCATTTCCAGCACGTAGCGCACCGGTTGGGCCGAACAGTGGGAGTCCAGAGTTTGCGGCTGCATGTCGGCCAGGTTGACGACGCGACCGTCGTCGGCAACGAACGCCGCGGTCAGTGGCAACAGGGTGTTCTTCATCCAGAAACACTGTCCGGCGGGCTGCTCGAACACGAACAGCATGCCCTCGTTGGCCGGCATCTCCCTGCGGTGCATCAGTCCCGTGGCGCGCTGTTCCGGCGTGGAGGCCACCTGCGCCTGGATCAGGTGCATCCCCGCCGTGAGGGTGGTGCGCGGCAGGTGAAGCTGCGGACCCTCCTGCGCCCGGACCTGGCACGTCAGGGCGGCAAGCAGGCAGGCGAAGCTGGCGATCAAAGTTTTCATGGGTTTACGCGGCTTTCAGGCAGGTCCGCGGATTGTCTCTCATCACTGCCTGCGGCCACATGCAAGGGCCGTTCAGACGCGGAGTGACAACGTGAGCGCTGAGAGGATCCGGACTAGAATTTGCCGGCACCGTCCTGTGAACCACGGGGAAGATACGGGCTGCAGATGTTTCAACACGCTTCCTCTACCGGAGACAAGATTCCATGTACCAGCACATCCAGGTGCCTGCAGAAGGCCAGAAGATCACGGTCAACGCCGACATGTCGCTCAACGTGCCGGACCATCCCATCGTTCCCTACATCGAGGGCGATGGCACGGGCTTTGACATCACCCCGGTGATGCTCAAGGTGGTGGACGCCGCTGTGGCCAAGGCCTACGGCGGCCAGAAGAAGATCCACTGGATGGAGGTTTTTGCCGGCGAGAAGTCCACCCAGGTCTATGGTCCCGACGTCTGGCTGCCCGAAGAAACGTTGGCCGCGCTGCGCGATTACGTGGTGTCCATCAAGGGCCCGCTGACCACGCCGGTGGGCGGTGGCATCCGTTCTCTGAACGTGGCGCTGCGCCAGGAACTGGACCTGTATGTCTGCCTGCGCCCGGTGCAGTATTTCAAGGGCGTGCCATCCCCCGTGAAGGAGCCCGAGAAGACCCACATGGTCATCTTCCGCGAGAACTCGGAAGACATCTACGCCGGTATCGAATACGAGGCCGAATCGGACAAGGCCAAGAAGCTCATCAAGTTCCTGACCGAAGAGATGGGCGTGACCAAGATCCGGTTCCCGAACACCTCCGGGATCGGCATCAAGCCGGTGTCTCGTGAAGGGACGGAGCGCCTGGTGCGCAAGGCGATCCAGTACGCTATCGACAACGACAAGCCCAGCGTGACCATCGTGCACAAGGGCAACATCATGAAGTACACAGAGGGCGGCTTCCGCGACTGGGCCTATGGTCTGGCGCAGAAGGAATTCGGTGCCGAACCGATCGACGGCGGCCCATGGTGCAGATTCAAAAATCCGAAGACCGGCCGGGACATCGTGGTGAAAGACAGCATCGCCGACGCCTTCCTGCAGCAGATTCTGCTGCGGCCGGCAGAGTACTCGGTGATCGCTACCCTCAACCTCAATGGCGACTACATCTCCGATGCGCTCGCCGCGCAGGTGGGTGGCATCGGCATTGCGCCGGGCGCCAACCTGTCGGATTCCGTGGCCTGCTTTGAAGCGACCCATGGCACCGCGCCCAAGTACGCAGGCAAGGACTACGTCAACCCGGGCTCGGAAATCCTGTCGGCCGAGATGATGCTGCGCCACATGGGTTGGACCGAGGCGGCCGACCTCATCATCTCCAGCATGGAGAAATCCATCCTGTCCAAGAAGGTGACCTACGACTTCGCCCGCCTGATGGATGGCGCCACCCAGGTGAGCTGCTCGGGTTTTGGCCAGGTCATGATCGACAACATGTGACGCCAGCCCGGCCCTCCGTGGCCTGCTGGTTGGCAATTTCCGAGAAAAACCGCCGGGAAGTCTTCTTCCTCGGCGGTTTCCATTTGTGCAATCGCCGCACAATGGGGCATGTCGCATTCGGGTTCCATTCAAGAGCGGGTCGAACGGTCCAGCGCTGGCCTGAGGGCGGGGTGCGGGTGGACCCGCCTCGGGTGTTTCCTATCCCCACTGCTGCTTGGGGATGAGAACACCCCGCTAGAATCGATTTCATGCCCAGCCAGAATCCGAAAAAGCCACCCAGTCCGATCACTCCGCCGAGTGTGGGCAGCGACGACTCGGTGGTGCTTGAGCGTCGCACCCAGCGCACCAAGCCGCCGCAGATGTTCCGTGTCGTGCTGCTCAACGACGATTTCACACCCATGGAGTTCGTGGTGCACGTCATCCAGGAGTTTTTCAGCAAAGACCGCGAGACAGCCACGCAGATCATGCTCAAAATCCACCTGGAGGGCAAAGGCATCTGCGGGGTGTATACCCGCGATGTGGCGAGTACCAAAGTCGATCAGGTGCTTCAGGCGGCCCGTCTGGCGGGCCACCCGTTGCAGTGTTTGAGTGAACCGGTTGAATAACACAGAGTCCACCCCATTTGATGGCCATCTTCCCGATCTTCATCCCGTCGGACGAATACGTTTCAGATCACCCCCAGCCCAAAGGAAGTGTCCATGATTGCCCAGGAACTTGAAGTCAGCTTGCACATGGCCTTCGTCGAGGCCCGGCAGCAGCGACACGAATTCATCACGGTGGAGCATCTGCTGCTCGCGCTGCTTGACAACCCCAGCGCTGCCGAGGTGCTGCGCGCATGCTCGGCCAATATCGACGACCTGCGCAAGTCCCTGACGAACTTCATCAAGGACAACACGCCGCAGGTCGCCGGTACCGACGAGGTGGATACCCAGCCCACGCTGGGGTTCCAGCGGGTGATCCAGCGCGCCATCATGCATGTGCAGTCCACCGGCAACGGGAAGAAAGAAGTCACCGGCGCCAACGTGCTGGTGGCGATCTTCGGCGAGAAGGACTCGCACGCCGTCTATTACCTGCATCAGCAGGGCGTGACCCGCCTGGATGTGGTGAACTTCATCGCCCACGGCATCCGCAAGAGCGACCCGCCCGAAGCCTCCAAGCCGGGCGAAAGCGCGGCCGAAAACGAAGAGCAGGGCGCCGAGACCAAGGGCAACGAGAAGCAGTCGCCGCTGGAGCAGTTCACCCAGAACCTCAACCAGCTGGCCAAGGATGGCAAGATCGATCCTCTGATCGGGCGTGAGTACGAGGTGGAGCGGGTCATCCAGATCCTGTGCCGCCGCCGCAAGAACAATCCGCTGCTGGTGGGTGAAGCCGGTGTGGGCAAGACGGCGATCGCAGAAGGCCTGGCCTGGCGCATCACGCAGAACGATGTGCCGGAAATCCTCGCCGATTCCACGGTCTACTCGCTGGACATGGGCGCCTTGCTGGCTGGCACCAAGTACCGTGGTGATTTCGAGCAGCGTCTCAAGGGCGTGCTCAAGTCCCTCAAGGACAAGCCCAACGCCATCCTGTTCATCGACGAGATCCACACCCTGATTGGGGCCGGTGCGGCCTCGGGCGGCACGCTGGATGCGTCCAACCTGCTCAAGCCCGCGTTGTCCAGCGGGCAGATGAAGTGCATCGGCGCGACGACCTTCACCGAGTACCGCGGCATCTTCGAAAAAGACGCAGCCCTGAGCCGTCGCTTCCAGAAGGTGGACGTGGTCGAACCGACCGTCGAGCAGACGGTGGATATCCTCAAGGGCCTCAAGAGCCGCTTTGAAGAACACCACAGTGTGAAGTACGCCGTGGCCGCGTTGCAGGCAGCTGCCGAACTGAGTGCCAAGTACATCAACGACCGCCATTTGCCCGACAAGGCCATTGACGTGATCGACGAGGCCGGCGCAGCCCAGCGCATCCTCACGCCGTCCAAGCGCAAGAAGACCATCGGAAAATCGGAAATCGAGGAAATCGTTGCCAAGATCGCGCGCATCCCGCCCGCCAACGTGTCCAATGATGACCGCGGCAAACTGCAGACGCTGGAGCGCGACCTCAAGAGCGTGGTGTTCGGTCAGGACAAGGCGCTGGAAGTGCTCGCCGCCAGCGTCAAGATGGCGCGCTCCGGTCTGGGCAAGGCCGACAAACCGATCGGTGCCTTTCTGTTCAGTGGCCCCACCGGCGTTGGCAAGACAGAGGCCGCCAAGCAGCTGGCCTACATCATGGGCATCGACCTCCTGCGCTTCGACATGTCAGAGTACATGGAGCGCCATGCGGTCAGCCGCCTGATCGGTGCACCTCCGGGCTACGTGGGGTTCGACCAAGGGGGATTGCTCACAGAAGCCATCACCAAGAAGCCGCACTGCGTGCTGCTGCTCGACGAAATCGAGAAGGCCCACCCGGACATCTTCAACGTGTTGCTGCAGGTGATGGACCACGGCACGCTGACCGACAACAACGGGCGCAAGGCCGACTTCCGCAATGTCATCGTCATCATGACGACGAATGCGGGTGCCGAGACCATGAACAAGGCCACCATCGGTTTCACCAACCCGCGTGTGGCGGGCGATGAAATGGGCGACATCAAGCGCCTGTTCACCCCCGAGTTCCGCAACCGGCTGGACGCCATTGTCGGCTTCAAGTCGCTGGACGAGAACATCATCATGCGCGTGGTGGACAAGTTCCTGCTGCAGCTTGAAGGCCAACTGGCCGAAAAGAAAGTGGAGGTCACCTTCACCGACGATCTGCGCAAGCACTTGGCCAAGAAAGGCTTCGATCCGTTGATGGGCGCGCGCCCGATGCAGCGCCTGATTCAGGACACGATCCGCCGTGCACTGGCCGACGAGCTGCTGTTCGGGCGCCTCACAGACGGTGGTCGTCTGACGGTGGATCTGGAAACCAGGACGGGTGAAGACGGCAAAGAGACCCAGGAAGTCAAGCTCGACATCCAGCCCCTGCCCAAGAAGGAAGGCAAGGCCAAGCCGGAAGAGGCGACGGCTGGATGATGGCGATTCGTTCCTGAGCAGCAAAAAGCCCGGCACCGCCGGGCTTTTTGTTGAGGTGCGACAGAGCTGGCGAGCTCGATGCGCTCAGCGTTTGCCGCCCAGCAGGCTGCCGAGCACGCCGCGCACAATCTGGCGGCCAATGCCGCTGGCCACGCTGCGTGCCGCGGTTTTGGCCATGGTCTGGACCAGGCCGTCGTATTGCCCGCCCCGCGGGCCGGTGCGGCCGAACAGGGCTTCGTTGACCATGCCACCGATGCCGCCGGCACCAGCGGGCGCTGCGCCCTTGTCGGTCGCGCCGGGAATGCGCGGTGTCTTCACGCCGCCGGTCTCGGCGGGAGCGGCTTCGGCGGTACGGGCCTCCACGTGCGCGCGCAGGATTTCATGCGCGCTTTCGCGGTCCACCGTTTTCTCATAGACCCCGGCCACCAGCGAACCGGTCAGCAGTTGCTCGCGCTGTGCATCGGTGATGGGCCCCAGCTGGCTGCCGGGCGGCAGCACGAACACGCGCTCGGTTTCGCTGGGGCGGCCCTTGGCATCCAGCAGGCTCACCAGCGCCTCGCCCACCGCCAGTTCGGTGATGGCGGCCTCAATGTCCAGGCCGGCCTTGGGCCGCATTGTTTGTGCCGTGGCTTTCACCGCTTTCTGGTCGCGCGGCGTGAAGGCTCGCAGCGCGTGCTGCACCCGATTGCCCAGCTGACCCAGCACGCTGTCCGGAATGTCCAGCGGGTTCTGGGTCACGAAGTAGACGCCGACGCCTTTGGAGCGCACCAGGCGCACCACCAGTTCGATGCGTTCGATCAGCACCTTGGGCGCGTCGTTGAACAGCAGGTGGGCCTCGTCAAAGAAGAACACCAGCTTGGGTTTCTCGGGGTCGCCAATTTCCGGCAGACTCTCGAACAGTTCGGACAGCATCCACAGCAGAAAGGTTGCGTACAGGCGCGGTGCGTTCAGCAGCTTGTCGGCCGCCAGGATGTTGATCACGCCCTTGCCGCGTTCGGTCTGCATGAAGTCGTTGATGTCGAGCATGGGCTCGCCAAAGAACTTGTCGCCCCCTTGCTGCTCCACCTGCATCAGGCCGCGCTGGATGGCGCCGATGCTGGCCGCACTGACGTTGCCGTACTCGGTCGTGAACTGCTTGGCGTTGTCGCCCACGTGCTGCAGCATGGCCCGCAGGTCTTTCATGTCCAGCAGCAGCAAACCGTTGTCGTCGGCAATCTTGAACACCAGGTTGAGAACGCCGGCCTGGGTGTCGTTCAAATCCAGCATGCGCGCCAGCAGCAGCGGCCCCATGTCAGACACGGTGGCGCGCACCGGGTGGCCCTGCTCGCCGAACACGTCCCACAACGTGGTGGGGCAGGCCTGCGGCGTGGTCGGGGTGATGCCGCGGTCGGCCAGGATCTTCACCACCTTGTCGGGCAGTTTGCCGGTCTGGCTGATGCCGGTGAGGTCGCCTTTCACGTCGGCCATGAAGACCGGCACACCGATGTTGGAGAACTGCTCGGCCAGGGTTTGCAGCGTGACCGTCTTGCCGGTGCCGGTGGCGCCGGTGATCAGCCCGTGGCGGTTGGCCAGTCCGGGCAGCAGGTGGCACTGGGCATTCGGGTTCTGGGCGATCAGCATCGGTTCGGCCATGGCGGGCATCCTTGCAATGAGAGGAAAAGGGCGGGTCGTAAAATCGAAGGTTATTACACCAAATTCTGGTCAGAAAAAAGGACTCACTCGTGGCTGGACACAGCAAATGGGCCAACATTCAACACCGCAAGGGCCGACAGGATGAAAAGCGGGGCAAGATCTGGACGCGGGTGATCCGCGAGATCACCGTGGCCGCCCGCACCGGCGGTGGCGACCCGGCCATGAACCCGCGACTGCGTCTGGCCATCGACAAGGCCAAGGCCGCCAACATGCCGGCCGACCGCATCAAGTACAACGTCGACAAAGCCTCGGGCAACCTGGAAGGCCAGGCGCTGGAGGAAATCCGCTACGAGGGCTATGGCATCGGTGGCGCGGCCATCATCGTGGACACCATGACCGACAACAAGGTGCGCACCGTGGCCGAAGTGCGCCACGCGTTCAGCAAGTACGGGGGCAACCTGGGCACCGACGGCTCGGTGGCGTTCCAGTTCAAGCACTGCGGCCAGATCATCTTTGCGCCTGGCACGAGCGAGGACAAGGTGATGGAAGTGGCGCTGGAAGCCGGGGCCGAGGACGTGGTCACCGACCAGGATGGCGCCATCGAGGTGCTCACCGCCTACACCGACTTCGAAGCCGTGAAGAACGCGCTGGAGGCGGCTGGTCTCCAGCCGGAAGTGGCTGAAATCACCATGCGACCGGAAAACACCATCGAGCTGACCGGTGAGGATGCTGCGCGCATGCAGAAGCTGCTGGACATCATTGAAGACCTGGACGATGTGCAGGAAGTCTTCCACAACGCCGAGATCAACGAATGAAAGTCCTGGTGATTGGCGGCGGTGGCCGCGAGCACGCGCTGGCGTGGAAGCTGAAGCAGTCCGAGGGCGTCGAGCAGGTGTTTGTGGCCCCCGGCAATGCAGGGACAGCGCGGGATGCCCAACTGACCAATCTGCCGATCACCGACAAGGTGGCGCTGCGCGAGTGGGTGCAGGCCAACGGCGTCGGGCTCACGGTGGTGGGGCCTGAAGCGCCGCTGGCGGCGGGTGTGGTGGACGAGTTCCGCGCGCATGGCCTGGCCATCTTCGGCCCGACGCAGAAGGCCGCCCAGCTGGAGAGCTCCAAGGCTTTCAGCAAGGCCTTCATGCAGCGCCACGGCATTCCCACGGCTGCGTACCAGACCTTCACCGACCCCGTTCAAGCCCACGCGTATGTGGACGCCCAGGGCGCGCCGATCGTCATCAAGGCCGATGGTCTGGCGGCTGGCAAGGGCGTCGTGGTGGCGATGAGTCTGGCCGAGGCGCACGAAGCCATCGACTTCATGCTGCTGGACAACACCCTGGGCGTGGCCCACAACGAAGGTGGCGCGCGGGTCGTCATCGAAGAGTTCCTGCAAGGCGAAGAGGCCAGCTTCATCGTGCTGTGCGACGGCGTGAACGCATTGCCGCTGGCCACCAGCCAGGACCACAAGCGCCTGCTCGACGCCGACCAGGGCCCCAACACCGGCGGCATGGGGGCCTATTCGCCCGCGCCGGTGGTCACGCCCGCGGTGCACCAGCGCGCCATGGACGAGGTGATCCTGCCCACGCTGCGCGGCATGGCGTCCGACGGCGTGCCGTACACCGGCTTCCTCTATGCAGGCCTGATGATCACGCCCGATGGTCACGTCAAGACGCTGGAATTCAACTGCCGCATGGGCGACCCCGAAACGCAGCCGATCATGATGCGGCTCAGAAGCAACCTGGCGCAGGTGCTGCTGTCCGCGACCCGCGCCGAGTTGGATCAGGTGTCGCTTGACTGGGACCCGCGCGTGGCGCTGGGTGTGGTGCTGGCCGCCGCCGGGTACCCAATGAACCCGCGCAAGGGGGACAGCATCACAGGCCTTCCCGCCGATGCCGACGACGCCATGGTGTTCCACGCCGGCACGTCCGATGCGAACGGCCAGGTGGTCGTCTCGGGTGGCCGGGTGCTGTGCGTGACCGCCCTGGCCGACACCGTGGCCGCCGCGCAGCACAAGGCCTACAGCGTGGTCGATGGTGTCCGCTTTGCTGGCATGCAGTGCCGCCGCGACATCGGTTACCGTGCCCTCTGAACACACAAAGGTCCGCATGAGCAACCCCACCACACGCATCGTCCGCGACTACCTCACCGGCCTGCAAGACCGCATCACCTCCACCGTCGCTCTGGTGGATGGTGGCCGTTTCGTGGTCGATCACTGGAAAAAGCCCGCTGGCGAAACCTTGCAGGGTCAGGGCATCACGCAGATTCTGGAAGGCGGCCCTGTCTTCGAGCGTGCCGGTTGCGGCTTCTCTCACGTGACCGGCCCGCGCCTGCCGCCTTCGGCCACACAGCACCGGCCCGAGCTCTCGGGGGCGCCGTTCGAGGCCATGGGTGTGTCGCTGGTGTTCCACCCGCGCAACCCGTATGTGCCGACGGTGCACATGAACGTGCGCATGATCGCGGCCACACCCCAGGGCGGAGAGCCGGTTTGCTGGTTCGGCGGCGGCATGGACCTCACGCCCTATTACGCTTTCGAAGAAGACGCGGTGCACTTTCACCGCACCTGCAAGACCGCGCTCGATCCGTTCGGCGTCGACAAGTACCCGCGCTTCAAGAAATGGTGCGACGAGTACTTCTACCTCAAGCACCGCGACGAACAGCGTGGCATCGGAGGCGTCTTCTTTGACGATTTCTCGGAGTTCGGCTTCGATGGCAGCTTTGCCATGCTGCGCTCGGTGGGCGATGCATTCCTCGATGCCTACCTGCCCATCGTCGATCGCCGCAAAGACCTCGCCCACGGCGAGCGCGAGCGCGATTTCCAGCTGTACCGGCGTGGCCGTTACGTGGAGTTCAACCTGGTCTGGGACCGTGGCACGCACTTCGGTTTGCAGTCGGGCGGACGCAGCGAGTCCATCCTGTTGTCGATGCCGCCACTCGTGAGCTGGTCGTACCAGCGACAGGATCCCCCTGATTCGCCCGAGGCCCAGTTGAACAGCGCGTTCCTGGTGCGCAAGGACTGGATTTGAATCTCCAGGAAGCCGGCGCTTCAGGGCAACCTGTCCCGGAGCCGCTGCGCATCGGCGTCTACGGCGGCGCCTTTGATCCTCCCCACTGGGCGCACCGTGCTTTGGCAGAGGCAGCGTTGGCACAGCTGCGATTGGACCGGCTGCTCATCCTGCCCACCGGGCAGGCATGGCACAAGGCGCGGCCGCTGACCGACGCGCGCCACCGGCTGGCCATGTGCTTGCTGGCGTTCGGCGATCTGCCCAACACCCAGGTGGATCCGCGCGAAACCCGCCGCAGCGGTCCCAGCTTCACGGCAGACACCTTGCAGGAGCTTCGCGGCGAGCACCCGGACGCTCAGCTGTTTCTGCTGCTCGGCGCCGACCAGCTGCTGGCCTTCAAGACCTGGATGCGCTGGCCCGAAGTGCTGCAGCTGGCCCAGCTCGCGGTGGCCAACCGGGCCACGCGCATCGGCGCGGATGCGCTGGACGACACCCATGCCGAGGCCGACCTTTCCGGCGTGGACCTTCCCTTTGTGCGGCTCGACATGCCCCTCACGAACATCAGTGCCACCGCTGTTCGGGCCCGGTTCGGGCAACCGCTGGGCCGGGACGGAACCCATGCCGCGCTGGTGCCCCAGCCGGTGGCAGGCTATATTTCACAACATCATCTCTATCAGAACCCCTCATGACCAGCGAAATCACCGCCAAAAAAGACATCCAGAAACTCCAGCGTGCCATCGTGGACGGGCTGGAGGACGTCAAAGGCCAGGACATCGTGGTTTTCAACACCGAGCATCTTTCCCCTTTGTTCGAGCGCGTGATCGTCGCCAGCGGTACCTCCAACCGTCAGACCAAGGCGCTGGCCGCCAGCGTGCGCGACGCGGTGCGTGAGGCGGGCTTCGACAAGCCGCGCATTGAGGGTGAGGAAAACGGCGAATGGATCATCGTGGACTGCGGCGCCGCCGTGGCCCATGTGATGCAGCCCGTGATCCGGCAGTACTACCGCCTGGAAGAAATCTGGGGCGCCAAGCCCGTGCGCCTGAAGCACGGCGCCGAGAAGGTCGCCGAATCCCAGCCGGTCGCCAAAAAAGCCGCGACCAAGACCACCAAAAAGGGTGTCGTCAAAGAAGTCAAGCCGGTCGACGCGAAGTCGGTCGCACGCAAGGCCGCCAAGGCGGTGTCGGCCGCCGCAGCCCCCGTCAAAGCCGCTCCGAAGCCGGGCACCAAAACCGGCGTGAAGGCGGTGGCCAAGTCCGCTGCCAAGGCTCCCGCAGCCACCCCGGCACGCAAGACCGCCAACAAGACCACCGCTGCCAAAGCGCCGCTGAAGACGGTGGTGGTCAAGCCCAAGGCCGCCAAGACGGCGGCCAAGGGCGTGGTCAAGCCTGCTGCCAAGCGCGCACCAGCCGCCAAGGCACCGGTCAAGTCGGCGCCCAAGAAAAAGGCATGAAGCTGGTGATCGTCGCGGTCGGGCAGCGCATGCCCGACTGGGCCCAGACCGCCTGCGACGATTACGCCAAGCGCTTCCCGCCCGACATGCGGGTGGAGATCAAGACCGTCAAGACCGAACCCCGTGGCTCCAAGACCGTGGAAACGGTCATGGCCGCCGAACGCGAGCGTATCGTGGCCGCCCTGCCCAAGGGTTGCCGCACGGTGGTGCTGGACGAGCGCGGCACACCGCTGACAACCAAGGCGCTGGCGCTGCAGCTGCAAGCCTGGCAACAAGGTGGTGACGACATCGCTCTGGTCATTGGCGGCCCCGACGGCCTGGAGCCCGCCTTTCGAGCTGCGGCGCATCAGCGGATCCGGCTGTCCGACCTGACCCTGCCCCATGCCATGGTGCGGGTGTTGCTGATCGAACAGCTCTACCGCGCCTGGTCCATCAACGCCAACCATCCGTACCACCGTGAGTGACTTCATCTACCTGGCCTCGCAAAGTCCCCGGCGCAAGCAGTTGCTGGAGCAGTGGGGGGTGCGCTGCGAGCTCTTGCTGCCCGACGAGGGCGAGGATGTCGAAGCGCTGGAAGTGGTCAAGGGAGCTGAAGCACCAGCGGCCTATGTCCAGCGCGTCACGGTGCTGAAGCTGCAGGCCTCTGTCGAGCGGCTGCGACGGCGTGGGCTCCCGCTGGCCCCGGTCCTGTGTGCCGACACGACCGTGGCCTTGGGGCGACGCATCCTGGGCAAACCCGCCGATGCGGCCGATGCCCGGCGCATGCTGGCGGATCTCTCAGGCCGGCAGCATCGGGTACTGACCGCCGTGGCGGTTGCAAGGCCCTATGCTCGCGGTGCGGTCGGCCAATGGGCGGCCATGTCCGCCTCACAGGTCGCATTCGACGCCTGGAACGCCGCGGACATCCGCCGCTACGTGGCCAGTGGCGAGCCGATGGGCAAGGCAGGCGCGTACGCCATCCAGGGCGCGGCGGCACTGCACATCCGGCACATCCGTGGCAGCTACTCGGGCATCATGGGTTTGCCTGCGCACGAAACCGCGCAGCTGCTGCGCGCCGCCGGCGTGCGGCTGGCCTGCTGAACAAACAACCTACCGGGACAAGCATGAGCCAGGACATCCTCATCAACTGGGCACCCCAGGAGACCCGCGTGGCGGTGGTGGAGCAGGGCGCTGTGCAGGAAGTGCACCTGGAGCGCACGCTCGAGCGTGGCCTGGTCGGCAACATCTACCTGGGCAAGGTGTCGCGTGTGCTGCCCGGCATGCAGTCGGCGTTCATCGACATCGGACTGGACCGCGCGGCCTTCTTGCACGTGGCCGACCTGATGCCCAACATCGCCGCCAAACACGCTTTGCCGCGAGATCGTTCGGCACCGACCGACGAGCAGGGCGGCCAAGGCAATAACAAGGTGCTTGCGCCGGACCCGGTGCTGCCCATCGAGCGGCAGATCTTTGAAGGCCAGGCGCTGATGGTGCAGGTGCTGAAGGACCCGATCGGGACGAAAGGCGCACGGCTCACGGCGCAGATCAGCATCGCAGGGCGGCTGCTGGTGTTCTTGCCGCAGGACAACCACATCGGCGTGTCGCAGAAAATCCCGCCCGCGCAACGGGAGGCCTTGCGCCAGCGGGTGCTGGGCCTGGCCACGCCGGCCGACGGCAGCGCGGCGGGCGGTTTCATCTTGCGCACCAACGCGGAAGACGCGAGTGACGACGAGTTGAACGAGGACATTGCCTACCTGCGCAAGACCTGGCAGCGCATCAAAGAGGCCGCCACCCGCCAGCCCTCAGCTTCCTTGCTGCACGAAGACCTGAACCTGATGCAGCGCGTTCTGCGCGACCTGGTGAGTGCGCAGACCCAGTCGATCCGCATCGACTCACGCGAACAGTTCGGTCTGCTGCAAACCTTTGCCGGGGAGTTCATGCCCGACACGGTGAAAAAACTGCAGCACTACGCTGGCGAACGTCCTATCTTTGACCTGTTCAATGTCGACGAAGACATCGTGCGCGCGCTCAGCCGTCGGGTCGACCTGAAATCCGGCGGCTATCTGGTGATCGACCAGACCGAGGCACTGACCACGGTGGACGTGAACACGGGCGGCTTCGTGGGGGCCCGCAATTTCGACGACACGGTGTTCCGCACCAACCTCGAAGCGGCACAGACCATTGCCCGCCAGCTGCGCCTTCGCAACCTGGGCGGCATTGTCATCGTGGACTTCATCGACATGGTGCGCGAAGACCACCGCGACGCGGTGCTGACCGAATTCCGCAAGCAGCTCGCGCGCGACCGCGTCAAGACCATGATCGGCGGCTTCTCGCAGCTCGGTCTGGTGGAGATGACGCGCAAGCGCACCCGCGAGTCATTGGCCCACATGCTCAGCGAGCCCTGCGCGGCATGCAGTGGCAAGGGTGTGGTCAAGACCGCTCGAAGCGTGTGCTACGACATCCTGCGCGAGATCCTGCGCGAAGCCAGAGCCTTCAATCCGCGCGAATTCCGGGTGGTGGCATCGGCCCAGGTGGTGGAGCTGTTCCTGGACGAAGAAAGCCAGCACCTGGCCGGACTTTCGGACTTCATCGGCAAGCCGATCTCGCTGCAGGCGGAAAACTCCATGACGCAGGAGCAGTACGACATCGTGCTGCTCTGATCCGCCGGACGCTGGGGTGACTTTGCGGCCGCTGCGCTGAAAAGATGCACAAGTCGCGGAACATTTCGCCGCGTGGCTGTGTCAACCAGTTTCACCGATGAACGCGGTGCTCACATCTTGTCACGGCCCGCTGCAAGGCCTCCGCTATCATCGGTCGAGACCCACCCAGGCCCTGTGGTGGGCTCGCAGACGTTGACACTAAGGCGATACAAAAAGGATGCTGGATTTGACACGACTGGATCTCTGGGCACCGACCCAACGCCGACGCCTGCTGCGGGCGGTGGGCGCGCTTCCCTTGATGGCCTTGCCCTTGCCGCAGGCGCTTGCACAGTTCCGTGTCGAAGTCTCTGGCGTGGGGCTCACGCAGTTCCCTTTTTCGGTGGTGGCTTTCCGCGGCAACGATGCGGCAAGCCAGAACATCGCCGCCATCGTGCGGGCCGATCTGGAGCGCAGCGGACAGTTCCGCTTCGTGGAGCCGATCGCAGGGGCTTTGGACGAAACCGCCCGCCCCGACCTGACCCCATGGCGCGAAAAGGGAACCGACTCGCTCCTGACCGGCAGTGTGTCGCGCCTGGCCGATGGGCGCTTCGATGTGCGCTTTCGCCTGTGGGATGCGGTGCGCGGACAGGACCTGGGCGGTCTGAGTTACCCCGTTTCAGCGCAGGACCTGCGCCTGGCGGCCCACCGAATCGCTGACCACGTTTACGAAAAGGTCACCGGAGAGAAGGGGGTTTTTTCCACCCGGATCGCCTATGTGAGCAAGGCCGGACAGCGCTACAGCCTGTGGGTCGCCGATGCCGACGGAGAAAACGCAAGGGCAGCGCTCAGCAGCCCCGAACCCATCATCTCCCCCAGCTGGGCGCCGGGTGGCTCGCAGCTGGCCTATGTGTCTTTCGAGGCCCGCAAACCGGTCATCTATGCGCACGATGTGGCCACGGGCAAGCGCCGCCTGCTGGCCAACTTCCGTGGATCCAACAGCGCCCCCTCCTGGTCGCCCGATGGTCGTCAACTGGTGGCCACGCTGTCCATCTCGGGCAATGCGCAGGTGTATGCGGTGGGTGCCAACGGCGGCGAGCCCCAGCGGCTGACGCAGACCGACAGCATCGACACCGAGCCGGTTTTCAGTGCCGACGGCAAGACGATTTTCTTTGTCAGCGACCGGGGTGGTTCTCCGCAGATCTACCGCATGGGGGCGCAGGGCGGCGCTGCGCAACGCGTCACTTTCGCTGGCAACTACAACATTTCGCCGAGTCCCAGCCCGGATGGTCGCTGGCTGGCTTTCATCTCCCGCGTCGGCGGTGCGTTTCGTCTGCATGTGATGGAACTGTCCAGCGGCAACGTGACTGCGCTGACCGATACCAGTGCCGACGAAAGCCCGAGTTTCGCGCCCAACGGCCGCATGATCATCTACGCCACCCGCGACAGGGGCCAGGAAGCCCTGATGACCACCACGCTGGATGGCCGCATCAAGACCCGTCTGGGCGGCGCGCAAGGTGACATCCGTGAGCCCGAGTGGGGTCCGTTTCTGCGTTGAAGCCCTCGGTTTTTCGCATACCGGCGCTCCTGCGGCGGAATCTGTTCCTGTTATTGAAAGGCTTTGAGCATGACCCAAGAATCTCCTCTTCCCATGGCCCGGGCGGGCATCACCACGCAGCGCACAGCCCGTTGGCTGGCAATGCTGGTCGCCGCTTCGACTTTGGTGGCCTGTGCTTCCAGCGTGCCCCTGGACGAAGTGCCCGTGGTGGACCGCAGTGGCACAGCGGTGAGCCCGCTACCCCAAGGGTCGGTCGCGCCCGGTGCGCAGAGCAGTGGGGCTGACCAGCGCAGTGTCTCGCCGGTGCGGGTGGCGCCCACGGAAGCGGCGCAGCCCGAGGCCATGGCCCGTGTGGTCTATTTCGACTACGACAGCTATGTGGTCAGGCCGGAGTTTGCCGCCACCTTGGAGGCCCATGCGAAGTACCTGGCCGCCAACCGCAGCCGCAAGCTGGCGCTGGAAGGGCACACCGACGAACGCGGTGGACGCGAATACAACCTGGCACTGGGCCAGAAGCGGGCCGAGGCGGTGCGTCGGGCTTTGACGCTGCTGGGCGTGAGCGATGCTCAGGTTGAGCCGGTCAGTTTTGGCGAGGAGAAGCCGGCCGTCAACGGTTTCAGCGAAGAGGCCTACGCCAAGAATCGCCGGGTTGAGTTCACCTACCGATGAGCCGCATGATCTTCCGATTCCGCTCCGCTGCCGTTGGGCTGGTGCCTCTTTCGCTGATGGTTGCCGCCCTTTGGCCCTTGCAGGCTCACGCTCTTTTCAATGACGATGAGGCGCGAAAAGCGATCATCGAGTTGCGGCAAAAAGTCGAAGCCAACCGCCAGGCCGCGGAGGCGGCGAACGCGGCCCATGGCCGCACGCTCGAAGAGGCCCGGGAGAGCAACACCACCACGCGGCGCAGCTTGCTTGACCTGGCCAACCAGATCGAACAGCTGCGCGCCGAAGTCGCCAGGCTGCGCGGGCAAAACGAGCAATTGGCGCGCGATGTCTCCGAGCTGCAGCGACAACAGAAAGACGTGCAACTGGGCATAGACGAACGCCTGCGCAAGGTGGAGCCCGTGCGGGTCACGCTGGACGGCAAGGAGTTCACTGCAGAACCGGCCGAGCAGCGTGATTTCGATGCGGCCATGCAAATGCTGCGCCGCTCGGAGTTTTCGCCTTCGGCCCAGGCCTACGCGGCCTTTCTTCGGCGCTACCCTGAGAGCGGCTACACCGCCTCGGCCCTCTACTGGCTGGGCAACGCCCAATACGCCAACCGGGCCTACAAAGAAGCGATCGACACCCATCGTCGGTTGGTGACGCAGTTTCCCGCCCACCCCCGGACGCCCGAAGCGATGCTCGCCCTTGCCAACAGCCAGGTCGAGCTCAAGGACAGCAAGGCCGCTCGCCGCACCCTGGAGGATCTGGTCAAAGCCCATCCCCAGTCCGAGGCGGCCGTTGCCGCCCGCGATCGCCTGAGCCGGCTGCGCTGATCAAGGGACGATGAAGCAGCCCGGCCGGTGTGCGGCGGGGCTGCTCCTACAATGGCGGCCATGGACATCGCCGCTCTTCAGCAACAGCACTCTCTCGTTCTCTGGGCCGCCTTCGCGGTCGGTACCGCGTTCGGTTTCATCGCTCAGCGCACCCATTTCTGCACCATGGGCGCGATCAGCGACATCGTCAACATGGGCTCGTGGACCCGCATGCGCATGTGGGCCATGGCGGTGGGCGTGGCCATGATCGGTTTCCATGCGATGGGCTGGCTCGGATGGATCGACACCACCCAGACCATCTATGCCTCGGGACGCATCATCTGGCTGTCGGCACTGATCGGTGGTGGCATGTTCGGGCTCGGCATGGTGCTGGCGTCTGGCTGTGGCAGCAAGACTCTGGTGCGCATCGGCGCAGGCAGTCTGAAGGGTCTGGTGGTGTTCTTCGTCATGGGTTTTGCGGCATTTGCCACTCTGCGCGGTGTGGTTGCGGTGCTGCGGGTGAACACGGTGGATAGCGTGGCGTTTGACATTGCGCTGGGCGGTGCCATGCCGGTCTGGGTATCGGGCGCGCTCGGCTGGAGCACGGCGCTCACCGGTCTGCTGATGGCCTTGCTCGTGGGCGGGGCGCTGATTGTGTGGGCCCTGGCGGATTCGGACTCTCGCACCGGCACCAGCCTGCTGGGTGGCCTAGGCCTCGGCCTGGTCATCACGGCCATGTGGTGGGTCAGCGGGCACCTGGGTTTCGTGGCCGAACACCCCGAAACCCTGGAGGCCGTGTACCTTGCCACCAACTCGGGCCGCATGGAGTCGCTTACCTTCACCGCACCCATGGCCTACACGCTGGACTGGATCATCCTTTTCAGCGACACCTCCAAAGTGCTGACCACCGGTGTGGTCACAGTCGCCGGGGTGGTGGCCGGCTCCTTCGTTCAGGCCATGGCCAGCAAGAGTTTCCACTGGGAGGGTTTCCGGAGCACACAGGACACCGCCTTGCACATCGGCGGTGCGCTGCTCATGGGCGTGGGCGGTGTCACGGCGCTGGGCTGTACCGTGGGGCAGGGGCTTTCGGGCCTGTCCACGCTGAGCCTCACCAGCATGATCGCGGTCGCCGGCATTGTGCTCGGAGCTATCGGGGGTTTCCGGTTCCAGATGTGGCTGTTGGAGCACGAGTGAGCGACTTCTCCCCAATCCATGGCTGAAGAATTCGAGCGTCGCTTCGGCGGCCTGCGTCGGCTCTATGGCGCGGCCGGCGCGCAGCGCATCTTTGAAGCGCATGCGGTGGTGGTCGGTATCGGCGGTGTGGGTTCCTGGGCGGTTGAAGCCCTGGCTCGCAGCGGTGTGCGCCGGCTCACATTGATCGACACAGACCACGTGTCCGAGTCCAACATCAACCGACAGATCCATGCCCTGGAGCCCACCCTGGGCCAGTCCAAAGCCCAGGCCATGCGAGAGCGCATTGCTCTGTTTCACCCAGGCTGCCAAGTGGATGTGATCGACGATTTTGTGACGCCGGAGAACTGGCCGGGCTTGCTGTCCGATGATCCGGACATGCCGGCCGCGTTGATCGACGCCTGCGATCAGGTCAGGGCCAAGACCACGATGGCGGCCTGGGCCAGGCGCGAAGGTGTTTATTTGGTGACGGTCGGAGCGGCCGGTGGCAAGCGCCTGTCCCAGGCGGTGGAAGTGGGCGATTTGGCGGATGTGACACACGACCCGCTGTTGGCGCAACTGCGCTACCGCCTGCGCAAGGAGCACGGTGCCCCGCGCACCGGGCGCATGGGCACAGTCTGTGTGTTCAGCCGCGAAGCGGTGGCGCCGCCCGATGCGTCGTGCTCGGTCGAGCCGGGCGATGGTTCGCTCAACTGCCACGGTTACGGCTCGGTCGTGAGCGTCACGGCGACCTTCGGGCTGTGTGCTGCCGGCTGGGTGATGAATGCACTGGCTGGAACCGCCAGTAGTTTTGAAGCCACTTCAAAACACGGCAAAAACGACGCTATAATTTGAGGCTTCGCAGAGTGTGAAACTTGAAACTGCGGATCCCGAAGGGGCGTTAGCTCAGTTGGTAGAGCAGCGGACTCTTAATCCGTAGGTCGAGTGTTCGAGTCACTCACGCCCCACCAGCGAATGCTGGTTCGGGTCTCGCAGGTGAATTCAGTCGGGACAGACCACGGTCTGCCCGGCACCCAGTTGATGGGACGTTAGCTCAGTTGGTAGAGCAGCGGACTTTTAATCCGTTTGTCGTGGGTTCGACCCCCGCACGTCCCACCAAATAAAAAGCCCCGATCGCAAGGTCGGGGCTTTTTTCTTGTCTTCCCGGGCACAGTGCCGGGCAGCCGGATCGGTCAGGTGGATTTGTTTTTCACGAGGCCGTAGATCACCAGCAAGATCACGGCACCCACCACCGACGCGATGAAACCTGCGGCCTGCCCCGGGGCGTAGAGACCGAGTGCAGCGCCGCCGTAACTCGCGATGAACGAGCCAGCCACACCCAACACGGCGGTCATGATCCAGCCCATGCCGTCGTCACCGGGTTTGATGGCGCGGGCGATGAAGCCGGCGATGAGGCCGATGAAGAGGGTTCCCAGAACAGACATCATGTGCGGTTTGCCTTTCAAGCAGACAGGTTGAAGTAGTTCCTAAATACTAACCGCAAAGTCGCTGGCACCCCGCGCTCGTTTCAATCCGGACCGATGCTCTCCATCCGTTCGTTGAGTTCAAGCCAGCGCGCTTCGAGCGCGTCGATTTCGTCGTTCACCGCTTTGAGCTTGCGTCCAGCATCGGCCATGGCCGCAGGCGTGGCGGGCTGGCTCAGTGAAGCTTCCAGTGCCGCTCTTTCGCCCGACAGTGCCATAGTCCGCTTTTCGTTCTGTTCCAGCTCCTTCTTCAGCGGACGCAGCTGTTCGGTCAGCTGCTGGCGGCGCTGTGCATCCTGCTTGCGCTGCTCCGGACTGCGATTGACCGTCGGTGCCGGGGCCGCCACCGTGGCCACCACCACCGGCGCGTTGCGCTGGTCTTTCTGTTCTTGCCGCTGCGCTTCGCGGGCTTGCTTGGCCACGTCGAGCAGGTAGCGCTGGTAGTCGTCGAGGTCGCCGTCGAACGGGCCGATGCCGCCGCGGGACACGAGCCAGAACTCGTCGCACACCGCGCGCAGCAGGGCGCGGTCGTGGCTGACCAGCATCACGGTGCCTTCGAACTCGTTGAGCGCCATCGACAGCGCCTCGCGCGTGGCCAGGTCCAGGTGGTTGGTGGGTTCGTCGAGAAGCAGCAGGTTGGGGCGCTGCCAGACGATCATGCACAGCACCAGGCGGGCTTTTTCGCCGCCGCTCATGCTGCCCACCGCCTGCTTGACCTGATCGCCCGTGAAGTTGAAGCTGCCGAGGAAGCTGCGCAGATCCTGCTCACGCGTGGCCTGGCCGCTCAGGCGACCTTGTGCGGTGCAGTCCTTCACGAGCCGGATCATGTGTTCCAGCGGCGTGTCGGCCGGGCGCAGCACGTCGAGCTCTTGCTGGGCGAAGTAGCCGATGTTCAGGCCCTTGCCTTCGATGATTTCGCCGCTGATGGCTTTGAGGTCGCGCGCAATCGTTTTGACGACGGTGGACTTGCCCTGGCCGTTGGCGCCCAGAATGCCGATGCGCTGGCCGGCGAGCACCGATTTGCTCACGTTGCGCACGATGGTGGTGGGCTCGCCACCGTCTTCGCGCGCCGGATAACCAAAGCTGACCTCGTGCATGGCCAGCATGGGGTTGGGCAGATTCTGTGGTTCGCTGAATTCAAAGGTGAATTCGGCGTCTGCGAGCACCGGTCCGATCTTCTCCATGCGCTCCAGCGCCTTGACCCGGCTCTGTGCCTGCTTGGCCTTGCTCGCCTTGGCCTTGAATCGGGCAATGAACTTCTGCAGGTGGGCCACCTTCTCCTGCTGCTTGGTGTACGCCGTGGCTTGCAGCGCCATCTGCTCGGCGCGCATGTCTTCGAACTTGCTGTAGTTGCCGCCATAGCGGGTGAGCAGCGCGCGTTCGATGTGGATGGTGACATCGGTCACCGCGTCCAGGAATTCGCGGTCGTGGCTGATCACCAGCATCGTGCCTTCATAGCGCTTGAGCCAGGCTTCGAGCCAGACCAGGGCGTCGAGATCCAGGTGGTTGGTGGGTTCGTCGAGCAGCAACAGCTCGCTCGGGCACATCAGCGCGCGCGCCAGTTGCAAGCGCATGCGCCAGCCGCCCGAGAAGCTGTCGACCGGGCGGTCCAGCTCGTCCATGCGGAAGCCCAGACCCAGGATCAGCGCCTGCGCGCGGGCCGGGGCGTCGTGAGCACCGGCGTCGTGCAGCGCCATGTAGGCGTTCGCCATGCGCTCACCGTCGTTGCTCTCTTCGGCCGCCGTCACTTCTTGCTGGGCGGCCAGCAGGGTCACATCGCCTTCGATCACGAACTGGGTGGCAGGCATGTCGGTCTCGGGCATGTCCTGTGCCACCTGCGCCATGCGCCACTGCGGCGGCACATAAAAGTCGCCTTTGTCTTCGTGCAGGGTCTTGTCGAGCAGGCGGAACAGGCTGGATTTGCCGGCGCCGTTGCGGCCGACCAGGCCGACTTTTTCGCCGGGGTTGATGGTGGCGGACGCACCATCGAGAAGGACCTTCGTGCCGCGACGAAGGACCAGGTTTTTCAGAGTGATCATGGGAGGGGCGTTGGCGGCTGGGCCAGCGCCGAAAGGGAGTCGGAAGTGAGGAGAAGAACCTGGTCGTCACCGGCGCTGGTGGACAGCCAAACGGCTTCGAGTTGCGGGAACGCGGCTTCGAAGTGCTCGCGCTCGTTGCCGATTTCGAGCACCAGCACGCCGTTGGGCGAGAGTCGGGAGGGCAGGTCGCGCAGCAACCGGCGGATGAAATCCATGCCGTCGATACCGCCAGCCAGTGCCAGCTCGGGTTCGGCCTGGTATTCAGCGGGCAGAGCGGCCATGCTTTGGGCGTTGACGTAAGGCGGGTTGCACAGCACCAGATCGTAGGGACCGACGCAATGGATCAAGCCGTCGGATTCGACAAGAGCGATGCGTTCTTGCAGGCCGTGCCGTTCCACGTTGATGCGGGCCACAGCCAGCGCGTCAGCGGACAAATCGGCGCCGGTGACCCGCACGTCGGGCCAGGCCAGCGCCGCGAGCACGGCCAGGCTGCCGTTGCCGGTGCAGAGGTCGAGCACCTCCCGGGAGCTCTCGCTGAGCCAGGCGTCGAAGCCGCCATCTGCAATGAGTTCTGCGATGAAGCTGCGCGGCACGATGGCGCGCTGGTCGACGTAAAACGACACCCCTTGCAACCAGGCTTCGTTCGTCAGGTAGGCAGCGGGCTGGCGGGTGGTGATCCGGCGCGTGATCAGGTCGGCCGCGGCCAGCGCGTCCTCGTCGCTGACCGGGGTCTCGGCCATTTCATCGAGGTCACCGTCGAGCGGCAGGTCGAGCTGCCAGAGCACCAGCCAGGCGGCTTCGTCGCGTGCGTTGGTGGTGCCGTGGCCGTAGGCCAGCTGGGCGGCTTCCAGGCGGGCGGTGGCGCCGGCCAGTACGTCCTGCAGGGTCATTCAGAAGCCTCGTTCGCCAGATGCTCCAGCGTGCGGCGGTAGATGTTCTTCAGGGGCTCGATGTCGGCCACGGCCACGCACTCATCGATCTTGTGGATGGTGGCATTGGGTGGGCCCAGCTCGATCACCTGCGGGCACACCTGGGCGATGAAACGGCCGTCGCTGGTTCCGCCGGTGGTGGAGAGCTGGGTCTCCATGCCGGTCTCGGCGCGGATGGCGGCGCGCACCGCCTCCACCAGCGTGCCCGGGGTGGTGAGGAAAGGCCGCCCGCCCAGGGTCCAGGTCAGGTCGAAGTCGCTGCCGGGTTGCAGGCCATGGCGGGCCAGGATGTCCTGCACACGCTGTTGCAAGCCCTCGGGTGTGGACTCGGTGGAGAAACGGAAATTGAAGTCGATCACCACGTTGCCGGGGATCACGTTGCTCGCGCCGGTACCGCCGTGGATGTTGCTCACCTGCCAGCTGGTGGGTGGAAAAAAGGCATTGCCCTGATCCCAGACGGTGGTGGTCAGTTCGGCCAGCGCGGGCGCCACCATGTGGATCGGGTTGCGCGCCAGGTGCGGATACGCGATGTGGCCCTGGATGCCCTTGACCGTGAGCTTGCCGCTCAGGGTGCCCCGACGACCGTTCTTGATCATGTCGCCGGTGCGCTCGACCGAGGTGGGTTCGCCGACAATGCACCAGTCCAGCCGTTCCCCTCGGTCCCTCAGGGCGTTGCAGACAACGACCGTGCCGTCGTTGGCGGGGCCTTCTTCGTCGCTGGTGAGCAAGAAAGCGATGTCGATCGGAGGGGTGGGATGGGCGGCGACGAACTCCTCGCAGGCCACCACCATGGCCGCCAGAGAAGCCTTCATGTCGCTGGTACCGCGGCCATAGAGCTTGCTATCGCGGTGGGTGGGCACGAACGGATCGCTGGCCCAGGCACTCAACGGGCCGGTCGGCACCACATCGGTGTGGCCGGCCCACACCAGTGTGGGTTGCTGCCCGTTGCCCAGGCGAGCCCAGAGGTTGGTGACGCGAAAATCGGTCGGCCCGCTTTCGATGGTTTCGCACACAAATCCGAGCGCGCTCAGGCGCGCAGCGATGAGGGCCTGGCAGCCTTCGTCCTGCGGAGTGACCGAGGGGCGGGCAACCAGTTCTTCGGTCAGTCGCAGGGTGGCGGTGCTCATCAGAATTTGACGTCGAGGGTGAACTCGGTGAAGGTGGCCTGATCGCCCTGTTCGTCTTCGCTGGGCTTGGCCGACTCGTTCGATTTGCTGGCGTTGAAGTCGTTCTGCAGCCGCCACATCAGGTTGTTGGGCGAATCGGAATGTGTCAGGCCTTCGTTGCGCGACACCAGGCCGTCCACGATGAGGCGAGCGAGGTCCTGCTCAAAACTTTGTGAGCCTTCGGCGAGCGACTTTTCCATCGCTTCGCGCACGCCGGAAAAATCGGCCTTCTGGATCAGGTCGGCGATGAGCGCGGTGTTCAGCATCACCTCCATGGCCGGTACCCGGCCGCCAGTGTGGGTGCGAAGCAGGCGCTGCGAGACGATGGCGCGCAGCGCAGCGGACAGATCGCCCAGCAAGGTCGGGCGGACTTCCACCGGGTAGAAGCTCAGGATGCGGTTGAGCGCCTGGTAACTGTTGCTGGCGTGCAGGGTGGCCAGGCACAGGTGGCCGGACTGCGCATAGGCGATGGCGGCCGACATGGTCTCGCGGTCGCGGATCTCGCCGATCAGGATCACATCGGGCGCCTGGCGCAGCGCGTTCTTCAGGCCGATCTGCAGCGACTGGGTGTCGGTGCCGATCTCGCGCTGGTTGACCACCGACTTCTTGTTCTTGTAGATGTACTCGATCGGGTCTTCGATGGTCAGGATGTGCCCGGTCGCACCCTCGTTGCGGTGATCGATCATGGCCGCCAGCGTGGTGGTCTTGCCGGCACCGGTGGCCCCGACCATGAGCACCAGGCCACGCTTTTCCATGATCAGGTCGGCCAGGATCGGCGCCACATTGAGCGAATCCAGCGCGGGAACATCGCCTGGCACAAAACGGATCACCACCGCGTAGTTGCTGCGTTGACGGAAAGCGCTAACGCGGAAATTGCCAATGCCCTCCAGCGGCACCGCCATGTTGAGTTCGCCGGACTCCTGCAGTTCTTCAATGCGCGTGGCGAGCACGATCTCGGACAGCAGGTTCAGCGGTGCGTCCGGTGGCAGCACCTGGCTGTTGATCGGGATGGTCTGGCCATTGATCTTGATCATGGCCGGCGCGTGCGCCGACAGGTACACGTCCGACGCCTTCTTCTCGGCCATCAGGCGCAGGATGCGCTCCATCGTTCCGCTGCTCATGCCAGACCTTTCAAGGAGTCAATAAAACATATAACACGTCGGCGACCGTGCCTCGGTCCAGAACACCGCGGAACCGGCTTTGCCGGGCCGCAGGTGTTGTCCCCCTGGGGGGAAGACGCGAAGCGGCGCAGGGGGGATCAATCCCTGAGCAAGTCGTTCAGACTGGTCTTCGCGCGCGTCTGCGCGTCCACCCGTTTCACGATGATGGCCGCGTACAGGCTGTAGCGGCCGCCATCCTTGGGCAGGTTGCCGCTGATCACCACCGAACCTGCGGGCACGCGGCCGTAGGTGGTCTCGCCGGTGGCGCGGTCGTAGATCGGGGTGCTTTGTCCGATGTACACGCCCATGGAGATCACCGAGTTTTCTTCGATCACCACGCCTTCGACGACCTCCGAGCGCGCGCCGATGAAGCAGTTGTCTTCGATGATGGTGGGGCCGGCCTGCAGCGGCTCCAGCACGCCGCCGATGCCGACGCCGCCCGAGAGGTGCACGTTCTTGCCGATCTGGGCGCAGGAGCCGACGGTGGCCCAGGTGTCGACCATGGTGCTTTCGTCCACATAGGCGCCGATGTTCACGTAGCTGGGCATCAGGATCGCACCCTTGGCGATGAAGCTGCCATGGCGTGCCACGGCCGGTGGCACCACGCGCACGCCGGTGGCCTTCATCTCGGCTTCGCTCAGGTTGCTGAATTTCGTCTTGACCTTGTCGTAGAACGCCAGGTCGCCGCTGCGGGACATTTCGTTGTCGTTCAGGCGGAAAGACAGCAGCACCGCCTTCTTGATCCACTGGTGCGTGGTCCATTGGCCAACGGATTCCCGCGTGGCCACGCGCAACTGGCCAGCGTTGAGCTGGTCGATCACATGGTTCACCGCGTCCATGACCTCTTTGGGGGCTGAGGCGGGGGAGAGTTCGGCGCGGTTGTCCCAGGCGGTTTCGATCAGGGTCTGCAGCTGTTGGGTCATGTTGTCTCGGTTCGGTGAAAAGTGAGGAAAGAGCGGGCCACTCAGGTGGTTCGGTTGACGAATTCGACGATTCGGCCGGCGGCCTCCAGGCATTCGGCGGGCTCGGCCACCAGCGCCATCCGCACCCGTCCGGCACCCGGGTTGACGCCACCGGCCTCGCGGGCCAGGTAGCCGCCGGGCAAAACCGTCACATTGTATTGAGCCAGCAACTCGCGGGCGAAGGCTTCATCGGCGCTCAGGCCGTCCACACGGCCTTCAAAAACGGCGGGCACCGCGGCCCAGAGGTAAAACGCAGCGTCGGGCAAGGCCACGTCCAGCACTTGGGCCAGCATGGGCGTGACCGCGGCGAACTTTTCGCGGTACTGGCGCCGGTTGTCGATCACATGGTCTTCGTCGTTCCAGGCGGCCACGCTGGCGGCCTGCACCGCCGGGCTCATGGCGCCGCCGTGGTAGGTGCGGTAGAGCAGAAAAGCCTTGATCAGCACCGCGTCCCCCGCCACGAAACCGCTGCGCAGCCCAGGCACGTTGCTGCGCTTGGACAGGCTGGTGAACATCATCAGGTTCTTGAAGTCCGCCCGGCCCAGTTTCACGGCCGCTTCCAGACCACCCAGCGGCGGCTCGTCGCGGAAGTAGATCTCGCTGTAGCACTCGTCAGACGCGATCACAAAACCAAAGCGGTCGCTCAACTCAAAGAGCTTCTTCCATTCATCCAGCGGCATCACCGCGCCGGTCGGGTTGCCGGGCGAGCAGACAAAGATCAGCTGGGTGCGGGCCCAGACGTCGTCGGGCACGCTGTCCCAGTCCACCGCGAAGTTGCGCGACGGCACACTGGGCACGTAAAACGGCTGGGCACCGCCCAGCAGCGCAGCGCCTTCGTAGATTTGGTAGAACGGATTGGGAAAGGCCAGCGTGGCACCGGGCCGGGAAGCGTCCAGCACCGTCTGGGCGAATGCGAACAGCGCCTCCCTCGAACCGTTCACCGGCAGAACCTGGTTTGCCGGGTTGACCACCACGCCGTACCGCCGCTGCAGCCAGGCGGCGCAGGCGTTGCGCAGCGCGGGCTCGCCGGCGGTTGCGGGGTAACCGGTCAGGCCGGTGTCCAGCGCGGCGGCCAGCGCGTCCTTCAGCATCTGGGGTGTGGCGTGTTTGGGTTCGCCGATGCCCAGGCTGATCGGGCGCAGGGCGGGGTTGGGCGTGACGCCCGCAAACAACTGGCGCAGCCGCTCGAACGGGTAGGGCTGCAAAAGGGACAAATGGGGGTTCATGCGCCCAATTATCCCAAGGCCGCCCGGTGCCCCGCCCACAAGGGCTTCATGCGGGGCGGACACGGTATCATGCTTGCTGCGGTCCGGTCCCGGAAGGGTGTGGATTTTCTTTACAAATCAAGCAGTTACAAACTGCGACCGACATCCCGTGCGTCTCAATTCGATCAAGTTATCGGGCTTCAAGTCCTTCGCCGAACCGACCAACTTCATGTTGCCCGGGCAGCTGGTGGGCGTGGTGGGCCCCAACGGCTGTGGCAAGTCCAACATCATGGACGCGGTGCGCTGGGTGCTGGGCGAGAGCAAGGCGTCCGAGTTGCGTGGCGAGTCCATGCAGGACGTGATCTTCAACGGCACCAACCACCGCAAGCCGGCCAGCCGCTCCAGCGTGGAGCTGGTGTTCGACAACGCCGACCACCGCGCCGGCGGCCAGTGGGGCCAGTTCCTGGAGATCGCGGTCAAGCGCGTGCTCACACGCGACGGCACCAGCAGTTACTACATCAACAACCAGCCGGTGCGCCGCCGCGACGTGCAGGACGTGTTCCTCGGCACCGGCCTGGGCCCGCGCGCCTACGCCATCATCGGCCAGGGCACGATCAGCCGCATCATCGAGAGCAAGCCCGAAGAGCTGCGCCTCTTTCTGGAAGAAGCCGCAGGTGTCTCCAAGTACAAGGAACGCCGCCGCGAAACCGCCAACCGCCTCACCGACACCCGGGAGAACCTGACCCGGGTCGAAGACATCCTGCGCGAACTCAACGCCAACCTCGACAAGCTGGAGAAGCAGGCCGAGGTGGCCGCGCGCTACAACACCCTGCAGGCCGGCGCCACGCTCAAACAACACCAGCTCTGGTTTCTGAAGCGCAGCGAGGCCGAGGCCGACCAGATCAAGGTCAAGACCGACGCGGCCCAGGCGTTGAACGACCTGGAGTCGCGCACCGCCGACCTGCGCCGGGTCGAAGCCGAGCTGGAGACCATCCGCCAGGCACACTACGCCGCGGGCGACCAGGTCAACCAGGCCCAGGGCAGGCTCTATGAAGCCAGTGCCGAGGTGGGCAAGCTGGAAGCCGAGATCCGCTTCGTGATCGAAGGCCGTACCCGCGTCGAGCAGCGTCTGGTGCAGCTGAAAGAACAGATGGCCTCCTGGACCACCCGCAGCCAGGACGCCGGCGTGGAGCTGGAGCAACTGGCCGAAGCCGTGGTGGACGCCGAGGAAAAGTCGGTGGTGCTCGCCGCGCAGGGCGAAGAGCAGGGCGCGGCCATGCCGTCCCTCGAAGACGCCTTGCGCGCCGCGCAGAACACGGCCAATCAGCAGCGCGGCAGCGTCACCCAGGTGCAGCAGCAGATCCAGGTGCTGGCGGCCGAGCAGCGCAACATCGAAGAACAGAGCCGCCAGCTGAACCAGCGCCGCGAGCGACTGGCGGCCGACCGCAACGCCCTGACTGCGCCCGATGAAGCGCGCCTGCTGAGTGCCCAGAGCCTGCTGACCGTGGCGCAAGAGGTGGCCGACGTGGCCGACGCCGTGCTGCACGAGTTGCAGGACAGCGTGCCCCAGCTCGACGAACAGCGGCGCGATGCCCAGCAAGCGGTGAACCAGGAGTCGGCGAAACAGGCCGACCTGTCCGCGCGCATGGAGGCCCTCAAGGCGTTGCAGGACAAGGTCAAGACCGACGGCAAACTCAAACCCTGGCTGGCCAAGCACGGGCTCGATGGAATGCAAGGTCTGTGGAGCCGCATCCACATCGAGACCGGCTGGGAAAACGCGCTCGAAGCCGCGCTGCGCGAGCGCCTGGGTGCGCTCGAAGTGTCGCGCCTGGAGATGGTGCGGGCCTTTGGCAACGACGCGCCGCCCGCCAAACTGGCCTTCTACAGCCCATCCAGTGCAACGTCGGGCAGCGCCAGCCGCAGCGGCCTAAAGCCCCTGGCCGACTGGTTGCGCCTGAACGACGCGGGGCAGAAAGCCCTGCTGGCCGACTGGCTGCAGGGCTGCCTGACCGCCGCCAGCCTGGACGAAGCCATGGCCCAGCGCGGCCAGCTGCAAGCGGGTGAAGTGATTTTTGTGCCCAGTGGCCACGCGGTCAGCGCGCACAGTGTCAGCTTCTACGCGCCCGACAGCGAGCAAGCCGGCCTGCTGGCGCGCGCGCAAGAAATCGAACACCTGGAAAAGCAGCTCAAGGCCCAGGCGCTGATGGCCGAGCAGGCACGCACCACGCTGGTCCGCGCTGAAGCCGCGTATTCCGAAGCTTCGCAACGGCTGGTGAGCGCGCGCCGCGAAGGGGCTGAGACCCGTGGTAAGGCGCACGAACTGCAGGTCGAGGCCCTGCGCCTGACGCAGCTGGCCGAACAGACCCGCGCGCGCAGCGAACAGATCGCCACCGACCTGGCCGAGGTCGATGCCCAGCTGGACGACCTGCAGGAGCGCCGCGTGACGGCCGAGGCCCGCTTCGAAGAGCTGGACATGCAGCTCGCCGACAGCCAGGAGCGCCACGCCCAGCTGGATGACCAGGTGATCGAGGCCGAACGGGCGCTCCATGCCGCGCGCGAGCAGCATCGCTCACTGGAACGCAGCACCCAGGAAGCCGCTTTCGCCTTGCGCAGCCTGCAGGCCCGACAAGGTGAACTGCAGCGTTCGCTGGAAACCGCCGCTTCGCAAGAAAAATCGTTGGCCGATGAAGAGCAGCGGGCCGTTGAAGAGCTGTCGCGCCTGAGCGCCGCCGCGGCCGAAGCCGGGCTGCAGAACGTGCTGGCAGTGAAGCTGGAGCGCGAACAGACCCTGGGCGCCCAGCGCAGCCAGTACGACGAGCTCACCGCCCAGCTGCGCGCCAGCGACGAGCGCCGCCTCAAGTTGGAGCGCGAGCTCGACCCTCTGCGCCAGCGCATCACCGAGTTCCAGCTCAAGGAACAGGCCGCGCGCCTGGGGGTGGAGCAGTACAGCCAGTTGCTCGAAGAAGCGCAAGCCGACCTCGCCGTCGTGGCCCAGAGCATCACCGAAGGCAACGTGAAGCTGGTGGGTCTGCAAGGCGAGATCGACCGCTTCCACCGTGAGATCCAGTCGCTGGGCGCGGTCAACCTGGCGGCGCTTGACGAGCTGACCGCCTCGCGCGAGCGCAAGACCTTCCTCGACGCGCAGACCGCCGACCTGACCGAGGCCATGAACACGCTGGAGGATGCGATCAAGAAGATCGACGCCGAAACCCGCGACCTGCTGGGCAGCACCTTCAACACCGTCAACGAGCACTTCGGTCGCATGTTCCCCGAGCTGTTCGGCGGCGGCAACGCCCGGCTGGTGATGACCGGCGAAGAAATCCTCGACGCCGGCGTGCAGGTGCTGGCGCAGCCGCCCGGCAAGAAAAACCAGACCATCCACCTGCTTTCGGGCGGCGAAAAGGCGCTCACCGCGATCGCGCTGGTGTTCGCCATCTTCCAGCTCAACCCGGCACCGTTCTGTTTGCTGGACGAGGTGGACGCGCCGCTGGACGACGCCAATACCGAGCGCTATGCGCGCCTGGTGACCAGCATGAGCAAGCAGGGAACGCAATTCCTGTTCATCAGTCACAACAAGATCGCCATGGAAATGGCCGAACAACTGATCGGCGTGACCATGCAGGAGCAGGGCGTGTCGCGCATCGTGGCGGTGGACATGGAGTCCGCCGCCGGCATGCTCGAACCCACCTGACCCACCAGCCGCCCAATGAACACCGCGCCCGGCCGCCGCCCGCCCGCACGCACCGAAGTGCGCAGCACGAAGGTTTTTCCATGAGCACACTGCAAATCAGTCTGGCCATCATCGGCGGTCTCGTGCTGGCGGCCGTGGTCGCCTACAACGCCTGGGTCACCAGCCGCAGTGCACCGCGCACCGCGGTCGAACGCACCCCGCAGGACGGCGCATCGCCGGAGGGCCGTGTCTTCCGCGACACAGTGCCCGGCGGGACCGAGCCGCATGGCGGTGCCGAACGTATCGAGCCGATCCTGGGGGATCTCTCCGCGGACGGTGATTTCGCCGAGCCGGACCTGCCGCGCGTGCCGAGCGTGGTGCCGGTGACGCTGAACAACGTGGTGAATCCCCCCGAGAAAAAGCCCGGTCTCGACGCGCTGATCGACGTCATCACACCGCTGCTGCTGGAAGGCCCGGTCTCGGGTGATGCCTTGCTCGCTGCCTTGCCCGGCACGCGCCGGGTGGGCAGCAAGCCGTTCGCGGTGGAAGCGCAGAGCGAAAGCAACGGCGAGTGGGAGAGCCCTCGCCCGGGCCAGCGCTACCACGCATTGCAGGCCGGGGTTCAGCTGGCCAACCGTTCCGGTGCGCTCAACGACATCGAGTTCTCCGAGTTCGTGGTCAAGGCCCAGGCATTTGCCGACGCGGTGGGCGCCGCGCCCGATTTCCCCGACATGCGATCCGAAGTGGCGCGCGCCCGCGAGCTCGATGCTTTTGCCAGCGGACACGATGCCCAGCTCGGCTTCACCCTGCGCGCGCGCCGAGCCGCCTGGAGCCCGGGCTATGTGGCGCAGCACGCGGCACAGCTCGGCTTCGTGGCCGGTGTGCTGCCAGGCCGCATGGTGCTGCCAGGCAGCCTGCCAGGACAGGCGCCGATCCTCAGCCTGAGCTTCGACCCGCAGGCCGCCATGGCCGACGACCCGGAACAGAGCGCGTTGCGCGACATCGCCCTGTCGCTCGAAGTGACGCACGTGCCGCGCAGCGAGCAGCCCTTCGTGCGCTTGCGCCAGGCCGCCGCCGCACTGGCCGAAGCCATGGACGGCGTGATCACCGACGACGCCGGGCAACTGCTGTCCACCGACACCATGGACGCCATCGGGGCTGACCTCGAAGGCCTGTACGACGCGCTCGACAGCCACGACCTGGCAGCGGGTTCGCCGCAGGCACGTCGGCTGTTCAGTTGAACGACTGACACACCCCCGCCGCGCTCCGCGCGCCCCCCTCAAATGGGCAACGCTGGCGGCCCGGCAAAGCCGATTCCGCGGCGTTCTCGGTTAACTTCCCCTTATTCGCGTGTGACCTTGTCTGCATGAGCACTCCTGATCTGTTTTCGTCTGAGCCATCGCCAGCCGAGCGTGCGGCCGAGCTGCGTGCGGCGCTGCACCACCATGCACATCGCTACTACACGCTGGACGCTCCCGAGATTCCGGATGCGGAATACGACCGGCTGTTCCGCGAACTGCAGGCGCTGGAAACGGCACACCCCGAACTGCTGACGCCCGACTCACCCACTCAGCGGGTCATGGGCACCGTGCTCGACGGCTTCACACCGGTGCGGCACACGGTGCCCATGCTCTCCATCAACACCGAGACCGACACCGAACCCACGGGTGCACTGAACTTCGACAACCGGGTTCGCCGAGCGCTCGGACTCGCCGATTCCGATCCGGCCATCGAGTACGTGGCCGAACTCAAGTTCGACGGTCTGGCCATGAGCCTGCGCTATGAAAACGGCCTGCTCGTGCAGGCGGCCACGCGCGGCGATGGCGAAGTCGGCGAAGACGTGACGAACAACATCAAGACCATCGGCCAAGTGCCCCTGCGCCTGCCCGCCGACGCACCCCCGGTGCTTGAAGTGCGTGGCGAGGTCTACATGCGGCGTGATGACTTCGATGCGCTGAATGAAAAGCAGCGCGCCAAGATCACCGCCGGTGCGAAGGGCGAAAAAACCTTCGTCAACCCGCGCAACGCGGCGGCTGGCGCCGTGCGGCAGCTGGATTCAGGCATCGCGGCACAGCGCCCGCTGAGTTTCTTTGCTTACGGTGTGGGCGAGCTCACACCGGTGGAGCAGGGCGGCCCTTCGTTCGACACCCACTATGCGCTGCTGATGCAACTCAAGGCCTGGGGCTTCCCGGTGGCGGACCAGACCACGCTGGCCTCAGGTGCAGCCGCGCTGGTTGCGTTCCACCAGCGCATCGGTGCCGAGCGAGACCAACTGCCCTACGACATCGACGGCGTGGTCTACAAGGTGAATTCGCTCGCGTTGCAGCGCCAGCTCGGCTTCGTCACCCGCGAGCCGCGCTGGGCGGTGGCCCACAAGTTCCCTGCGCAGGAACAGCTGACCACCGTGCTGGCCATCGACGTGCAGGTGGGCCGCACCGGCAAGCTCACGCCGGTGGCCAAGCTCGCGCCGGTGTTCGTGGGCGGTGTCACGGTGACCAACGCCACCCTGCACAACGAAGACGAGGCCCGCCGCAAGGACGTGCGGGTGGGGGACACGGTGATCGTGCGCCGTGCCGGCGACGTGATTCCCGAGGTGGTGGCGGTGCTGCCCGACAAGCGACCGGCCGGTACCGAAGCCTTCACCATGCCGCACCTTTGCCCGGTGTGTGGCAGCGCGGCGGTGCGTGAAGAAGGCGAAGCGGACTTTCGCTGCAGCGGCGGCCTGTTCTGCGGCGCACAGCGCAAGCAGGCGATCCTGCACTTCGCTCAGCGGCGGGCGGTCGAGGTGGAGGGCCTGGGCGACAAGCTGGTGGAGCAGCTGGTGGACAGCGGGGTCGTGAACACTTTGCCCGACCTGTACCGGCTGGGTTTCACCGCCCTGGCCAGCCTGGACCGCATGGCCGAGAAATCGGCGCAGAACATCGTGAGCGCGCTGGAAAAATCCAAGCAGACCACATTGCCGCGCTTTCTGTTCGGCCTGGGCATTCGCCACGTGGGCGAGGCCACGGCCAAGGAGATGGCGCGCCACTTCGGCAGCCTGGACCGCATCATGGACGCCAGCCCGGAGCAGCTGCTGGAGGTGAGCGATGTGGGTCCGGTGGTCGCGCAAAGCATCCGCACCTTCTTTGACCAGCCGCACAACCGCGAGGTGGTGGAGCAGTTGCGCGCTGGTGGCGTGCGCTGGGAAGAGGGGGAGCCCGCCGAGCGGACGCCGCTCCCGCTCGCGGGCAAAACCTTCGTGCTGACCGGCACCTTTCCCACGCTCAGCCGCGACCAGGCCAAAGACCTGCTAGAAGCTGCCGGCGCCAAAGTGGCCGGTTCGGTGAGCAAGAAGACCGACTACGTGGTGGCAGGCGAGGAAGCCGGCAGCAAGCTCGACAAGGCGCAGGCCCTGGGTGTCGCGGTGATCGATGAGACAGCCATGCTGGCCCTGCTTCAGGGTGAATGCCTGAGCGGGGGGCCATCAGGTCCGATCACTTGAATTTGTAGTGATCCCGGTTGAGCACCGCCGCCACGGCGGTGACTTCCTCCGGGAACAGACCCAGGTTCATCTGGGTGTTGCACATCTCCACCATGCCGCGCAGCAGACCGGCGGTTTTGATGCGCCCTTGCGGCTTGTACATGGCGCTGCCGTCGCCGCCCACCTTGCTGACGTGGCAGGCCACGCATTTGTGCTCGGCGATCAGTTTCTGGCCGAGCGCCAGATCGGCGTCCTTGAAGATGTCGCTGGCGCGGGCCTGTCCGGCCAGAAAAAGGCCTCCACCCACCAGGAGCAGGGCAGCGAGCACCCCGCGCAGGGCTGCGCGGCGGTGGGACGGGGCATCGGGGCCGGGGTGCGTGACGGGGCGGCTGGGCATGTTTTCCTCCTGGGTGTTGCGGACATTGGCAGTGTGCCGGTCTCTGCTCACTGTATATCCCGGACAATTTGCCTCCATCAGGGACAACCTTAGTTCGAAAAGGAATTCGACGCATGGCCGTGCACCGCATATTGAAGATGGGCGACCCGCGACTGGCGCGCGTGGCGCAACCCGTGTCCGCCTTTGACACACCGGAACTGCAGCGCCTGGTGATGGACATGGTGGACACCATGGCCGCTGCCAACGGGGCCGGTCTGGCGGCGCCGCAGATCGGTGTGGACCTGCAGGTGGTGGTGTTCGGCACCGGCGCGCCCAACCCGCGTTACCCGGACGCGCCGCCGATTCCCCGCACGGTGCTGGTCAATCCGGTGATCACGCCGCTTGGTTCTGAAGAGGTCGATGATTGGGAAGGTTGCCTGTCAGTGCCCGGTTTGCGGGGCATCGTGCCGCGCTGGCAGCGGGTGCGTTACCGGGGCAAGGACATCATGGGCCGCCTGATCGACCGGGAGGTGGACGGCTTTCATGCGCGTGTGGTGCAGCACGAATGCGATCACCTGCAGGGCATCCTCTACCCGATGCGCATACGCGACTTCAGTCGTTTCGGTTTCAACGAGGTGCTGTTTCCAGGCCTGGCTCCGGAAGACGACTGAGCCACCCCGCCGGGGAGGCCCTTCCTGCCCCCGCTGGTTGCGGGGTCGCGCTGAAACAATTCGACATGTTCAGCCAGGCAAATCGACTAGAGTCGTCCTCGTCATCCCAACCGAGCAGATTTTCCTTTTGATGAACCGATTGTTTGCCGTGGCCGCCAGCGTGGCCATGATCAGTGGCTGCGCCGTGACCAAGCCACCGGCCGAAGTGGCTGCATCGCTGCCCGCCGCCTGGTACGCGCCGCCTTTGCCGCACCAGGGGAGCACCGCGGAGCTCGCCACCTGGTGGAGCCGGTTCAACGACCCGGTGTTGAGCCAGTGGATCGAGCGCGCCCAGGCGCAGAGCGCGGGCCTGGCTGCCGCCCGTGCCCAGGTGTTTGCCGCGCGCGCCGCGGTGGCCGGCAGCGAGAGTGCAGCGGGTCCGCAGGCCTCGCTGGTGGCCAGCGCCGTTCGTGGCCGGTCGGACAGCAGCGTGCCGCTGGGCACCGGCCTGAGCGCCGGTGTGCAGGCTTCGTGGGCGTTGGACCTCTGGGGCCGGTCCGCAGCGGGCACGGCGCAGGCCCGGGCGCAGCAGGACGCCGCCCAGGCCGGCTGGCACGAGGCCCGCGTGCTGGTGGCCGCCGAAACGGCGCAGCTGTACTTCGGCCAGCGTCTGTGCCGGGCCCAGCTCGCCGTGGCCATCAGCGACCGCGACTCCCGTGGCGCCACGGCCCAGAGCAGTCTGGTGGCCGAGCGGGCCGGGCTGCTGGCCCCTGCCGTGGCGGCACTGGCCCGCGCCAGCGCGGCCGACAGCGCGGCCCGCACCCAGCAGCAGGCCGAACAATGCGAGCGGCAGATCAAGGCGCTGGTCGCGCTCACCGCGGTGACCGAGCCCGAGCTGCGCGCCCAGCTGGCCGCAGCGCCGGGTCTGCCGGCCACGGAACGCCTGAGCGACTTGCTGGCGGTGAACGCCGTCCCGGCCGAGGTGATCCGCCAGCGCCCCGATGTGTTCCGTGCGCAGCGCGATCTGGTGGCCGCCAGCGAAGGCGTGGGCGTGGCGCGGGGCGCGCTCCTGCCCAGCCTCACGCTTTCGGGCAGCGTGCTGCGCAACCGGTTCACCGTGGCCGGCGGCAGCGACAGTTTCAATACTTGGTCGGTCGGGCCGCTCACGCTGAGCCTGCCCATCCTCGGACGCGGCGCCCTGAATGCCAGCGCCGACGCGGCCCTGGCGCGCTACGAAGCGGCAGGCCAGGCCTACGCCGCCACGCTGCGCCGTGCGGTGGCCGAGGTGGAGCAGTCGCTGGTCACGCTCTCTGGCCTGCAGCAGCGGGTGACCAGCACCGAAACCGCGGTGGCCGGGTACACCCAGTCGTTCATCGCCACCGAAGCGCGCCACCGTGTCGGGCTGGCCAGCCTCAACGAGCTGGAGGAGGCGCGCCGTCTCAAGCTCAACGCTGACAGCAGCGCCGTGACCCTGCAGCAGGAACGCATCAACGCCTGGATCACGCTCTACGTCGCCCTGGGTGGCGGCTTTGATCCGCTGGACACCACCGCTCTCAACACCACGCCATGAACACCTTGTCTGACCAACCCCGGGGCAAACGCTGGCTCTGGCTGGGCCTCGCGCTCGCTGCCGTTCTGCTGCTGGTCTTCTTCGGCTTTGTGCGCAAGCCGGCGCCCGGGCCGGGCACAACCCCGCAGGACACCGCCGCCGCCCCCAAGGCCGCCATGACGGTGACGGTGACCCAACCCACGAGCGACAGCCTGCCCATTGCGCTGCAGACCAACGGCAACATCAGCGCCTGGCAGGAAGCCAGCGTGGGCGCCGAGCTCGGTGGCCTGCGGCTGGCCACGGTGAACGTGAACGTGGGCGACACGGTCAGGCGCGGACAGGTGCTCGCCACCTTTGCCCGTGAAACCACCGAGGCCGAAAGCCTGCAGGGCAAGGCCGCCCAGATGCAGGCCGAGGCCAGCTACGAGAACGCCAAAGCCGACGCCGACCGTGCGCGCACCATCCAGGACACGGGCGCGCTGTCGAAGTCGCAGATTGCGCAGTACCTGACGGCCGAAAAGGTGGCCAGGGCCCAGTGGGAAGCGGCCAAGGCGGCCTATGGGGCCACCCAGGTGCGCCTGGGCAACACGCGGGTGTTGGCGCCGGACGACGGCATCATCTCGGCCCGCGGCGCCACGGTGGGCGCGGTGGTGGGCTCGGGGCAGGAGCTGTTCCGCCTGGTGCGCCAGGGCCGCATGGAGTGGCGCGCCGAGGTCACACCCAGCGAGGTGGGGCGCATCAAGGTCGGGCAGAAGGTGCAGGTGACGGCCGCGACCGGGCTGCAGATCGCGGGCCAGGTGCGGGCGATTGCGCCCACGGCCGATGCGCAGACGCGCAACGTGCTGGTCTTCGTGGACCTGCCGCGGCACAGCGACCTCAAGGCCGGCACCTTCGCCCAGGGCAGCTTTGCGCTGGGCCAGAGCACCGCGCTCACGGTGCCCGCGCAGTCGGTGGTGGTGCGCGACGGCCACAACTACGTGTTCGTGATCGGCGCCGACAACAAGGCCGTGCAGCGCAAGGTGGACACCGGCCGGCGCGTGGGCGAGCGTGTGGAAGTGCTGAACGGCCTGAAGGCGGAAGAATCCGTGGCGGTGCAGGGAGCGGGCTTCCTGAACGATGCCGACCTCGTCAAAGTCGTGCAGTGAAAGCCAGGCCATGAACGTTTCCGCCTGGTCCATCAGAAACCCGATCCCGGCAGTGATGCTGTTCGTCATGCTCACGCTGGCGGGCCTGTTCTCGTTCAAGTCGATGAAGGTGCAGAACTTCCCCGACCTGGACGTGCCCAACATCACCATCGTCGCCAGCCTGCCGGGCGCTGCGCCCAACCAGCTGGAAAACGACGTGGCGCGCGTGATCGAGAACAGCCTGGCCTCGGTGCAGGGGCTCAAGAACATCTTCACCAAGGTGCAGGACGGCGTGGTCTCCATCACCGCCGAATTCCGGCTGGAGAAGGGCACACAGGAAGCGCTGGACGACGTGCGCTCGGCCGTCAGCCGGGTGCGCGGCGACCTGCCCAGCGACATGCAGGAACCCATCATCAACAAGCTGGAACTGGCCGGCGGGGCGGTGCTGGCCTACACCGTGGCCTCAAGCCGGATGGACGAAGAGGCACTGTCCTGGTTCGTCGACAACGACGTGTCCAAGCTGCTGCTCTCGGTGCGCGGCGTCGGCGCGGTCAACCGGGTGGGCGGTGTGGACCGCGAGGTGCAGATCCAGCTCGACCCGCTCAAGCTGCAGGCCCTGGGCACCACGGCGGCAGACATTTCGCGCCAGCTCGCCCGGGTGCAGATCGAAAGTGCCGGCGGCGTGGCCGACATCGGCGGCAGCCAGCAGCCTTTGCGCACCGTCTCGGCCCTGAAGTCGGCCGAAGAACTGGCGCGCATGGAGGTGGCCCTGTCCGATGGTCGCCGCATCCGGCTCGACCAGATCGCCCAGGTCCGCGACACGGTGGCCGAACGGACCGCGGCGGCTTTTCTCAACGGCCAGCCGGTGGTGGGTTTCGAGATCGCGCGCAGCCGTGGCGCCAGCGAAATCGAGGTGGGTGAGGGCGTGCGCACCGCCCTTCAGACCCTGCGCATCCAGCGCCCCGACCTGCAGATCACCGAATCGTTCGATTTCGTGACGCCGGTGCAGGAAGAGTTCGACGGCTCCATGGTGCTGCTGTACGAAGGCGCCATCCTCGCGGTGCTGGTGGTTTGGCTGTTTCTGCGCGATTTCCGCGCCACCATCGTCTCGGCCGTGGCGCTGCCGCTGTCGGCCATCCCGGCCTTCATCGGCATGCACTACCTGGGCTTCAGCATTAACGTGGTGACGCTGCTGGCCCTGTCGCTGGTGGTGGGCATCCTGGTGGACGACGCCATCGTCGAGGTGGAAAACACCGTGCGGCACATGCGCATGGGCAAGACACCCTACCAGGCGGCCATGGAGGCGTCGGACGAGATCGGCCTGGCCGTGATCGCCACCACCTTCACGCTGATCGCCGTGTTCCTGCCCACCGCATTCATGTCGGGCATCCCGGGCAAGTTCTTCAAACAGTTCGGCTGGACGGCGTCGCTCGCGGTGTTTGCCTCGCTGGTGGTGGCGCGCGCCCTCACGCCCATGATGGCGGCCTACATCCTGCGCCCCTTCGTGCTGACCGAAGACCGGCCCGCCTGGGCCAGACGCAATGCGCTGCTGGGCGGGCTGTGGGCCTGGGCACACCCGCAGGAAGAGCCCAAGTGGCTCGACACCTACCAGGGCTGGGCCGCCTGGTGCGTGCGCCACCGGTGGGTGACGATGTTCTTCGCCGCCGCCTTTTTCGCCGGCTCCGTCATGCTGATTCCGCTGCTGCCGCAGGGCTTCATCCCGCCCGACGACAACTCGCAGACGCAGGTCTACATCGAACTGCCGCCCGGTTCCACGCTCCAGCAGACGGTGCAGACGGCCGAGCGCGCCCGCCAGCTGGTGACCGGGGTTCAGCACGTCCAGTCGGTCTACACCACCATCGGCTCCGGATCGGCCGGCAGCGACCCGTTTGCGCCCCAGGGCGCGGTGGAATCGCGCAAGGCCGCGCTCACCATCCAGCTCGCTCCGCGCGGCGAGCGCCCGCGCAAGCAGATGATCGAAAACCAGCTGCGCGACGCCATGACCCAGCTGCCCGGCGTGCGCAGCAAAGTGGGCCTGGGCGGTTCGGGTGAAAAATACGTGCTCACCCTCACTGGCAACGACGCGGCGGCGCTGAGCACGGCGGCCGGGCTGATCGAACGTGACCTGCGCACCATCCCGGGCGTGGGCAGCATCCAGAGCAGCGCCGCCCTGGTGCGCACCGAGATCATCGTCCGGCCCGACCTCGCCCGTGCTGCCGAACTCGGTGTGACCAGCAGCGCCATCGCTGAGACGCTGCGCATCGCCACCGTGGGCGACTACAACAGCGCCCTGCCCAAGATGAACCTGCCTCAGCGGCAGGTCCCCATCGTGGTCAAGCTCGATGCGGCAGCCCGCGAAGACCTGGCCGTGCTGGAGCGGCTCACCGTGCCCGGCGCGCGCGGGCCGGTCATGATCGGACAGGTGGCCTCGCTGGAATTCGGCGGCGGCCCCGCGGTCATCGACCGCTTCAACCGCTCGCGCAACATCAACTTCGAAGTCGAACTGGCCGGCATCGCGCTGGGCGACATCAAGACCCAGGTGGATGCGCTGCCCAGCGTCAACAACCTGCCGCCTGGCGTGAAGGTGCTGGAGCTGGGCGACGCCGAGGTGCAGGGCGAACTGTTCGCCAGCTTCGGCCTGGCCATGCTCACCGGCGTGCTGTGCATCTACATCGTGCTGGTGCTGCTGTTCAAGGCCTTCCTGCACCCGTTCACCATTCTCGCGGCGCTGCCGCTGTCGCTGGGCGGGGCGTTTGTCGCGCTGCTGCTGGCCGACAAGGCGTTCTCCATGCCCTCGCTGATCGGCCTGATCATGCTCATGGGCATCGCCACCAAAAACTCCATCCTGCTGGTGGAATACGCGATCGAAGCTCGGCGCCTGCACGGCCTGAACCGGTTCGACGCGCTCATGGACGCCTGCCACAAGCGGGCCCGTCCCATCGTCATGACCACCATCGCCATGGGCGCAGGCATGCTGCCCATCGCGGTGGGCTGGGGCGCATCCGACAGCAGCTTCCGCTCCCCCATGGCCTGGGCCGTGATCGGCGGCCTGATCACGTCGACCTTCCTGAGCCTGTTGGTCATCCCGGCGGTGTTCACCATCGTGGACGATGTGGCGATCTTTCTTGCCCGTGTGTTCGGGCGCTCCAACCAGGACGCTTCGGGTCCTAGCGCTCAGCTGGCGCAACCGTTGCCGCCGGCAGGGCGCTGAATCTCTGTTGTCGGCGCTGCGTTCTACACGCCCGACAACACCGCATCCATCGCGGCCACCAGGGCACTGGCCTGGGCGGCGACGTTGGCCACCGGGTTTCGCAGCAGCTTGGCTGGGAGGGGTGCAGCAAAGTGCGCCAGGGCGTGCACGCGTTGCCCTTGAACCACCACGAGCGGACAGAGCGTGGTGGGCACTTTGCCTGCAAACGCAAGCCCGGCCAGAGGCATGGTCAAGCGGGTGGGCAGCGCATCGAGCAGATCGCTCTGGACCACCACCACGTAGGGAATGCCTTTGTCTGCGCTTGCGCTGGGGTTGGGGTAAACGTCGTACTGCGGCATGGTTTGTTCGACTGGCCTACCAGGGGCGCAAGTCGGCGCCAGGAATGCCGATCGAATCCACCAAGGCGCTTTGAGCCCCGATCCAGTCACCAAACTCCGCCTCGAACGCCGCCTTCCGGTCAGACAAGGTGCTTTTGGTCCGGTTGGCTTGCAGCGCTTGGTAGTGCTCGGCCGACAGGATGACCGTGTCTACCAGTCCCGCCTTTTCCACAAACACCGGCTCGCGCTTGGCCTGAGCGCAAACGCTGCCAAATCGGTTTTTGGCTTCTGTGGCAGTGATGTGCATGGGCAACTCCTGTGAATGGCCATTTTAGCCATTGCTTGCGCTGGGTGGCCAGGGCGCCAGTTCCCGGACCGGACCAACCAGCCCGTACCAGCGACCCGAGGCTTCACCTACACTTTGCCCCAAACAGTGCTGCGAAAGCCGAAGGGGAGGGTGGAAATTGGGAACGCCTACTGAAAAGTGGTCGGCCAGCGGCCGATGCAGACGCCACACCCAGCGCCAGCGGCTGCAGGCCGGGCTGAGCAAGGCCTGCCAGGACATCGGCTTCTTCATCCCCAGCCTGATCGCCCGAGAGAAGCTGGAGACCTTTCCGTGCACCAAGCCAGGCGCGGTCGAATGGTTCTACGGCGCCAACGGCCCCGACATGGGATTTGACCCGGAATTCCCCGTGGCGCTGGACGACCGGCTGCGCGTGAGCACCTGGCGCGCCCACCACCTGCTGGCCCTGGAACAGTGCGACGTGGCCATTGCCCCCACCCAGTGGCAAAAGAGCCAGTTCCCCGCCACCTACCAGCCCAAGATCCAGGTGCTGCACGAAGGCATTGCCACCGACATGCTCGGCCCCGACCCGCAAGCCCAGCTCACCTTGCCCAACGGCCAGGTGCTCAAGGCGAGCGACCCTGTGGTCACCTATGTGGCCCGCAACCTGGAACCGTACCGGGGTTTCCATGTGTTCATGCGCAGCTTACCGGCCCTGCTGGCGGCCCACCCCACGTGTCAGGTGCTCATCGTCGGTGGTGACGAGGTCAGCTACGGCCGGCCGCCGAAGCACGCCAGGAGCTGGCGCGAAGCCCTGCTGCGCGAAGTGAACATCGACACCAGCAGCGAAACGGGGCGGGTGTACTTCTTGGGCAAGCTGCCCTATGCGCAATACCGCCGGGTGCTGCAGGTCTCGGCGGTGCACGTGTACCTCACCTATCCCTTCGTGCTCTCCTGGTCCCTGCTCGAAGCCCTGGCCAGCGGCTGCGCCGTGGTCGCGTCAGACACTGCGCCCGTGCGCGAGGTGATCCGGCTCGGAGAGAACGGGCTGCTGGTGGACTTCTTTGATGGGGCGCGGCTCGTGGACGCAGTGGGCAAGGCCCTGAACGATCCATCGGGTATGCAGGCCATGCGGCGGGCGGCAAAGGAATCGGTCAAAGAGCGGTTTGCTCTGGAGGCATGCAATGCCAGATACCTTGAGTTGCTCGATCTGAATTCTTCAGAATCTATTGAAATGCACATTACACACTTCGTATGAATACACCATCTTACAAACCTCCCCCAATAGTGCATGCCTGGGTTGGGCATGCTGTTGGGACTGGCCTTTTAGGCGCCTTGCTGCCTTCCGGCGAGCATTTGGGTTGGTTGCATCGCTTGATGCTACCCATTGTGGAGGTTATTCCCAACGCGATGCGAATCACCAGTCGGGCGCCTGATCCGGTGTTTGCGCAGACCTTCATTGGTCTATCTTTGTTGATTGCGTTGTTAATCTTGCTGTATTTCGTGTTTTTTATGCGTGGTTATCACACGAGGACGTTTGATGCTGCGGGGAGGCGGTATCTCGTAATTGCAGGTGGTTGGTTGCTAACAATCTTGATGCTGAGTAGCTTTTGGATCATCAGTTATATGAATCCGCTTAGCAAAGGAAGAACGTATTTTTTACTCCAAGCTGCCACCTCAGGAGAGGTTGGGGTATTGACCATGATGAATCAATTGGTGGCAGGCGGACCATTGTTGTTCCTGCTAGCTATGTGGCTTGCTCACGCATGTACCACAGCTCGAAATTCAGCCAGTTCTTTTTAGGGAAGGTCTGCAAAACCTCCCTCCCGTTGAACTGGCAAACGGCGTGAAGTGAGGAGAAGATAGGGGCATGAACCAAATCACGCTGGGGCT
>LNFM01002804.1_pt1 | contig 62235 bp, 73 predicted proteins | sample 596031 | NCBI WGS metagenome assembly LNFM01 (sample SAMN04254537, study PRJNA301005) | activated carbon metagenome | isolation source: dual media filters at the Ann Arbor, Michigan drinking water treatment plant | place: USA: Ann Arbor
GCGCCCATCGCCATGGACGAGGGCCTGCGCTTCGCCATCCGCGAGGGCGGCCGCACGGTGGGTGCGGGCGTCGTGGCCTCCATCGCGAACTGAGGCAGCGGACCATGGACAACCAGAATATCCGCATCCGCCTCAAGGCGTTCGATCACCGCGTGCTGGATGGCAGCACGCGCGAGATCGTGCAGACCGCGAAGCGGACCGGCGCGCGGGTGCGCGGGCCGATCCCGCTCCCCACGCAGATCGAGCGTTTCACCGTGAACCGCTCGCCGCACGTGGACAAGAAGTCGCGCGAGCAGTTCGAGATCCGGACTCATCGCCGCCTCCTGGACATCGTTGACCCCACGCCGCAGACGGTGGACGCGCTGATGAAGCTCGACCTCGCCTCCGGCGTGGACGTCGAGATCAAGATCTGAGGACCCGGCCATGGCCATCCAGACCCGCACGGGGCTGATCGCGCGCAAGCTCGGCATGTCCCGCGTCTTCAACGAGGACGGCTCGTCCACCCCGGTGACGCTGCTTCACCTCGACGCCGTGCGCGTCGTGGCGCAGCGCACCGAGGAGAAGGACGGCTACGCCGCCCTGCAGATCGGCTTCGGCACCGCCAAGGCGAAGAACGTCTCCAAGCCCAACCGCGGCCACTTCGCCAAGGCGGGCGTCGAGGCGCCGGCCAAGGTGGCGGAGTTCCGCGTCTCGGCCGATGCGGCCGTGGCGCCTGGCACGACGCTGACCGTGGAGCACTTCGTCAAGGGCCAGCGCGTGGACATCACGGGCACGTCAAAGGGCAAAGGCTTCCAGGGCGGCATGAAGCGCTGGAACTTCGCCGGCCTCGAGGCGTCGCACGGCGTGTCCATCTCGCACCGCTCGCTCGGCTCCACCGGCAACCGCCAGGACCCGGGCAAGACCTTCAAGAACAAGAAGATGGCCGGCCACCTGGGCGTGGAGCGCATCACGACGCAGAACCTGGTGATCGCCGGGCACGACGTCGAGCGCGGCCTGCTGCTCATCAAGGGCGCGGTGCCGGGTGCGACGGGCGGCTACGTGCTGGTGCGCGACGCGGTGAAGCGCGCGCGCCCGGCCGATGCGCCCTTCCCCGCGGCGACGGCCTGAGGAACAGACGATGCAGGTGAACGTCATCAGCCTCGACAACGCCGCGAGCGGCGAGATCGAGCTTCCGGACGAGATCTTCGCGGTTCCCCCGCGCGCCGACATCATGGCGCGCGTGGTGCACTGGCAGCTCGCCAAGCGCCGGGCCGGCACGCACAAGGCCAAGGGCATGGGCGAGGTCTCCGGCACGACCAAGAAGCCGTACCGGCAGAAAGGCACGGGCTCGGCCCGCCAGGGCTCGCTGCGCGCCCCGCAGTTCCGCAAGGGCGGCGTGGTGCACGGCCCCGTCGTGCGCGACCATGGCTACTCGCTGAACAAGAAGGTGCGGCGCCTGGGCCTGATCTCCGCGCTGTCGCAGAAGGCGGCGGACGGCAAACTCGTCGTCCTCGACGCCGCGACCGCGGCCGAGGGTGCGAAGACCTCCGCCATGGCGAAGCAGGTGAAGGCGCTGGGCTGGTCCAAGGCGCTGGTCATCGACGCCGCGGTGGACGCCAACTTCATCCGCGTGCTGCGCAACATCCCCGGGATGGACGCGCTGCCGACCGCGGGTGCCAACGTCTACGACATCCTGAACCATGACGTGCTCGTCGTGACGCGGGCCGGCGTGGAAGCCCTGAAGGAGCGCCTGGCATGAGCGCGACCGTGAGCAAGCCGCCGGCGGCCAAGCCGATCGGCAAGGAGCGCATGTACCAAGTGGTGCTGTCGCCGCTGGTGACCGAGAAGGCCACCATGCTGACCGAGCAGGGCCAGTACGTGTTTCGCGTCACGCTGGACGCCACGAAGCCGGAGATCAAGCAGGCCGTCGAAGGCCTGTTCAACGTCTCCGTCGCCGCGGTGAACACGCTGGTGATGAAGGGCAAGACCAAGCGCTTCAAGGGCCGTCCCGGCCAGCGCTCGGATTGGAAGAAGGCCATGGTCAAGCTCGCCCCCGGGCAGAGCATTGATCTGACGACGGGGCTCTCGTAACGCCATGGCGCTGAAGAACTTCAACCCGGTCACGCCGAGCCTTCGCGGCACGGTGCTGATCAACCGCTCCGCCCTGTGGAAGGGCGCGCCGGTGAAGGGCCTGACCGAGGGCAAGTCGCACTCGGGCGGCCGCAACAGCCATGGCCGCATCACCGTGCGCTTCCGTGGGGGCGGGCACAAGCAGTCCTACCGGATGGTGGACTTCAAGCGCCGCGCCAAGTGGGGCGTGCCGGCGACCGTCGAGCGGCTGGAGTACGACCCGAACCGCACGGCGTTCATCGCGCTCCTGAAGTACCAGGACGGCGAGCTGGCCTACATCATCGCGCCGCAGCGCATGAAGGCGGGCGACGTGGTGGTGGCCGGTGACAAGGCCGACATCAAGCCTGGCAACGCCATGCCGCTGGGCGCGATCCCGGTCGGCACGGTGATCCACAACATCGAGCTGAAGCCGGGCGCGGGCGCCAAGGTGGCGCGTTCCGCCGGCACCTTCGCGCAGCTGGTCGGCAAGGATGCCGGCCTGGCGCAGATCAAGCTGATGTCGGGCGAGCTGCGCACCGTGCGTGCGGAGTGCATCGCCTCCATCGGCGCCGTGTCCAACCCGGACAACAGCAACCAGCAGCTCGGCAAGGCCGGCCGCTCTCGCTGGATGGGCCGCAAGCCGCACAACCGCGGCGTGACGATGAACCCGGTCGACCACCCGCATGGCGGCGGCGAAGGCCGCACCTCGGGCGGCCGCCACCCGGTGACGCCTTGGGGCAAGCCCACCAAGGGCGCCAAGACCCGCAACAACAAGCGGACGGATCGCAGCATCGTGCGCCGCCGCAACGCGACGAAGGGCTGACCGCTATGCCGCGCAGCGTCTGGAAAGGGCCGTTCGTGGACGGCTACCTCCTGGGCAAGGCCGAGGCCGCACGCGCCTCGACCCGCAACGAGGTCATCAAGACCTGGTCGCGCCGTTCCACCATCTTGCCGCAGTTCGTCGGCCTGGTCTTCGGCGTCTACAACGGGCGGAAGTTCCTGCCCGTGCAGGTGTCGGAGAACATGGTCGGCCACAAGCTGGGCGAGTTCTCGCCGACGCGCACCTTCGGTGGGCACTCGGCGGACAAGAAGGCGAAGCGGGGCTGAGATGAGCAAGCCGAAGCATGCCCGCGGCCTCGCCGATACCGAGGCGCAGGCCGTCACGCTGAACATCCATGTCAGCCCCCGCAAGCTGAACTTGGTCGCCGGGATGATCCGCGGCGCCCCGGCGCAGACGGCGATCGCCACGCTGACCTTCAGCAAGCGCCGCATCGCGCAGACGGTGAAAAAGACGCTCGAGAGCGCCATCGCCAATGCCGAGAACAACCACCAGCTCGACGTGGACCGCCTCGTGGTGGCCCGCGCCGAGGTGGGCCGCGCGATGGTGATGAAGCGCTTCCACGCCCGTGGCCGCGGCAAGTCGTCGCGCATCGAGAAGTGGTTCTCCCACCTGAAGATCGTGGTGGCGGAGCAGCAGGTGGAAGCACCGAAGGCGGAGGCCGCGTAACATGGGTCACAAAGTCAATCCGATCGGCCTGCGCCTCGGCATCAACCGCACCTGGGACAGCCGTTGGTACGCCGGGCGCGACTACGCCAAGCTGCTGCACGCCGACGTCAAGCTGCGCGACATGCTGAAGGAGCGGCTGAAGTCCGCCGGCATCGCGAAGGTGGTGATCGAGCGTCCGGCGAAGAAGCCGCGCGTGACGATCCACGCCGCCCGCCCGGGCGTCGTGATCGGCAAGAAGGGTGCCGACATCGACACGCTTCGCAAGGAGCTGTCGGCGAAGGCCGGGGCCGAGGTGTCGCTGAACATCCTCGAGATCCGCAAGCCGGAGCTGGACTCCACGCTGGTGGCCGAGAGCATCGCGCAGCAGCTGGAGCGCCGCGTGGCCTTCCGCCGCGCGATGAAGCGCGCCGTGCAGTCGGCCATGCGCCTCGGCGCGCTGGGCATCCGCATCAACTGCGGCGGGCGCCTGGGTGGGGCCGAGATCGCGCGGCTGGAGTGGTACCGCGAGGGGCGGGTGCCGCTGCACACGCTACGCGCGGACATCGACTACGGCGTGGCGACGGCGAAGACCACCTACGGCACCTGCGGCGTGAAGGTGTGGATCTTCAAGGGCGAGATCATGGCGCATGACCCGATGGCGCAGGACCGCCGGGCGCATGACCAGGCGCCGCAGCGGTAAGGTAGAGAACAATGCTGCAGCCTAAGCGAACCAAGTACCGCAAGGCCCACAAGGGCCGGATCAAGGGCGTTGCCAAGGGCGGCTTCACCCTGACCTTCGGCGGCTTCGGCCTGAAGGCCCTGGAGCCCGAGCGCGTGACCGCGCGGCAGATCGAGGCGGCCCGCCGCGCGATCACGCGTGCCATGAAGCGCCAGGGCCGGGTGTGGATCCGCATCTTCCCGGACGTGCCGGTCTCGACCAAGCCGGCCGAGGTCCGCATGGGCTCGGGCAAGGGTGCGCCCGAGTTCTGGGTGGCCCGGGTGAAGCCCGGCCGCATCATGTTCGAGATCGACGGCGTCGGCACGGACATCGCGAAGGAGGCCCTGGGCCTCGGCGCGGCGAAGCTGCCGATCAAGACGAAGATCGTGACGCGCCTCGGCGCGGCGGAGGCTTGATCCGATGACCAAGATCGTGGATATCCGCGCGAAGACTCCGGACGAGCTGTCCGGGATGCTCATCGATCTGCGGAAGGAGCAGTTCAACCTCCGTTTCCAGCGGGCCACCGGCCAGCTGGAGGGCACGGGGCGTATCAAGGCCGTGCGCCGCGACATCGCCCGCGTGAAGACCATCCTGGCCGAGCGCGTGCGCGCGGCCGCCAACCAAGCGAAGGCTTGAGGAGACCACGGCCGATGCCGAAGCGAGTCCTCACCGGGCGGGTTGTCAGCGACAAGATGGACAAGACGGTCACCGTCCTTGTCGAACGTCGCGTGATGCATCCGCTCTACAAGAAGTTCATCCGGCGCTCCAAGAAGTACGCCGCCCATGACGAGGCCAACCTGTGCAAGGAAGGCGACGTCGTGAGCATCCAGGAGTGCCCGCCGATTTCCAAGCGCAAGGCCTGGGAAGTCGTGCAGCGCAACGGCGCGGCCCTGGCCGCTGAAGGAGCGCAGGCATGATCGGCGTCGAAGCCAACCTGGACGTCGCCGACAACAGCGGCGCGCGCCGGGTGCAGTGCATCAAGGTGCTGGGCGGCTCCAAGCGGAAGACCGCGTCGGTGGGCGACATCATCGTCGTCGCCGTCAAGGAAGCGATTCCCCGCGGGAAGGTGAAGAAGGGTTCCGTGGAGCGCGCGGTCATCGTGCGGACCGCCTACCCGGTGCGCCGCCCCGACGGCTCGGCGATCCGCTTCGACCGCAACGCGGCCGTGCTGATCAACAAGCAGAACGAGCCGATCGGCACGCGCATCTTCGGGCCGGTGGTGCGTGAGCTGCGCGCGCGCAAGTTCATGAAGATCATCTCGCTGGCCCCGGAGGTGCTGTAAGCATGGCCGCCAAGATCAAGAAGGGCGACCGGGTGCAGGTGCTGGCCGGCCGCGACAAGGGCAAGCGCGGCGAGGTGCTGCGCGTGCTGCCGGACGACAACCGCGCCTACGTGCAGGGCGTGAACCTGGTCAAGAAGCACACCAAGCAGAGCAAGGTGGGCGAGACGGGTGGCATCATCTCCAAGGAGGCGGGCATCGACCTGTCCAACCTGGCGCTGATCGACCCGAAGAGCGACAAGCCGACCCGCGTGGGCTTCCGCATCCTGGAGGATGGGAAAAAGGTCCGCGTGGCGAAGGCGTCTGGTGAGGTGCTCGACCGATGAGCGGTAGCAAGGGCAAGGCGCCGGCGAAGAAGCCGGCCGAGGGCGAGAGCACGGGCCGTCGCGTGGATGCGGTCCCCGCAGCCGCCGGCGCCGCGGTGGCGACGCCCGCCGAGATGGCGCGGCTGCAGAAGCACTACGCCGAGGTGGTGAAGGCGAAGCTCCAGGAGGAGTTCGGCTATTCCAACGTCATGGAAGTGCCGAAGCTGGAGAAGATCGTCATCAACATGGGCGTGGGCGAGGCCGCGGGCGACCAGAAGAAGCTGGACGCCGCGGTGGCCGACATGACGCTCATCTCCGGCCAGAAGCCGGTGCGGACGAAGGCGAAGAAGGCGATCGCGGGCTTCAAGATCCGCGAGGGCCAGGCCATCGGCTGCAAGGTGACGCTCCGCAAGGCGCGCATGTACGAGTTCCTGGATCGCCTGGTCACCATCGCGCTGCCGCGCGTGCGCGACTTCCGCGGCATCCCGGGGCATCGCGGCTTCGACGGCAAGGGCAACTACGCGCTCGGCCTGAAGGAGCAGATCGTGTTCCCGGAGATCAACTACGACAAGGTTGACCAGGTCCGGGGCATGGACATCGTGTTCGTCACGACCGCGAAGACGGACAAGGAAGCCAAGGCCCTGCTGAAGGGCTTCGACCTCCCGTTCGTCAACTGATTCAACCGGAAAACGGCGGGCCTCGAAGGGCCCGCTTGTTCCAGGAGACCTGACCCCAGATGGCCAAGACCTCTTCTGTCCAGAAGAACAAGCGCCGCGAGAAGTTGTCCGCCCTCCATGCCCCGAAGCGCGCCGCGCTGAAGGCCGTGGTGATGGACCGCGAGGCGCCGATCGAGGACCGCTTCGAGGCGTCGCTGAAGCTCGCCCAGATGCCGCGCAACGGCTCCAAGGTGCGCATCCGCCTTCGCTGCGAGATCACCGGCCGCCCGCGCGGCAACTACCGGAAGTTCAAGCTCAGCCGGAACATGCTGAGGGACATGGCCAACAAGGGCCAGCTCCCCGGCGTGGTCAAGGCGAGCTGGTAAGGAGCCCGGCACATGTCCATGTCCGATCCGCTGGGCGACCTGCTCACCCGCATCCGCAACGCGCACGGCGCGCGCCAGACCAAGTGCGTGGCCCCGGCCTCGCGCCTCAAGGGCGACGTGCTGGAGGTCCTCAAGCGCGAGGGCTACATCCGCGCCTGGCAGGTGAAGGAGGTCCGCACCGGCATCAGCCAGATCGAGATCGAGCTGAAGTACTCCGAGGGCGAGCCCGCCATCAAGGAGATCAGCCGCGTCTCGAAGCCTGGCCGCCGCGTGTATTCGAAGATCAAGGAGCTGCCGAAGTTCTACAACGGGCTCGGCATCCAGATCCTGTCCACGCCGCGAGGCGTGATGTCCGATGCGGAGGCCCGCGCTGCCAATGTTGGCGGCGAAGTCCTCTGCCGCGTGTTCTGAGCCAGGAGGGAAACACATGTCCCGAGTTGGCAAATACCCCGTGAGCGTCCCCGCCGGCGTGTCCGTCGCGCTGGCCGGCCGCACGCTCACCGCCAAGGGCAAGCTGGGTGAACTGACGCTCGACCTCACCGATGCGGTGGACGTCGAGGTGTCGGGCAACGAGGTGAAGGTCTCGCCGCGCGGCGAGGACCGGCGCTCGCGCACGCTGTGGGGGACCACGCGCTCGCTGGTGCAGGGCATGGTGCAGGGGGTGTCCACGGGCTTCACCAAGTCCATGGAGATCACCGGCACCGGCTACAAGGCCGCGGTGCAGGGCAACGAGCTGGTGCTGAACCTCGGCTACTCGCACGAGATCAGGTACCAGGTCCCGGCCGGCATCAAGATCACGACCGAGCGCCCCACCGCCATCAAGGTCGAAGGCGTGGACAAGCAGAAGGTCGGCCAGGTCGCCGCCGAGATCCGTGCCTATCGCGGCCCCGAGCCCTACAAGGGCAAGGGCGTGAAGTACGACAACGAAGTCATCCTCCGGAAGGAGGGGAAGAAGAAGTAATGGCCGACAAGCTCGCCATGATGGAGCGCCGCCGCCAGCGGCTGCGCTACCAGATCAAGCAGAAGGGCGCCGGACGCCCCCGCCTGAGCGTGTTCCGCTCCGGCCGGCACATCTACGCGCAGGTGATCGACGACGCGGCGGGCAAGACCGTCGCGGCGGCGTCCTCGCTGGAGAAGGACATGCGCGGCGCGCTGAAGACCGGGGCCGACAAGGCCGCGGCCGAGGCGGTCGGCAAGGCGGTGGCCGAGCGCGCGCTCGCCGCCGGCATCACGGCCGTGGTCTTCGACCGCGGGCCGTTCCTCTACCATGGCCGCGTCAAGGCGCTGGCCGAGGCCGCCCGTGAGGGCGGTCTGAGCTTCTGACGCGAGGGCACAGACATGGCACGTGAACCGCGCAGCGGCGACAACAACAGCGACCGCGGCCGCGGCCGCCGGGACCGCGACGGCAACCGCAACCAGCCGGAGCGGGATGGCGGCGACGAGCTGCAGGACAAGCTGGTCACCATCAACCGCGTCGCCAAGGTGGTGAAGGGCGGCCGTCGCTTCTCCTTCGCCGCGCTGGTGGTGGTGGGTGACCAGAAGGGGCGCGTGGGCTGGGGTTCCGGCAAGGCGCGCGAGGTGCCGGAGGCGATCCGCAAGGCGACGGAGCGTGCCAAGAAGGGCATGATTCGCGTGCCGATGCGCGAGGGCCGCACCCTGCACCACGACGTGATCGGCGAGTTCGGCGCCGGCCGCGTGATCCTGCGCGCGGCCCCGGCCGGCACGGGCATCATCGCGGGCGGTCCGATGCGCGCCGTCTTCGAGACGCTGGGCATGGGCGACGTGGTGGCGAAGTGCACCGGCTCGACCAACCCGCACAACATGGTGAAGGCGACCTTCGCGGCCCTGACGGGCGCGACGAGCCCGCGCGCGGTGGCGAACCGTCGCGGCAAGAAGGTCGCCGACCTGCTCGGCCCGCGCAAGGATGGCACGGCCGAGCCGGCGGCGGAGGCTGCGAATGTCTGACGTGACGAAGAAGACCGTGAAGGTCACCCAGCTGTCGAGCGGGAACGGGCGCAAGCCCGGCCAGCAGGACACGCTGAAGGGCCTGGGGCTGAACAAGATCGGCCGCGCGCGCGAGCTGGAGGACACCCCCGCCGTGCGCGGGATGATCCGCAAGGTCGCGCACCTGGTGAAGGTGGACTGAGATGAAGCTCAACGAACTGCGCGACAACGAGGGGGCACGCCCGAAGTTCAAGCGCATCGGCCGCGGCATCGGCTCGGGCAAGGGCAAGACCGGCGGGCGCGGCGTCAAGGGCCAGAAGGCGCGCTCCGGCGTGTCGCTGAACGGCTTCGAGGGCGGCCAGCTGCCGATCTACCGGCGCCTGCCGAAGCGCGGCTTCAAGAACATCTTCCGCGTGCAGTACGCGCCGCTGAACATCGGCGCGCTGGACACGGCGATCACGGAAGGCCGCATCCCCGGCGACGTCGAGATCACCGAGGAGATGCTGGTCGCGGCCGGCATGGTGCGGTCCGGCCACAAGTACTCCGGCGGCGTGAGCCTGCTGGCGCGTGGCGAGATCACGCGCGCGGTGCGCATCAGCGTGTCCCGCGCCTCGGCGGCCGCCAAGGCGGCGATCGAGGCGGCGGGCGGCACGCTGGTGCTGCCGGCCGAGGCGGCGCAGGCCTCCGAGTGAGCGCGGGCGCCGTGCAAGGCGCGCGCGGATAGGGTAAAGGCGACGGCGCCTGCGGAGTCTCCGCCGGCGCCGTTCGCGTGAATTGGGGAATTGCCTATGGCTTCGGCCACCGACCAGCTTGCCGGCAGCATGAACCTCGGGGTGCTGGCCAAGGCCACCGAGCTGAAGAAGCGCATCTGGTTCACGCTGGGCGCGCTGATCGTCTACCGCATCGGCACCTACGTGCCGGTGCCGGGCGTGGACGCGGCCGTGATGGGCGAGATGCTGCGCCAGCATGGCGGCGGCGTGCTGGGCATGTTCGACATGTTCACCGGCGGCGCGCTGGGTCGCATGACGGTCTTCGCGCTGAACATCATGCCCTACATCAGCGCCTCCATCATCGTGCAGCTGATGACGGCGGCGATCCCGTCCTGGGAGGCACTGAAGAAGGAAGGCGAGTCGGGGCGCAAGAAGCTCAACCAGTACACGCGCTACCTGACGCTGCTGATCGCCATCGTGCAGGCCTGGGGCATCGCTGTGGGGCTGGAGGGCATCCGGGGCACCATGGGCGCGGCGGTGGCCGACCCTGGGATGTTCTTCCGCATCTCCTGCGTCATCACGCTGGTCGGCGGCACCATGTTCCTGATGTGGCTGGGCGAGCAGATCACGGCGCGCGGCGTGGGCAACGGCATCTCGCTCATCATCTTCGCGGGCATCGTGGCCAACCTGCCCTCGGCTCTGGTGAGCACGCTGGAGCTGGGGCGGACGGGCGCGCTGTCCACCTTCTTCATCATCTTCTTCCTGCTGGCGGCGCTGTTCATCATCGCGCTGGTGGTGTTCTTCGAGCGCGCCCAGCGCCGCATCCCGGTGCAGTACCCCAAGCGCCAGGTGGGCAACCGCATGTTCGGCGGCGAGGCGACGCACCTGCCGCTGAAGCTGAACACCTCTGGCGTGATCCCGCCGATCTTCGCCTCGTCGCTGCTGCTGCTGCCGGCCACGATCAGCGGCTTCTCGGCCGACCGCAACGCGGATGGCTGGCTGACGACGATTGCCAACCTGCTGGCGCATGGCCAGCCGCTCTACATCGCGCTGTACATGGCGCTGATCGTGTTCTTCGCCTTCTTCTACACGGCGGTGGTCTTCAACCCGGCCGAGACGGCGGACAACCTGAAGAAGTACGGCGGCTTCGTGCCTGGCATCCGGCCGGGGCAGAACACGGCCGACTACCTCGACCGGGTGCTGACGCGCCTTACCGTGGTGGGCGCAGCCTATCTCTGCCTGGTCTGCATCATCCCCGAGATCCTGATCAGCAACTACGGCGTGCCCTTCTACTTCGGCGGCACCTCGTTGCTCATCATCGTGACGGTGACGATGGACACGGTGGCGCAGATCCAGTCCCATCTCTTCGCCCACCAGTATGAGGGCCTCATCAAGAAGGCCCGGCTGGGCGGACGCGGGCCACGGCCGCGCTGACCCCGGACGACCGAGGAGAGACGACGATGAACCTGATCCTGCTGGGACCGCCTGGGGCGGGGAAGGGCACCCAGGCCAAGCGGCTCGAGGAGCGCTTCGGCCTGGTGCAGGTCTCCACCGGCGACATGCTGCGCGCCGAGGTGCGGGCCGGCACGGAGGTTGGCCGCCAGGCGAAGGCGATCATGGAGAGCGGGGCCCTGGTGCCGGATGGCATCATCATCGCGATGCTGGCGGCGCGGGTGGCGCAGCCGGACGCGGCGGGCGGCTTCATCCTGGACGGCTTCCCGCGCACCGTCCCGCAGGCCGAGGCGCTGGACGGCATGCTGGCCGAGAAGGGCCTGTCTCTGGACCACGTGATCGAGCTGCAGGTGGACGACGCGGCCCTGGTGCGGCGCATCTCGGGCCGCTTCACCTGCGCCGGCTGCGGCGAGGGGTATCACGACGAGTTCAAGCGGCCCCGCGCCGAGGGCGTCTGCGACGTCTGCGGCAAGGGCGAATTCACTCGCCGCGCCGACGACAACGCGGAAACGGTTGGTGCGCGGCTGGACGCGTACCACCGGCAGACGGCGCCGCTGCTGCCGTACTACGCCGCGCAGGGGAAGCTGCGGGCGGTGGACGGCATGGCGGACATGCAGGACGTGGCGGAAGGATTGAACCGGATTCTCACCCAGCCCGCTTGACGGGCAGGGGATTCGGGGCGTAAGTCCCGCCCTCTCGCGGGCGGGGCGTGCCGGGTGCGGCTGCCTACGGCCGCGTTCGGCTTTGGATCATAGAGGATAGGGCCGGCTGTTCCGGCCCCTGGTTTCGGGCGAAAGCCCTGAGGAGCTGAGACGTGGCGCGCATTGCTGGCGTGAACATCCCCCCCAACAAGCGGGTCGAAATCTCGCTGCGCTACATCTACGGCATCGGCCCGGTGAATGCGAAGCAGATCTGCGACACCGTCGGCATCCCGGCCGAGCGCCGCGTGAACCAGCTGACCGACGACGAGATCATGAAGCTGCGCGAGCTGATCGACCGCGACTTCCGCGTCGAGGGCGACCTGCGCCGCGAGACGGCGATGAACATCAAGCGGCTGATGGACATGGCGTGCTACCGCGGGCTGCGCCATCGCCGCGGCCTGCCGGTGCGCGGCCAGCGCACCCACACCAACGCCCGCACCCGCAAGGGCAAGGCCGTGCCGGTCGCCGGCAAGAAGAAGGTGACCAAGTAAGATGGCCCGCCAGCCCGGTTCCGGTTCCCGCCCCAAGAAGAAGGAGCGGAAGAACATCTCCTCGGGCGTCGCGCACGTGCTCGCGACGTTCAACAACACCATCGTGACCATCACGGACGCCCAGGGCAACGCCATCGCCTGGTCGTCCTCGGGCACGAAGGGCTTCAAGGGCAGCCGCAAGTCCACCCCCTACGCCGCGCAGGTCGCGGCCGAGGATGCGGGCATGAAGGCGCGCGACCACGGGATGGAGACGCTCGAGGTCGAGGTCTCCGGCCCCGGTTCGGGCCGCGAATCCGCGCTGCGGGCGCTGCAGTCCGTGGGCTTCCACGTGACGGCAATCCGCGACGTGACGCCGATTCCGCACAATGGCTGCCGCCCCCGCAAGCGCCGGCGCGTCTGACCTCCCAGGAGAACCGAGCATGCTCGAACGCAACTGGGAAAGCCTGACCAAGCCGGAGAAGCCGCGCGTCGACTCCGTGAGCCCCGACGGGCGCACGGCCGAGATGGTGGTGGAGCCGCTGGAGCGCGGCTTCGGCATGACGCTGGGCAATGCGCTGCGGCGCGTGCTGCTGTCCTCCCTCCAGGGGGCGGCGGTCACGGGCGTGAAGATGGACGGCGTGCTGCACGAGTTCAGCACGCTGACCGGTGCGCGCGAGGATGTGACGGACATCATCCTCAACCTCAAGCAGCTGGCCATCCGCTACGAGGGTGAGGGCGCCAAGCGCCTCATGCTGACGGCCACCGGCCCCGGCGAGGTGAAGGCGGCCGACATCCAGGTGACGGGCGACATCGAGATCGCCAACCCGGAGCTGCTGATTTGCACGCTCGACGAAGGCGCCAAGCTCTCGATGGAGCTGACGGTCGAGACGGGGCGCGGCTACGTGCCGGCCAGCGAGAACCGCAAGGAAGACAGCCCGATCGGCCTCATCCCGATCGACGCCATCTTCTCGCCGGTCCGCAAGGTGGCCTACCGCGTCGAGCCGACGCGCGTGGGCCAGCGCACCGACTTCGACAAGCTGGTGATGTCGGTCGAGACGAACGGCACGGTGGCGCCCGAGGATGCGGTGGCGCTGGCCGCGCGCATCCTGACGCACCACCTCGGCATCTTCATCACCTTCGAGGAGCCGCGCGAGATCCGCGGCGCGGCGGATGTGCGGGACGACCTGCCCTTCAACCGCAACCTGCTCCGCAAGGTGGATGAGCTGGAGCTGTCGGTCCGCTCGGCGAACTGCCTGAAGAACGACAACATCGTCTACATCGGCGACCTCGTGCAGAAGAGCGAGCAGGAGATGCTGCGGACGCCGAACTTCGGCCGCAAGTCGCTGAACGAGATCAAGGAGGTCCTCGCCTCCATGGGGCTGAGCCTGGGGATGCCCGTCTCCGGCTGGCCGCCGGAGAACATCGAGGACCTCGCCAAGAAGGTCGAAGAGCCCTTCTGAGCACCATCATGCCGGCGGCGCAGGCCGCCGGCCGTTTCGACGATCGGGCCAGCGGGCCCCACTGGAGTTTGGAATTATGCGTCACGGTATGGCCCGCCGGAAGCTCGGCGTCACCTCGACCCACCGGATCAGCATGCTGCGCAACATGGCGACCAGCCTGCTGAAGCACGAGCAGATCACCACCACCCTGCCCAAGGCGAAGGAGCTGCGCCCCTTCGTCGAGCGCATCATCACGCTGGGCAAGCGCGGCGGCCTGCATGCGCGGCGCCAGGTGCTGGCGCAGGTGCGCGACGACGCGGTGGTCGAGAAGCTGTTCTCCACCATCGCCACGCGCTACGCCGCCCGCAGCGGCGGCTACACCCGCGTGCTGAAGGCCGGCAACCGCTACGGCGACATGGCGCCGATGGCGGTGATCGAGCTGATGGAGCGCGACGTGGCCGCCAAGGGGCAGGACAGCGGCCCGAAGCCCGAGGCGACGGAGGAGCAGGCCACGGCCTGAACCCTTCCCGTTGACGCGAAAAGGGCGGCTCCCGGCAACGGGGCCGCCCTTTTTCGTGGCGTCAGGCGAAGCGCATCTGCGCCGCCACCTCCGGGTTGAACCGCTCCAACGCGCCGCGCAGCGCGGCCGGCCAGGCGGCAATCCGCGGCGGGATGAAGAGGGAGGGGCGATTCCCCTCGAACAGCATCAGCGCCACCTGCTCGCTCCGCGGGTGGAAGGCGAGGAAGAGGTGCGCCTCGCCATGCGCGTGGGCGGACAGCCAGCCCTCCTCCCAGGACAGCGGGGGGCCGGGCTGGCGCAGCGCCGCCGCCACCACGCGCTGGCGCCCGGCGGTGATCGGGCGCAGGCGGGCGGCGACCGCGGGGTGGCTCGCCAGCGCGAGGATGGGCTGGCCGGGCAGCGCCGCGAACTCGTCCGGGATCGCGGCGGCGCCCGGCAGGGCGAGGGACGCCGCGGCCAGCAGCAACGCGCGGCGGGACGCGCGCTCAGTCAATGCGGATGTTCGCCTCGCGCACCAGCGTCGCCATGCCCGCGCGGCCATCCGTCACGAAGCGCGCGAACGCCGCCGGATCGCTGCCCACCGGCACGGCGGCGAGCTGCGTCAGCCGGGCGCGCACCTCGGCCTCGGCCAGGGTGGCGGCGAGTGCGGCGTGGATCTGCGCCACCAGCGGCGCCGGCGTGCCGGCGGGCGCGAACAGGGCGCACCACTCGCTGATCTCGATGCCCGGCGTGCCCGCCTCGGCGAAGGTCGGCACGTCGGGGCGCAGCGACACGCGGGCGGGGGCGGAAACGGCGAGGAAGCGCGCCCGCCCGCTGTCCACGATCGGCCCGGCGGACAGCATGGTGATGAAGCACCCGTCCAGCGTCCCCGCCGCCAGGTCGCGCGCCGCATCGGCGCCGCCGCGGTAGGGGACGTGCGTCACCTCGATGCCCGCGGCGCGCCCGAACTGCACCAGGCCCAGGTGGCCGGCGGTCGCGTTGCCCTGGGTGCCGATGTTCAGCACCTGCCGCTTCGCCAGCGCGGTGAACTCGGCCACCGAGCGGGCGGGGAGGTCGGCCTTCACCGCCAGCACCTGCGGGAAGGTGACGGCCAGCGAGATCGGCGCGAAGGCGGTGGCGTAGTCGAAGGACAGGCCGCGCAGCAGGGACGGGTTCACCAGGTGCGAGGAGGCGTCCATCAGCAGGGTGTGGCCGTCGGGTGCGCTGCGCGCCACCTCGCCGCCGCCCAGGCTGCCGCCGGCGCCGGTCCGGTTCTCCACCACCACGGGCTGGCCGAGGCGCTGCGACAGGCCGGGGGTGACGGCGCGGGTGGCGCTGTCCGCCGCGCCGCCGGCCGCGAAGGGCACGACGACGCGGATCGGGCGGGTGAAGCCCTGGGCGCGCGCCAGCGAGGGCGCGGCGAGGAGGGGGAGGGCGAGGAGGGCGCGGCGGTTCATGGTGGGGGCACACTTCGCCCGCCGCGGCGCCGCGTCAAGTCTGACACGGTCGTCATGGTCCGTCCCCAGCCGCTCCATCGCGCGCGCGCAGAATGGCGGCATGAACACGCAGGAGAGGTCCATGACCCGCAAGACCACCCGCCTCGCCGCCGCCTTGCTGGCCGGCACCGCGCTGGGCGGCATCGCCACCGTCTGGGGGGGCGGGCTGCACGCGCAGCCGCAGCCCGCGCCCATCATCCGCAGCGCCGCGCCGCAGAACGGCTTCGCCGACCTGGTGCAGCAGGTGCAGCCCGCCGTGGTCTCCATCCAGGTGACGGGCCAGGCCGGGGGGCGGCCGGTGCGCGGCCTGGGCAGCGGCTTCGTGATGGATGCCGAGGGCCACGTGGTCACCAACGCCCACGTCGTCGCCAACGCGCAGGCGGTGGGCGTGACGCTGGCCGATGGCCGCGTGCTGCCCGCGCGCATCCTGGGCACCGACGGGCGCACGGACCTGGCGCTGCTGAAGGTGGAGGCCGGCGCGCCGCTGCCCTTCCTGCGCTTCGGCGACAGCGACGCGGTCCGGGTGGGGGACTGGGTGGTGGCGGTCGGCAGCCCCTTCGGCCTGAACGCCACCGTCACCGCCGGCATCCTGAGCGCGCGCGGCCGCGAGATCGGCGCCGGCCCCTATGACGACTTCCTGCAGGTGGATGCGCCGATCAACAGCGGCAATTCCGGCGGGCCGCTCTTCGCGCAGGATGGCGGCGTGATCGGCGTGAACACGGCGATCTACTCGCCCACCGGCGGCTCGGTCGGGATCGGCTTCGCCATTCCCGCGCGGGTGGTGCAGCAGGTGGCAGCGCAGCTGAAGGCGACCGGGCGGGTGGAGCGCGGCTTCCTGGGCGTCTCCACCCAGCCGCTGACGCCCGCCCTGGCCGCGGCGCTGGGGCTGGAGAAGCCGGAGGGCGCGCTGGTGGCCGACGTCACGGCGGGCAGCCAGGCGGCGCAGGCGGGGCTGCGGGCCGGCGACGTGGTGCTGGCGGTGGAGGGCGAGGCGGTGCGCGACGCGCGCGGCTTCGCCCGCCAGGTGGCGGCGCTGCCGGCGGGGCGCGAGGCGAAGCTGGCGATCCGCCGCAACGGCGCCGCGCAGGAGCTGGCGGTGCGGGTGGCCAGCGTGCCGGAGGCGCGGGAGCGGCAGGCGAATGCCGAGGCCGGGCCGCAGCGCGCGCCGCTCGGCCTGGCGCTGGCCCCTGCGCCGAAGGGCGAGGGCGCGGTGGTGGCGCAGGTGCGGCCCGACAGCCCCGCGGCGCGGGCCGGGCTGCGGCCGGGCGACGTGATCGCCCAGGTGGGCGGGCGCGACGTGGCGACGCCGGAGGCGGCCGTGCAGGCCCTGCGCGGCGCGGCCGGGCCGGTGGCGGTGCGGGTGCTGCGCGAGGGCGTCACGGTGTTCCTGGCGCTGGTTCCGCAGGCTTCGCCGGCAGCCGGCTGAACAGGCCGTTCCGCAGGCCGGGCGGCAGCGCGCCGGCCAGTCGCGCGGCCAGGTAGAGCGGCCAGGGGAAGGCGACCCGCAGCCGCCCCTGGCCGATCCCGCGCAGGATGCGGCGCGCCGCCTCCCCGGGCTCCATCAGCAGGGGCATGGGGAAGGGGTTGCGCGCGGTCATCGGTGTGCGGACGTAGCCGGGGCAGACGGCATGCAGCCGGATGCCGCGGCGGCGCTCGGTGGCGTCCGCGGCCTCGGCCCAGCGCTGCACGGCGGATTTGGACGCGCAGTAGGCGGGCGCGCCGGGGGCCGGGAAGAAGGCGGCGAGGCTGCTGACCACCGCCACCCGGCCGCGGATGCCGTGGGCATCGGGCGCCTGCGCGGCCATGGCGGCGATGGCGGGCAGGGCCGTGTTCAGCACGCCCGTGACGTTGGTGGCGAAGACGGCGCGGGCCTGTTCGGGCGGCTCGGTCGCCTCGCCAGTGCCGGCGCTGATGCCCGCGTTGCACAGCACCAGGCGCAATTCGCCGCAGCCCGCCACCCAGGCGGCCATGGCGGCCTCGTCGGTGACGTCGGCGGTCGATTCGGTCACGTGGGCGCCGCGCCGGCGGCAGGCTTCGGCGGTGGCGGCGAGGCGCGCGCGGTCCCGCCCGCCCAGGTGCAGGACGGCGCCGGGGCGGGCGGATTCCAGCGCCAGCGCGGCGCCGAGCCCCGAAGACGCGCCGGTGATAAGCGTGGCCATGCTGGACTCCCTGAAGCGGGCGCGGGAAACAGCGCCATGGCGCTTTCCAGCATGACGGGCTTCGCGCGCGAAGCCGGCACCCTGCCAGACGGCACCCCCTTCGCGTGGGAATTGCGCTCGGTGAACGGGCGCGACCTCGGCCTGCGCTTCCGCCTGCCCAACGGGCTGGACGCGCTGGAGGCCGCGGCGCGCGAGGAGCTGGGCCGCCACCTCAGGCGGGGCAGCGTGCAGGTGGCGCTGTCGGTGGCGCGCGAGCAGCGGCCGGTGATGACGCCCGACCCCGTGGCGCTGGAGCGTGCGCTGACGCTCGCGCTGGCGCTGGCCGCGCGCATCCCCGGCGCGCCGCCGCCGCGGGCCGAGGCGCTGCTGGCCCTGCCCGGCGTGATGCGCGCCGAGGCGCCGGAGGCGGCCGAGGCCGAGGAGGCCGCCCGCCGGGCCGCGCTGCTGGCCGCGCTGGGCCGCGCCGTGCTGGCCCTGGCGGCCAACCGCCGGGCCGAGGGCGCGCGCCTGCTGGCGATCCTGGACGGGCTCCTGGGCGACATCGCGTCCCTCGCCGCCGCGGCACGCGCCGAAGCCGCGAACCAGCCGCAGGCGCAGCAGGCGCGGCTGGTGGAGGCGCTGGAGCGGCTGCTGGGCCCCGACCGGCGCATCCCGGAGGAACGGCTGGCGCAGGAGGTGGCGATGCTGGCCGCGCGCGCCGACGTGCGCGAGGAGCTGGACCGGCTGGACAGCCACGTCGCCGCCGCCCGCGCGCTGCTGGCGCAGGGCGAGGGGATCGGCCGCAAGCTGGACTTCCTGGGCCAGGAATTCGTGCGCGAGGCGAACACGCTGTGCGCCAAGAGCGCGGGGGCGGAGCTGACGCGCATCGGGCTCGACCTCAAGGCCGCGATCGAGCGGTTGAAGGAGCAGGCGGCGAATGTCGAATAGCACCCCGTCCGATCGCGGAGCGGAGCGGAGCGTGAATCGGCCGGGCATGAACGTGCGGCGCGGCGTGTGCCTCGTCCTGGCGGCGGCGCCCGGCGGCGGCAAGACCAGCGTCTCGCGCGCGCTGCTGGACAGCGAGCCGGAGCTGGCCCTGTCCATCAGTGCCACCACCCGCCCCCCACGGCCGGGCGAGGTGGAGGGCACCCACTACTTCTTCCGCACGCAGGAGCAGTTCGACGCCATGGCCGCGCAGGGCGAGCTGCTGGAGCATGCGCGCTTCCTCGGCCGCTCCTACGGCACGCCGCGGGCGCCGGTGATGGCGGCGCTCCAGGCGGGGCGGGACGTGCTGTTCGACATCGAGTGGCAGGGGCACCGGCAGCTGAAGGCGCGCATGGCCTCCGACGTGGTGGGCATCTTCCTGCTGCCGCCCTCCATGGCGGAGCTGGAGCGCCGCCTGCGCGGCCGCGCCACCGAGGCGGAGGAGGAGATCGCGCGGCGCATGGAGGCCTCGCGCGAGGAGATGCGCCACTGGGACGAGTTCGACCACGTGCTGGTGAACAACGACTTCGCCGCCTGCGTGGCCGAGGCCCGCGCCGTGCTGCACGCCGCCCGCACCCACCGCACGCGCCAGCCGGGGCTCGGTGCCCTGGTCGAGAGCCTGTTGAGGTGAACGCCGCCGGGACCGTGCTGTCCGTGGCCCTGCCGGTCTTCGCGCTGATCGCGGCCGGCTACGCGGCAGCGTGGAAGGGGTGGGTGGATGCGGCCGGCTTCAAGGGGCTGAACACCTTCGCCTTCGCCTTCGCGGCACCCGCGCTGCTGTTCGCCGGCGGCACGGCGGGGCATGCGGGGGGAGGGGGCGCGGCGCTGGCTTTCTTCTGTGGCGCTGCGATCCTCTACGGCGGGGCGCTGCTGCTGGCGCGGCCGCGGATCGGGCTGGCGCGGGCCGGGACCTTCGCGCTGGACACCACCTTCGGCAACACGGTGATGATGGGCATCCCGCTGGTCGCCGCCGCCTTCGGGCAGGCGGGGCTGTCGGTGCTGCTGGCGATCCTGGCGTTGCATTCCATGGTGCTGCTGGGCACGGCGACGGTGGTCGCCGAGGTGGCGGCGCACCCGCACGCGAAGCCCTGGCCGCTGCTGCGCGCCACGCTGGGCGGCGTGCTGCGCAACCCCATCGTCATGGCGGTGCTGCTGGCGCTGGTGTGGTCGCACCTCGCGCTGCCGGTGCCGGGGCCGGCGCGGCGCACGCTGGAGCTGCTGGGCGCCGCCGCGCCGCCGGTGAGCCTGTTCTGCCTCGGCGGCTCGCTGCGCGGCTTCCGCCTGGCCGGCGCCTGGCGGACGGCGCTGGTGACGGCGCTGAAGCTGCTGGTGCTGCCCGCGCTCGTGTGGGGCTTCTGCCTCCTGCTGGCGCTGCCGCCGCTGGACACGGCGGTGGCGGTGGTGGTCGCGGCGCTGCCCACGGGCGCCAACGCCTTCCTGCTGGCCCGGCGCTACGCCACGGGGGCGGAGGAAAGCGGGGCGGCGGTGCTGGTCTCCACCGCGCTCAGCCTGGCGACGCTGTCGCTGGCGCTGTGGTGGTTCACCCTGGCGTGACGGCGCGGGCGGGGTTATTCCCGACGCCATGACCCTGCGCCGCACCCTGCTGCTTTCCGCCCTCGCCACGCCTGCGCTGGCCCAGCCCGCCCGCAACCCGGTGCGGCTCATCGTGCCCTTCCCGGCCGGGGGGGCCACCGATTCGATCTCGCGCCTCTACGCCCCCGTGCTGGCCGCCAAGCTGGGCGAGCCGGTGGTGGTGGAGAACCGCCCCGGCGGCGGCGGCATCCCGGCCGCGGAGGCCGCGATGCGCGCGGCCCCCGACGGCAACACGCTGCTGTTCACCACCTCCTCCACCCATTCCGTGCAGCCGGCGGTGAACCCGCGCGGCCTGCCCTACGACCCCGAGCGCGACTTCACGCCGCTGGCGCTGATCTGCGGCACGCCCTCCATCGTGCTGATCTCCTCCACCATTCCCGCCACCACGCTCGGCGAGTTCATCGCCTGGGCGCGCCAGCGGCGGGGGCAGGTGAACTATGGCTCCTCGGGCGTCGGCACCGCGCCGCACCTGAACGGCGCGCTGCTCGACGTGCTGGCCGACCTGGGCATGGAACACGTGCCCTACCGCGGCACTGGGCAGGTCTACACCGAGATGCGGCGCGGCGAGGTCCACGTGCTGCTGGACAGCCCGTCCACCGCCGCACCCCACCTGCAATCCGGCGCGGTGCGCGCTGTGGCGGTGACCTGGGCCGAGCGGACGGAGCTGGTGCCCGGCGTGCCGACGGCGGCCGAGGCGGGGCTGCCGGGGCTGCTGACCAACACCTGGTTCGGCATCTTCGCGCCCGCGCGCCTGCCCCCCGAGGTGAAGGCGAAGCTGGAGGCGGCGACGCTGGCCGCCGCGCAGGATGGCGACTACCGCCAGCGCCTGCTGGCCATGGGCGCCGAGGCGCGGCCGGGCAATGGCGAAGCGCTGACCCGCACGGCGCGCGAGGAGCGCGAGCGCTGGGCCGGGCTGGTGCAGCGGCTCCGGATCCAGGTGAACTGATCCCCACGACATCGCTGCGCGATGTCGTGGGGGCCCCGTCATGGCGCCCGGCTTGCGGCGGGTGCGCCGCGTTGCCGCGGCGCCGCCCGAGGGTTGCCGGCGATCCGCCGAGGGCGGATCACCGGCATCACGCGTCCAGCGTCTCGCTCAGCTCCAGCCACTCCTCCTCCAGCGCCTCCGTCTCGCGCGTGATGGCGGCGCGGCGCGCGGTGGCGCGGGCGATGAGGTCGGGCTTCTGCCGCTCGTAGAGGCGCGGGTCGGCCAGCGCCTTGTCGATCACCTTCGCCTCGCCTTCCAGCTTGGCCATCTGCGCCTCCACCGCCTTCAGGCGCTGGCGCAGCGGCGCGGCGGCCGCGCGGTCCTGGGCGCGGACGCGCCGCTCGTCGGACTTCGGCGGCGCATCCGGCGCGGCGGTGGAGCGGCCGGCGCGGGCGCGCTCGGCCAGGTGCTGGCGGTAGTCGTCCAGGTCGCCCTCGAAGGGCTGCACCGTGCCGTCCGCCACCAGCCACAGCCGGTCCGCCACCAGGCCGACCAGATGCGGGTCGTGGCTGATGAGGATCACCGCGCCCTCGTAGCCGGCGAGCGCCTTCACCAGCGCGTCGCGGGCGTCGATGTCCAGGTGGTTGGTCGGCTCGTCCAGGATGAGCATCTGCGGCGCCTCGCGCGTCGTCAGCGCCAGCAGCAGGCGGGCCTTCTCGCCGCCCGACAGGCCGCGCACGCGCGTCTCGGCGCGGTCGGCATCCAGGCCGAAGCGGGCGAGCTGGGCGCGGCACTGCGTCTCGGTCGCCTTGGGCAGCGCGGCGGCCATGTGGGAGAGCGGCGTGCCGTCCAGCTCCAAATCGTCCTCCTGGTGCTGCGCGAAGTAGCCGACGCGCAGGCGGCGGTCCCGGTGCAGCTCGCCCGCCAAGGGTGCCAGGCGTCCGGCCAGCAGCTTGGCCAGCGTGGACTTGCCGTTGCCGTTGGCGCCCAGCAGGGCGATGCGGTCCTCCTGGTCCACCCGCAGCTCGATGCCGCGCAGGACCACGCGCTCGCCATAGCCGGCGCTGCCGCGGCGCAGGGTGAGCATGGGCGGCGGCAGGGGCTCGGGCTGGGGGAAGTTGAAGGTGGTGACGGCGTCCTCCACCAGCGATTCCACCGCCGGCAGCCGCTCCAGCGCCTTGAGGCGGCTCTGCGCCTGCCGCGCCTTGGTGGCCTGGGCGCGGAAGCGGTCCACGAAGGCCTGCATGTGGGCGCGCTGGGCCAGGATGCGGGTGTTCTGCGCGGCCTGCTGCGCCTGGCGCTCGGCCCGCACGCGCACGAAGGATTCGAAGTTGCCGGGGTAGAGGGTGATGCGCTTCGCATCGAGATGCGCGATGGAATCCACGCAGCGGTCCAGCATGCCGCGGTCGTGGCTGACGACGAGGATCGCGCCGGGGAAGCGCTGCATCCACCCCTCCAGCCACATGGCGGCTTCGAGGTCCAGGTGGTTGGTCGGCTCGTCCAGCAGCAGCAGGTCGGGCTCGGGGAACAGGGCGCGGGCGAGCGAGACGCGCATGCGCCAGCCGCCGGAGAACTCGCGCGAGGGGCGCGCCTGGGCCGCGGCGTCGAAGCCGAGGCCCGACAGGATGGTGGCGGCGCGCGCGGGGGCGCTGTCGGCGCGGATGTCGCGCAGGCGGTCGTGGATCGCGGCGATGCGCGCGGGGTCGGGTGCGGCGTCCAGCTCGCGCAGCAGGCCCGCGCGCTCCGTGTCGGCGTCCAGCACGATGTCGAGCAGGGACGTCTCGCCCGCCGGCGCCTCCTGCGCCACGTGGCCAAGCTTCGCGCGCGCGGACAGGCGGATCTCGCCGCCGTCTATGGGTTGCTGGCGCAGGATGGCGCGCAGCAGGGTGGACTTGCCGGCGCCGTTGCGGCCGATCAGGCCGATCTTGCGCCCGTCATCCACCTGGAGCGAGGCGCCCTCCAGCAGGGGGCGGCCCATCATGCGGAGCGTGACGTCGCGGATGGAAAGGACGGTCATGGCGCGGCTTCTAACAGGCCGCGCCGCGCATCGTCAGCCCTCGGGCTTGGGCGGTTCCGGCTCGGGCGCCCATTCGTCGGTGATCATCGCCTGCTGCTCGCTCACCTCGCGCAGATCCTCGGGCGAGGGGGGCTTGGGGATGTAGCCTTCGCGGGGCTTGGGGTCGGGGTTCATGGCGTGCGAACGGGCGCCGGGCGGGCAGGGTTGCGCCGCGCGTCCCGGCAAGGCACATGGCCGCGCAGCCTTCCCATACAGGAGCCGAGCATGGCCATCGAACGCACCTTCAGCATCATCAAGCCCGACGCCACCCGCCGCAACCTCACGGGCGCCATCAACGCCGTGTTCGAGAAGAACGGCCTGCGCATCGTCGCCCAGAAGCGCATCCACATGACGCAGGCGATGGCCGAGACCTTCTACGGCGTGCACAGCGCGCGGCCCTTCTTCAAGGACCTGTGCTCCTTCATGACCAGCGGCCCGGTGGTGGTGCAGGTGCTGGAGGGCGAGGACGCCGTGGCGAAGAACCGCGAGCTGATGGGCGCCACCAACCCGGCCAACGCCGCCGAGGGCACCATCCGCAAGCTGTTCGCCGAGAGCATCGAGGCCAACAGCGTCCACGGCTCCGACAGCCAGGAGAACGCCGCGATCGAGATCGCCTACTTCTTCGCCGGCTCCGAGATTACGGGCTGATCCGGCGGCGGCCGGGGTGAGAGCGGATCGCCGCAGGGCAGAATCGCCCGAAGGCATGAATCCGCTCGTCATCGGTGGCTGGAGGGGGAACGACCTGACGCAGTCGGGGCGTTCCCCCTCCAGCCCCGGCCGTCACCCCCAGAACAGGAAGATGCCGACTAGCAGCGCCACCGTGACGCCCACGGACCAGGGGATGCTGGTCACGAAGGCGCCGTAGAGCGCCTTGCGCTCGCCGATGATGTCCTGCGACGTCACCGGGATGAACTCGACGTCGTTGCCCTGCTGCGTGGCCATGGCCGGATTCCTCATTCGCTGCCGGCCTGTGTAGGAAGGCCGGGCACATCGGGCAAGGGGTTCGAGAGCGCCGCCCCCGCGCCCTTGGCGGCGACGATGCAGCGCCCGCCCTCCAGCCAGGCATGGCCCGACGCCACCCAGCCGAGCGCCGCCGGATACAGCAGGTGCTCCTGCTGGAGCACGCGCGCGGCCAGCGCCGCCTCGTCGTCGCCCTCCAGCACCGGCACCGCGGCCTGGGCGATGATCGGGCCCTCATCCACGCCGGACGTGACGAAATGCACGGTGCAGCCGTGCAGCCGCACGCCCGCGGCCAGCGCGCGGGCGTGGGTGTCCAGCCCAGGGAAGGCGGGCAGCAGCGAGGGGTGGATGTTCACCAGCCGCCCCTCCCACTTCGCGGTGAAGGCCGGGGAGAGCACGCGCATGAAGCCGGCCAGCGCGACGTAGCGGATGCCGGCCGCCTCCAGCGCGGAATCCAGCGCCGCCTCGAAGGCCTCGCGGGGGCGCCCGCGGCTTTCCACCACCTGCGCCGGCACGCCAGCCGCCTGCGCCAGCGCCAGCCCGGCGGCGTCTGGGCGGTTGGACACCACCAGCGACACCTCGGCCGGGAAGCCCGGCAGGCGGGCGGCGGCCAGCAGCGCGGCCATGTTGGAGCCGCGGCCGGAGATCAGCACGGCAACGCGGGGCCTCACAGCCCGATGCTCCCCTCCATCGCCACGCCCGCCTCGCCGGCCTCCAGCCGCCCGATGCGCCAGGCCGCCTGGCCGGCGGATTGCAGCGCGATGACGGCCGCCGGCACGTCCTCCTCCCTCACCACCAGCACCATGCCGATGCCGCAGTTGAACACGCGCAGCATCTCCGCCTCCTCCACCCCGCCGGCCTTCGCCAGCCAGGAGAAGACGGGCGGCACGTCCCACGAGCCGCCCTGCACCACGGCGCGCACCCCCGCCGGCAGCACGCGCGGCAGGTTGCCGGGCAGGCCGCCGCCGGTGATGTGGGCGCAGGCCTTGACCAGCCCCGCGCGGTGCAGCGCCAGCACCGGCTTGACGTAGAGCCGCGTGGGCGCCAGCAGCGCCTCGGCCAGCGTCACGCCATCGGCGAAGGGGCAGGGGCCGTGCAGGTCGGCCCCCGCATGGGCCAGGATGCGGCGCACCAGGGAGAAGCCGTTGGAATGCACGCCCGAGGAGGCGATGCCCACCAGCGCGTCGCCCGGCGCCACGCCCCGCGGCAGCAGCGTGCCGCGCTCGGCCGCGCCCACCGCGAAGCCGGCCAGGTCGTAGTCGCCGCCCTGGTACATGCCGGGCATCTCGGCCGTCTCGCCGCCCACCAGGGCGCAGCCGGATTCGGCGCAGCCCCTGGCGATGCCGGCGACGACGCGGGCGGCCTGCTCCACCTCCAGCTTGCCGGTGGCGAAGTAGTCCAGGAAGAACAGCGGCTCGGCGCCCTGCACCACCAGGTCGTTCACGCACATCGCCACCAGGTCCACGCCCACCGTGTCGTGCGCGCCGGCCTCGATGGCCAGGCGCAGCTTGGTGCCGACGCCGTCGGTGGCGCTGACCAGCACGGGGTCCGTGAAGCCCGCCGCCTTGAGGTCGAACAGCGCGCCGAAGCCGCCCAGCCCGCCCATGGTGCCGGGGCGGTCGGTGGCCTTCGCATGGGGCTTGATGCGCTCCACCAGGGCGTCGCCGGCCTCGATGTCCACGCCCGCCTCGGCGTAGGTCAGGCCCGGTGTGCTGGAACTGGTCAGGGAAGCCTCCGATGCGGTATGGCGTTGGGGGAGGGGAGATGATGGGGAACCCGACGATGAACGCATCCACCCGCCGCGGCGCCCTGCTCGCCATCCTTCTCCTGGGGGCGTTGTGCCCGCCCGCGTGGGGGCAGGACAACCCCCTTGTCCAGCGCGGCGTGGCGGCCGAGGCCACGGCGGCGGACGCGGTGCAGGCGCGCGAGCGCGCCTTCGCGGCCGCGCGGCGCACCGCCTGGCAGCGGCTGGCGGCCGCCACCGGCTCCACCCAGAACCCGTCGGATTCGCAGCTGGAGGCGATGACGCGCGCCATCATCGTGGAAAGCGAGCGCACCTCGGGCACGCGCTACGTCGGCAGGCTGACGGTGCAGTTCGCCTCCGGCACGGCGGGCGTCTCCGGCGGCTCGGCCATCGCGGGCGCACCCCCGCGTGCGCCATCCGCCCCCGCGCCGATCAGCGAGGGCCCGCTGGTCGCCAGCGTGGAGGCCGATGCCGCCTATTCCTCGCTGCCCGAATGGCTGGAGCTGCGGCGGCGGCTGCTGGCCAGCTCCCAGGTCTCGGCGGTGGACGTGCATGCCATCTCGATGGACGCGGCGCGGCTGCGGCTGTCGCTGCGCGCCCAGCCCCCTGAGGTGCAGGCGGCGCTGATGGAATCCGGCTTCTGGGTGGACGGCGCCGGGCCCTCCTGGCGGATCGGCCTTGCCGGAACCCGCTGACGAGCGAAACGGGCTGCTGCTCACGCTGCCCAACCTCATCACCCTGGCGCGGCTCGCCATGGTGCCGGCGATCATCTGGCTGATGCTGAACGACAGGCTGGACCTCGCCTCGCTGGTGTTCCTGGCCGCCGGCGTGTCGGACGCGCTGGACGGCTGGCTGGCGCGGGTCCGCAACGCGCGCTCGCGCATCGGCGCGATGCTGGACCCGCTGGCGGACAAGGCGCTGCTGATCTCCGTCTTCGTCACGCTCGCCGCCACCGGGCTGCTGCCGGACTGGCTGGCCATCCTGGTGGTGTTCCGCGAGGTGGTGATCCTGGGCGGGCTCGGGATGCTCTGGGCGCTGGGGCAGCGGCCGGCGATCAAGCCGCTGTACATCTCCAAGGTGAACACCTTCGCGCAGATCGCGCTGGCGGCGCTGGCGCTGTTCGTGCCGGGCTTCGGCCTGCCGCTGGGGGGGCTGCTGGTGGCGCTGACCTGGATCGTGGCGGTGACCATGGCGTGGTCACTGCTGGCCTACCTCACGATGGCGGCGCGCGGCCTGCGGGGGGCGGCGTGAGCCTGGAGGCCGCGCCCTCGCCCGGCCGCGGGCGCCCGGCGCCGCGCCACGCCACGCCCCGCGCCCGCGCCATGCTGCTGGGTGGCACGCTGGGCGCGCTGCTGCTGGCGCTGTGGCTGTTCAGCGCCATCCTGACGCCCTTCGTGCTGGCGGTGGTGCTGGCCTATTTCCTCGACCCCGTGGCGGGGCGGATGGCGCGCATCGGCATCCCGCGCGGGCTGGCGGCGGGGCTGCTGGTGCTGCTGATCCTGGCCGCCGCCCTGTTGGCCGTGCTGCTGCTCTACCCGCTGGTGCTGTCGCAGATAGGCGTGCTGCTGAACCGCCTGCCCGGCTACATCGCCACCATCGGCGCGCGGCTGCGCGAGTTCCTGGTGAGCCTGGAGGAGCAGGCGGGCCCCGAAGTCGTGGACGCCCGCCTGCGCGAGCTGATCATCGGCCAGGCCGGCGCCATGGTGGCCTGGCTGGGCACGGCGGCCACGCGGCTGATCGGCGGCGGCTTCGCGCTGTTCAACGTGTTCACGCTCGCGGTGGTGACGCCGGTCGTCACCTTCTACCTGCTGCGCGACTGGCCGATGCTGCTGGGGCGGCTGGAATCCTGGCTGCCGCGCCGCTCGGCCGCCACGCTGCGGCAATTGGGGCGCGACATGGACCGCGTGCTGTCCGCCTGGCTGCGCGGGCAGCTGCTGTGCTGCCTGATCCTGGGGGTGTTCTACGCCGCCGGCCTGTCGGCCATCGGGCTGGAGCTGGGGCTGATGGTGGGGCTGCTGGCGGGGTTCCTGTCCTTCATCCCCTATGTCGGCTCCTTCACCGGCATGGCGATCGCCGTGCTGCTGGCCATCGGGCAGTGGGGCACGGGGTCGGGCGTGCTGCTGGTGCTGGCGGTCTTCGTGGTGGGGCAGACGGTGGAGGGCTACGTCATCTACCCCCGCCTGCTGGGGGACCGGGTGGAGCTGCACGCCGTCTGGGTCATCTTCGCGCTGTTCGCCGGCGGGGTGATCTTCGGCTTCCTGGGCGTGCTGCTGGCGGTGCCGATCGCCGCGGCCGTGGGCGTGCTGGCGCGGTTCTGGCTGCGGCGCTACCTCCAGAGCCCGCTGTATCTGGACCCGCCGCGCCCCTGATGACGCAGCTCGCCCTGCCCATCTTCCCGCCCGTCGCCTTCCGGGCGGAGGAGTTCATCCCCGATGCCTCCAACCAGGCGGCGCTGCGCTGGCTGGCGGCGCCGGAACGCTGGCCGAACGGGCGGCTGGTGCTGGCAGGTCCCGCGGGCACCGGCAAGTCGCATCTGCTGGCCGTCTGCGCGCAGCGCCACGGCTGGGCGCGGCTGGAGGGCCCGGCGCTGCGCGGGCTGCCCGAGGCGCCCACGCGCGGCGTGGCGCTGGACGATTCCGACCTGCCGGGCGAGGAGGCGGCGCTGTTCCACCTGCTGAACGCCTGCGCCGAGGCGCGCCTGCCCCTGCTCATGGCCGCCTCGCACCCGCCCGCGCAGTGGCGCGTGGCCTTGCCCGACCTGCGCTCGCGCCTCGCCGCCTCGGGTCTCGCGACGCTGGAGGAACCGTCGGACGCGCTGCTGGACGCGCTGTGGGGCAAGCAGCTTTCCGAGCGGCAATTGGCGCTGGACCCCGTCCTGCTGGCCTCCCTGCGCCGCCGCCTGCCGCGGAGCGCGGCGACGGTGGCGGAGGCGGCGGCGCGGCTGGATCGCGCCTCGCTCGCCGCCGGGCGGCTGACGCGGCCGGTGGCGGTGGCGGCGCTGGCGCCGCTGCTGGCGCCCCTGGGGGAGGATGACGGTTCGGTGAACGAGGCCGCGCCCCCCATGCCGGATGCGCCTGGCTTGCTGTAGGCTCCCCTCCATGTCCCAGGCCGCCCTCGCCCCCAGCCCCCCCGCGCTCGCCGCGGACCGCTTCTTCAACAGGGAGCTGTCCTGGCTGGACTTCAACACCCGCGTGCTGGAGGAGGCGGCGAACCCGCAGCACCCGCTGCTGGAACGGCTGCGCTTCGTCGCCATCTCCGGCTCCAACCTCGACGAGTTCTACTCGGTGCGCGTGGCCGGCCTGGTGGGGCAGGAGCGGGAGGGCGTCACCACCGCCTCGCCCGACGGGCTGTCGCCCACGCAGCAGCTCGCCGCCATCCAGGCCCGCGGGGGCCGGCTGATCGAGGCGCAGCAGGAGGCGTGGCGCGAGCTGCGGGCCGCGCTGCGCGGCGCCGGCGTGGCCGCGCTGGAGGCGGACGAGCTGGAGGAGGCGGACATCCTCTGGCTCGAATCCCACTTCCAGGACCGCATCTTCCCCGTGCTGACGCCGCTGGCGGTGGACCCGGCGCACCCCTTCCCCTTCGTGCAGAACCTCGCGATCTGCATGGTGCTGAAGCTGGTGCGCGAGGAGGATGGCGGCACCATGCGCGCCCTGATCCCGCTGCCGCCGCAGGTGGAGCGCTTCGTGCGCCTGCCCCCGCGGGAGGGCGAGTCCACGGTCCGCTTCGCGGTGCTGGAGGACGTGGTGGCGCTGAACCTCCATCACCTCTTCCCCGGCTTCATCGTGGCCGAGCGCGGGCTGTTCCGCCTGATCCGCGACACGGACGTGGAGTTCGAGGAGGAGGCGGAGGACCTCGTGCGCTCCTACGAATCCGCGCTGAAGCGCCGCCGCAAGGGCCGCGCGATCCGGCTGGCCGTGGAGGCGCGCATGCCCGCCGACATGGTGGAATTCGTGGTGGAGGAGCTGGAGACGGACAAGCGGGCGGTGTTCACCGTGGACGGCCTGCTGGGCGTCACCGACCTCAAGCAGCTGATCGTGGAGGACCGGCCGGACCTGCTGTTCACCCCCTACACGCCCCGCTTCCCCGAGCGCATCCTGGATTTCGGCGGCGACTGCTTCGCGGCGATCCGCGCGAAGGACATCGTGGTCCACCACCCCTACGAATCCTTCGACGTGGTGGTGCAGTTCCTCCGCCAGGCGGCGCGCGACCCGGCGGTGATCGCCATCAAGCAGACGCTCTACCGCACCTCGCGCGACAGCCCGATCGCCCGCGCGTTGATCGAGGCGGCCGAGGCCGGCAAGTCCGTCACCGCCATGGTGGAGCTGAAGGCGCGCTTCGACGAGGAGCGCAACATCGCCCTCGCCCGCGAGCTGGAGGCGGCCGGCGTGCAGGTGGTCTACGGCTTCGTGGAGCTGAAGACCCACGCCAAGTGCAGCCTGGTGGTGCGCCGCGAGGGGGCGGGCGTGCGGGCCTACGCCCATTTCGGCACGGGCAACTACCACCCCATCACCGCGCGCATCTACACCGACATCTCCTTCTTCACGGCCGACCCGCTGCTGACGCGCGACGCGGCCAAGCTGTTCAACTACATGACCGGCTACGCCCGGCCCGAGGCCATGCAGAAGCTGGCCTTCGCGCCGCTCACCATCCGCCCCACGCTGATGGCGCTGATCGAGCAGGAGGTGGCCTTCGCGGCCGAGGGCAAGCCCGCCGGCATCTGGCTCAAGATGAACTCCCTGGTGGACAACGACCTCATAGACGCGCTGTACCGCGCCTCGCAGGCCGGGGTGCGGATCGAGTGCATCGTGCGCGGCATCTGCTGCCTGCGCCCGGGCGTTCCGGGGCTTTCGGAGACCATCCGCGTGAAGTCCATCGTCGGCCGCTTCCTGGAGCATTCGCGCATCTGCGTCTTCGGCAACGGGCACCGGCTGCCCTCGCGCCGCGCCCGCGTGTACTTCTCCTCGGCCGACTGGATGGCGCGCAACATGGACTGGCGGGTGGAGACGATGGTGCCGATCGAGAACCCCACCGTGCACGCCCAGGTGCTGGACCAGATCATGGTGGTGAACCTGCGCGACGCCGCGCAATCCTGGGACCTGTCGTCCGACGGGTCATGGACGCGCATCCCGCCCGACCCGAACCAGTTCAGCGCGCATGGCTACTTCATGACCAACCCCTCGCTCTCGGGGCGGGGTTCGGCGCTGTCGCGCCCGGCCCGGCCGGCGCCGCGGCGCAAGCAGAACCGCCTGTACCAGGATTGAGCGCGTGGACCATCGCCGCTTCGGGGTCGTGGACCTCGGCTCCAACTCCGTGCGCCTGGTCGTCTACGAGGGGCTGGAGCGCAACCCGCACGTCATCTTCAACGAGAAGGCGGTGCTGGGCCTGGGGCGCGGGCTGCACGCCACCGGCCGGCTGAACGAGGAGGCGGCGGCGCAGGCCATCACCGTCCTGCGCCGCTACCACGCGCTGGCCCAGGGGATGGGGGCGGCGCCGGTGGAGCTGGTGGCCACCGCGGCGGCGCGCGACGCCACGAACGGCGCGGCCTTCCTCGCCGAGGTGGCCGGCGCGATGCCGGGCGTGTCCATCCGCCTTTTGTCGGGCGACGAGGAGGCGCGGCTTTCCGCCGAGGGGCTGCTGCTGGGCGTGCCCCAGGCCGACGGCGTGCTGGGCGACCTGGGCGGCGGCTCGCTGGAGCTGGTGCGCCTCGTGGCCGGGCGCATCGCCGAGACGGTGTCCCTGCCCATCGGCACCATCCGCCTGAGCGACCGCGCGGAGGGGGACGTGGCCAAGGCGCGCGCCATCGTGGAGGCGGAGCTGAAGGCCGTGCCCTGGCTGGGCGCGCAGCCGCTGAAGGACCTGTTCCTGGTGGGCGGCACCTTCCGCGCGCTGGCGCGGATGCACATGGCGCAGACCGCCTACCCGCTGCACATCGTCCACCACTACGCCATCCGGCGCGAGGAGGCGCGCGACCTGGCCGGCGTGGTGATGGCCATGCCGCGCCGCACGCTGGAGAAGCTGCCCGAGGCGCCGACGAAGCGCGCGGGCGACCTGCCCTTCGCCGCCGTGGCGCTGCGCCGGCTGCTGCGCGCCTCGGGCGCCGCGCGGGTGGTGTTCAGCGGCAACGGCCTGCGCGAGGGCTGGTACGCCGGCCGCCTGCCCGGGGAGGCGCGCGCGCAGGACCCGCTGCTGAGCGCGGCCGAGGAGCTGGGCCGCCGCCTGGGCCGCGACGCAGCCCTGCCCGCGGCCCTGGCCGAATGGACCGCGCCGTTGGACGAGGGCGCGAACGAGGAAAGCATGCTGCGCCAGGCCGCCTGCTGGGTGGCCGACACCGGCAGCCGCGACCACCCGGACTACCGCGCCGAGCAGTCGCTGCTGCGGCTGCTGCGCCTGCACGGCGTGGGGCTGGACCACCACGCCCGCGCCTTCCTGGGGCTGACGGTCGCGCTGCGCTACGACCCCGAGCCGGGGATGCCGGGCATGGCCGTGGCGCGCGGCCTGCTGTCGGCCGCCACCATCCGGCGCTGCGAGGTGCTGGGGGCCGGCTTCCGCTTGGCCTTCACGCTCTGCGGCGGCGTGCCGGCCCTGCTGCGCGCCACGCGGCTGGAACGGCGCGGGCGCGCGCTGGTGCTGCGGCTGGAGGAAGGGGCCGGCGTCTTCGCCAGCGAGGCGGTGCAGCGCCGGCTGGACGCGCTGGCGGCGCTGCTGGGGCTTGAGGGGGTGATGGAGGGTTAGAACGCTGCCTCCTCCATCTCCCGCAGCGTGGCCCCGCCGGCCATGACCTTGGCGGCCAGCGAGGACGTCTCCGGCAGCACGCGCGCCATGAAGAAGCGCGCGGTGGCGAGCTTGGCCTTGTAGAAGGCGTCGTCCGCCCTGGGCAGCGCGATCGCGGCCATGCGCGCCCAGGCATGGGCCAGCGCGGTGAGCGCGAAGAGGCGCAGGTAGTCGGTGGCGCCCGCCCCCGCCTCGAAGGGGTCGGACAGGCCGCGGCGGGCGAGTTCCGCAGTGCATTGCTGCAACCGCCCGAAGGCCTTGGACAGCGGCAGGATGAACTCGCCCATCGCCTCGTCCTCGCCATGCGCCTCGATGAAGGCCAGCACGGGGTGGAAGAAGCGGCGCAGGTGGCGGCCGCCATGGGCGGGCATCTTGCGGCCCACCAGGTCGAGCGCCTGGATGCCGTTGGTGCCTTCGTAGATCTGGGCGATGCGGGCGTCGCGCACGTACTGCTCCATGCCCCATTCGCGGATGTAGCCGTGGCCGCCCAGCACCTGCATCCCCGTTGCCGTCGCCTCCCACCCCACGTCGGTGAGGTGGGCCTTGATGATGGGCGTCATCAGCTGGACGTGGTCGTCGGCGGCTTGGCGCTCGGCCGGGTCGGGGTGCAGGCGGGCGATGTCCTGCATCTGCGCCACCTCCATGGCCAGCGCGCGGCAACCCTCGATGGCGGCGCGCATGGACAGCAGCATGCGGCGCACGTCGGGGTGGACGATGATGGGGTCGGCCGGCTTGTCGGGATGCGCCGCGCCGTTCAGGGCACGGCCTTGCAGGCGGTCCTTCGCGTAGGCGGCGGCGTTCTGGTAGGCGACTTCCGCGAGGCCGAGGCCCTGGATGCCGACGGAGAGCCGCGCCTCGTTCATCATGGTGAACATGGCGGACAGGCCCTTGTGCGGCCGCCCGACCAGCCAGCCCTTCGCGCCGTCGAAGGACATGGCGCAGGTGGCGGAGGCCTTGATGCCCATCTTGTGCTCGATCGAGGTGCAGGAGACGGCGTTGCGCGCGCCGGGTCGGCCGTCCTCCATCGGCAGGAACTTGGGCACCAGGAACAGGCTGATGCCGCGCGTGCCCGCCGGCGCGTCGGGCAGGCGGGCCAGCACCAGGTGGATGATGTTCTCCGCCAGGTCATGCTCGCCGGCCGAGATGAAGATCTTGTTGCCGGTGACGGCGTAGGAGCCATCCCCGTCCGGCACCGCCCTGGTGCGGATCAGGCCGAGGTCGGTGCCGCATTGCGGCTCGGTCAGGCACATGGTGCCGGTCCATTCGCCGCTGACCAGCTTCGGCAGGTAGCGCTGCTTCAGCTCATCCGTGCCGTGCTTGCTCAGCGCCGAATAAGCGCCGTGCGACAGGCCGGGATACATGCCGAAGGAGAGGTTGGCGGAGCACATCATCTCCTCGAAGGGCAGGGCCACGGTCTTGGGCAGGCCCTGGCCGCCGTATTCCGGGTCGCAGGCCAGCGAGGCCCAGCCGCCGTCGCGGAAGGCGGCGTAGGCCTCCCGGAACCCCGATGGCGTGCGGACCACGCCGTTTTCGATGGTGCAGCCTTCCTCGTCGCCGCTGCGGTTCAGCGGGAACAGCACCTCCTGGCAGAGCTTGGCGGCCTCCTCCAGCACGGGGTCCACCAGGTCGGGTGTCATCTCCGCGCAGCCGGGCAGGGCGGCGAGGCGCGCGGGGTCCAGGTACTCGTTCAGGCAGAAGCGGATGTCGCGCAGGGGTGCGGCGTAGCTGGGCATGGCGTTCTCCTCAGTTCCGCAGGGGGCGGCCGGTGGCCAGCATGTGCTCCACGCGCGCCAGCGTGCCGTCCGTCCGCAGCAACGCCATGAAGGACTGCCGCTCCAGCCGCAGCAGCTCGTCCTCCGTCGTTTCCTCCGTATGGTCGCGCGCGCCGCCGGAGAGCGTGGCGGCCAGGTGGTCGCACACCACCACGTCATGCGGCGTGGCGCGGCCGAGCAGGACCTGCTGCTGCACGGCCAAGGCCAGCGCCGCCTTGCCGGAGGGGCCGGGCAGGCGGATCGCCTTCGGCTCGGGCGGCGCGTAGCCCTCGACCATGGCGAGCGCCCGCGCCTTGGCCTCGGCCAGCAGGCGGTCGCGGTTCATGGTGATGCCGTCGGTCGGCCGCAGCAGCAGCATCTCCTTCGCCTCGAAGGCCGACTTGGCCACCCGGGCGGTGGAGATCATCTCGAAGGCCTTCGCGACCGGGGGCATGGGACCGCGCGGCAGCTTCGGCGCCTCGGCCCAGCGGCGCAGCATCGCCATGCAGCCGCCCCAGCCGGGGATGAGGCCCACGCCGACCTCGACCAGCCCGATGTAGCTCTCGGCATGGGCCTGCACGGCGTCGCAATGCAGCAGCACCTCGCAGCCGCCGCCCAGCGCCATGCCGGACGGCGCGCCGACCACGGGGAAGGGGGCGTGGCGCATGGAACGCAGCGCCTTCTGGCCCTGCTCGACCATGCTCTCCACCTCGCCCCAGGCGGCGATGTTGGCGGCGAAGAGCGCCAGGCCGATGTTGGCGCCAACGGAGAAGTTCTCTCCCTCGTTGTGGATCACCAGGGCCCTGAAGGCGCCCTTCTTCCCCATGGACACGGCCTTGCCGATCATCGACAGGATGTCGGGGTCCATGCTGTTCATCTTGGAGGTGAATTCCAGGCAGGCCACCCCGTCGCCGATGTCCCACAGCGCGGCCGAGCCGTTCTTCGCCAGGAGCTGCCCGGCGCGCTTCACGTCGGCCAGCAGCAGCACGCCCTCGGGGCGGGGCAGGTCGCGGTGGGTGCCGTCGCGGCCCATCGCCTGCAGGCGGCCGGCTTCGACGCGGTAGAAGCGGCCGTCGCCGACCGTCTCCAGCACCGGCGGCACGGCGCGGCCCTCGGCGCGCAGCGCATCCACGAACCAGGCGGGGCCGATGCGGTCCAGCAGCTCGAACGGACCCCATTTCCAGTTGTAGCCCAGGCGCATGGCGGCATCTACGGACGCGATGTCGTCGGCCACCTCGGGCACCAGCGCGGCGGCGTAGGCCAGCGTGTCCAGCAGCACGGCGCGGGCGTAGCGGCCGCCGCGGTCGGGGTGCTGCGCCAGGGCACGGATGTCGCGGGTGGACAGGCTCTCCAGCTGCGGCGTCTCGCTGGGCCGGTCCTCGCCCGTCCACAGGTCCACGGCGCGCTTCAGGCTCTCGCCGGTGTCGGACTTCGCGCGGGTGTAGAAGCCGCCCTTGCCGCCCTTGCGCCCGGTCCGCCCCTCGGCGATCAGGCGCGCCACCAGCGGGTTGTCGCGCATGCCCAGCACGTAGGCGTCATCGGCGGGCAGGGACGCCTTCATGCTGGCGGCGACGTGGGGCATGAGGTCGATCCCCACCAGGTCCAGCAGGCCGAACACGCCGGTCTTGGGGATGCCCAGCGGGCGGCCCATCACGGCGTCGGCCTCCTCGATCGTCAGCCGCAAATCCTGCGCTTGGTTGATGGCGGACTGCATCCACATCCCGCCGATGCGGTTGGCGATGAAGCCGGGGCGGTCCTTGCAGGGGATCACCGTCTTGCCGAGCGCGCGGTCGCAGAAGGCGGTGACGGCCGCGGCGGCATCCGCGCGGGTGGCGGGGCCGGTGACCAGCTCCAGCAGGCGCATGTAGCGCGGCGGGTTGAAGAAATGCGTGATGCAGAAATCGGCGGCGAAGGCGTCCGAAGCGCCCTCCAGCAGCGCCGCCAGCGGGATGGTGGAGGTGTTGGAGGACACCACCGAACCGGGCTTCCGCACCGCGTCCAGCTGCGCGTAGAGGGCGCGCTTGGCGTCGGGACGCTCCACGATCGCCTCCACGATCCAGTCGCAATCGGCCAGCAGCGGCAGGCCAGTGGCGAGGTCGCCGGGCGTGACCAGCCTGGCCGCGCCCGCGTGCATGAAGGGCGCGGGGTCCTGCTTCGCCATCGCGGCCAGCGCGCGGGCCGCGCCGCCGGGCACGATGTCCAGCAGCACGGTGGGCACGCCGGCATTGGCGCAATGGGCGGCGATGCCTGCACCCATCACGCCGGCGCCGATCACGGCGACCTTGCGGATGGCGCCGCCTGGCGGGCTGGCCTTCGGCACGGGCGCCCCGACGGCGCGCAGCTCCGGCTCCACCAGGGGGGCGCCGGTCGTGGCGCCCCCGGCGTCCGGTGGGTTCACGCCGTTCCCCGACGCCATCACACCGCCTCCAGCACCGTCGCGATGCCCTGGCCGCCGCCGATGCACTGGCTGGCCAGGGCGTAGCGCCCGCCCTCGCGTTGCAGCAGCGCCGCCGCCTTGCCCACGATGCGCGCCCCCGTGGCCCCCAGTGGGTGGCCGAGCGCGATGGCCCCGCCATCCAGGTTCACCTTCGCCCCGTCCAGCCCCAGCTCGCGGATGCAGGCGATGGCCTGGCTGGCGAATGCCTCGTTCAGCTCCACCAAATCCAGCTCCTTCGCCGTGATGCCGGCCCGCGCCAAGGCCTTGCGCGAGGCGTCCACGGGGCCCATCCCCATCACCTCCGGCGCGCAGCCGGCGACGGCGACGGACTTCACCTTCGCCAGCGGCGAAAGGCCGTGCGCGCGGGCGTAGTCCATCGTGCAGACCAGCAGCGCCGCCGCGCCGTCGGTGAGCGGCGAGGAGGTGCCGGCGGTGACGGTCCCATCGGCGCGGAAGGCGGGCTTCAGCCCGGCCAGCCCCTCGGCCGTGGTGTCGGGGCGGATGCAGCCGTCGCCGTCCACGGTGGCGCCGCCCACCGTGACGGGCGCGATCTCGCCGGCCAGCCGGCCTTCGGCCTGGGCGGCGGCGGCGCGGCGGTGGCTCTCCGCGGCGAAGGCCTCCTGGTCGGCGCGGGTCACCTGGTGGCGGCGGGCCACGTTCTCCGCCGTCTCGCCCATGCCCATGTAGGCCTGGGGGAAGCTCTCGGCGAGGCCGGGGTGGGGCAGGGGGTTGAAGCCCATCATCGGCACGCGCGACATGCTCTCGACGCCCGCGCACAGGAAGGCCTCGCCCGCGCCCATCATGATGGCCCCCGCCGCCTGGTGGACGGACTGCATGGAGGAGCCGCAGAAGCGGTTCACCGTGGCGCCGGCCACCGATTCCGGCAGCTTGGCCAGGAAGGCGATCAGCTTCGCCACGTTCAGCCCCTGCTCGCCCTCGGGGAAGGCGCAGCCCACCACGACGTCCTCGATGGTGGCCGGGTCCACGCCCGTGTCGTCCAGCAGGGCGCGGACCACCTGGGCGGCCATCTCGTCGGGGCGCAGCTTCACCAGGGCGCCCTTGTGCGCGAAGTGGAAGGGCGAGCGGCGATAGGCCGCGATCACGATCTCGGTCATGCGGGCGTGTCCTCCGTTTCGGCGAATGCGGCGAGCGCCTGGCGCTCGATGTCGCGCAGCTCGGCCAGGGTCTGCTCCAACGCTTGGCGCTGGCCTTCCAGCGCCGCTATGCGCGCGCGCACCTTGCCCAGCAGGTCGTGCAGCTGGGTGCGCTGGGTGGGGTCGGCGTCGTAGAGGTCGAGGTAGCCGCGGATCTCGTCGAGGCTGAAGCCCAGCGCCTTGCCGCGCAGCACCAGCAGCAGCCGCCCGCGGTCGCGCCGCCCGAAGACGCGGCCGTTGTGGCCGTCGCGCGCCGGGCTCAGCAGGCCCTTGGCCTCGTAGAAGCGGATGGCGCGGGCGGTGATGCCCAGCTCGGCCGCCAGCTCGTTCACCGTCATCATGCGCGCCGTCCCATCAGCTCGGCGCGCAGCTCCTTGCGGCTGAGCTTGCCGACCGCGGTGCGCGGCAGCTCGGCCCGCAGCTCGATCAGGCGCGGCATCTCCAGCGGGGACAGCTTGTCGTGCAGGAAGTCGCGCAGCGCCGCGGCGGAAAGCGCGCTGCCCTGGCGCGGCTGCACGAAGGCGGCCGGCGCCTCGCCCTTGGTGGGGTGGGGCATGCCCACCACGGTGACGGCCGCCACGTCCGGGTGGCGGTGGATCGCCTCCTCCACCGTGCGGGGATAGACGTTGAAGCCGCTGACCAGGATCAGGTCCTTGATGCGGTCCACCAGCGTGACGTAGCCCTCCGCGTCCATCACCCCCACGTCGCCGGTGCGCAGGAAGCCGTCGGGGGTGAAGGCGGCCGCCGTTTCCGCCGGGCGGTTCCAGTAGCCCGCCATGACGTTGGGGCCCTTCAGGCACAGCTCGCCCCGCTCGCCCGGCGCCACCTCGCGCGAGGGATCGTCGAGGGAGCGCAGGGCGGGGGTCACGCCGGGCAGCGGCAGGCCGATGGTGCCCGCCCGGTTCTCGCCCTCCAGCGGGTTGCAGAAGGCGACGGGGGAGCTCTCGGTCAGGCCGTAGCCTTCCACCAGGGTGCAGCCGGCCAGGCGCTCGAAATCCTCCTTCACCTGCGCGGGCAGCGGCGCGCCGCCGGAGATGCAGGCCTTCACGGAGGCGAGCAGCGCCGGCTTCGCGCCGCGGTCCATCACCGCCTGGAACAGGGTGGGCACGCCGGGGAAGACGGTGGGCTTCGTGCGGCGCAGCGCGGCCTTCAGCATGGACCAGTCGAAGCGCGGCTGCATGACGAGGCACGAGCCCCCGGCCAGGGCCGCGTTCATCGCCACCGTCATGGCGAAGACGTGGAAGAAGGGGATGACGGCCAGCGTGACCTCCGCCCCCGGGACGGAGGTGGTGAACCAGGCCACCACCTGCCGGGCGTTGGCGGCCAGGTTGGCGTGGGACAGCATCGCGCCCTTGGGCGTGCCCGTGGTGCCGCCGGTGTATTGCAGCACCGCGAGGCCATCGGGCGCCACCGCGGGCGCGGCGGCGATGGGCGGCAGCGCGGCCATGGCGTCGAAATCGCCCACCCGCGCGTCGCCCCGCGGGATGGCGGCCAGCGAGCGGCGCTTCAGCAGGCGGAAGGCCAGGCCCTTGAGGGCGGGCATCTCGCGGTGGAAGCGCGCGACCGAGACGTGGCGCAGCGCCGTCGTGCCGCCCGCCAGGATGGACAGGGCGCGCGGCAGCAGGGGCGCGAGGTCGCAGGTGACGAGGATCGCCGCGCCGGAATCGCGCAGCTGGGCGGCCATCTCCTCCTCCACGTGCAGGGGCGGGATGGCGGTGACGGCCGCGCCCGCCTCCAGCGCGCCGAAATAGGCGACGACGAAGGCGGCCGAGTTGGGCAGGCAGAGCGCAACCTGCGTGCTCGGCCCCGCGCCCAGGCGGCGCAGCCCCTCGGCGGCGGCGCGCACCCGCGCGTGCAGCCGCGCGTAGGACAGGCGCCGGCCCAGGAAATCCAGCGCCGGGCGCGGGCCGAAGCGCGCGCAGGCGCCGGCCAGCAGGTCCGGCAGGGTTTCGGGCGGGAAGGGCTGGTCCCAGGCGACCTTCGCCGGGTAGCGGCGCAGCCAGGGCTGGGTCATGGCCGCGCAGCCCGGCGGCGGAGGGACCCCGTTACCCATGTCATGGCCCGTTTTCCCCGTGCGTCGCATCGGCCGCGATGCTGCGGCGGCATGATCCTGGCCAGGGGTTGACGTTAACGTCAACCCCGTTCATCAGGTCTTCACGATACGGAGAACGCAACGATGGCCGGCATGGATGCGATGATGGCGGCGCTGCGCGGCCGCGAGGCGAGCCTGCGCACGCTCGGCTACCGCGTGCTGTTCGAGCTGACGGACAGCGGCGAGGCGATCCTGCTCGACGCCGCGGGCGGCAAGGCGGAGCTGCGCGAGGCCGCGGCGGGCGAGGAGGCGGACTGCGTGCTGCGCCTGTCTTCGGAGAACCTCGGCAAGCTGGTGGCGGGCAAGCTCTCGCCCATGCTGGCCTTCGCTACCGGCAAGCTGCGCGTCGAGGGCTCGAAGGGCGTGGCGATGAAGCTCGCCACGCTGCTCGACGAGGAATAGGTCAGGCGATCAGCGTCCAGCCCGCCTCCGGCGCCGCGACGGTGCCGGCGAAGAGGCGGACGGCGCCGTCCATCTCCCACAGCAGCAGCTCGCCCGAGGGCTGGCGCCACATGATGTCGGCCTTGCCGTCGCCCGAATAGTCGGCCACCGCGAAGGCGTCGTAGCCTGCCGGGCCGGCCACCGTCTCGCTCGCGCGCACCGCCGCGCCGTCCATCAGGTGCACCGTCACCTCGCCGGTGATGCCGTTGCGGACCACGATGTCCGCGCGCCGGTCCCCGTCCAGGTCGCCCATGCCGGCCAGCGTCGCGTCCAGCAGGGGGAAGGGCAGGATCGTCGCCTCGATGGCCCGCGTGCCGTCCATGCGCATCAGCAGCAGCTCGCCATCGGGCGCGCGCAGCAGCAGGTCGGCCTTCGCGTCGCCGTCCAGGTCGGCGAAGCCCTGGAGCGACCAGCCGGCCGCCACGCCGATCGGTGCCCCGCCGGGGTCGCCCGGGATGGTGCCCGGCGCCAGGGTCAGGAACGCCGCGCCGCCGGCGACGCTGGGAAAGGCCGCGAGGAAGCCGGTGGAATGCAGCAGCACCAGGTCCCCCACGCCGTCCCCGTCCAGGTCCGGCATGCCGTGGATCGCCCAGCTGGCGTCCAGCACGCCCAGGTCGGTCGTGACCGGCGCCGCCTTGCCCTGGCCCCAGGAGAAGATCCAGCCGCCATCGTCGCGGCGGAAGGACATGTCGGCGAAGCCGTCGCCGTTCATGTCGCCCGTCGCCTCCAGCCGGGCCGTGGGGTCCACCACCGGCATGAGGGTGCTGGCCTGGGCGGCGTTGCCCGCCATCTCCACCAGCCGCAGCGCCCCCGAGGTGTCGCGCTGCAGCAGCCCCGCCTGGCCGGACCCCGCGAAGTCCCGCGCGTCCAGCGGGCCGACATTCACCGCGCCATCGGTGAAGACCAGCAGCTCCACCGAGGACAGGCTGTCCTCGCCCTCGGCGGCGGACAGGACGCGCAGCGTGCCGTCGGCCTGGCGCTGGACCGTGGCGGCGGCCTTCGTGGTGCCGAAGACCGCGGCGTCCCGCCCCGCCCCGCCGCGCAGGATGTCGGCGCCGGCATTGCCGATCAGGATGTCGTTGCCGGCGTTGCCCAGCAGCGTGTCGGCCCCGCCCAGGCCCACCAGCAGGTCGTCGCCCCGCCCGCCGCCCAGCGTGTCGGCGCCGATGGTGCCGGTGAAGCTGTCATTGCCGCCGCCGCCCAGCAGGTGGTGCACCGCCGCGCCGTCCTGGATCGTCACGGCCGTGGCGCCGACGCGGTTGGTGGAAGCACCGGGATCGGCCAGGCTGAGCACCGCGCCCGCGGAGGTGGCGGCCAGGTTCAGCGCCGTCTCGCCGTGGCGCGCCAGGGTGGCGGCGGCGGGCGCGGCGGCGACGGCGGCCGCGAAGCCATCGGTGAGGAAGGCGACGGAGCGCAGGTCGGTCGCCGCGATCGTGCGCGCGGCATCCACCCAGGCGGAATCGCCGAAGACGGAGAAGTACGCGGCGTTGACCGTGGCGGCGGTGCCGGCGGTGGCGATGGACAGCGTCCAGCTGCCCGCCCCCGCCTCGCCCCAGAAGCCGGGCGAGCCGAGGCCGATGGCCTGGCCGGCGGTCAGGGGCATGGCGATGGAGAAGTCCAGGCTGCCATCCACCTCGGCGAAGGCGTTGCCCGTGGTGGTGAGCAGGCGGATCGCCGTGCCGCCTGGCGAGAGCAGCGTCACCGTGAGGTCGGAGGGGCGGGCGGCCGAAAGGTCCAGCACCAGCTCGACGCGGTTGACGCGGAAGCCGGCGGTGGCGCCCTCGGGCTGGGCGATGGCGAGCTGGGTGCTCCATGCCGCGCCCGCGGTGATGCTGCCCGCAACGGTGTGGTCCGCGGCGGTGGCGATGAGGTTGGCCTCCGTGCGCGGCGCCCAGGCCCAGCTCTCGGCCAGGCGCGTGGCGGCGCCCGCATCGGCCAGCCCGAATCCGTAGTCGTGCGAGAAGGCCCAGCCGCCGCCATCCTTGTTGGTGGCGGCGTTGGCCAGCCAGGGCGTGCGGCTCATGCTGTCATGGCCCGCCGTGCCGGCCAGCGGGTCGGTCCGCCGGGCGGACAGCGCCAGGATCTCCTGGACGTCGCGGTGGCCCAGGCCGGGATTGGCCTCCAGGACCAGCGCCAGCACGCCGGCGACCGTGGGGGCGGCGGCGGAGGTGCCGTTGAAGCCGGTGTAGTCGCCGCCCGGCGAGGCGCCGTCGTTGTAGCCGTTCAGCGGGCCGGCGCGGTCGGTGGCCAGCACGCCCTGGCCGGTGGCGAGCCGCCCGTCGCTCTCGCCGCCGAAGCCCGAGATGAACAGGTTGCCGCCCGGGTTGCTGTAGGAGGCGACGGTGCCGGTGTTGTCCACCGCGGCGACGGCGATGGTGAAGCGGGTGGCGTTCGCGGCCTCCGCGCCGCCATCGGCGGGGGAGGGGGCGCCGGCTTCCGCGCGCTCGTTGCCGTTGGACTTCACGAACAGCCCGCCCAGCCCGCCGCGCCCGCCGGACACGAAGGCCGCCATGGCGGCGAGGCCCTCGCCATCCGCCCCGAAGGCGCTGTTCAACCCGTAGGAGCCGTTGACCACCGCGGCGCCATCGGCGAGCGCCTGCGCGAAGACGGCCTGCGTGCTGGCCGCGCCCTCGCCCAGGGTGCGGTAGGAGACGAGGCGCGCGTCGGGCGCGATGCCCAGCGCGCCGAGGCCGTTGTCCCCGCCGGCCGCGATGATGCCGGCCACCGATGTTCCGTGGTTGTTGCCGGCGTTGTCCAGCCCGTTCGCCACCGGCAGGCCGGACAGCAGGTTGGGGTCCGTGGGCGCGGCGACTGTGGCGGGGCGCGTCCACATGCTGTCGGCGAGGTCGGGGTGGGAGGCCTCGACCCCGTCATCGGCCACCGCGACCAGCACGCCGCGGCCGGACCAGAAGCCCCAGGCGCCCGCGACGTTCAGGTCAACCCCGGCCGTGCCGCCGGCCTGGCCGGTGTTGCGCAGGTGCCAGGCCTGGCCGAGCAGCGGGTCGTTGGGGATGAGGGCGACGGGCATGGGCGATTCTCCTGCGCCCGACGCTGCCCGTTAGGGTTGTGTTCATCAAGTACGTGATATGCCTATGGGTGCGATCGGCGCTGCCTATTGCGCGCGGCGCGTGCCCGTCGGTTTCAACCCTCCGCCCCAAACTGGGGGCGGAGGGTCGCCGGCATCACATCAGGCGCCAGGCTTCCGTAGGCGCGGTGACGTTGGTCAGCTCGATGCGCGTGCCGTCGGACAGGGTGAGGCTGGTGCCGCCCGCATCCGTCTCGATCTCCGCCGCGCCGGCATACCCGCTGATCTCCAGCCGGTCCTGCCCGAGGGTGAAGTCGGTGATGGTGATGGTGCCGCCCGCGCCGTCCGTGTTGGCGGCCAGCACGCGGAACACGTCCGCGCCGTCGCCGCTGGCGATGGTGGCGCTGCCGCGGCCGATGACGAAGGCCTCGCCCCCCAGCCCGCCGGTGATGCTGGCCTGGGCGTCCCCGCCCGACAGGTCGTACACGTTCGCCCCCGTGGACAGGCCGCCCAGCAGGGTGACGTTGCCGGCCGAGGCGACCAGCGTGTCGGCCCCCCAGCCCGCGGCGAGCAGCGTGTCGCCGTCGCCGCCCGCGCGCACGAAGGTCCCGCCCACGCCCGCCGCCAGGCTGTTGTTCCCGGCCGCGCCGCCCTCGATGGAGCCGCCGAGCCAGCCGGCCTGCACCGTGGCGCTGCCCGCGCCGCCATGCACGGTGGTGGCGCCCATGCCGCCGATGAAGGTCAGCTGGCCCGTGCCGGCCGAAACCTCCGCGCTGCCCCAGCCGGACAGCGCGATGCTGGCCGAGCCGCCGACCGTTACGTCCAGCGTCGCGTCGCTGGCCAGCAGGCTGTCCGTGCCGGTGCCGAGGTCCAGGATCGCGGTGCCGCCCTGGATGGAGATGCTGTCGTCGCCCGCCCCGGCATGGACCGTGGACTGCGCCCAGCCGGTGACCGTGATGCTGTCCGCCCCGCCGCCGCTGGCGATGGAGGTGGTGCCGCCTTGTACGGAGATGGCGTCCCGCCCGTCGCCGGCCGCGATGGTGGTGTTGGCCCACCCGGTGACGGTGATGGTGTTGTCGCCCCCGCCCAGCCCGACCGCGGCCTGCACGGCGGAGGTGCCGCCCTGGATGGCGATGCTGTCGTCGCCCGCGCCGGCGCGGATGGTGGTCTGCGCCCAGCCGGCGGCGGTGACGGTGTTGGCGCCGTCGCCCACGTCGATGTCGGCGCTGCCGCCGGTGATGGAGACGCGGTCGTCGCCCGCGCCGGTGACGATGCTGGAGCGGCCCCAGGTCACCGACACGTCATGCGTGCCGCCGCCGCCGAGCAGCGTCGTGCTGCCGCCCTGGGCGGACAGGGTGAGGGCGTCGGAGTTGGAGATCACTGCCTGGTCGGTCCAGGCGGCGGCGACGGTGGCCGGGGCGTCGCCGCCCAGCACGATGAGCGGCGTCTGCGCCGTGGGCACCACCGTGCCGGCGGGCGCGCCCTGGAACACCAGCGTGGCCGGGGCGGAAAGGCTGGGCACGCCGCCGCCGAGGGGCACGGTGAAGGCGGCGGGCTGGCCGGCGGCCAGGGCCTGAGCGGCCGCGGCGATGGCCGGGTCCACTGCGATGATGGGGCCGGGCGAGCCGCCAGCCCCCGGGAGCGTGATATCCGACATCGAGCTTCAACCTCCTGTTGCGCCGCGCCGCACCATGACGCAACCGGAAGTTGAAGTCCAGAGGATTATCCCCGATCCAGGATTGTCATCACTCAGTCTTCTTCGCGCGCTTCACGTCCGCCTGCATCCGGTCCAGCAGCCCCAGCCCGAGCGCGCCGAGCACGAAGGCCATGTGGATCCCCACCGCCCAGGCCAGCTCCCGGTCGGGCAGGCTGTCCACGTTCATGAACTTCTGCAGCAGGTGGATGGAGGAGATGGCGATGATGGCGATGGAGACCTTCAGCTTCAGGTTGCCGGGGTCGAGGTTGCTGATCCAGGCGATCTTCGAATCGCCATCCGCGTTCACCAGCCGCGACACCAGGCTGTCGTAGGAGGAGAGCGCCACCATCGCCACCAGCGAGGCCACCAGCGCCGAATCCACGAGGTAGAGCAGGGACAGCAGCAGGTCGGTGTCCGTGACCGGGCCAAAGGCGGTGACGACGAACTTCCACACCTTGCTGGCGAAATGCACCGCATAGGCCGCCAGCGCCACCGCGAGCCCGAGGTAGAAGACGACGAGGATGTAGCGGCTGGCGATCACCAGGCGGTTGAGGAGATTCTGCATCGCGCCCAGCATGTGGCAAAGGCTTGGCATGAAGGGAAGCTCCCGATGATCCGACGACTGGCCGAGGAGGCGCGGCTGTCCGGCGCCGTGGCGCATGGCGGCCTGGTGTACCTGGCCGGCCAGGTGCCCGACGACGCGACGGGCGACGCGCAGGCGCAGACCGCCGACGTGCTGCGCCAGGTGGACGCCCTGCTGGCCGAGGCCGGGACGGACAAGACCCGCCTGCTGTCCGTCACGGTGGTGCTGCGCGACATCCGCGACGCGCCGGCGATGAACCGCGCCTGGGACGCGTGGCTGGACCCCGCGCACAAGCCCGCGCGCATGACGATCCAGGCCCCGCTGGTGGACCCGGACTGGCGGGTGGAGATCACCGGCGTCGCCGCCCTGCCGTGACGCGCGCCCTCGCCCGCCGCCGCGGCCTGCTGGGGGTCGCGCTCACCGTCGCGCTCATGCTGCTGGTGGCCGGCGGCGTGGTGGACCAGGGCTGGGCCTTCGCCGGCACCGCGCTGCTGGTGGCGGGCGTCGCCGTGGGCACCCTGCACCTGATTTTCCCGCACGGGCTGGTCTTCGCGCTGGGTGCGGCGAACGGGCTGGCGATCTACGTCTTCGCGGTGATCGGCCAGGCCGGCTTCCCGCGGGTGGAGGGCTGGGCGCGCTCGGCGGCCTTCCTGCTGCCGGTGCTGGGCTTCGTCGCCGCCTGCTGGCGCCGGCGGGTGGAGCTGGCCGCGATCGCCGAGGGCGGCGGCCCGCGCTGGCACCCCGAGCGGGTGGTGCGCTGGCTGGGCGGCTGCGTGCTGATCGCGGTGGGCAGCCTGGCGATGCCGGTGAACCGGATGGAGGCGGGCGGGCAGACCGCGGTGCTGCTGCTGGCCATGCTGGGCGTCGCCGTGGTGACGGCCGCGGCGGTGGGCGAGGTGGTGCGCCTGCTGGTCGAGGTCGCCACCATCCTGCGCCAGGTGGGGCGGCGGCTGAAGCACCTGGGCGTGCCCATCGCCACCTATGTCTCGCTCTTCGCGCTGCTGGCGGTGGCCTTCGGCTGCTTCTACCGCATCGCCGACGGGCTTTCGCGCTCGCCGATCTTCATGATGGTGGGGGTGCCCGCGCACATCTCCTTCTCGGACGCGATGCATTTCTCGGTGGTGACGCTGTCCACCGTGGGCTACGGCGACATCCAGCCGCATGACGACGGCATCCGGCTGCTGGCGGCGATCCAGATGGTGCTGGGCCAGCTGCTGCTGCTGTTCGGCTTCGCGGAGATCATGCGCGGGCGGCACGCCGACGCCCGCCGTGGCGGCGACAACCCTTCGGCGTGATTCCGCCTTAAACGGGCGCAAAATGGGAATGATGGACGACATGGATTTCTGGAAGCGCCGCAGGGTGCTGGTGACCGGCGGCGCGGGGTTCCTCGGCTCCAACCTGTGCCACGCGCTCGCCGCGGCCGGCGCGCGGGTGACGGCGCTGGACGCGATGCTGCCCGATGGCGGCGCCAACCCCGCCAACCTGGAGGGGGCCGGCGTGCTGCTGGTGCGCGGCGACATCCGCGACACGGAGCTGCTGAGCCTGTGCCAGGGCACCGAGGTGCTGTTCAACATGGCCGCGCAGACCAGCCACATGGGCGGCCAGCGCGACCCGGTGGCCGACATCGCCATCAACGCCGTGGCCCAGGTGCGCCTGATCCAGGTGATGCGCGAGGCGGCGCCCACCGCGCGCGTGGTCCACGCCTCCACCCGCCAGTTCTACGGCCGCCCGATCGCCCTGCCGGTGGACGAGCTGCACCCGGTCAACCCGCCCGACGCCAACGGCGTCTCCAAATGGGCGGGCGAGCAGTACTGGATGCTGGAGAACCGTGTCCTGGGCCGGCCCGTCGTCTCGCTGCGCCTCACCAACTGCTACGGCCCGCGCCTGCGGATCGCCGATGCGCGGCAGACCTTCCTGGGCATCTGGATCCGCCGCCTGCTGGAGGGCGAACCCTTCGAGGTCTGGGGCGGCGCGCAGCTGCGCGATTTGGCCTATGTGGACGACGTGACCCAGGCCTTCCTCACGGCGGCCGAGCAGGCCGATGCGCCCGGCGTGGCGGGCCGCGTGTTCAACCTGGGCGGCGCGCCCCCCGTCTCCCTGCTGGAGCTGGCGGAGCTGTGCATCGCCGCCAATGGCGGGCGCGGGTCCTTCTCCACGCGCGAATTCCCGGCCGACCGCGCGCCCATCGACATCGGCTCCTACCACGCCAATGATTCCGCCTTCCGCGCCGCCACCGGCTGGGCGCCGCGGGTGCCGCTGCCCGAGGGGCTGCGCCGTTCCCTGGACTGGTACCGGGAGCGCCTGCCCGACTACGCTCCCAAGGCTTGAGGACCGCCACGATGAACGCCCCCGTCACCATGCTCCCCTTCGCCGACCCCGGCGCCGGCTACCGCGCGCTGAAGCCCGAGCTGGACGCCGCCATGCTGCGCGCGATGGCCAGCGGCTGGTACATCCTCGGCCAGGAGGGCGAGGCCTTCGAGCGCGAGTTCGCGGCGTGGTTGGGGGAGGACCAGCACGCCGTGGGCTGCGCCAACGGCACCGACGCGCTGATGCTGATCCTGCGCGGCATGGGCATCGGCGAGGGCTCCACCGTCGTCACCGTGTCCCACACCGCCGTCGCCACGGTGGCGGCCATCGAGATGGCGGGCGCCACGCCCCTGCTGCTCGACATAGACCCCGACACCTACGGCATGGACCCCGACGAGCTGCGCGCCGTGCTGGAGGACCCGCCGCCCGGCCTGCCGCCGATCCGCGCCGTCATCCCCGTGCACATCTACGGCCAGCCCGTGGACCTCATGCCCATCAAGGCCGCCTGCGACGCGGCGGGCGTGGCGCTGATCGAGGATTGCGCGCAGGCCCATGGCGCGCGGCTCGACGGGCGGATGGTGGGGACCATCGGCGACGCCGCGGCGTTCAGCCTCTACCCCACCAAGAACCTGGGCGCGCTGGGCGATGGCGGCATCCTGGCCACGCGCGACGAGGCGCTGGCGAAGCGCATCGCCGCCATCCGCCAGTACGGCTGGGTGCGGCGCTACGTGTCCGATCTGGTGGGGGTGAATTCGCGGCTCGACGAGGTGCAGGCGGCGGTCCTGCGGGTGAAGCTGGCGCACCTGGACGCGCACAACGCGCGGCGGCGCGACATCGCGGCGGCCTATGACGCAGCCCTCGCCGGCACGGCGCTGGCGCCGCCGGCGCGCCGGGCGGGGGTGGAGCACGTCTTCCACCTCTACGTGCTGCGCGACGCCCGGCGCGACGCCATCATGGCGGCGCTGAAGGCGCAGGGCATCGGCACCGGCATCCACTACCCCGTGCCGGTCCACCTCCAGCCCGCCTATGAGGGGCGCGTGGCACTCGGCCCCGCCGGCTGCGCGGAAACGGCGCGGGCGGCGCACGAGGTCTTCTCCCTGCCCATGTACCCCGAGCTTGCCGACGAGCAGGTGGCCCGCGTCTGCCTGGCGCTGCGCGGCTTGTGACCGCGGCGCTGCTGCCCCTGGCGGCGGCGCTGGAGATCGCGGGCTGCCTGGCCGCCTGGGCGGTGCTGCGCCAGGGGGCCAGCGCCTGGTGGCTGCTGCCGGGCGCGGCGGCCCTGGCGGGCTTCGCGGCCCTGCTGGCGCTGGTGCCGGCGCTCTCCGCGGGGCGGGCCTTCGCGGCCTATGGCGGCGTGTACGTGGTGGCCGCCCTGCTCTGGGCCGTGCTGGCCGAAGGCGAGCGCCCGGCGCCGCTGGACGCGCTGGCCGTGCTGCTGCTGCTGGGGGGCTCCGCGCTGCTGCTGCGCGGGTGACTTCCGGGCGCGCCGATCGTTGGGCATTGTGTCAGGGATCAACGGGAAGGTTCGGAATGGCGCGTTACCTGGTGTCGGGCGGGGCCGGCTATGTCGGCTCGCATGTGGTGCTCACCCTGCTGGATGCGGGGCATGAGGTGGTGGTGCTGGACGACCTCAGCACCGGTCATGCCGGCGCGTTGCAGGAGGGCGTGCCCTTCGTGAAGGCCTCGCTCGCCGACCGCGCGGCGCTGGACGAGGTCTTCGCCAATTGGCGCTTCGACGCCGTGTTCCACCTCGCCGCGCTGTCCCTGGTGGGCGACAGCATGAAGGAGCCGCTGCGCTACTGCCGCGAGAACCTGTCCAACAGCATCAACCTGGCCGAGGCGGCGGTGAAGGCCGGCTGCATGAAGTACGTGCTGTCCTCCACGGCGGCCGTGTTCGGCGTGCCGCGGGAGGTGCCGATCACGGAGGCCGCACCCACCACGCCCGTGAACCCCTACGGCCTTTCCAAGCTGATGATGGAGCAGGCGCTGGCCTGGGCGGAATCCGCGCATGGCTTGCGCTCGGCCTGCCTGCGCTACTTCAACGCGGCCGGGGCCGACCCCAAGGGCCGCGCGGGCGAGGACCACGAGCCGGAGACGCACCTGATCCCGCGCGCCATCCTGGCCACGCTGGGCCGGCTGCCGCCGCTGCACGTCTTCGGCACCGACTATGAGACGCCCGACGGCACGGCGATCCGCGACTACGTCCACGTGATGGACCTCGCCGCCGCCCACGTCGCCGTGCTGCCGCGCCTGGATGGGGGCTCGGTGCGCTACAACCTGGGCAACGGCCGCGGTTCCTCCGTGCGCGAGGTGATGGCGGCCGTCGAGCGCGTCTCGGGCCGCAAGGTCCCGCACGAGGACGGGCCGCGCCGGGCGGGCGACCCGCCGGTGCTGGTCGCCTCCTCCGCCCGCATGATGGCGGAGACGGGCTGGCGCCCGCGCTACCCGGAGCTGGACCGCATCGTGCAGACGGCCTGGGAGTGGCACGTGAAGCACCCGGCCGGCTACGGCGTGCGGCAGGCCGCCTGAACCGCTGGCGGGGCGGGCCGCGCCTGCCTACCCTGCCGCCGGAAAGGGGCACCCCGCATGGACCGATTCTTCGGGCTTTCCGCCCATGGCACCACGGTGCGGACGGAGGCGCTGGCCGGCGCCACCACCTTCCTCACCATGGCCTACATCCTGGTGGTGAACCCCTCCATCCTGGCCGCCGCCGGCATTGACCAGGGGGCGGCCTTCGTCGCCACCTGCCTGGCGGCGGCGATCGGCTCGGCGCTGATGGGGCTGGTGGCGAACTACCCGATCGCCCTCGCCCCCGGGATGGGGCTGAACGCCTTCTTCGCCTTCGGGGTGGTGCTGGGCATGGGCATCCCCTGGCAGGTGGCGCTGGGGGCGGTGTTCGTGGCGGGGATGCTGTTCTTCCTCGTCTCCGTGCTGCGGGTGCGCGAGTGGCTGATCGGCGGCATACCGCTCTCGCTCAAGCTGGGGATCGCCGCGGGGATCGGCGCCTTCCTCGGGCTGATCGGGCTGAAGAACCTGGGCCTGGTGGTGGCCAACCCGGCGACGCTGGTGGGCATGGGCGCCTTCACCGCGCCCGTGCTGCTGGGCTGCGGCGGGCTCGTGCTGATCGCCGCGCTTTCCGCCAGGAACGTGCCGGGAGCGGTGCTCATCGGCATCGCGGCCACGGCGCTGGCGGGGGTGCCGCTGGGGCTGACCACCGTGCAGGGCGTGGTGGCCATGCCGCCCTCGCTGGCCCCGACCTTCCTGCAGCTGGACATCGCGGGGGCCTTGCAGGCCGGGCTGCTGGGCGTCGTCTTCACCTTCTTCCTGGTGGATTTGCTGGACAACACGGGCACGCTGATCGCCACCACCCACCGCGCCGGGCTGATGAAGGCCGACGGTACCGTGCCGCGGCTTGGCCGGGCGCTGGTGGCCGACAGCGGGGGCGCGATGATGGGCGCGGTGCTGGGCACCTCCACCACCGTGTCCTACATCGAGAGCGCCTCGGGCATCCAGCAGGGCGGGCGGACGGGGCTGACGGCGGTGGTGGTGGCCGTGCTGTTCCTGCTGGCGCTGTTCCTCGCGCCGCTGGCCGCCTCCGTGCCCGCCTGGGCCACGGCGCCGGCGCTGGTCTTCGTCGCCTGCCTGATGGCCCAGGCGCTGCGCGGGCTGGATTGGGCGGACGAGACGGAATACCTGCCCGCGATCCTCACCATGCTGGCGATGCCCTTCACCTTCTCCATCGCCACCGGCATCGGGCTGGGCTTCGTCGCCTACGCCGCCATCAAGGCGCTGGCCGGCCGCGCGCGCGAGGTGCACGGCGCGGTGTGGCTGCTGGCCGCGCTGTGCGTGGCGAAGTTCGCGTTGGGATGAGGCATCCCGTCGCGCTGGCGCCTTTGCGCCACCCGGCCTTCCGCATGCTGTGGCTGGCCAACCTGGTCGGCAACACGGGGCTGTTCATCCAGAACACCGCCGCCGGCTGGCTGATGACCAGCCTGAGCGGCGACCCGCTGATGGTCTCGCTGGTGCAGGCGGCCTCCATGCTGCCCGTGTTCCTGCTGGCGTTGCCGGCCGGCGCGCTGGCCGACATCCTGGACCGGCGGCACTTCCTCATCGGCGCGCAGCTGTGGATGACGGCCGTGGCGCTCGCCCTGTGCGTGCTGAGCTGGGCGGACGCGCTGGGCCCCTGGGGGCTGGTGGCGCTGACCTTCGCGCTGGGCGCGGGGCTGGCGATGAACTTCCCCGCCTGGGGCGCCACGACGCCCGAGCTGGTCCCGCGCGAGGACCTGGTGGGCGCCATCGCGCTCAACGGCATCGGCTTCAACATCACCCGCGCCATCGGCCCGGCGCTGGGGGGTCTGGTGATCGCCTGGGGGGGCGTGGGCGCGGCCTTCGCGCTGAACGCGGCCCTGATCCTGCCGCTGGTCTGGGCGCTGGTGGCCTGGAAGCGCGAGGCCACGCATTCGCGCCTGCCGCGCGAACGGCTGGCGCCGGCCATCCGCGCCGGGGCGCGTTTCGTGGGCGCCAACCCGCAGATGCACGCGGCGATCCTGCGCGCGGTGGTGTTCTTCCTGTTCTCCTCGGCCGTGTGGGGGCTGCTGCCGCTGCTGGTGCGCCAGGAGCTGGGGCTGGGGCCGTCGGCCTTCGGCATCCTGCTGGGCTGCATGGGGGTGGGGGCGGTGGCGGCGGGCTTCCTGCTGCCGCGCACCCGCCGCGTGCTGGACCGCTCGGGCCTGGTGATGTGGGCCTCGCTGCTGGGCGCGCTCGCCATGGCGATGCTGGCGCTGCTGCACCACTGGGCGGCGGCGGCGCTGGCGATGACGCTGTACGGCGTGGCCTGGATCAGCGCGGCCAGCACGCTGCAGGCGGCGGCGCAGATGGCGGCGCCCGCCTGGGTGCGGGCGCGCGCCATCGGCATCTACCAGATGAGCTTCTTCGGGGCGCTGGCGCTGGGCTCGGCCCTGTCGGGCGTGCTGGCGGGGCGGCTGGGCGTGCCGCTGGCGCTGGGCCTCTTCGCCGGCTGCGCGGCCGTGGGCGCGGTGCTGGTGCGCGGCTGGAAGCTGGAGCCGCCGGAAGCGCGCGCCGCGCCCGACGCCGCCCTGGCCCGGCCCGACCCGGCGGCGCCCGAGCTGCGCGCCTTCCTGCACGAGGACGGGCACCGGCTGCTGGAGGTGGTGCGCTACCGCATTCCCGCCGCCGGCCGCGCCGCCTTCCTGGAGGCGATGGAGGAGGTGCGCCGCGTGCGCCTGCGCGGCGGCGCGGCCCGCTGGCGTCTGTACGAGGACGTGGCCCACCCCGAGCGCTGGGTGGAGCTGTGGGTGGTGGAAAGCTGGGCCGAGCACCTGCGCGAGGATTCGCGCCTCACGGAGGAGGACCGCGCGGCCCTGGCCCGCGCCGCGGCGCTGCACGCGGGCGAAGGGCCGCCGGAGGCATCGCGCTACGTCAACGTGATGGGTTGAAGGGGTGCGGGCGGCGCGCCACCTCAGGACCAGTCCGGTTCGGGTCCCTCTGGCGCCGCAGGTGCGGCGCGATGTCGAACCTCGCAGCCTTGCGGGAGCCGCGTCGTGAGCGCCTTGATCGAATGGTTCGTCGCCACCTTCATCCTGGCGCCGCTGCAGGATGCCTGGCTGGGCGCGCTGGCGAACGCGCCGGCCAAGGTGCTGAACGACGCCGCCGCCTGCCTGGCCACCGCCACGCCCGCGCTGGTGGAGCGCGCGGCGAGCGAGCCGCTCTGGGCGATCTGGACCGCCATCGGCACCGCCATCGGCATCACCACGCCGGAGGCGGTGCTGCGCGGGGCCGCGCCCATCTGCGGCGCGGCGCTGGACGCGGCGCGGCCTTTTCTCGGGTAGGGCGGATCGCCGCAGGGCGAATGCCCGGAGGCGTGAATCCGTCCTGAGGTGACGCTACTTCGCGCCCGACAGGCTCTTCAGCCGCGCGCCCTGGCCGATGACCGCACGGATGGAGCCGAGGTTACGGCCATCCGCCAGCGCGCGCATCGCCTGGATGGGCCGGCCGCCGCGCATGGCGGCGAAGCTGTCGCCGATCGCGACCGAGAATTGCAGCATCAGCGAGGCGTCGCGGTAGCAGTCGGTGGAACACGCCTGGCAGCCGTCGCGCACCATCTTCGCCGGCCTGAAGTCCCACACCTTGCCCATGGAGGTGGACCAGTCCTCGCAGCGCCACAGCTCGTGGTTCCAGTCGAGGTAGAAGTACTTGTAGCCGGCGTGGCAGACGTAGCGCTCGCCCTCGCCCGAGAGGCGGCGGCGCATGTCGGCCATGCCCTCGCGCGGGTTCTGGACGGGGATGATGGCACGCATCGCCTCCGCGCCGTCGAAGGCGCGCAGCAGCTCGTCGCGCCCCATGTCCACCAGCTCGCTCGTCTCGGAATAGACGAGCGAGGAGGAGCCCAGCACCGCCTTGCGCGGGTAGGAGAAGGTGACGGCGACGAAGCCCAGCTCGCGCAGGAAGCGGCCGAGTGCCGCGTAGTCGCCGATCAGCCGCGTCATCGCCACCGAGGCGACGGGGGCGACGCCCAGCGCGGCCAAGCGGCCCGCCGCCTCGCGGATGCGCGCGACGACGCCCTTCAGGCCGCGGTTCTTCTCGTGCTTGGCCGCGTCCTCGCTGTCTATGGAGATGAACAGCGTGGTGAGGCCGGCCTCGGCCAGCGACTCCAGCCGCTGGGGCAGCAGCCAGCCGTTCGTCACCATGGTGGGCTGCACGCCCATGTCGCGCGCCACGCGCACCATCTCCAGCATGCGCTTGTGCAGCAGCGGCTCGCCGCCCATGAAGGTGACGAAGCGGACATTCGCCTGCTCCTTCATCACCGCCAGCGCCTCGGGGAAGCGGTCGGCGTCCATGAAGCGGCGGTCGGTGACGAAGCCCTTGTCGTGGGCGAAGTTGCAGAAGTCGCAGGTGGCGTTGCAGTGGTTGGTCACCGAGACGTTGAGGATCGCGGGCCCGCCGCGCGGCACAAGGCGCAGCATGTCCATGGCGGTTCCGAAGCGGCCAGTCATCGCGGATTCCCTCGCATCTCGGCGCGCTGCCAGGCCAGCAGGCCGGGCAGGCTGAAGCACACTTCGCGCGCCCGGCGCACCAGCGCAACCGCCAGCGCCGCCGCGGGGGGCACGCCGCACAGCGCGGCGGCGCCGATGATCGCGCCCTCCTGCACCGCCAGCGCGCCGGGCAGCAGGAAGCCCGCGTTGCGCAGCGCCTGGGCCAGTGCCTCGATCACCAGCGCGTCGGCCAGGGTGACGGGCTGGCCCAGCAGCCAGAGCACGCCCCAGATCTCGATCGCGCCGATGACCCAGGAGGCGGTGTGCCACAGCATGGCGGCCACCAGCCGCGGCCCGTTGGCGTGCAGGGCCAGGATGGCGGCCTGGAAGTCGCGGATGGCGGAGGGGCGGATGGCCGGCCAGCGGCGGGCGAGGCGGGCCAGCAGACGCTCGGCCAGGGCCAGCGGCAGGCGGCGCTGCACCAGCACCATGGCCGCGGCCCCGGCGACGGCGATGCCCAGCCCGGCCCAGGCGAAGGCGGCCAGCCCGCCGGTGTCGCGGAAGGCCACCAGCAGCAGCACGCCGGCCAGGGTGAAGAAGAATTGCGACACCGCCTCCAGCGTCAGGTCCACCGTGGCGGTGGCGCCCGCGACGTCGCCGGGCACGCCGCGCCGGGCCAGCAGGCGCGCGGCGGCGGCCTGGCCCACGATGGCGCCGGCCGGCAGCAGCGCGTTGGCGGATTCGCGGTACCAGCGCAGCAGCATCATGGCCCCCAGGCCGGGGCGCAGGGCCGGCGGCAGCAGGGCCCGCCAGGCGGCGGCGGTGAAGGCGATCTGCGGCAGGTGCACGGCGGCCGAGATGGCGACGGCCACCGGCAGGTCGGCCAGGATGGCGCCCAGGCCGGGCAGCTCGGCATGGTTGAGCAGCAGCACGGCGCCCAGGGCGAGCGCGCCCAGCAGCACGCCGTTGCGCAGGCCGCTGGCCCATCCGGGGCTGGCCGCGATCGCCTGGGGGGGGTCCGTCCGCACGCGCCCCTTCTGCCACGCCGGCCCGCGCGGGGATACCGCGGCGGCTTCGCCGAAGCTTCGCCGCGGCTTCGGGACCGCGCGCGGGCGGGGATGCTGCCCTGCGGCTTCCCCGAACACGGAGCCGCCCCATGCCCGCCCCCCCGCTGCCGATCGCCGCCCTGGCGCTGCTCGGCCCGCCCGCCGCCGCCCTGCTGGGGGCCTGGCAGCCGGGGCTGGGCGCGCTGGCGAAGGAGGGGCTGGTCGCCTGGGTGGCGGTGCTGATCGCGCTCGGCATCGCCACCGCCGAGCCCGGCCCGGCCCGGCTGGCGGAGGTGGCGCCGGCGCTGGGGCTGGCGGGCTGCAACCTCGTGCTGTGCCCGCTCGCCGTCCACCTGGCGGCGCAGGCGCTGGAGGTGGACGACCCGCAGGCGCTGGTGCTGCTGGCGGCAGGACCCGCGGCGGGCTCGGTGGCGATGGTCGCCGCCTTCCTGCGCCTGCCGACGCGGCCGCTGCTGCTGGCACAGTTGCTGGGCTTCCTGCTGCTGCCGCTGAGCCTGCCGCTGGTGGCGGGCATCACCGGCCAGGCGGCGGCCACGCCGGCCGCCCTGTTCGGCCGAGTGCTGGTGGCCGTGGCGCTGCCGGCGCTGGCGGGGCTGGCGCTGCGCCGCGCCCTGGGTGCGCGGGGGCGGCGGCGGCACGCGGGCGCGCTGGGCCTGGCGGGCGCGCTGGCCCTGCTGGGCATCGGCGCGGCGGTGGGGGGCGAGCTGGCGCGCGCACCCGGGGAAGGCGGCCAGATGGCGGCGCTGCTGGCGCCCGTGCTGCTGGTCTGCCAGGCCGGGGCGGCGCTGGGGGCGCTGGTGGGGCTGGCGGCGGGTTCGGCCGGGCTGGTGCCGGCCATGGCGCTGGGCGGCTCGGTGCGGAACTTCAGCCTGGTCTGGGGCGCCTCGGCCGGGCTGCTGCCGGCGCAGGCGGAGCTAGCGCTGGCCGTGGGAACCTTGTGGACGCTGCTGCTGCCCGCCGCCCTGATGCTGCACCGGCTGCGCGCCGAGGTGGTTGCGTTTCCCGCCGCGCGACCCTAGCTTCCCCTCGGGAACAGCGAACACATCATGAACGATCTCTTCGGAAAGGGCGGGGCCAAGCCGGCTGCCGCCACCTACACCGCCGCCGACATCGAGGTGCTGGAGGGGCTGGAGCCCGTCCGCCGCCGGCCGGGCATGTACATCGGCGGCACGGACGACAACGCCCTGCACCACCTGGCCGCCGAGATCATCGACAACGCGATGGACGAGGCGGTGGCGGGCCACGCCGACTTCATCGAGGTGGTGCTCGACGAGGGCAACTGGCTGTCCGTGCGCGACAACGGGCGGGGGATCCCGGTGGACCCGCACCCGAAATTCCCCAAGCTGAGCGCGCTGGAGGTGATCCTCACCACGCTGCATTCGGGCGGCAAGTTCTCCGGCAAGGCCTACGACACCTCGGGCGGGCTGCACGGCGTGGGTTCGTCGGTGGTGAACGCGCTGTCGGATGCGATGGAGGTGGAGGTGGCGCGCGGCGGCGAGCTGTTCCGCCAGTCCTACGCCCGCGGCAAGCCCACCACGAAGCTGCGGCGCGAGGGGGAGACGCGCAACCGCCGCGGCACCACCATCCGCTTCCACCCGGACCCCGAGATCTTCGGCAAGCTGCCCTTCCGGGCGGAGCGGCTGTTCAAGCTGTGCCGCTCCAAGGCCTACCTGTATCGGGGCGTGGAGATCCGCTGGCGCTGCGCCCCGTCCCTGGTGGCGGGCGGCGACACGCCGGCCGAGGCCACGCTGCACTTCCCGGGCGGGTTGTCCGACTTCCTGGCCACCGCCATCGAGGGCAAGGCCACCGTGACGCCGGCCCCCTTCGCCGGCACCGCCGAGTTCCCGGACCGCGCCGGGCGCTGCGAATGGGCGATCGCCTGGCTGGAGGCGGGCGAGGGGTTCCTGTCCACCTACGCCAACACCATCCCCACGCCGCTGGGCGGCACGCACGAGGCGGGGCTGCGCAACGCGCTGGTGAAGGGCCTGCGCTCCTTCGGCGAGATGAAGAAGGAGAAGCGCGCCGCGAGCGTGACCGCCGAGGATTTGTTCGGCGGCATGGCGGGGATGCTGTCCGCCTTCATCCGCGACCCGCATTTCCAGGGCCAGACCAAGGACCGGCTGACCAACGCCGACGCGCAGAAGCTGGTGGAGGCCGCGCTGCGCGACCATTTCGACCACTGGCTGGCCGGCGACCCGGCGAATGCCGACAACCTGCTGGCCTTCGCCATCGAGCGCGCGGAGGAGCGGCTGCGCCGCCGTGCCGAGAAGGACACCCCGCGCAAGACCGCCACCCGCAAGCTGCGCCTGCCCGGCAAGCTGGCCGACTGCGCGCGCGACACCGCCGAGGGCACCGAGATCTTCCTGGTGGAGGGCGACAGCGCCGGCGGCTCCGCCAAGCAGGCGCGCGACCGCGAGACCCAGGCGGTGCTGCCCCTGCGCGGCAAGATCCTCAACGTCGCCAGCGCCTCGGCGGAAAAGCTTCGCGGCAACCAGGAGCTGAAGGACCTGGTCGAGGCGCTGGGCTGCGGGGTGGGCGAGCGCTTCGACATCGCCCGCCTGCGCTACGCGCGCATCGTCATCATGACGGATGCCGACGTGGACGGCGCGCACATCGCGGCCCTGCTGATGACCTTCTTCTACAAGGAGCTGCCGGAGCTGGTGCGGCAGGGCAAGGTGTACCTGGCCCAGCCGCCGCTGTACCGCCTCCAGGCCGGCGGCAAGTCCGTCTACGCCATGGACGACAAGGACCTGGAGCGGCAGCGCAAGAAGCACTTCAAGGCGAACCAGTCGGTGGAGGTGAGCCGCTTCAAGGGCCTGGGCGAGATGCCGGCCGCGGTGCTGCGCGACACGACGATGCAGGCGGCCAAGCGCACCCTGCTCCAGGTCGTGCTGCCGCCGGAGGAGCGGGCGCGCACGGCGGAGCTGATGGAGGCGCTGATGGGCCGCCGGCCCGAGCTGCGGTTCAAGTTCATCCAGGAAAACGCGGCGAGCCTGGATGCGGAGATGGTGGACGCGTGAGGGCCCCGGCGGCGCGGGTTCACCGCGCCGCCGGTCCCATTACCTCACCGGAACCGGCTGGGCCGGCGCATGGGCCGGTGCCGGGGCGAAGCCGCGCTCCCTGGCGAGCCAGCGCCCGATCTGCATCCCCAGCGCCGTCCCGCCATACTCGCCGAGCTCGCCCGGGCGGCCGGGGGTGCCGGACACGCTGGCCCCATCCGCATCCAGGCGGCTGATGCCGTCCAGGCGCCAATGCACGCCCAGGAACACGCGGCTGAGCGAGTTGTCCACGATCGCCTCCCACAGGCTGGCATGGAGCCGCTCGCGCAAGGGCCGCTTGCCGCCGGTCACCGGGTCGTCATGCGTGCCGTCCAGCTCGTCGGAGGTGAAGCGGAACGCGATCGTGTCCTCCTCCGCATCGGTGAAGGCCAGCGCCTCGCGGTCGCGGATGAAGTTGCGGAGCACCTCCATGGCTGCGGCGCCGAAGGTCGCGTGGCCCGAGGGGTAGGCGGGGAAGTCCGGCGTCTTGCCGACATCCGCGGGCATGCCGTTGGTGGCGGGCTTCCCGTAGGGCTTCCAGCGGGCCTCGCCCTGCGGCTGGGCGTGGCGCACGCCCACCACCGGCCGCCACAGCATGTGCAGCGGGCTGTACTTGAAGCGCCAGGCCTGGATGCCGGCATCGCCCATCGCCACGGCGACGGCCGCCAGCGCATGCAGCCACTCGCGCGGGGAATAGGAGCGCGGCCGCTGGTCCAGCACCGCCAGCGCCACCTGCATGTACAGGCGCGGCGGCGTGCCGATGCCATCGGCGCCGTCATAGCCCCAGAAGATCCCCGTCTCGAGCTGGTGCTGGCTGCGGACATGGGAGTGCAGCGCGCCGAAATCCCGTACCTCGGCCAGTTCCTGCATGTAGTAGGGGCCGGGCTTGAACGGCACGTTCTCCACCAGGCCGTCCATCGCCATGGCGCCGGGCGGCGGCACCAGCCAGGCGGCGTCCGCCGGCATCAGGAAGGGCGCGGCATCGCCCCAGCGGACGCCGGCATAGCCCTGGCCGCAGTCCTCCGGGTCCTCGACGTGGTCGAACTCGGCGTGGGGCGCGTAGGGCGCCTTCGCCATGTAGGGCTCGTCCTTCGAGCGCCAGGCCCGGCAGGCAGCGGCCACCGCGTGGCCGGCGGCTTCGCTGCGGGCATCCACCGCATGGGACATCTTCCACATGGCGAGCTGGGCCTGGAGGAAGTTGCCCTGGCGCGGGTAGAGCGCCATCAGCAGGTGCCAGGCCGCGGAGCAGGCGGCGCCCACGGGGTCGGGCACCGGCCCGGGCGGCGCCATCTCCGGCCGGAAGGGCGCGGGGTGGGCCTGGCCTGCCTCGAAGGCGTCGTGCATCGCCATCAGGGTCATGGTCAGCGCGCGGGCACTGCGGAAGGGGCCGCGGTTGTCGCCGGGATCCGGCACGATGGCGGGCGTGTGGTCGCGCCGGTTGGCTTCGAGGGCGGCGTTGATCCAGAAACGGAGCGCGCGTCGCTCCTGCGGGTCGTGGCTCATGGCACAGTCTCTCCAGGAACGCACCCCGGAGAGAGCCTGCCCTGGAATGCAACCTGCTGCCAAGCGAATTCGCGTCAGCCTTCGATGATCGTCCGTCCGGGCGACAGGCTGGCCCGGGCCGCCTCCAGCAAGGCGCGGTACTGGTCCACCGGCAGGATCACGAACGCGTCGCGGCCGTGGCGCGTCAGCACCAGCGGGCCACGCAGGGCGGCGTCCAGCAACTTCGGCTGCGCCTCCTCCATCACCGCGAAATCGGCGCGCGGGACGGATTCGAGCGGGGTCACAGCGGCTTGTTCGCGCGCTCCAGCAGGCGGGAGAAGAAGCCGGGCTTCCTCTCGGCCTTCGGGGCAGCGGCCGGGGCGGCCTCGGCCTCGGCGCGCTTCTCCTTGTCGCGCATCCAGGCGTTCAGGCTCATGCCGGCCTTCCTCGCGCGCTTTTCCTCGTAGGCCCGCTGGCCGGGCGTCAGCTTCGTGGCATCCATGGCGCACATCTGCCCGTGCTTGCGGCACAGGGCAAGCGCGGGCAGACACGGGGCATGGACGCGAAGGTGAAGGCGCATATCTGGGTCGGCATGGCGGTCCGCCTGTCCGACATGGCGGGGCGGCCGGCGGCGGTGCTGCGCCGCGGCGATCCCGACAGCGGCGGCATCCTGTGCGTGCTGCGCGGCCGCGCCGGCTGCGCCGTGCTGGCCCAGGCGCGCGACGGCGAGGGGCGGCCGGCCTGGATCAGGGGCACCGGCCCGGCGCCGGTGCCCGAGGCGGAGGCCGACGCCTACGTCGCCCGCCAGGTGAAGCGCGACCCCGACCTGTGGGTGCTGGAGTTCGAGGCGCCCGACCTGCTGCCGCCCTTCGAGGCGCGGATGATGTGACGCCTCAGCCGCCCAGGATGGCCTGCGCCTCCGCCCAGAGCCGCGCGACGAGCTCGCCCGCCGGCTCGGCGGTGGACAACGCCACGCCCGCCCCGGCCCAGAGCTGCATGCGCGAGGCATCGCCCGCCGCCGCGGCCGCGGCGCGCATCGGCCCCGTCAGGTGGCGCTGGATGGGGTAGGGGGCGGGAGCCACGCGCTCGAAGGCGGCGGTCGCGTCGTTGGGCAGCGCGCGGGCCAGCCGGCCGCTGAAGGCGCGGGTCAGCACCGTGTCCTCCGCCGCCTCCAGGGCGCGGGCATGGGCCGGGTCCAGCGCCGTTTCCGGGCAGCGCAGGAAGGCGGTGCCGAGCTGCACCGCGGAAGCGCCCAGCGCCAGGGCGGCGGCGACGCCCCGCCCGTCCATGATGCCGCCGGCCGCGACCACGGGCACGGAGACGGCGTCGGCCACGCGCGGCAGCAGGGCGAACAGCGGCAGCCCCGGCTC
>LNFM01001326.1_pt1 | contig 62181 bp, 63 predicted proteins | sample 596031 | NCBI WGS metagenome assembly LNFM01 (sample SAMN04254537, study PRJNA301005) | activated carbon metagenome | isolation source: dual media filters at the Ann Arbor, Michigan drinking water treatment plant | place: USA: Ann Arbor
ACTTTTTTCTTCCACTGCAGCATGGTCGCTTCGGCGACGGACTCGGACAGCTGGGGGACTTTGACTTCTACGGTAGCCATGTAAATTCTTTCGGTATGTGGGAGATGGACCAGGCACGCGCCACGCGGCGCGTGCGGCCGGTTCTTATTTGGACAGGATAAAGCCCTTGAGCTTTCCAAAGGCGCCATCCACCAGCGCCTTCTGTTGCTCCTGGTGCAGGTGCGAATAGCCGACGGCCGGCGACGCGGAGGCGGCGCGGCCCGAGTAAGCCAGCTTCTGGCCTTCCGACATGTTCTCGTGGATGTAGTGCTGCACAAAGAACCAGGCGCCCTGGTTTTGCGGCTCGTCCTGGCACCACACGACCTCGGTGAGGTTGGGGTATTTCTTGAGCTCGCTGGCAAACGCCTTGTGCGGGAAAGGGTAGAGCTGCTCGACGCGCACAATCGCCACATCGTCGACGCCTTTTTCCTCGCGTTTTTTTGCCAGGTCGTAGTAGACCTTGCCAGAACAGGCAATCACGCGCCTGACCTTGTCGGCCTTGAGCTCGTGACTGTCCGGGATCACGGTCTGGAAACCGCCCTTGGTGAATTCACTCAGCGGCGAGGTGGCGTCCTTGTTGCGCAGCAGTGACTTGGGCGTCATGATGATCAGCGGCTTGCGCAGGTTGCGCACCATCTGGCGGCGCAACACGTGGAAGATCTGCGCGGCTGTCGTCGGCTGCACCACCTGCATGTTGGTGTCGGCCGACAGCTGCATGAAGCGCTCCAGGCGCGCCGAGCTGTGCTCCGGGCCCTGGCCTTCATAACCGTGCGGCAGCATCAGCGTGATGCCGTTGACGCGGCCCCACTTCACTTCACCGGAGGCGATGAACTGGTCGATCACGACCTGCGCGCCGTTGACGAAGTCGCCGAACTGGGCTTCCCAGATCACCAGCGTGTTCGGGTCGTTGGACGCATAGCCGTACTCGAACGCCAGCACGGCTTCCTCGGACAGGATGGAGTCGATCACCACAAACGGCGCCTGGTTGTCGGCCACGTTTTGCAGCGGCACATAGGTGCCGGTGTCGAACTTTTCACGGTTCTGGTCGTGAATCACGGCATGGCGGTGCGTGAAAGTGCCGCGCCCGCAATCCTCACCCGACAGGCGCACCGGGTAACCGCTGGCCACCAGCGAGGCAAACGCCATATGCTCGCCCATGCCCCAGTCCACCGGGATGTCGCCGCGTCCCATGGCAGCACGGTCGTCATAGACCTTCTTGACCAGCTGATGCGCGGTCACGGTCGCGGGGATGACGCTGATTTTTTCAGCCAGACGTTTCCACTCGGCCATCGGAATGGCGGTGTCGCCGGCGTCGGTCCACTTCTTGCCGAGATAAGGCGTCCAGTCGACCGCGTAATTGCTCTTGAAGTTGGTCACCACCGGGTCGAAGGTGCTCTTGCCGGCGTCCAGTGCTGCGCGCACGGCCTTGACCATGTCGTCGCCCAGCGTCTCGCCCATGCCCTGGGCCGACAGCTTGTCGGCGTAAAGCTTGCGCGTGCCGGGGTGCTGGGCAATCTTCTTGTACATCAGCGGCTGCGTCAGCGCCGGGGTGTCCTGCTCGTTGTGGCCGAGCTTGCGGAAACAGATGATGTCGACAACCACGTCTTTCTGGAATTCCATGCGGAACTCGAGCGCGAGTTGGGTCGCCAGCACCACGGCCTCGGGATCGTCGCCGTTGACGTGCAGCACCGGCGCCTCGATCATCTTGACGACGTCGGTGCAATACAGCGTGGAGCGGCTGTCACGCGGGTCGCTGGTGGTGAAACCGATCTGGTTGTTGATCACGATGTGCACCGTGCCGCCGGTGGAATAACCGCGGGTTTCGGCCAGCGCCAGCGTTTCCATGACAACGCCCTGCCCTGCGAATGCCGCATCGCCGTGCACCAGCACCGGCAGCACCTGCAGGCCCTTGGGGTCGGCGCGGCGGTCCATGCGGGCGCGCACCGAGCCCTCGACGACCGGATTGACGATCTCGAGGTGGGAAGGATTAAAAGCCAGGCTCAGGTGAACCGGGCCGCCGGGCGTGGTCACATCCGAGCTGAAGCCCTGGTGGTACTTGACGTCGCCGCTGGGCAGGTCTTCCGGCGCAGTGTGGTCAAACTCGGCAAACAGGTTGGCCGGCACCTTGCCCAGCGAATTGACCAGCACGTTCAGCCGGCCGCGGTGCGCCATGCCGATCACGATTTCCTTGATGCCTATGGTGCCGCTGCGCTGGATCAGTTCGTCCATGCTGGCAATGAAACTTTCGCCGCCTTCGAGCGAGAAACGTTTCTGGCCGACATATTTGGTGTGCAGGAATCGCTCCAGGCCCTCGGCCGCACTGAGGCGGTCCAGGATGTGGAGCTTCTTTTCCTTGCTGAAGTTGGGCTTGCTGCGGATGCTCTCGAGCTTTTGCTGCCACCAGCGCTTTTGCCCCTGGTCGGTCATGTACATGTACTCGGCGCCCAGGGTGCCGCAGTAGGTTTCGCGCAGCGCATTGAGCAGCTCGCGCAGGCTCATGGTCTCCTTGCCGAAAAAGGTGTTGCTGGTGTTGAACACCGTTTCCTGGTCGGCATCGCTGAATCCGTAGAACGACGGATCGAGCTCGGGAATATTGTCGCGTTCGGCGCGTTTGAGCGGGTCCAGGTCGGCCCAGCGGGCGCCGACGTTGCGGTAGGCGGCGATCAGCTGCTGGACGGCGGTGCGCTTGCGGCCCATTTCAGAGTCGGCGCCACTGGCGACGACAACTTTGGTCTGGCCCTGTTTGGCGCGCTCGGCAAAGGCATTGACGACCGGCAGGTGCGGAACATCTTTGGCATTGCTGCCGTCAACCGCGGGAACGTTTTGCAGGGCGTCGAAATACTCGCGCCAGTTGTCGGGCACGCTGCCAGGGTTGGCGAGGTAGTTTTCGTACATCTCCTCGACATAGGGCGCGTTGCCGCCGAAGAGATAGGTGTTGCCCTGATAGGCCGAATAGACGGACGATGCCGCCGGGATTGAACTCATTACGCTGACCTCCGTTTCCCTTGAGGAAACATTAGCTGGCCACAACAGGATGTGGCTGGTTGATTAACCTTCCGCAACACGGCTTGACCGATTAGCGGATGCGACTGTGGCAAGGAAGGGCCTTCAGAAACACCTCCGATTGTGCCACCGAATGCCCAAACGGCGAAACCCGGGCCACCCCAAGGGCGCCCGGGTTTTGTCACAAAGCCGTCAACAGGCCGTGGATTGCTGACTCAGGCCAGGCCGGGGTTGCCCGCGACGCCGACCAGGGCAGGCACATTGAGTTGTGGCGGCTTGATGAGCTTTTTGGACTGCAGGTAAGTCTCGACGATCTCCCAGGCGGGTGGTCCGGCGTTTTTGCTGGCCTCGGCCACCGGTGCCCAGCCTGCCACCTTGTAGGTCTTGTCGGCCTCGATCAGCTGGCCCTTCAGGCGCATGTTCTGGATGCGGGAACCCATCTTCGCGCCGGGCTCGCAGGTGTAGGTCAATCCACCGACCCGCACCATGTCGCCGCCCTGCTGGTAGTAGGGGTCGGGGTTGAACAGGTTGTCGCCCACGTCTTCCAGGATGGTCTTGATCATGTCGCCGCGGATGTCCGTCAGCGTGGTCCACGGGTAGGTGATGGCGGTCTGGTCCATCACGTGTTCACGCGTGATGGCCTGGCCCGGCAGCAGCGAGGTGCCCCAGCGAAAACCCGGCGAAAACGCGATCTCGGCACCGCGCACTTCCATCAGCGCATCGAGGATCAGCTGGTCAAACGTGCCGTTGAAGTTGCCGCGCCGGAACAGCGTGCCTTCGGTGACCGCCAGTTTTTCAGCGAGCCTGGCTTCGTAAGGCGCACGGGCAGCGGCGATCAGCCGGCTCATGGCCGGATCAGCCGGCAGCAGCTTGGAGAACACCGGCAGCAGGCGGTATTTGAAGCCGACGACTTTCTTGTCCTTGACGTCGAGGTCCAGCACACCGAGAAACTTGCCGTTGCTGCCGGCATTGGTCACGATGGTCTGGCCGCCCGGGTTTTTGACGATCACGGGCACCGGCACGCCGTCGTGTGTATGGCCACCGAGGATGGCGTCGATGCCGGTCACGCGCGAGGCCATCTTGAGGTCCACGTCCATGCCGTTGTGGCTCAGCAGCACCACCGCCTGAGCCCCCTTGGCGCGCGCTTCATTGACGGTGTCCTGCATCTCTCTTTCGCGGATGCCGAAGCTCCAGTTCGGCGTGAGCCAGGCCGGGTTGGCGATCGGCGTGTAGGGAAAGGCCTGGCCGACGATGGCCACGGCCACGCCGTTCATCTCCCTGATGACATAGGGCTTGAAGACCGGGTCGCCGAAGTCGCTGGTCTTGACGTTTTGCGCGACAAAATCAATTTTTCCGGCAAAGTCCTTCTCGACGATGGTCTTGATGCGTTCCTCGCCATAGGTGAAGTCCCAGTGGCCAGTCATCACGTCCACGCCCAGCAGCTTGCAGGCATCGACCATGTCCTGGCCCTGGGTCCACAAGGCGGTGCCGCTGCCCTGCCAGGTGTCACCGCCGTCCAGCAGCAAGGCGCCGGGCCGGCCGGCCTTGAGCTGTTTCACCAGCGTGGCGAGGTGCGCAAACCCGCCGACCTTGCCGTATTGCCGCGCCGCGCGCTCGAAATTCAGGTAGGTAAAAGCATGCGCCTCGGGCGTGTTGGCCTTGAGGTGCGCGGCCTTGAGCAGATGCTCGCCGACCAGGTGTGGCAGCTGGCCCCGCATCGCGCCCACACCCAGGTTGACCGAAGGCTCGCGGAAGTAGACCGGCAACAGTTGCGCATGGCAGTCGGTCATGTGCAGCAGGTGCACATTGCCCGAGCGCGGCACGTTGTAGGCAGCGCCTGCCTGGGCGGCGCCGGCTTCGCGGTGCAGCGGAAAGCCCGCGGCCAGACCAGCGGCCAAAACACTTGCAAACTCGCGGCGGGACAGATTCATGGCGATGTTGATCCTGCCCGGCGGACCGGGCACGTGGAAGATTTACTATAAATTTGATAGCTGCCTGCGTCCACCGGATATGGGCTGGAGGCAGATATGAACACTAAATTCCCGGAATGATCACTTGTTCACGGGCGATTGCGGGTCCAGCAGCAGCGCCATCACATGGCGCATCTGGTCTTCGTTCAGGATGCCCGCATGGCCAAAGCGTGGCATGCCGGAACACGCGTTGTAGGCCTTGGCATTCCAGAGCTTGCCCCAGGTGTAGTCGACGATGGGCTTGCTCTCCGCCGCGGCGGGGTTGCTGACGCCGCGCAGCTTGCCGTAGTTGTAGAGGCTGGGGCCGATGGAGCCGAAGGAGAGTTCCTCCTTGCTGATCTGGTGGCAGTTGTAGCAGCTGCCGCCGTTGACAGAACCCGGCGCGTCGCTCCAGGTCATGCCCCGGCCGTTCTGGGCGATTTTTTCGCCCTCTTTCCAGTCGCCGATGAACTTGCCGTCCGTGGGCATCTTCACGGTTTTCAGGTTGGCTTCCTCGATCGCCTTGGCCAGCTTCTCGTCCAGCGCCGCGCCCTGGGCCTCGGAGCAGGCCTTGTTGGACGCATCCTGGTCCAGCCAGCTGGTTTTGGCGATGCCCTGGTCGCGGAACGAGGACTTCAGCACCCTTTGCGTGGCCTCGGCCACATCCTGTGGTGAGGGGGTGGTGGCACAGCTCGCGAGCAGCACGGTCGCGGCAGCCAGGACGGCGTGTTTAAAGATTTTTTTCATCATGCTTCCTGTTCTGTTCAACGCTTGAGTGCCGGCGCGGTGGAAACACCACCCTTGCCGTTGACGCCCATGTAGACGCCGAGCGCGATGGTCACGTCGGACGCATAACCCGGGAAGGGGAAGCGCTGCTGGCGATAACAGTCGTTGAGGCGGCGCTGCATGCTCCAGAGGTCGCCACTGGAGACACGGTAAGCCGGCCAGGCACCGAAACCATCACCGGCCCCGGGGTTTTTGGTCAGGTTGGGCAGGTCCTGCAACCGCACACGCTTGTTGTCCTCACCGTGACAGGAGGCGCAGGAAAAGTCATAGGGTCCGCCCCGCTGGTAGAACACCTGCTTGCCCACCGCATACATCAGCTTTTCCTGGGTATGCGCCTGCGGCAGGTTGAACTTCATGCCGCGCGACTCGCCCGAGATGTAGGCCACCAGCGATTCGATGTTTTTCTGTTCGTCGCGACCAAACGGTGTTTTGGCGATGGCTTCGGCGCTGAAGCCCTGCAGGGTTTCCATGCAGGTCAGCAGGCGTGATTCGAGGTCCTGCACACGGGCGGTGTCGGCGAAGTAGCGCGGAAGTTCGACAAAAGCGCCTTTGACGACGCCAGGACCTTTGCCGAGGTTGCACTGCGCCAGACTGGCATTTTTCGGTCCGCGCGCCTGTTTCCACAGGGCTTCGCCCCTGGCCTCATACAGCTCGGCCGGGTTGCCGTCGGCCAGCATGGCGCGGTATTCGGCAATGCCTTCGGCCGTGGTTTTTTGTGCTGCCGCCAGCATGGGCAGCAGGCCCAGCGCAGCCAGGCCCAACAGTTTCCATTTCATCGCTTGCTCCTCATGTTGTTATGTGTCCCCGCCGCGTCCGTCCTCAGGAAATGACGGCTTCGTCGGTGCGTTTGTCACCCTTGTTGTCGGTCCAGCTGACGATGACTTTCTCACCGGCCTTGCCGCCCTTGAAGGCGAACTGCATGAACGGGTTTTTGGACACGGCCGGGCCCCACTGGGCACTCATGACCACCTTGCCGTTGTGGGTGGCGGTGATGGTCTGGATGAACCAGGCCGGCACGGTTTTACCCGACGCATCCTTGCGCTGGCCGCTTTCCATCTCGTGGCTGACCAGCACGCGCACGGTGGTCTTGTCGCCCTGGGCCTGGGCCCGGATTCTCATTGGATCTGACATGATTTTTTCCTTCGAATTTAGGGATACCGCTGCCGGGCGTCAGCCGCCGCAGCCGCCGAGGGTGACTTTCACTTCCTTGACGGCGTAGAAGAACTTGTCGCCGGCCCTGGCCAGGGCATAGACATTGGACGACTGCCCCATCTTGACGTTGGTCGACACATTGGGATCGGTGCCCGCAGGAATGTCGAACAGGGCGGCCAGTGCATTCGGGTTCTTTTCCACCACCAGCGCCAATTGGGTGGTGCCTGCAATGTTGCTCTGCGCGCCCACGCGCACCACGCTGCCGTTTTCGGCAATTTCAGGCGCCTGTAGCACCAGGTCCTTGCTTTCGACCGGCGCCGCCGTCGCACCCAGCGCCTTGGCGGCCTCTGCCAGGGTCTTGCTCTCGAAAGCGACCTTGTTCCAGGCAGCAGCGGTTTGCGCCTGTGCAGGCGACAGCCCGGCCGAGGCGGCCAGGGCCAGCGCGGTGGCGCCTGAACCGGTGGCTAGAAAATGACGACGTTCCATGGTCTGAACTCCTTTGGATATAACTTCAGCTTATTAAAAACTTGAACACGATTGGACACAAAAAACTGCTCACCGAACAGGGTGTTATCCCGGGCCGCACACCTCGCAAGACGGCAGTTCCACCTCAGAACTCCTTGACCAGCCATTGGGCCAGTCGCGCGGATTCCGCCTCACTCAGGGCCTGCGGCGGCATCGGGATGTTGCCCCAGACGCCCTGCCCGCCAGCCTTGATTTTGCCCGACAGGTAATTCACCGCGTCGGCACGGCCTTTATATTTGTTGGCTATATCCCTGAACGAAGGTCCGACGATTTTGCTGTCCATGCCGTGGCAGGCGATGCAGGCGTTTTTCTGCAACACCGGCATCACGCCAGCCGTCCCCGCGGCGCCGGCCGGGGCCTTGTCCGCTATCTTTTCAGGAGCTGTTGGCGCCTGTCCAGCAAGGGTTGGAGCCTGATTTGGCAGCAAATTGGCGGCCGGCGGCCGGCTCGTGTCGGCGCCCCGGCTGGCGCCGACCAGGCGCGATTGTTCGCTGAGCTGGCCGTGGGCGTTGCGCGCATAGTCCGGCAAAAAGCTTTTGACCTCCACATCCTTCTTGCAGTCACGCACGCAGCCCGATCCCTGCACGTCGGGCCGGGCCACGCCGCCGAGTTCGCCACCCGGCCACATGGCGTGCGCGGTGGTCATGCCCTTGCGGTTGGGCAGGCGCTGCTGCACCTCGCGGATGTTGGCATCGGACAGCGTGAAGTCGGCCGGGACGATGTTGCCCAGGTTCAGGATGTAGGCCGTGACGGCGTAGACCTCGTCGGCACTCAGGGACTTGGGCGCGTTCCAGGGCATGGCGCGGTTGATGTAATCCCACAGCGTGGACAGCGTGGAGAGCTTCATCAAGGTGGTGCGCTGCGGCTGGTTGGCGCCCGGCAGCAGGCTGTCGACCCGGCCGGTCCTGATGTCCCCGGCCGAGGTACCGCCGGCAATCGGTGTGAAGATCTCGGACGATTCGCCAAAGCTGCCGTGGCAGGACGCGCATTGCGCCTCCCAGACCACCTCGCCCTGGCGCACCGATCCCTGGCCCTTGGGCAAGCCCTTGAAATCCGGGCGCACGTCGATGTCCCAGGCCTTGACTTCAGCCGGCGTTGCGGCGCGGCCTATGCCGGGAAATTTGTCGGCCGGGCCGGCGGCGAATGCCGGGGCCCAGCACAGGGCCATCGCCAGCACGGCGGACTTAAGACAGCTGGACATTGCCGACCTCGCCGTTTTCCGCCAGCGCCCAGGACTGGATGGCATTGTTGTGATAGATGCTGCGGGAGGCGCGCACCCTGCGCAGCTCGCCATAGCTCGGCTGGATCTGCCCGGTCTCGTCGACCGCGCGGCTCTGGAAAAACGCCGGTTTGCCGTCCCAGACAAAGTCGGCATTGAAACGCGTCAGGCATTTGGACAACACCGGCCCCTCGAGCCGCGCCGGCTTCCAGTTTTTCCCGCCATCGGTGGAGACATCGACGCGCTTGATCCTGCCGCGGCCACTCCAGGCGAGGCCGGTGATGGTGTGAAAGCCCTTCTGAAGCAGCACCTGCCCACCGCTGGGCGAGGTGATGACGCTCTTGACCTCCTGGATGCTGGTGTACTGCCGGTGCGTGCCGTCGGGCAGCAGGTCCACGTAGTGGATGGTTTCATCCTTGGTCCCGTAAGGCATGTCGCCCAGTTCGATACGCCGCAGATACTTGACCCAGCTGACGCCCTGCACGCCCGGCACCACCAGCCGCAGCGGGTAGCCGTTTTCGGGGCGCAGCATCTCGCCGTTTTGCCCGTAGGCCACCAGCACCTGGCCGTCCAGCACCATGCTCATGGGAATGGTGCGGGTCATGCCAGAGCCGTCCGCGCCTTCGGCCAGCACAAATTTTGCGCGCTTGAAGTCGGCGCCGCACATTTCGAGCAGGGTACGCAAGGGCACGCCGGTGAACTCGCTGCAACTGAGCATGCCGTGGGTGTACTGCACCGTCGGCACCGCCACGTTGCCCCATTCCATGCCGGTGTTGGCGCCGCATTCGATGAAATGCATGCGGCTGGTGCTGGGCAGGCGCATCAGCTCGTCCATGCTGAACACCGTGGGCCGCTTGAGCATGCGATCGTCCGAGCCGTTGATCATGAGCCGGTGTTGCGACGGGTCGATGTCCCACCAGCCCTGGTGGTGGCGCTCGAAATGCAGGCCACTGGGCGTGATGATGCCGAACAGGCCCTGCAGCGGCGCAAAGCTCACGCTGGACTGCGGCACCCGCGTCAGGCCCGGGCTCTGCCGGCGCTGCAGGTTTTTTTCCCACTCGCTGGGCAGGCCGTAGCCGCGCACCGCGACCGGCTGGCCCAGTCCCTTGCTGTGTGCCGGCAGGTTCACGATGGCCGGGTCGTCGCCGGCTTGCGCCAGGGCGCGATCGGTCGCCATCGCGCCGGCCGCTGCGGCCACCGCGCCAGCCAGGAAACCGCGGCGCCCGGCGCGCACCGCCTGGATCTGATCCCGGTCGAGGAAGTTTTCCGGCGCGCGCCGGATAAAGCGGCTCAGCATGGCCGGTCCGCCCGTACCGGCGACAGTGTCTGGCCAGGCGCCAGCGCACCAGGTTCATCGAGCTCGATCGCAATCTGTGTGCACACGCCGCGGCACAGTGCCACCGCTTTTTCGCTGTCGACGCGGTAAATCACCTGCGTGCCTTCCTTGCGCTTGGCCAGCACACCGGTGCGGTACAACACGGCCAGATGTTGGGACAGATTGGGCTGCGTGGTGTCGATTTCCGCCAGCAATTCGCTGACTGACTTCTCGCGCTCGCACAAGGCGCTCAGAATCCGCAGGCGCATGGGCGTGGCCAGCACGGCAAACAGTTCGGCGGCCAGCTCGAAAACCCGGCCCTGCTCCGACTTCGTGCCCGCCTGAATCAAGGTGTCCATCGCTGCAACTCCAATATAAGTTATTACTGATATTAAGACTGGGGCTTGTGCGCAACCACCGTGAAAACCCTAGGGTTGCCCTGACCACCTCGCCAACAGTGCACCGGCAACGTGCCCTCAAGGGGCGGTTGGTGTGCTTGCACAACAACAGAAGCCGGGACGCGGACTTAATGGGCAAAAGTCACCGGAAAAAGCCCATGCTTTGCAAGCGGCCGTGCTATAAAACCTTGGGCTTTCTGTGGTTGTTACTAATTCATACGTACTATGTTTTCCTCCAAACGGCTGGCCCCCTGGGCCCTCATCGGTTGCACATCGCTGCTGCTGCTGGCCGGACCTGCCCGCGCGGAGGCCGATGCGCTGGTGCGTGAATCGCTGCTGCTCGTGGAACAAGGCAAGGCCCAGCAGGCGTTTGACCGGCTGGCATCCGTTGAACCGCAGCGCGCCGGTGATCCCGACTTTGACACGGTGCTTGGCATCGCCGCCAACGAAACCGGCCAGTTCACGCGCGCCGTCTTTGCGCTGGAACGGGTACTGACGGTCCAGCCCGGCAACTCCCGTGCCCGCGCCGAACTCGGACGCGCACTTTTTTCCCTCGGTGATAACCAGGCCGCACGCCAGGTGCTCCAGGAAACCAGGCGCGACGGCATCCCCCCCGAGGCCGCACGCAAGATCGACGAGTTTTTGCAGGCGATCGACCGCAACGAAGAAGCCGCCCGGTCCTCCATTCGCGGCTACGTGGAAGCCGGCATCGGCAAGGACAGCAACATCAACAGCGGCCCCAGCAATGCCAATGTCGCCGTCCTGCATTGGGCGGCCTGGTGCTGACGCTCGCGCCCACCAGCGTCAAGCTCAGGGACACCTTCTACAGCGTTGGCGCCGGCGTCTCCGGCCGATACGTTGTGGATCCGCGTTTGTCCCTGATTGCCAGCGCATCGGGCAACTACCGTTTCAACAACGACTACAACGATTTCGACACCCGGCAGTTTGATGTCAGCGGGGGGGCCAGCTACAAGGTCGACAAGGACGAGTTCACGGCCGTGGTCCAGGCCGGCACCTTCGCGGCCGACAACCGCAGTGTGCGCGACCAGCGCGGCGTGGTCGGTGAATGGACCCACCGCCCTGACGCAGCCAGTCAGTGGACCACCTACCTGCAACTGTCCACGCTGCGTTACCCGGGTCAGAACCTGCGCGATGCCAACCGCTACGTTGTGGGCACGTCCTACGCCACGGCATTCCGCGGCGGCCTGCTGGCCTTTGGCGGCGTGTATGCAGGCACCGAGGACGAGCGGGCAGCCAATGTCCCGCACCTCGGTCACCGACTCGCCGGCGTTCGGGCCGGCCTGCAGCAATCCGTCAATGCAGATGTCGATGTGTTCGGCAATGTGGGCTACGAAGAGCGCCGTTATGGAGGCGCCGACCCGCTGTTTCTGCGGACCCGCCGCGACCGGCAGACCAGCCTCAACTTCGGGCTGACCTGGGTTCCGGTTGTGAACTGGCGCATCACGCCCCAGTTGTCGCTGCTCAAGACCAACTCCAACATCGCCATTTCAGATTTCAGCAAACATGTGTTGTCCGTGACAGTGCGCAGGGATTTTTAAGCGCTCCGGTTTCCGCAAAGACTTTCGAGGATCCCCCCATGGAACAAGCCTTCAAACTCAAGAACACCGTCCTGCTGATGGCACTGGCGGCGGCCTATCCGCTGCAGGCGCACGCGCTGGCCGGGATTGCCCAGTTCACGGCCGGTGAAGTCAATCTGCGGCAGACCGACGGACGCGTCACTGCCCTGGCCAAGGGCAGCAACATCGACAGCGGCAACGCCATCGTCACCGGCAACAACGGTCGCGCACAGGTCAGGTTCACCGACGGCGGACTGATCTCGCTGCAGCCCAACACCGAGTTCAAAATCGCCAACTATGTGGACCAGAACGATCCGAAGGAAGACCGTTTCCTGGTGGATCTGCTGCGCGGCAGCCTGCGGGCCATCACCGGGCTGATCGGCAAGCGCAACCGCGACAACTACAAGCTCACCACCACCACCGCCACCATCGGCATCCGTGGCTCGGGCTTCAAGGTCGGCTACAACCCCGACGGCACGCTGGGCATCACCAGCGAGCTCGACAAGATCGAGGTGTGCAACCAGAGCGGCTGCATCGGCCTCGTGGCCGGCGAGTCGGTCCGCGTGATCGACAGCACCACACCGCCTGTGCGCACCAGTGAGCAGCCCAAGGTGGATACGCCGCCGGCGGAGAAGGATCCTGTCGTGGTGGGCGACAAGGTCAACGAAGAAGGCAAGGCGGTGATCGTCACGAGCGTTTCAACAACGACAGCGGCTTCCACCGGCAGCTTCACCAACATGCTGGTTCGCGCGAGCTACGACGCAAGCACAAGCGGCTCGACATTTGTACCCGCCGGGGGCGCACTGACGGTGCTGGACAACGGAAAAGTAACCAAGTTCACCGACGGAACCTACAGCTATACGCCCAACACCGTAGGCTCGTCGGGCCATCTGGGCGCCGTCTCCACCAATAATTTCATTGGCTGGGGGATGTGGACCAGTGCCACCAAATCCAATCTTGTGACACCCTCCCCCACCCCGGTCAATTACCTGCACTTTGTTGCAGGCCAGCCGACCGCTGTCATGCCAACCACAGGATCGGTCACCTACACACTCGCGGGGTCCACGGCGCCGACGCTGTATACCGGTACAAGCGGCACCCTGCTGAGCACCTCCTTTGTTGCAGATTTCAGTGCCTCGACGATTGCCGTCTCCCTGGCAACGAGCTTCGGTACCGTCAGCGGCCCCCTGTCAATAGGTGGACCAGGCCCGCAAGACTTCAGCGGCGGATCCAACGGAACCATCAAGGGGTTTTTCAGCGGGCCCAATGCCGCGCGGGCGGGCCTGGTTTACAACGGGTTCAGCGCCGCAAATTATGGCTATTTTTCGGGCGCGGCGGTGTTTCAGGCACCCTGAGGCGCGACGCTCAGCAAAGGTAAAAATCCAGCGCCTGCGCTGTCGCCCGTGGCCCGTGAATGTCCTGCGCCTGTCGCACCGCGGCTTCGCCCACCTCCCGGCACAAAGCCGCTGATGCCTGCAGGCGCATGAGCGCATCGTAGGCCTGCTCCTGGGTGTCGATGAGAAAGCCGTTGCGGCCATCCTCCACAATTTCCACATACCCCCCACGCCTGTGCGCGACCACCGGCAGGCCACAGGCCATGGCCTCGGCCACCACGCGGCCGTAGGCTTCCACAGAAACACCGGTCCGGTAAAAAAACGCGTCCAGCGATGCATAAAAATCCGCCACCGGTTCCGCGCCCGCCGGCAGCAGCTCGATGCCGTCCACGCCGTCCAGCGCGGGTGCCAGGCAAGTCCCGCCCATGATGCGCACCTGCAAGCCCCGGCTGGCAAGCATGCGATACAGGGCCGGGTCATCCGGATGATGTTTGTCCAGTGCATCGCGGCTCACGCGTCCGACCACAAAAGGCCGCGGCGAAAGCCGTGCTGGCGTCCCATGACGGGCCGCCGCCACTTCCAGAAAGGCCTGGAGGTCCATCAGGCTGCGACTGACCCGGCCAGGCAGGCCGACACTTTGTTGCAGCATGTGTGAGACGAAGACCAGCTCCGGTTCCAGCCCCGTGGCTTCGCGAATACTGGCTATCAGCGAGAAAAGCTGCGCGTGGTTGGCCAGATTGCAAAACACGATGACTCTTTCGAAGCGGGTGTACTTCAGCCAGACGCCGGGATGCACGTGGACCCCGCCAATCAACAACACGCCCTCTTTCGGAAAACGGTGAGAAAAAGGCTGGACGGTGGTGATGCCCCGTCCCGCATAACTGCGGTGTGGCGCCGTCTCCGACCACAGGGCTACCGGGCGCCGCCCCGCGACCAGGCGCTGCAAGTCCAGCAGTTCCCGTTCGGCGCCGGTATAGAAGTCGTTAAAGCGGCCCAGCAGGTGCAAAGCGGACGCAGTGGGTGCAGACGCGGGTGAGTTCATGGCGTGCGCCGATTATCCTCTGGCCGCAGCGCCGCGCGCAGGGGCGCCGGCCCGATCGTGCCCCGCAACTGCCACATAATCACGGCATGCCCGCGTCTGCCGCCGCTGAAGAAAATGACCCCGCCGACTGGATGCGCCGCGGCATCCAGCGCCACATGGAAGGCCAGCTCGAGCAGGCGCTGGCGGCGTTTGAAACCGCATGCAGGCTGGATGCCGGGAACGTCCATGCGGTCTCTGCCGCCGCCACCGTGTTGTCGGCGCTGGCGCGTCCTGCCGCCGCCTACCGGCTGTTGCTGAGCCAGGCGCCGCGCCTGCTCGAAGACGCCGACGGGGCGGCCAATCTGGCCATCGCTGCGGAGACCTGCGGTGACCTGACGCAGGCCCGGCTGGCCTACCAGCGCGCGCTGCAACTGGATCCGGCGCATCTGCGCTCCCTCAACAACCTTGGCCTGCTGGCGGCCACCGAATCACAGTGGGAACTGGCGATCGGCTACGCGGAGCAGTGCCTCGCGCTGGCCCCGGCCGAGGTCACCCACCACCAGAACCTGGCCGACTTCCTGGCCGGCGCCCGGCGTTATCCGGAGGCGCTGGCGGTGCTCGACGCGGCCGCTCAGCGTTTTCCGGAGCACCTCGACATCACCGTCAGGCGGGTGGCCGTGCGGGCCTTCAACGGCGAATTCGAACCGTCCCGCCAGCTCGCCGCCAGCCTGGATGGGGCCGCGCAGGATTACCTGCGATCCTTTCTGTCCCAGGCCCTGACACCGGCCGACCCCGAGCGCATGCTCAGGCCGGCGCCCCCCGTATCGCCCGACCCGCTGCGCCTGTTCACCGGCCAGGCGTTCGAAGCGATGGCGGAATGCGACTGGCGCGGCCATGCGCAACTGGCCAATGTGCTGCGCGCGGCGCTTGCTGACAGCGCGCGAACCGGGCAGCACCGGGACTGGCGCGACGCCCAGTTTTACGGACTGATGCTGGATCTGCAGGAAGGCGAGCTGGCGCAGCTGCGCCAGCTCTCGGTCCAGGCCATCGCCGCCGGCCTCGGCGCTGCCCTGCCGGCGTTCAGGACCGGACGCAAGACAGCGGCACGCAGCAGCGACACCCGCATCCATGTGGGCCTGGCCGTGCCCAGCCTGCGCCACCCGCGCCAGCGGCTGGCGCTGCAGCGTCAGCTGGCGCTTCACGACCACCAGCGCTTTGCCATCCATGTGTATGCCGGCACGCACAGGCCCGAGCTCGCGTACAGCGACAGCCTGCGCCCCCATGCGGCCAGCGTGATGGAAACGGCACACCTGAGCGATACCGAACTGGCGGCCCGCATCCGGCTGGACCAGCTGGACCTGTTCGTCGACATGGCCTTTGCGTCACCGGCCTGCCGGCCGGAAATTGCCGCGCTGCGCGTGGCGCCGGTGCAAATCCGCCAACTCACCTGGCACCGCCACCATCCGCCTGCCCCCTGCGACTACAACCTGTCGGACCGTTTCATCCATCCGGACGAACTGGATCTGGCGCCTTACGGGCCGGTGCTCAGGCTGCCCCATACCTGCTGGCTCGCCGTGCACGGGGACGACTCAGGAGCACCGGGGCCGCTCTGGGCGCCGGATTTTTTGCCGGCCGAGGCGCTGCTGCTGTGTTCGCGCTTTTCGCCGGCCACACTGGACCCCGAGACCTTCGGGGCCTGGATGCAGATTTTGCGCGCGCTGCCCGAGGCGATGCTCTACCTGCCGGGCTGCAAACCCGCTGCGGCGGCCAACCTGGAGCGGGAAGCGGCAGCAGCCGGCATCTCTGCTGCCCGCCTCATTTTTGAGCATGCGATCGAACAGGCGTCTGCGCGCACGCGGCGCCCCGACCTGTTTCTGGATCCCTTCCGCTTCAACGCGGCCGAAGGACTGGAAGAAGCCCTGCGCATCGGGGTTCCGGCCCTCAGTTGCGCCGGAGACAGCATGGCCTCACGCATGGGCGGCAGCCTGCTGCATGCTGCCGGTCTGCCGGGCTGTGTGCTGGACAGCCGGCAAGCCTATGTGGACGAGGTACTGCGGCTGGCCCGCGACGCGCAGGCTCTTTTGCAACTGCGGGAAGAGGTGCGCGCCGTCACGTCGAAGTCTGGCTTGTTCGATCTGCCGTCGCGTGTTCGTGACTGGGAAAACGCCTGGGCCTGGATGACGCAGCGCTCGCGCGATGGACTGGCGCCGGTCGCCTTTACCCTGCCATCCGTGCCCGTCTAGCCGCCAGATGCTCCTGTTTTGATAGCTGCCAGCCCATGTCCGACATGGGCTGGAGGCCGATTTCGCTTGTAGTACGGCCCTGCACTCACCCAGCCGATACCCGGTCGCGGATTTGCTGCAGCGCCGCCGGGTCGTCCATGGTGGTCAGGTCGCCGGCGTCGCGGCCTTCACACACCGCCTGGATGGCGCGGCGCAGCAGCTTGCCGCTGCGCGTCTTGGGCAGCAGCGAAATGAAGCGGACACGGGCCGGGCGAGCCAGCGCGCCGAGGTCACCATCCACCCGCTTCATGATCTCGCCCTCGAGCTTGAGCGCGGCCGCGCTGTCGCTGAGCACGCTGCTGTCCTTGGGCACGACGAAGGCCATTGCCACCTGCCCCTTCAAACTGTCGGCCACGCCGACCACCGCCACTTCGGCCACGCCGGCATGGCCGGAGATGCTCTCCTCGATCTCGCGGGTGCCGAGCCGGTGGCCGGCCACATTGATCACATCGTCGGTGCGGCCGAGGATGAAGTAGTAGCCGTCCTCGTCGCGTATGCCCCAGTCGAAGGTGCTGTAGACCATCTTGCCCGGCACCGTTTTCCAGTAGGTGTTGACGAAGCGTGCATCGTCCTTCCACACCGTCTGCATGAAGCCGGGGGGCGTCGGGCCTTCCAGCACCACCACGCCTTTTTCATTCGGCTGGGTCAGCTCCTCGCCGGTCGACTCGTGCAACAGCTTGACCCGGTAGCCGTACATCGGGATGCCCGGGCTGCCGAACTTGCTCGGGGTTTTCTCCACGCCGTTGGCCACCGTGAGCAGCGGCCAGCCGGTTTCGGTCTGCCAGTAGTTGTCGATGATGGGCACGTTCAGGCCTTCGCTGATCCAGCGCGCGGTCGGCTCGTCCAGCGGTTCACCGGCCAGGTACAGCGCGCGCAGGCTGGACAGGTCGTATTTCTTCAGCAGCGCCGGGTCCTGTTTCTTCAGCACGCGCACCGCCGTCGGCGCGCTGAACATGCCGGTGACCTTGTACTTCTCAACCAGGCGCCACCAGATGCCGCCGTCCGGCTGCTTGTCCAGGCCCTGGGTCGGCAGGCCTTCGTACATCAAGGTCGCCATGCCGGCAATCAGCGGGCCGTAGATGATGTAGCTGTGGCCCACGACCCAGCCGATATCGCTGGTCGAGAAATAGGTCTCGCCGACGCGGCCGTCGAAAATGTGTTTCATGCTGGCCGCGAGCGCCACCGCATAACCGCCGGTGTCGCGCTGCACACCCTTGGGTTTGCCGGTGGTGCCGCTGGTGTAGATGGTGTAGCTGATGTCGGTCGAATCCAGCCATTCGCAGGGAACCTGCGCATCGATATGTTGGGCGCGCAAGTCGCTCCACAGCTGGTCGCGCCCCGCGACGATGTCCATGGGCGCCAGCTGGCGGTCGGTCAGCAGCACCGCCTGCGGCTTGTGGCTGGACAGGCGGATGGCCTCGTCGAGCAGCGGCTTGTAAGGCACGATCTTGCCGCCGCGCGAGCCGGCGTCGGCACTGACGATGACCTTGGGCGTGGCGTCCTCGATGCGCGAGGCCAGCGAGCCGCTGGCAAAACCGCCGAACACCACGCAGTGAATGGCACCCAGCCGGGCACAGGCCAGCATCGCAAACGCGGCTTCGGCCACCATGGGCATGTAGATCAGCACACGGTCGCCTTTCTGCACGCCCAGCGCCTGCAGGCTCGCCGCCATGCGCTGCACCTCGCGGTGCAATTCGGCAAAGGAATAAGTCTTCTCGACGCCGGTTTCAGTCGACACGTAAATCAGCGCCGCCTGGTCGGGACGGTCTGACAGGTGCCGGTCCACCGCGTTGTGGCAGAGGTTGGTTTTGCCGCCCTCGAACCAGTGCACAAAAGGGGGACTGTCGTAGTTGCAAACGCGGGTGATGGGCTGCTGCCAGTCGATCAGCTTCGCCTGCTCGGCCCAGAAGGCATCAGGCTCGTTGATGGAGCGGCGGTAGAAATCGGCGTAACTTGTCATGGGGCTGTCTCCGGGATTGTTTTTTTGCTTGCGCAACTCAGATTTTGACCACGATGCGGCCGCGCACCTTGCCCGCCATCAAGTCCGCGGCTTTTTCGGCCGCCCGGGCCAGCGGCACTTCCTCGACCATGGCGTCCAGCTTGCCCGGGTCCAGGTCGGTGGCCAGCCGGTCCCAGGCCTGCTGCCTGCGTGCCAGCGGCGCCATCACGCTGTCGACGCCGGCCAGCGTCACGCCGCGCAGGATAAACGGCATGACAGTCGCCGGAAAGTCCGCGCCCTGCGCGAGACCGCAGGCCGCCACCACACCGCCATAACGCGTCTGTGCGCAGGCATTGGCCAGGGTGTGGGAACCGACAGCGTCGACCACGCCGGCCCAGCGTTCCTTTTGCAGTGGTTTGCCGGGGGCGGAGAGTTCCTGGCGATCGATGAGCGAAGCGGCCCCCAGTTGTTTCAGATACGCTTCTTCGCTGGCCTTGCCGGTCGCCGCAACGACGCTGTAACCCAGCTTGCCGAGCAAGGCGACAGCCACACTGCCGACACCCCCGGTGGCGCCGGTCACCAGCACCTCGCCGTCGCCGGGCTTGAGGCCGTGTTTCTCCAATGCCAACACACAGAGCATGGCGGTGTAACCCGCCGTGCCGATCGCCATGGCCTGGCGTGTGCTGAAAGTTTTCGGCAGCTTCACCAGCCAGTCACCCTGCAGCCGCGCGCGTTCGGCCATCAGGCCCCAGCGTGTCTCGCCCAGGCCCCAGCCGTTGTGGATGAACTTGTCGCCGGCTTTCCAGGCCGCATGGGTGGACTCCAGCACCGTGCCGGCGCCGTCGATGCCCGCGACCATGGGCCAGCTGCGCACCACGGGGCCGGTGTTGCTGATCGCCAGGCCGTCCTTGTAGTTCAGCGTCGAATACTCGACCTGCGCCAGCACATCGCCGGCCGGCAGCTGGGCTTCATCGATAGCGACCACCGCAGCCGAAAAACCGGCCTCGGACTTGTTGAGTTGCAGGGCTTTGAACATGGTTTGTCTCCGGTTGACACTCAAACTGAATTCATAATTATTGATAACAGGCTTGCGCAGGGCTGACACCTCTGCCGGAAAACCTTCACGACATCAGCGCAGCAAGAATGGACATGGAAGTCACCAACCAGTTGGCGGTGCTGGCATTTTTCGCACTTTCAGCAGAAATGGGGAAAAGTTCAACCCGTTTCCAGGCCCAGATGTTGTAAGCCACGGTCAGGCAAGCACCCGCCAGCGTCAACCAGGGACTGGCGAGTGCGGCCATGAGCGAGATCGATGCAAAGACAAAACCAAGGATCCCAATGGCGCTGGAACTGCTGGACGCCACATGAGAGAGCCGTTCGCAGGCCGTGCAGGTGGCCGGAGACTCCCGGCTCGACCAGCGTACTGCACTGTCCGCCACGGCCAGCGCTTTGCAATGCGGGCAGACATGCATGCGGCTCAGTCTGGGCATCTCATGCCTGGTTACCGGCGCCAAACCGGGCGGCCGACCGCAGCCGCGCCTTCTCGGCTTCAACTTCGCGCCTGCGCGGTTCGGCATGGGTGACCAGCGAGGCGATCAGCCGCCGCGCCGTGGCGGCAACCTCCTCCACCGCCAGATCAACCCCCTCTCTCGGAGCGAACACCGCTCTGAATGAGCTCGCAGTCAAACGTAAATTCCGGCGCGCCTGGAAGTTGCGAAAAGACAAAAAAATCATTCCGATCGTCAACCACAGCTGTACCGGAGAGTTGACGCAAAAAAACGCGAACGTCTTCAGGCGAACCATGTTTGAAGCGGAACTCTTGGTGTAGGCCCATCGGTTTGCGCTTTAACGTGAAAATGACCGGACCACCAACATAAGCGGCAAAGCCGCCTTCTGCTGTTGTGGGTCCGTGTCGATTGAGATGTTAAAGGGAGTTTTCACCATATGGCTCAAAGAATAAATCGAACCCGGCGCTCAAGTAAGTTACGAGTTCACTAGCCACGCCTCGCGACTCCGCAACGACGTCTTCCAGCATCAGCATGGTGCCACCTGCGCCGGGCTTGTGAAGTACCGTCGCCACTTTCGGGTGAAGCAGCGAGCCGACCGAAGCAGGCGCTGCGACGCCACTCGACGCAAACAGAAGCGATAGAACTTCGCCGGCGCGTGGCAGAAGTTCAAATTCGAGTGACCCAGAGATTCTCCCGAGCGCCTCTCCGCTACCACTAAACAATGATGCGTCAACTTGGACCCGCGTCATGGCGTGCGCTTTAACGTTTGACTTGGGCGGCGCCGTCAGGCGTCCGCTCGAAGGAAGGGTTAGGCGTAACGCGACAAACATCGGCGTCGACGTCGGTGGTCATGTAGCCACCCACCGGTGCAAGGCTCGGATCGTCATGAGCGAATGGATTTGAACCGATCCACTCGACGGCGACGGCGGTTGGCCTAAGAATCTTGTCTCGGAGCACGAACGACAGGAACGCATCTTCCAGCGGTAGGTGTTCGTACGTGTCGCCCAGCATAACGACACGTGCGGTGGCGCTCTTGCCCGCGCCCACCGGGAGGCTCACCAGGTCACCAAGCATGACGCGAGTTCCATCGCTGTAGTTCATGTGACGCCTAACGTCGGAGTTGCCCGGCGCTCAGTGGCATTGCGCCGCGAACGGTGTGCTCCCGCGTAAGGCTCGCGACGCCATGTCGCTGCGTGTCCGCGTCGAACGACCCGTTAGAGCTCACTACCACTGCGCTTCCGCGCATACTGCACACCTTTTAAACTTGCGCGGAGGAAAGATGATCGTCGTCTTAAGCAGTAGAACAACTGCGATCACAATTGCCATCCAGTCGCGTCTCTCTGAAAGTACGGTAGAACCACACGCGCAGCAGGTCGGAACGTCCGGCGGGTACTCCTTCTCCAACGCAGCCTGGAGGTCACCCCGATCGCGCAGCGCAAAGGCAGCTCGCGCAGCGTCAATGTACTCGACGGGCACCATCAATCTCACCCCTCCGAGCATTCGCGACATGGGCCAGTTCGCGGTGACGTGATGCTCATTCTCCAGGAACGCCGGAACTCCCTCGGACTCGAGCAAGGCTCGACTCACTTGAGCGTCCCAAGGACTCACATGCCACTCGGCGACTGCGAAACGAATTTTTTCGCTCATGAGCTCTAACGTTGGAGGCCAGGCGCGGCCGCAGGACGTCGCCTCTGGGCCGACCTGTTAGGCCTGAATGCGACGGGCTGTGCAGAACTACTCATCGGAGTTTCGCCGCGAAGTCCATGTTTTAGCTACGAGAGCTCCAACGGCGCGTAGCACCAGTGCGTAGACGATGGCAACCGCCACAAACATCCATTCGCCGCCCAGCGCGTGCTTCACTGGCTCGTACGCCAGACCGAAGACGAGCATACCGATGGCGTATACGACGAACTGCGGGCTGGGGGATTTCATTGAGGCCTAACGTTGGAGGCCAGGCGCGGCCGTAGGCCGTCGCCTCTGGGCCGACCTGTTAGGCAGCAACGCGATACATGCGTGCCAAGCAAACTTGGAAAAAGGTTCCTCCTCAGTCATCTAGGTCACCATCGGGAGCGTGCGCCCGCGCTAACCAAGCGCCATCAACTGCTGCGCCCACGCGTTCGGAATCTCGCAGCTTGCGAGCTGCAAATAGGCACAGCAACGCTGCGCATGCGCACACGGCGTAAGCAGCACTGGCATAGCCGCGAAGCGAAGCGAACGCGGTTATATAGACCAGTCCGCAGACGAGCACGCCGGCACTTACTGCAAACGTAGCGATCCAAAGGGGCCGTGACGATTCTGAGTTACTCATTTGCAGCCTAACGTAATTTAGACCGCAAAAACTGCGGTTTAACTTGGCGTCTGAGGTTTAACTTGGCCATCTAAATCTCCCGAAACCCTCTTGTTTATTGGGTTTTCGGCAAATATACTGTATTTTCATACAGGTATAAATGCTTCCATGAAACCCGGCAACCCGCCGCTGCAATCGATCCGCTTGCTCGACCAGCTCAGGGAGCGGATTCGCTATCTTCACTATAGCTTCAGCACCGAGAAGCTCTATGTGTACTGGGTGCGTTTTTTCATCCGCTGGCATGGTTTGAAGCATCCGCGCGACATGGGGGCCAAAGAGGTTGAGGACTTTTTGACTATGTTGGCCACGGAACGCAAGGTTTCAGCATCCACACATAACCAGGCCTTGAGCGCGCTTCTGTTTTTGTACCGGGAGGTGCTTGGCGTCGATCTGCCTTGACTCGACAACATCAACCGACCGACCCCGCGCGCGGCGGATTCCCTCAGTGCTGCCCAAGGACGAAGTTGCCGGTTTGCTGGCAGCGATGGAGGGAGAGTGCGCCCTGCTGGCGCGCTTGCTCTACGGCACGGGCATGCGGCTGATGGAGGGTATACGTTTGCGCGTCAAGGATGTTGACTTTGAGCGCCATGTGATCATCGTGCGTGAAGCCAAGTGCAACAAGGACCGCGTGGTGATGCTGCCCCGCTCTCTGGCCCCTGCGCTGCGGCTGCAAATGCTTGCCGCACGCGCCACCTGGGAGGCCGACCGGCAGGCCCAACGCGCGGGCGTGCAAGTGCCTGACGCACTGAGCGTGAAATACCCACGACTGGGCCAGACCTGGGGTTGGTTCTGGATGTTTCCTTCACCCACGCTGTCCACCGACCCGCGCAGCGGGATCGAGCGGCGCCATCATCTCTACGAAGAGCGATTGCAGCGCAGCCTGAAGCAGGCGGTCAGGCTTGCCGGCATCGTCAAGCCGGTATCCGTGCACACGCTGCGCCACAGCTTTGCCACCCACCTTCTGCAGGCTGGCACCGACATCCGCACGTTGCAGGAATTGCTGGGCCACTCCGATGTGAGCACCACCATGATTTACACCCACGTGCTCAAGGTCGCGGCAGGCGGCACAAGCAGTCCGCTGGATGCGCTGCTCACCTGAAGCACCTGCAACTCAGGCCTTTGTTATGCTCTTTTTTTGATAGCTGCCTGCGCAAGCAGTATAAGGGCTACCGGCCTTTTTGCTTGAATTTCCGGAGCCGCCGGGTGCCCCAGTGCCCTACTTCACCAAGCCCAGCACATCCTTGAACGCCGGATGCTCCGCCGTGCCCAGCCACTCGAAGGCGACCATCTCGGTGGTGACCAGTTCGGCGCCGGCGCCGGCCAGGCGGTCGAAGGCGGCGTCGCGGTTGCGTTCGCTGCGCGAGCTGCAGGCGTCGGTGACCACCCAGACCTCGAAGTCTTCTTCCAGCAGTCCCAGCGCGGTCTGCATCAGGCAGACATGGGCTTCGCAGCCGGCGATGACGATGCTGGCCCTGCCCTCTTCTTCTTGCGGCGCGGCGCGCTGCAGGTGTTTGGGCAGGCTGCGCGCATTGCCGCCTTGCGTTGGCTTGCGCGCCGGCGGGCGCAGCCACTCGCCCAGGCCGTCGGCCACGGCATTGAAAAACATCTTGGACAAGGTCTTGCCGCCGGCAGCCTCGATGGCTGCCTGCAGTTCGGGCTGCAGCGGGCCGAGGCCATCGGGGTTTTGTACGGTACCGAACACCGGCACCTGCAGCAACTGGGCCATGCGCGCCAGCCGCAGCGCGTTGGCGGCGACCAGATCGCCTTCAAAAATCGCGGGCATCAGGCGGGCCTGGTAGTCCACCAGCACCAGTTGGGAGTCGTCGGCATCAAGCAACATGGGAAAAGTCCTGAGTGGGAAATGAAGGGGAGCTGTTGGGATGCTCCGTTTTTGATAGCTGTTTACCCTTGTCCGGTATGGGCTGGCGCCTTGTTTGCCTCCATATCGACGGGCAACTGCAGCACCGCGGGCTGCACCGGCAGTTCGGCAAACTTCAGCAACCGGGTGGCCAGCAGGGTCTCGGCGAGGAAACACAGCAGCGCCAGCAGAAAACACGCCACGCCGGCGAGAAAACACACGGTGGCCATCTTCAGGATGGGCAGGTCGCTGGTTTCGCCGAGGAACAGCAGCACGATGGTCAGGCCGATCAGCAGCGCGCAAAACGTCAGCAGGGCCAGGCAGCCGTTGACCAGCCAGCCGCGGTGCCGCAACTCGCCGAGTTCGGCATACATCTTGTTGGCACGGGCTTCCTCGACGCCGCCGGCCTCCAGCCGGTTTTCCAGGAAGCGCGCCCGGTCGATGATGCGCGCCAGCCGGCCGGCCACGGCGGCAATCATGCCGGACACCGCGGTCAGCAAAAACACAGGCGCCACCGCCAGCTGTATGCCGTGGGTGACCGTGGCCAGGTCGGACGCAAAGTTCATGGGCGCGCTTTCCAGCGATGGGTTGAGGGGGAAAGACGCGCCATTTTGTCACGCTGGCTGCGCGGCATGGGCAAGCCCGGCGCCCGGCGTGCCACTTTGTCCGGTTTGGCCGCCAGCGAAGGCGCCCCCCGCACTTCCTACGCAACTGTGGCTTCTGTCTGACAGGACAGCGCTACCGCTTGCGGGACACTGCAATTCAGGGAACACCCTCTTTCTCCGTACACCAAGGAATTCCATGCTTCCCAATCATGAAGGCCAGCGCGTGCCGGACACCATCTTTCGCACCCGCGAGCAGGACCAGTGGAAACCCGTTTCCAGCAAGGACATCTTCGACGGCAGGACAGTGGTGCTGTTTGCGCTGCCCGGCGCCTACACCCCGACCTGCTCGACCAGCCATTTGCCGCGCTACAACGAGCTGGCGCCGGTATTTCGCCAGCACGGCGTTGACGAGGTGGTCTGCCTCGCCGTCAATGACGCGTTTGTCATGGATGAATGGGCCCGCTCGCAGGAGGCCGGCAACCTGCGGCTGCTGCCCGACGGCAACGGCCAGTTCACCGAGGCCATGGGCATGCTGGTCGACAAGAGCGATCTGGGTTTCGGCAAGCGATCCTGGCGCTACGCCATGCTGGTGCGGGACGGCGTGATCGAGAAGATGTTCATCGAGCCCGAAAAGGACGGCGACCCTTTCGAGGTGTCCGACGCCGACACCATGCTGGCCTATGTGGCGCCGGATGTCCGGCCCCCGCAAACCGTCACCCTGTTCACCACAAACCCGGCTGCTCCTACTGCACCCGGGCCAAGGCCTTGCTGGCGGAGAACCATCTTCCCTATGAGGAGATCAGCCTCGGCAAGGGCATCACCACGCGCAGCCTGGAGGCTGTCGCCGGCGTCCGGACCACACCGCAGGTGTTTATCGGTGGCCGCAAGGTCGGCGGCCTGGAAGACCTCCAGGCCTGGCTGGCGCAACCGGTGCACTGACACGTATTTTTCACGCGCGGCGCTGGCCGGCGGACGCGGCGGCGGTGATAGGATCACCGCGGCACTTTGTCCGGCGCCGGTGGCCGTCCTTCCTGCCTGAACTTCATCAAGAAAGCACAACAGCCCCCATGGCCCCAGAATCCCTTGCACCTGCCAGCCCTGAAGACCTGCTCAAGGAAGAATCGGCGCGTTACGCCCTGCTGCGCCGCATTGCCCCCACGCTGCGCCACCACCTGGCCGGTGCCATGCAGCCGATCGGCATGGTGTCAGCCATCATGGACAGGCGGCTGCAGGCCGAGCAGCCCGACCTCGGCGTGTTGCGCGACAACAGCAAGTCGATCAGCACCCTCGCACGTTCGGCCGCCAGCGCCAGCATGAGCCTGATCACCTGGGTGGCACCCAAGGAAAACGGCGCTGTCAGCATGCACGAGGGCGTGGAGGAATGTGCCGGCATGCTGGCGACCGACCTGGCCTTTCGCGGGTTCACCGTGACAAACACCATCACGCCGTCGGACATGGCCACCTCGGTGTTCGCGCTGCGCAGCGTGTTTACCGCAGCCCTCATTGCCCTCACCGACACCGCGCCGACACCGGCCGTCATCACCATCAGCGCCGATGCGGCAGACGGAAAGAACCGCCTTGTCATCAGCGTGCGCAGCGAGCCGGATGCGGTCGCCGCCGACGACCCGCGTGCCTACCGCAAGCTCGGTTGGGACGATGTGCAGGCGCTCGCCAGCGCCGAACGGGTCGGCCTGAAACACACGGCGGACCGCGTGGAGATGATGTTCACGGCGGCGGTGAATGCCGATGTCACGGTCTGAGCGGCGGGCTTCTCCCGCGCCTCAGGCGCTACTGATTTGATAGCTTGATACGCTTGACAGACATGGGCTTGAGGGCCTTTTTGGCATAAACTTCGCGATCCGCCGGGCCTTGCCGGCGACCGGCCAGCACCCATGAACAAAAGCGGAATCCTTCTTCACATCGCCGGCCTGTGGCTGCTGTCCACCCTCGACGCCTCCGGCAAGTGGCTGGTGCTGGCCGGTGTGCCGGTGCTCATAGTCTCCTGGGTGCGTTACGCGGTGCACACCGCGCTGATGACGGCCGTCGTGCTGCCGCGGCGCGGCAAGGCGATTTTCAGGACGCAGTCGCTGGCGCGGCAACTGGTGCGCGGCTTCCTGATGATTGCCACCACCGTGCTGTTTTTTTCGGTGCTGGCACGGCTGCCGCTGGCCGAGGCGACCGCCATCAACTTCATGGCCCCGCTGTTCGTGATGGCGATGGCGCCCTGGCTGCTCGGGGAGCCGCACCGCCTGCACCGCTGGCTGGGGGTGCTGCTCGGTTTTGCAGGCATGCTGGTGGTGGTGCGGCCCGGCGCGCAGCTTGACCCGGTCGGTGTGGCGCTGGGCCTGCTGACCGCCTTCACCTTTGCGCTGTTCCAGATTTCCACACGGCGCGTGGCGCATGACGATCCGCTGACCACCAACTACTACGGCGGCCTGTTCGGCACCGCCGCGCTGACGCTGGCCCTGCCCTGGTTCTGGGTCACGCCCGAGCTGTCGTCATGGGAATGGCTGCTGCTGCTGTCGACCGGCTTCACCGGCTTTTTCGGCCACTGGCTGCAGGCCGCGGCCTACCGCAAAAGCCCGGCCAGCCTGCTGGCGCCCTTCAGCTACATGCAGATCATCAGCGCCGCCATCCTGGGCTGGCTGGTGTTCGGCCAGGTGCCGGGCCAGACCAGCGCGCTGGGCATCACGCTGATCTGCCTGGCCGGGCTCGGCGTGGCGCTGACGGAGGCGCGTATGGCCTGGCGGCGCGCGCAGGACTTGCGCGAACGCGGCTGAACAGCGCGCTGCGTCAGGCCGGCAGCAGCGGCAGGTCGGCCTTCTTCAGGGTGCGCAGCACAAAGCTGGACTTGCTGTGGCGTATGCCCTTGATCTTGTAGAGCCGCTCGCGCAGCAGCCGTTCGTAATCCCGGGTACCGCTGACCGCAATGCGCAGCAGGTAGTCGTAGTCGCCCGACACCAGGTAGGCCTCGATGACCTCGGGGATCTTCGCCAGGGTCTCGCCGAATTTTTCCAGGGTGTTGTCGGAGTGGCTGTCCAGCGTGACCTGCACCAGCACGGTGTCGGCCAGATCCAGCGCCGCGGCACTGATGCGCACGGTGTAGCCCTCGATCACGCCGGACTCTTCCATCTTCTTGATGCGGCTCCAGCACGGCGTATGGCTCAGGCCCACGGCCTGGCCTATCTCCTGCAGGCTGGCACGCGCGTTGGCCTGCAACACCTGCAAAATTTTCCGGTCGATCTTGTCCATAAAGAATTTATTCCTTCGATTTATTCAAATTGAAGAAATTATTACTGATGCGGCGGGGAATGAAAAGAAATACAGAAGCACTTTCTCCTCACTGGCTCCCATACTGGAGGCTGGCAAACGGGCTTACCGGTCCGGCTTGCAAGGCAAACACACCCGCGGGTTACCGCCCGCGGGTGGGTTTGGGCATCCGGGTATCGGCGTCATCCCGGACAAGATCGGGGATCCATGTCGCATGCGCTGGCGATGCGTGTGATCCCGCATGGATTGCGGGTCCAGCCCGCAATGACAAGTGCTGTTCAGCCGAACTTGCGCAGCGCATCCAGCGCCAGGCCGGTGCCAATGCTGCCGAACAGGTCACCCTCGACGCGGTGCGCTTGTGGGAGCATTGCCGCGATGCGCGCGCGCAGCAGCGGCACGCTGCTGGAGCCGCCAGTGAAAAACACCGTGTCCACCGCATCCGCCGGCACGCCGGCATCGCGCAACAGGCCGTTCACGCTCGCCGCGATATCGTCCACCAGCGCGGAGATCGCGCCGTCAAAACCGGCACGCTGCAACAGCAAGGTTTCCCCGGGGCTGATGCGCCCCAGGTCCATGCGTGTTTCGCTCACTGCAGACAGCGACATCTTGGCCTGCTCGACCTGCATGGCCAGCCAGTGGCCGGCGCGCTGCGCCACCAGCGCCTGCAGGCGAGCCAGCTTGTCGGGCTCGGCGGCCTCCCGCCGCAGCTCGGTGATCTGTGCCGCCGCCTTTCGGGTGTACGCAAAATTGATGGTGTGCCAGGTCGCCAGGTTGAAGTACGGCGCCGACGGCATCAGCAAACCACTCTTGAGCAGGCTGCCCAGGCCCAGCGTGGGCATCACGCTGGCCAGGCTCAGGTATTTGTCAAAGTCGGTGCCGCCTATGTGGACGCCGCCGCTGGCCAGGATGTCGTCGCGGCGCTCGGCCCTGGCCGCGCGTTCCGGTGACAGCCGCACCAGCGCAAAGTCGGACGTGCCGCCGCCGATGTCGACCACCAGCACCACTTCCTCGCGGGTGACCTTCGATTCATAGGCGAAGGCCGCGGCAATCGGTTCGTACTGGAAGGCAATCTCGCTGAAACCCACCGCGCGGGCGATGCCGGCCAGCGTGTCCTCTGCCTGGCGGTCCGCCGCCGCGTCGCCATCGACAAAAAACACCGGACGGCCCAGCACCGCGCGGGTCAAGGGCTGCCCGGCCGCCTGTTCGGCACGGCGCTTGAGTTCGCCGATGAACTGCGCCAGCAACTCGCGAAACGGCAGCGCACGGCCGGCGACCTCGGTCTGCTCGTCGATCAGTGCGGTGCCGAGCAGGCTTTTGAGCGAACGCATCAGCCGACCTTCATCCCCGGCCAGGTAATCGGCCAGTGCGGCGCGGCCGTAGCTGGTGTGGCCATCCTCGGCATGGAAAAACACCACCGAAGGCAAGGTGGGCTTGCCGTCTTCCAGCGCCAGCAACCGGACCTGGCCGGGCGCATCGCCGCGGGCGCAGGCCGCCGTCGAGTTGGAGGTGCCGAAGTCGATGCCGCAGGCGTCGCCCAGCGCCTTCAAGGCCTGGCGAAGCCGCTGTCGGCCCAGGCGGTCGCGCTGGCCCGGCTCAACCTGAAGGACGGTGGCACACGCACCCGCGCGAGTTGCTCGCCGGCCTCATCGTGCGCACTCAAGAGCGCCGACGGGTTGTCCTCGTCGGGCTCTATGTCCAGCGACACCGTGATGCGCGCCCCGCGGCAGTCGACCTCCAGGCTCTGGTGCAGGCTCGCATGCAATTGCTGTTCATGCCGCCGCACAAATTCCGACGCCGTCTTGACCAGGGTGCTGAAGGCCGGCCCGTCGAGCGGCTTGGGGTTTTTCTTGTCACGCCCCATGGTCCAGGGCCCGACCAGCGCAGGCTCGGGCTCGCCGTCCTTGATCATGGCAACGGCCCAGCCGTCGTCGTCCTCGTTTTTGATCACGCGGGCGGTCCAGCCGTCACCGCACCACAGCCGCGCTTGCTGCACCGGGCGGTTTTCATCGGGAAGATCGGGGGATTCGGAAAAATCGGGGGAAGGCGCGGGGGAAGCAGTGTCAGTCACAGGCAATCAATTCAGTGGCGCGAGGGCACGGATGGGGAGCCTGATTTTACCGTGCGGCCGGCAGCGGGAGGCCAGGTTCCACCGTGCAGAATTCGCGCCCCGCGTAAACCTTGATGACAGCTGGCCCTCCTCTGTATACGCTTGCGGATTGAGTTCTGCAACATTTTCCGGAGACACCATGACCCAACGCCGCGACTTCCTCACCACTGCCGCCGCTGCCGCCGCCGGCCTCGCCCTGCCCTCGCTGGGCCTGGCCCAGGCCCCGGCCTTTCCGACGCGCCCGATCCGCTACATCTGCCCCTGGCCGGCCGGTGGTTCTACCGATGCGGTGATCCGCGCCCTGGCCGAAAGCGCCAGCAAGACCCTGGGCCAGCCCATCATCGTCGACAACAAGCCGGGCGCCGGCGGCCTGCTGGGCGCCAACGAAATGATGAACGCCAAGCCCGACGGCTACACGCTCACGCAATTGCCGCACGGCATCTTCCGCATCCCGCACATGCAGAAGGTGCAGTACGACCCGCTGAAGGACTTCACCTGGATCGCCTGCCTGACCGGCTACACCTTCGGCCTGGTCGTGCCGTCCGACTCGCCGATCAAGAGCATCAAGGACCTGGTGGCCTACGCCAAGGCCAACCCCGAGAAGTTCACCTACGGCTCCACCGGCACCGGCACCAGCCCGCACCTGGCGGTCGAGGAATTTGCGCAGCGCGCCGGCATCAAGCTCACGCATGTGCCTTTCAAGGGCAATGCCGACAACATGCAGGCGATCCTGGGCGGCCACGTCATGGGCGCCAGCGATGCGACCGGCTGGGCTCCACACGTGGAGTCCGGCAAACTGCGCCTGCTGGCCACCTATGGCAGCAAGCGCACCAAACGCTGGCCCAACGTGCCCACGCTGGACGAACTCGGGTACAAAACCGTCTCCGACTCACCCTTCGGCGTGTGCGGCCCCAAAGGCATGGATCCGGCCGTCGTGGCCACGCTGCACGAGGCTTTCCGCCGCACCCTCAATGACCCGTTCGTGCTCGCCACCTTCGACAAGTACGACCAGTCGGTGATCTACATGAACACCTCGCAGTACACACGTTTTGCCCGCGAGACCTTTGAGGCCGAAAAAGCCACGATTGAGCGCCTGGGCATGAGCAACAAGGGTTGATGCCGGCAGATCCGCCGGTGCAGACTGCCGCCTAATTGACGGGCAGTCCGCTGCAAGCCACGACTGGCAAGCCTTTCGTGGCTTTTTTGCGTGCTTATCCACAGATTCGTGCACAGGATACGTGGGCAACTTGGGTACCGCATTGGCGGGAGGAACTGCGCCCCGGTATCCGGCGGAACACAATTTCCCCGACGAAGGAACCGTTATCGTAAGGATTGACGGGTCCCATTTTCAATTTGTTTCAGTTTGGGGGCTTGCCCCCGCTGGCCGCTTGTCCCCAGGCTAGCGCAAGCGGGCCGCGTCTGGCGATCAGCCTGCGTTATGCTGGCTGTCTTCCTTTTTCTTTGTGGTGGCCCCATGCGCTTGACGTCTTTACGGATCTTTCCCGCCGCCCTGATGGCGGCGACGCTGCTCTTGACAGCCTGCAAGGACGCGCCCGACGCGAACAAGCCGGCAGCCACGGCCGCAGCCACGCCGGTATCGGTGGCCGCCGTCGCCGCCGAGGCCAAGGGTTTCAGCGTCGGCTCGGCCATGAGCGCCCGCACGGTGTATGTGTTTTTCGACGCCCAGTGCCCGCATTGCACGGCGCTGTGGGAAGCCGCCAAACCGCTCAAGTCGCAGGCCCGTTTTGTCTGGATCCCGGTCGGCCTGCTCAATCCGTCCAGCACCGCGCAGGGCGCGACCCTGCTGGCGGCGAAGGATCCGGTCGCGGCCATGGATGAACACGAGGCCTCGATGACGGCCAAAGGCGGCGGCATCAGCGCCGCGAGCGGCATCGATGCGCAAAAGGCCGACGTCGCCAAAAACACCGAGTTGCTGAACCGTTTCGGCTTTGGTTCGATTCCGACCATCATCGGCAACCACGCCGAAACCGGCGCCCTGGTCACCCAGGAAGGCTCCATGCCGACCGCCGCGCTGGCGGGCCTGCTCGGCCTGAAAGTCCCGACCCCCTGATCAAATCAGGCTGCAGCCCCTTGGTGGCGGGCGGCAGCAGCTCCTGATTTAATAGCAGGTTCTTCTCAGAACAACACCCGGCTGCGGATGGTGCCCGGCACCTGCGCCAGTTTCGCGAGCGCCAGGTCCGAATGCGCGGCGTCGATGTCGATCACCACATAACCGATGGCCTCGTTGGTCTGCAGGAACTGCGAGGCGATGTTGATGCCGTTGCCGGCGAACACCTGGTTGATCTCGGCCAGCACGCCCGGCACGTTGCGGTGGATGTGCAGCAGCCGGTGTTTGCCGGGATGCGCCGGCAGCGCGACCTCGGGGAAGTTGACCGACGAGGTCGAGGTACCGTTGTCGCTGTACTTGACCAGTTTTTCCGCCACCTCGATGCCGATATTGGCCTGCGCCTCCATGGTGGAGCCGCCCACGTGCGGCGTCAGGATCACGTTGTCGAGCCCGCGCAGCGGCGACTCGAAGACATCCTTGTTGCTTTTGGGTTCGACCGGAAACACGTCGATGGCCGCGCCCAGCAGTTGTTTGCTGCGCAAGGCCTCGGCCAGCGGCTCAATCTCGACCACAGTGCCGCGCGAGGCATTGATGAATACCGCGCCGGGCTTGATCGCGGCGATTTCGGCCGCGCCTATCATCCACTGGGTCGCCTTGGTCTCCGGCACGTGCAGGCTCACGACGTCGGATTGGCCCAGGAGGTCGTGCAGCTTGCCGACCTGGCGCGCATTGCCCAGCGGCAGCTTGGTCACCACGTCGAAAAACACCACCTGCATGCCCAGGCTTTCGGCCAGCACCGAGAGCTGCGTGCCGATGGAGCCGTAACCGACGATGCCCAAGGTCTTGCCGCGGATCTCGAAAGCGTTCTCCGCCGTCTTGAGCCAGCCGCCGCGGTGCGCCGCCGCGCTTTTTTCCGGCACGCCGCGCAGCAGCAGGATGGCCTCGGCCAGCACCAGCTCGGCCACCGATCGGGTGTTGGAAAACGGCGCGTTGAAGACCGCGATGCCGCGCTCGCGCGCCGCGTTCAGGTCCACCTGGTTGGTGCCTATGCAGAAACAGCCGACAGCGGCCAGCTTGTGCGCGTGCGCCAGCACCCCGGCCGTGAGCTGGGTGCGCGAGCGGATGCCGACAAAATGCGCGTCGGCGATTTTGGCCTTGAGCTCCTCGCCCTCGAGCGCGCCGGGCAGGCTCTCGATCTGCGTGTAGCCCGCTTCGCGCAGCACGGCGATGGCAGAAGGATGGATGCCTTCGAGCAGCAGGAACTTGAGTTTGTTTTTGTCGAGCGAGGGTTTGGTCATGAAGGGGCGCATGAAGCGACAACGAAGGAGGCATCCAGTATGGACGAATCGCTTTGCCCTGACCGGGCCAAGGTCAGTCCCGGGGCTCAGTCCACCGGTGCAGGCGCGGCGCGCGCCAGCGCCTGGCGCCGGCCGGTGAACTGCGCCAGCGCCACGCCCACCAGCGTCAGCGCCGCGCCGGCCAGCTTGATGCCGGTGTACTGCTCGCCGGCAAACAGCCAGGCCACGAGGCCCGCCACCGGTGGCATCAGGTACATCAGCGGCGCGGTGCGCGCCACGCCCCGCACCGCATTGACCCAGCCCCACAGCAGCCAGCCCAGAAAGGCCGACACCGTGACCGACCAGACCAGGGCCAGCCAGACCGTCAGCGAGGCTTCGCCCCAGGGCGCGGTCAGGCCCGCAGGCGCGGCGAACAGCAGCACCGGCACACTGCCCAGCAGGGTCGCGTAAGCCATGGTCAGCACGCCGCCGTGGCGTTCGATCAGCGGTTTGGCGGCCACCGTGTAATACGAGAAGAAGCTCGCCGCCACCAGCAAAAACACATCGCCGCCGGTGGCCAGCCACTGGCCGCCCAGCAGCTTGTCGGACAGGAAGATCAACACGCCGGCAAAGGCCACGGCCACGCCGGCAATCTGCGCGCGGTGCAGCGGCTCCAGGCCCATGAGGCGCAGGATCAGCAGTGTGAAGATGGGGCCGCAGGCCAGGATCAGCGAACTGGAAAACGCGGTGGACCAGTGGATGCCGTAGGTCACCATGCCCACATGCAGAAAGTGCCCGGCCACACCGAGACGGGCCAGTTCCCAGAACTCGCGCCGCGAGAGGGCCGGAAACCGGCGCCCGTAACGCCACAGCAGCAGGGCCAGCGCGCAGGCCGGCATGATCAGGTAACGCGCGAACAAAAAGCCGCCGGGGCCGACCACATTGAAGACAAACTTCTGCAGCGAGAAGTTGACACCCCAGATCACCACCAGGCCCAGCGCCACCATCAGCGCCAGTGTGGCGCGCCGGCGCGCAGCGCCCTCTTGCTCCATGCTCATTGCCGGGGACACCTTCAAAATTCCGGATAAAAAAGGCCTGCAGGCCAATCGATACAAGGGCAAGCAGCTATCATTTTTGAAGCATACCAGCTTGACGCACGCGCTGCCGGCCGGCGCAGCGCAGGGCGTGATACAAACAGCGCTGCTTTTTCGCTAAAGAGGACCCCCTTGAAATTCAAAATGGCTGAAAAGTCGCTGTTTGCCATCCTGCTGCGCTCGTCGTGGTGGATCAGCCTGTCGATTGCTGCGGCGTTTGCACTGGTCTCCAAAGCCTTGCTGCCGCCGGAGTACTTCCTTTTCGGCGCCATGGGTGGTTTGCCGTTTCTGGTGATTGCCATGGTCACCTTGTGGCGCCAGCTGCGCGCGCCCAGCACCGCGCATGTGGAAGCCACGCTGGCGCAGATCAACGCCATGCCCTGGCGCGAGTTTTCGGCGGCGCTGGAGCAGGCCCTGGTGCGTGACGGTTTCGAGGTGCGCCGGCTGGAGCTGGCGGGCGCGGACTTCGAACTGCTCAAGGGTGGGCGCACCCTGCTGCTGAGCAGCAAACGCTGGAAGGCCGCGCGCCTGGGGCTGGAAGTGTTGCAGGGCCTGGAGACAGCGCGCGCCACACGTGACGCCAGCAGCTGCATTTGCGTGACGACCGGCGAGGTCACCGACAAGGCCCGCAGTTTCGCTGCCGGGCACCAGATCCGCGTGATCCAGGCTGTCGAGCTGGCGCAGCTGCTGCGGCCGGTGCTGATTGGCCAGCCCGCCGGACGCTCCTGATTTGATAGCTATCAATGCTTGCTGGCCATGGGCTGGCCGCTGATATGGTTTAAATTCCGGGGGATGCCGGCCGGGCCGCCCGGCCCGCCACCGGGTAGGCGCTGACCATCCACAGGTAGACCAGCGCGCCGGCCACCAGGCTGGCGGCGGCAATTTCAAGCGAGAGGGTGAAGCCCTCGCCCACGCTGCGGCTGTGCCGCAGCAACAGCGCCACCATGGGCGGGCCGGCGATCTGACCGATGCCGTACATGGCCGTCAACAGGCCCATGTAGCTGGCTGCCGCCGCCGGCCGCAGTCGCCGCACTTCCTGCATCGAAAAAAAGGTGATGGCGGTGAAGGGAATGCCCAGCAACAGGCTGCCGATCGCAAAACCCGCCAGTGTCGGGCTGAAGATGCTGGCCGCAATGCCCAGCGCCTGCACAAAATAACAGCCGGCCAGCAAATGACGGTAGTCGCCAGTGGCCGGGATGCGTGTCGCCAGCAGCGCGCCGGTGATCACCCCGAGGCCGAAGATGGGCCAGAAAAAATCGATCCAGACCGAGCCTGGCATGGCCTCGCGCGCGATCACCGGCAAAAAGGTCGCGGTGATGATGTAGCCGAAGCCGGCCAGGCCATAGGTCAGTGCCAGCCACAGCATCTGCTTGCGGCCGGCCGGCGCGTCGATGCGCAGCGGTGCCGTGGGCGCAGGGGCACCGCCTGTGCCCTGCCCGTCCCGGTCCTGGAACGTGCGCCAGACGAAGGCCGTGAGCAATGCCGCCAGCGCGCCGAAAATCAGCCAGCCTGCCGCGGCGCGCCACTGCAGCGCCACCATGCCGCTGGCAAACAGCCCGCTCAGGGCGATGCCGGCGCCGGGACCGGCGTAGATCACGCCGCCCATCATGGGTGCGTTGCGCCGCGCCAGCTGGGACAGGCACCAGCCCGAGGTGTAGACGAAGACCAGCGCGCTGGCGACACCGGCGGCAAAACGCAGCAGCGGCCAGGCTGCGGGGACCTGCAGCGCCATGCCCAGCGTCAGCAAGGTGGTCGCGACCAGGCCGCAACGCACCCAGGTCGGCGCCGCGACCTGCGGCAGAAAGGCAAAACGCTTCCAGATCCAGGGCTGGAAGGTGCAGAGCAAGGCGCCGACCAGGTAACCGAAATAATTCGCGCTGGCCAGCCAGCTCGCGGACGGCAGGTCGATCACGCCGTCGCTGAGCATCATGGGCAGCAGCGGCGTGAAGGCAAAACGGCCTATGCCCATGGCGGTGGCCAGCGACAACAGGCCGGCGATGGCAATGGCCCAACGGCCGGGCTCCCGGGTCAAAGTGCTCAAGGCCGGGATCCTGCGGCAGCTTGGGGCGGCTCCACCAGCGCCATGCGGCGGCGCAGGCGGGCGGCTTGCTCTGCATCACCAGCCTTCTCGGCCAGCTGCGCCTGCACACCCAGCCAGGCCAGCAGGGGCCGGCGCCAGCCCTGGGCCGACGATGTGTCCACCGCCTGCTGCAGCACCGCCGGGCTGGCCTGCCCGCGCTGGAACAACACGGCAGCGGCCACCAGCTGCGAGAGCGGATCGGCCATGGCTTTCACCGCGGCCGCATCACCCCCGGCAGCCGCGCGCTGGGAAGCGGGCAGCAAGGCCAGGTCCTGCGGCTGCAGGCGCCCGGCGAGGTAGTCGGCGTAGGCGCGCTCGGCGGCCGGCGCGTCGGCGCGCAGCCGCTCGAAGCCGGCGCAGGGCTCCAGCACCAGGCTGGCCGTGCGGCTGGCGCAGCGCAGCAGCTCGACTCGTGCCGTCAGGTCGACGCGACCGGTGCTGGCCACTTCGCTGAGCGCGCGGCCGAACTCCACGGCTTCGACGCGCGTGTTGCCCTCCATGTAAGCGCCGATGGCGCGCTCGCTGGCGGTTTTCGCTTCGAGTTCCCAGTCCGCCGGTTTCGGGCCGCTGCTGCAGGCGGCCAGGACCAGCCCAGCCGCAACGAGCAGTGGTTTTGCAAACATGTTCATGGCAGCTTGATCTCCGTGTCGCGGGCAAACGGCCACTTGCGGTTGACCTCGTTGATCAGGCTGTCGACCTTGCGCAGGCTGGACTCGACCTCGCCGCGCAGGCTGCCGAGGTCGTCGGTGGCGGCGCGGGCGTTGGCGCCCACGGCCTGGGCTTCGACCAGCACGGCATCGACCTTTTTCAGGCTGGTGCGGGCCTCGCCGAGCAGCGCATTGAGCTGCACCACGGTCGCGCGCGCCTCGGGCATGACCCCATTGGCGCCGAAGACCTGGGTGTCGGTCTTGGCGGCCAGCCCGTCGAGCTTGGTCAGCAAGGCATTGGTACGGTCCAACGTGGCGATCAGCTTTTTGGCTTCAACCTCGTTGCCCAGCAACACACCGAGTACCCCGCCTGGGCCGTTGAGCCGCTCGGTGAGTTTCTGCACATTGCCCAGGGTGCCGGACACCGCGCCCTCGCTGGCGGTCAGGCCGTTGAGGTTCTCGATCAACTCCTTGGCGGCGGCGATCAGCTTGGGAATTTCGGCGCCGGTGTCACCGCGCAACACCTCGCGCTCCGCGCCGTCAGGCAGCGGCGGATCCTTGAGCAGGCCGGTGTAGGCGCGGATGTTGGTGCTGCCGACCAGGCCGCGCACCAGCGTGAACACACTGGAGGTGCGCAGCCAGTGCGCGTCGCGGGTCGGCACGTCGATGATGATGCGCGCCTTCCCGTCCTCGGCCAGTTCGATACGGCGCACACGGCCGATCGGGAAGCCGGAAAAAGTCAGGTCCATGCCGACCACCACACCTTCGGAGTCCTCCGAAATCAGCACCAGCTTTTGCGTGCTCTCGAACAGGCCGCGCGCATACAGCACATACAGCGCCGAGCCGATCACCAGCGCGGCCATGAAGACCAGCAGCAGCAGCGCCTTAAACTCGAGATTCGCCACCGGTGGCAATTGCACCACCGCGTCGGCAGGTGGGGGCGGGCGGGCGGCGTTCGGGGCGTTGTCCTGGGGATCGCTCATGGTGCGGTTTTTTTCATGACGGGTTCAGCGAATTCAATAGTAGTTGCCAACCAGGGACAGGACCTCGATCAGCAGGATGACCGCGAACATGCGCACCAGCATGCGCAACTCGGCGCTGGCGCGCAGGCGCAGTTCGGTGGAGTCGTACAGGGCCGAGGCCATCGGGATCAGCGAGACCGCCAGGCTGAAAAACAGCGTCTTGAGCAGGAAAATCAGCGTGACTTCCGGGTTGAACACCTGCCCGAACAAACGCGTGTAGACAGACACACCGGCGAGCGTGAAGCCGTACACCGCCAGGTAGGCCATCACCAGCGCCACCACACAACTGAGCGCGGCCAGGGTGACGGTCGAGAAAATGCCCGCCGTCACGCGCGGCAGCACTTCGTGGCGCACCGGGTCCATGCCGCGCTGCTGCATCGCCTCCAGCGCGCCGCTGCTGCGCAGCTGCGCCAGCTCCACACCGCTGGCAATCGCCGAGCGCAGGGCCACAAACATCGCGGCGGTCAGCGGAATCAGTTCCAGCACCAGCACGCGGATCACCACCTGCAGCGCGTACTGCGACAGGCCGTAACTGATGGCCGTGACGATCACGATGCGGGTGATGACCACCGTGATCAGCGCGCACATCAGCGTGAAGCCGAGCAAGTTGGGCGCCGTGTTGCGGTAGATGTGTTCGGCCAGCACCCGGCGGTTCGGGCGGCCGTAACTCGAGGGTGACATGGCCAGCACCAGGATCATCGCGCCCAGGTAGATCAGGCGCCACCAGCCCAGCAGCCACTCCCGCGCCCTGAGGTTGAGCAACGCAAGCGCAGAGGACCGGCGGTCAGCGGGGGTCATGCGACCATGATAGCCGTGCACCGGGCAAAAGCGCGCTCAGGCCAGCGGGCCCTGGTCCAGCGGCAGCGAGCCGTTCGGGATGCCGGCGGCCAGCTGCAGCCGGGCCGCGCCTTGGGCAATGCCTTCCCGGTCGCCTTGCCACAGCGCGCTGACATAGGCCCGGTAGTCCGGGTGCCAGTCGGCGGCGTCTTCGACCGCGTCCAGCGCGCCCGCCGCTTCGTCGAGCGCCTGCACATGCGCGGCAACCTCGACAGCCAGCGTGCAGGTGGTGTTGACCACCCGGTCGAAATCCTCGTCATCGGGGTTCAGGCCGGTCACACCGAACAGCTCGAACACGCGGGTGATCGCTGCCGCCGACGCAGGGTCCAGCGATTCGGTACCGGTCTGCGGGTCCAGCGTTTTTTCGGCAGGAAAGGCGGCCTGCTCCGCCGCGGCAAGCAGTTCCTCGCGAAATAAAGCAGTCATCTCGAGTCTCCTTATTTTTGATGAGGCGCCGCTGCCCGCGGCGCATGCGGGAAGTTTAGGCCATGCCGCGCGGGGCTCAGGCGGTCAGGGACTTGCAGTAGCCGAGGAAGTCGTTCATCTCGGTGCCCTTGTCGAACACCGCATCAGCGCGCAGGGCCAGGCATTTCTGGCGCATCTCCTCGTTGAGCTCCCCGCTGAGCACCACCACCCGCTGATTGGGCCGGCGCGTGGTGCACCAGTTCAAGGCGCCCACCCCGCTGCCCTGGCGCAGGTGCAGGTCCACCACCGCCAGGTCCCAGGCGCCGTCGTTGGACGACAGCCAGTTGGTGGCCGAAATTTCATTGTCCGCATAAAACAGGATGTCGACCGACGGAATGTCGCGCAAGGCGTCCACGATGATGTTGCGCAGGACCACATTGTCTTCAATGATGAAAACCTTCAGCGAGCGCTGCAATTCTGAATCCCTGCCATTTTTGGCTGTTGACGGCATAAAACCCCTCTGTGGTCCCAGAGTTTAGGCGCAGCCGCGCGGCCGCCAAGGGCCAAAGCCGGCCACGCCCCTGTAGGACAAGGCCAGTATTCGGCCCCAATACGCTTGCCGCCCTGCGCCTACAGCGCCATGCCTCGTCGACCCACACGCCTGTGACCCGCATCTGCCTAGCGTGGTGACTTCGGAATTGAACGGCCGCGGCAACGGCCAAGCAGCCATGAAAAATGACAATTGGCCCCAAGCCCTGTGGGTGGTCCGGCACGGGCAAAGCGCCGGCAATGTGGCGCGCGACCTGGCGGAAGCCCAGGGTGATCCCGTCATAGCCATCACGCACCGTGACATCGACACCCCTCTTTCCGCGTTGGGCGAGGAACAGTCCACCGCCCTCGGCCGCTGGTTCGGCTCCCTGCCGGATGCACAGCGGCCGCAGGTGATCCTGTGTTCACCCTATCTCAGGGCACTGGACTCCGCCCGCCTCATGCTGGATGCTGCCGGGCTTGTGCGGGACACGGTGACCTTCCGTGTGGACGAACGGCTGCGTGAAAAAGAGTTTGGCATTCTGGACCGTCTGACCCGCCACGGCATCGAGACCCGGCACCCCGAGCTCGCCACCCAGTTCAGCCATGTCGGCAAGTTCTATTTCCGCCCGCCCGGTGGTGAAAGCTGGTGCGACGTGATCCTGCGCCTGCGCAGCCTGCTGGAAATGATCAGCCGCGAGCACAGCGGTGAACGGGTGCTGATCGTCGCGCATCAGGTGATCGTCAACTGCATGCGTTACCTGATCGAGTCGCTCGACGAGCGGACCATCCTCGCGATAGACCGGGAGGGCGACGTGCCGAATTGCGGCGTCACCTCCTATGTGTTCGACCCGTCACTGGCCAGCCACGGCGGGCTGGCCCTGCAACGGGCCAACTGGGTGGCGCCCTTGCAGCAGGCAGGCGCGCCAGTCACCCTGGGCAAGGACGTGCCCGCTGCCGCCAAGCCATGAGCGCCCGCCCCGTGCGCTCCCTGCCCTTTACCCGGCTGGATGTGGCCGCCCTGCAGCACTGGCCGCTGCCCGATGTCGATCACGCGGCAGACAAGGAAGCGCGCGGCAGTGTGCTGGTGGTTGCCGGCAGTCGCGAGATCCCCGGGGCCGCCCTGCTCAGTGCGCTGGCCGCAGCGCGGGCCGGCGCCGGCAAACTGCTGATCGCGGCACCGCTGTCAGCCGCTCACGGCATTGCCCTGGCCATGCCCGAGGCCCGCGTGATCGGCCTGCAGGAAAACAGCGACGGCAGTCCGGCCGCCACGGCCGCGCGGCAACTGGCGCCCTTCGCAGGCAAGGTGCACGCCGTGCTGGTCGGACCCGGCTTGCCGGAAGGGAAAGCGACCACCGCATTTGTCCTGCGCCTGCTGCCCTGCTTTGCCGATGTGCCGGTGATTCTGGACGCAGCGGCCATGGACGCGGTGATGTATGCCGGAACGTTTTCGCAGCCGGTGCTGCTGACGCCGCACGGCGGGGAAATGGCCCACCTGACAGGCCATGCCAAGGAAGCCCTGGCTGATAGCGCGGATGCGGCCGCTGTGCACTACGCCAGCGAATGGGGCGCAGTGCTGGCGCTCAAGGGGGCCACCAGCTGGATCGCGCAAACCGACGGCCGCCTCTGGCGGCACGACGGCGGCCATCCGGGGTTGGCCACCTCAGGCTCAGGTGATGTGCTGGCCGGCTTGGTCACCGGCCTGGCTGCGCGCGGCGCCACACTTGCGCAGGCCTGTGCCTGGGGTGTGGTCACCCATGCGCAAGCCGGACAACAACTGGCAGAGCGCATTGGCTCCCTGGGCTTTCTGGCGCGCGAACTGCTGCCAGAGATCCCGGCCATCCTGGACGGGCTGCGGCGCGGCCCTTCCGAAACTGTTGCCGGGTAAGACTAGGGCAGCTTGCGCGCGGGTGGCGCGCCCTCCTGCGACGCGTCCGTCTTGAGCACGCTGATCTCTCCGTCGCTTTCGATAAATGCGGACTGGACCTCGGACAGGTCTTTCACGCCCTGAAGGCGCAACTTGCCCCACAACTCTTCGGTGGTGATGAGTTCGTGGCGCATGTTCCGGCGTTGCAGGCGGCCGTTTTTGACCAGCAACAGGGGCGGTGGCTCGACCAGCTTGCGCACCCACGCGGAGTGAAAACTGCTCCAGTCCATCAGGTAATTCCACCCGGCAATCGTCAGCACCAGCACGCAGCCGTCGGTGATGGACTCGTAACCGCCGGCCATGGCATTCTGTGAGGCGTCGGCAATGAGGACCAGCAGCAACACGTCGGCGATGCCGATGGCGCCCACATCGCGGCGCAATACAAACCGGAACAGCATGAACAGCAGCCAGTACATGATGCTGCCGCGCAGCACCAGCTCGAACGGGCTGAGCGAAAAGCCGAACAGGGCCTGGAGGTCCAGGGCCAAGGCCGGTCCTTAACGCTGGTTGAAGCGGTAGGACGGTTTGGGCGTCCAGGGCCTGGCCACCTGCTTGCCCAGTTGTGAGCCGGGTGCGAAGGGCCAGGCCTTGATGCCGGAGGCAGGCGCTGGATCGGCTTGTGAACCGGCGTCACCGGTCTTGTGGATCTGTTTGATGTCCTTGTGGGAATCTGATGACTTGTGCATAAGGCTCCTTGGTTGGTGATGCAGGATGTTTCAGGCTTTCATGGCAACCAGGCCCACCGCGGCAATGCGGTCGGCATGGCGATAGACCGGGCGTTCGAGTTCTTCCCCGAACACGTCGGGGTCAATCTCGGCATAGGTGTAGGTGCAGCCCGCCTCGCCGAGGAAGGGCTCCATCTCGCGGATGAAATGGTCGACGCCGTCGACGATGGCGACACCGGTGTAAAGGATCAGCCGTCCGCCGGGCAGCAGACGCTGCAGCGCCTGGGCGCCAATCTTCACGCTCAGCGCCCGGCCGAGGTCGCCTCCGCCGTGGCGGTAGGCGCGTGCGGCATCGTCCTCGAGGTAAGGCGGATTCGACAACACGACATCAAAATCACCGGCGGTCGCGCCCAGCGCATCACCGAGCGCGGTTTCCACCTCCACGCCGGCTGCCGCTGCATTGATGCCGGCATAACACAGGGCCAGCGGATTGATGTCGTTGAGGATGACCTGCGCGCCCACGCGCAGCCGCGCCGCGATGATGCCGCCGGCACCGCTGCCACAGCCTACGTCCGCAATCCGCAGGGGCGCGTCCGGGCAAGCGGCGGGCATGTGGTCGCGGATCAGGTTCAGGAAGCGGTAGGTATCGGGCCCGAAAAATACCGCGTCCTGCGCCGTGGTCGGAAACGCGGAATGTGCGAACAGGTCGCCGTCGAAGCTGGAAACCCGCACCTGGCTGCGGTAGAGCGCGCCCTCGCGCAGGACCACACCCGTCTGCAACAGCAGCGCCAGCAGATCGCCAGGCAGCGTCGGCGGGGGGAATGGCAGGGACCAGCCAAAGGCATCACGCAGGCTTTGGCCCGGCCTGCCGCTGCGGTTGGCCAGCACCCGCGCGTGGCTGAGGGGCGTGATGGTGATGAATTCGTAGGCCTGCTCGCGCAGATGCTGCAGCAAGGCCTTGAGGGCTGCGTCGAACGCCGGCCCCCTGTCAGCAACAAGCATCGGAAGCCGGCCCTGGACAGCCGTTAAAAAATGTCTTGATCACATGAACTCCGGTGATCAGCGTGCACCGTCAAATGCGGTGCAACAACTGTCAACGGAATCAGCTTAGGACGCGTGGGGTATCACCGATGTAGGAAATGGATGAAGATCGGGTAGGTGACATCAAGCCGCGGGCTGCGCTTCAACGCGTCGGCCAGACGGGCCGGCGGCCCAGACGGCACGGGCGGATGCCGCTATGCAATCCGTAGCACGGGCCGTGTCTCAGGCCGCCAGGGCGGCCATCTCCTCGCCCAGGCGAACGGCCGCCCCCGGCGCCCAGGCCGGGTTGAACCGGCAAGGACCCTGGGGAAACAGCAGCACCACCGTGGAGCCGAGCAGGAAGCGCCCCATCTCCTCGCCCTGCCGCAAAACCACCTGCTGCGCGCCATAACGCCAGTCGCGCACCTCGCGCGTTCTGGGGGGATTGACCAGTCCGTGCCAGACCGTGGCCATGCTGCCGACGATGGTGGCGCCTACCAGCACCAGCACAAAGGGGCCGCGCGCCGACTCGAACACACACACCACGCGCTCGTTGCGCGCAAACAGCCCGGGCACGCCGCGCGCCGTGGCGGGGTTGACCGAGAACAGATCACCGGGCACATAAATCATGCGTGCCAGCTGGCCGTCCGCCGGCATGTGGATGCGGTGATAGTCGCGCGGGCTGAGGTAAATCGTCGCAAAGCTGCCGCCGTCAAAACGTGCAGCCAGTTCGCGGTCGCCGCCGACAAGTGCCGTCGTGGAGTAGTGGTGGCCTTTGGCCTGAAAGATCTGGTCGCCCGCGATGGCGCCAAACTGGCTGATCGCGCCGTCCACCGGGCAGATCAGGTCGGCCGCAGCCAGCGGCCTGGCGCCGGGCTTGAGGGCCCGCGTGAAAAAGTCGTTGAAGCTCGCGTAGCTGCCGATGTCGGGGTTGTCGGCTTCGGCCATGTTGACGCCGTACTTGCCGACAAACCAGCGGATGATGGCGGTGGTGACGGCGCCACCGCGCATGGACGCGATATGCCGACCGAACTCGGTGATCGCCCGTTTGGGCAGCAGGTATTGCAGCAGGACTTCAGATCGTTCGGACACGCAGGCTCACTTGGTCGGGGAAAGCAGTGATTCTATAGACGCACGCACATGCGCCGTTTACTGCGGCTGCAGACGCAGCAAGCGGCCCTGCGGGCTGTCGGTCAGCACGTAGAGCAGCCCGTCCGGTCCCTGGCGCACATCGCGGATGCGGCCGGCACCCTCGATCAGCTTGTGCTCGCGCACCACCTTGCCCCTGAATGGCTGCTCGAGTTCGATGCGGTTCAGGTAGCCGAACTTGAGTGAGCCGACAAACAGGTTGCCCTGCCAGGCCTTGCCGTAACGTTCGCTGCTCAGGAAAGCCATGCCGGATGGCGCAATCGATGGCACCCAGTAATGCAGCGGCTGCTCCATGCCGGTTTTGGCGGTGATGCCCTCACCCATCTTGCCGCCGCCGTAGTTTTCGCCATGGGTGATCACCGGCCAGCCGTAGTTGCGCCCGGGCTGCGGCAGGTTGATCTCATCGCCGCCCTGCGGACCATGTTCATGCGTCCAGTAAGTTCCGTCCGGTGCCAGCGCCGCACCCTGCATGTTGCGGTGGCCGTAACTCCAGATCTCGGGCAGCGCGCCGGCACGGGCCACAAAGGGGTTGTCCCTGGGCACGCTGCCGTCCTTGTTGATGCGGACCACCTTGCCGTGGTGGTTGTCGAGTTTCTGCGCATCCTGCATGCGCGAATAACGATCGCCCAGGGTGAGGAACAGGGTGCCGTCGGACTTGCCATCCTTGTGCCCCTCCACAATGCGGCAGCCGAAATGCGCGCTGCTGGAAAACTTGGGCTTCTGGGAAAAAATCACCTTGACGCTGTCCAGCCGGCTGTTGTCGGCCGCCAGCGTCGCGCTGGCCAGTGCCGTGCTGTTGCCGCCGGACGGCGCCGCCTCCGAATAACAGAAATAGATACGCCGGTTGGTGGCAAAGCCGGTGTCGGCGACCACGTCCAGCAGGCCGCCCTGCCCGCCCGCGTCAATCGCCGGCAGGCCTGGCAAGGCGGGTCCCAGTTTGCCGTCGGCCTCGACCACCCGCATCCGGCCTGGGCGCTCGGTCACCAGAAACCGGCCTTGCGGCAGAAAAGCCAGACCCCAGGGGTTTTGCAGGCCGCTGGCGACAGGCTCGGCCCGCACGCCCTGAGCCTGCAGCTGGGAGAACCCGGCGAGTCCCGACAACGCTATCAAAATCATAGCTGTGCGCGCTTGTCTGACATGGGCTGAAGGCATATTTGGCTCTCTCTTTTCGGGTGGGGCCGGTTCCGGCCAAAGTGGGCAATCCATGCGCAATCCATGGGCAATATGCCATCAAGCTTTTGCCCTGGTGGCCCGGCGGTCTTTCCGGCTGTCGATGGCCGCGTTGCCAGGGGGAAACCCCACCTCCGTTTTATATCGTTATAAATCAATGGCTTAACATCGCAATCTAGAAAAAACTTTAGCTTGACGTAGGACATGTCCTTCAATTACTCTAGCGGCCATGCGATTTACCATCCTCGTCACCAGCCTCCTGCTTGCCGCCAGCGCGCATGCCAGCCCAGGCCATTCCGGGGACGACATGGACAAGTTCCTTGCCGACAAGGGCCTGCTGAACCGGATCGACCAGGTGCGCCAGTCCGTGGGCAACAAAGCCTCTGACCTGGTCATCAACGCCATGGGCTTTCTGGGCGTGCCCTACCGGCGCGGAGGCAATTCGGCAGAAACCGGTGTGGACTGCAGCGGCTTTGTCAAAGCCATCTACGAGCAGACGGTGGGCCTGATCCTGCCACGCCGTGCCGAGCAGCAAGCCGCCGCCACCCAGAACATCGACCGGGCCGAACTGCAGCCCGGTGACCTGGTGTTTTTCAACACCATGAAGCGCGCTTTCAGCCATGTCGGCATTTATGTCGGCGACGGCAAGTTCATCCATGCACCCAAGCCGGGCGCCCAGGTCCGGGTCGAAAGCATGGGCGTTGCCTACTGGGCGCGCCGCTTTGACGGCGCCCGCCGCGTGCAGGACACCCGTCCTGCGGATTTCTCCGGCGAATAAGCCGCGTTGTGCCGGCCCGATGCCGGCTCCTGCAGCAACAGCTAGTCGGCTTTCACGCCGGCCTCCCGGATCACCCGGGCCCACTTGCCGGTTTCAGCGGCAATAAACGCGTCGAACTCCTCCGGGGTGCCACCGGCGCCAAAGGTCCCCATCGCGTCCAGCCGCGCGCGTGTCTCATCGCTGCGGATGATGCGGCCGACTTCGTCCGACATGCGTTTGACAATCTCCCTGGGCGTTGCGGCCGGGGCCAGCATGCCGGCCCAGGTGCTGCCGGTGAAGCCCGCAAAGCCCTGTTCGATGAAGGTCGGCACCTCGGGCACCGCCGGCAGGCGCCGGTCGCTGGCCACGCCGATCAAACGGACCTTGCCGGCCTTGCCTTGGTTGATCAGACCGGTGGGCGCGTCAAAAAACAGCTGGATCTGCCCGCCAATCAGGTCCGTCAGTGCCGGCACGGCGCCGCGGTACGGAATGTGAACCATATAGGTCTTGGTGATGGCCTTGAGCAGCTCGCTGGTCAGGTGCGCGGCCGAGCCGTTGCCCGAGGAGCCAAAGCTGAGCTTGCCCGGGTTGGCGCGGGCATAGGCGATCAATTCCCTCGCCGTCTTGAAAGGCGCGTCATTGTTGATGGCAGCCAGCAGCGGCGATACGCCCATCAGCGACACACCCGTCAGGTCTTTGCGCGGGTCGTAGGGAAGTTTGGGATACAGCGTGGTGTTGGCCGCGTAGGCGGCAATCACCACTGCGAAAGTGCTGCCGTCGGCAGGTGCCTTGGCCAGCAGGTCCACACCGATGATGCTGTTGGCGCCGGGCTTGTTGTCGATGGTGACGGTTTGCTGCAGGCGGTTCTGCAGTCCCGCCTGCACCAGCCGCGCCATCTGGTCGGTGAAACCGCCCGGGGTATAGGGCACGATGATGCGGACAGGCTTGTTCGGCCAGGCCGGCTGCGCCAGCAGGGGCGCGCACACGGTGGCGGCGCCCGCCGTGACCGCAAGGGTAAAACGCCGGCGTGACAGAGGGCGGGGGAAGGCAGAATCAGGCATGCTTGTCTCCAGAGGGTGACCATCATTCTGAAACCCTGCAGCGGCGGGCCGCCAGCGGGTTTGCCCCCGGAAATCGCGCTCCAGCTGCGCCAGTGGCACCTGCGCGACGCCCGCGGTTCTGCAAGGCGGAATCCGGTCGATTCGGCCACCTCGGCGCCGCTTATTCGCCCTGCTCTTTCTCCTCCTTGTCCTTCTTGCTGTCCTGTGCGCGTTGCTTGCGCGGCGACATGTCGAGCTCCACCGCACGGCCGTTGTCCAGCGCCTCGCCGGCGGCCTCAGGCGTGCTGAGGCTCAGTTCGGCGCTGCCCTGGCGTGCCAGGTCCGCGCTTTGCGCCAGTTGCACCGGGCCGCCTTCGGCACCGCTTTCCTGCACGCCGCTCACCGGCACAACACGGTTGTTCTCGGCGGTCAATGCAAACTATTTAATCCATCCAAAAGACGCGGGCATAGGTGATGTTTTCACACATGTGAACTTGCGGCGTAAGCCGTTGAGCCTTCTGTATTACCGAGAATGCTTGAGCAGACGATGTCCTTTTATCTTCTGACTTATCAGTGAAAAAACTGAGGCGCGAATCAAACGCGCCCACCGTGTTCCCAAAAAAACTTCGGCCACGAATTTTTTTTTACTCGTTAGTCACCAGGAACTGCGGCACCGCATTTGGGCAGGACGCCAGACGTCCTCCCGGGCCTTGCTCCATCCCTCTCACCCAAGGGTTTACCCGCAATATCTGCAGCGCCCAGCCGCTGCGCAAGCCCGCGTTCATCACAAGCTCTTCCATTTAGTCAGGTATAGAAAGCACGGGTGCATTTGCTCCGGCTGGACGCTACGATCGGCGGGCTTACCGGTTCAGCCACCTTGATCAGTCAGGAGCAAAACATGGCAAAACTCAACGTCAATGGCAGCGTGAGGGAGTTCGAAGCGGAGGGGGACACCCCGCTGCTCTGGGTGATCCGGGAGCAGCTCGGACTCACCGGCACCAAATACGGCTGCGGCATCGCGCAATGCGGCGCCTGTGCCGTCCACATTGACGGCGTGGTGACACGCAGCTGTGTGCGACCGGTCTCCACGGTGAAAGCCAACCAGAAAATCGTGACCATCGAGGGACTGTCGCGCGACGGTTCCCATCCGGTGCAGAAAGCCTGGGCTGCGCTGGATGTACCGCAGTGCGGCTACTGCCAGTGCGGCATGGTGATGACGGCGGTGGCGCTGCTGAGGACCACACCGAATCCCAGCGATGCCGACATCGACCAGGCCATGACCAACATCTGCCGCTGCGGAACCTACAACCGCGTGCGTGCCGCCATCAAGGTCGTGGCAGCCGGCGGCAATACCAAAAGCGCCGCGCTGTCTATCCAGCACACCGACGGGAGCACAACATGAGCCAGCACGCGATAGCCTCTTCGGACACGTCTGCTTCGGGCACGGGCACGCTGAGCCGCCGTGGTTTCCTCGGTGCCTCTGCCGCCTCCGGCCTGGTCGTGGCCTTCCACATTCCCCTGGCCAGCCACGCGCAGGCGCAGGCCAGTATCGCGCCAGAAGTGAACGCCTGGGTGGTGGTCAAGCCCGATGACACGGTGATCATCCGCATCGCGCGCTCCGAAATGGGCCAGGGCAGCCTGACCGGGCTGGCGCAGCTGGTGGCCGAGGAGCTTGAATGCAACTGGGCCCGGGTCACGACCGAGTACCCCACGCCCGGCCAGAACCTCGCGCGCAATCGCGCCTGGGGCAATTTTTCAACCGGCGGCAGCCGCGGCATCCGCGAGTCGCACGACTATGTGCGCAAGGGCGGCGCCACGGCGCGCATGATGCTGGTGCAGGCGGCGGCTGACGAATGGAAGGTGCCGGCTTCCGAGTGCCGCGCAGCCAGCAGCGTGATCACACACACGCCGAGCGGTCGCACCACAAGTTATGGCAAAGTCGCCGCCGCAGCCGGCAAACTCACGCCGCCGGCCCAGGTCACGCTGAAAGATCCCAAGGACTGGAAAATTGTCGGCAAGCGGCTGGCGAGGCTGGACACCGTCGACAAGCTCACCGGCCGGCAGATCTACGGCGCCGATCTCAAGATGCCGGGCATGCTCAATGCGGCCATCAAGGACTGCCCGGTGTTTGGCGGCAAGCTCAAGAGTTTCAACGCTGCCGCGATCGAAAAGCGCCCCGGCGTCAAGAAGGTCGTGCGAGTCGGCGACAGCGCCGTCGCGGTGGTGGCCGACACCTGGTGGCGCGCCAAGACTGCACTCGATGCGCTGCCCATCGAATGGGACAACGGACCGAACGCCGCCAACTCGAGCGCCAGCGTGGCGCAGATGCTGAAAGCCGGGCTGGACGCGCCTGATGCGGTGGTCGGCAACCAGAACGGCGACGCCAAAGCCGCGCTGGCATCGGCCGCGCGCCGCATCGAGGCCGTTTATGCCTACCCGCACCAGAACCACGCCACCATGGAGCCGATGAACGCCACTGCGCGCTGGACGCCGGAGCGTTGCGAGGTCTGGACACCCACCCAAAACGGCGAAGCCGCACTGGCAGCCACCTCGGAAGCCGCTGGCCTGCCCGCCTCGAAGTGCGAGGTTTACAAGATCCATCTGGGCGGCGGCTTTGGCCGGCGCGGCGCGGTGCATGACTGGGTGCGCCAGGCGGTGGACATCGCCAAGCAGATGCCTGGCGTGCCGGTCAAGCTGCTCTGGTCGCGTGAGGAAGACATGCTGCATGGCCTCTACCACCCCGTCACGCAGTGCAAGCTGCAGGCCGGGCTGGACGCCCAGGGCAACATCACCGCGCTGCACATGCGCATCTCCGGCCAGTCCATCCTGGCCGGCGTGTTTCCGCAAAACATCCGCAACGGTCTGGACCCGGTGGTGTTCCAGGGCCTGAATGCGCCGGGGCCGGAAGCCTCCATCGGTTACAGCTTCCCCAACCTGCTGATCGACCACGCGATGCGCAACCCCAGCGTGCCGCCGGGTTTCTGGCGCGGCGTCAACCTGAACCAGAACACGATCTACCTCGAGTGTTTCATCGACGAAATCGCCGCCGCCACGCAGCAGGACCCGCTGGCGCTGCGGCGCAAGCTGATGGCCAGCCATCCGAAACACCTGGCAGTGCTGAACGCGGTGGCAGAACGTGTGCGCTGGGACGTTCCGCCACCCGACGTGCGCGGCCAGAAGGTCTACCGGGGCTTGGCTCAGACCATGGGTTTTGGCAGTTATGTCGCGGCCTGCGCCGAGGTGTCGGTGGACAAGGAAGGAGCGCTGAAAATCCACCGCATCGTCGCCGCAACCGATCCCGGTCATGCGGTCAACCCGCAGCAGATCGAGGCGCAGGTCGAGGGCTCTTTCGCCTACGGGCTGTCGGCGGCGCTGTTCGGCGAATGCACGCAAAAGGACGGCCGCATGGAACAGGACAATTTCAGCACCTACCCGGTGGTGCAGATGCAGCACATGCCGGCGGTGGAAACCATCATCGTGCCTTCGGGCGGCTTCTGGGGTGGCGTGGGTGAACCGACGATTGCGGTGGCCGCGCCGGCCGTGCTCAACGCCGTCTTCGCGGCGACCGGCAAACGCATTCGCGAACTGCCGCTGAAGAACCACAGCCTCAAGGCATGACGGTACGGGCAGGCGCGTCGGCTCTGGCGCTGGCTGTTGCGATGCTGCCCGCCGTAGCGCCGGCCCAGCAAGCGGCCGGCCTGCAGGCTTTCCGTATCGCGGGTGACGCCATCCCGGACTCGCTGACCGGTGTTCCCGGCGACGCAGCCCGCGGCCGTGCGATTGTCGCCAGCCGTCAAACCGGCCTGTGCCTGTTGTGCCATGCCGGGCCGCTGCCCGAAGAACGTTTCCAGGGCAACCTGGCGCCAGACCTGACCGGTAGCGGCGCGCGCTGGAGCGAAGGTCAGCTGCGCCTGCGCGTGGTCGATGCCAGGCGCCTGAACCCGCAAACCCTCATGCCGCCCTATTACCAGACCGAAGGCCTGGAGCGTGTGGGCGCCGCCTGGCAGGGCCAGCCGGTGCTGGGAGCCCAGCAGATCGAGGATGTGGTGGCCTTTCTGCGCACCCTGCGGGATTGAGCGATGCACCCTCGCCCATCCTTCCCCATTTATCCGCCCGGCCTCACCCGGCGCCGGGTGCTGGGCACGGCTGCAGTGCTGGTCACCGGGGTGCAGCTCGCACCGGCAAGCGCAAACAGCGACACGCTGGCCGCAGCGGTGGCCGGCTACACCGGTGGCGTGCCTGTGCAGCGCGGCAAGGTCAGGCTGGACATTGCCGAACTGGTCGACAACGGCAATGTGGTGCCCTTGACCGTGAGCGTCGACAGCCCGATGACGGCCGCTGAACATGTCCGGGCGATTGCCGTGTTCAACGAAAAAAATCCGCAGCGCGAGGTCGCAAAGTTCACGCTGGGCCCGCGCGCCGGCAAGGCCAGCGTCAGCACACGCATGCGCCTGGCCACCTCGCAGCAACTGGTGGCTGTCGCCCAGCTCAGTGACGGCAGCTTCTGGTCGCACACGGTTAACGTCATCGTCACATTGGCCGCCTGCATTGAGGGCGACACCTGATGGCACGCACCCTCATCAATGCACCTTCAACGGCACGGCGCGGCGAGGTGATAGAGATACGCACCACCATCGCCCATCCGATGGAAACCGGTTTCCGGCCCGGCGCGGATGGGAAGACTCTGCCGCGCGACATCATCCGGCGCCTCAGCTGCCGTTACAACGGCGAACTGGTGTTCAGCGCCGAGATGTTTTCCGCAATCGCGGCCAACCCCTACCTGGCTTTCCACACGGTGGCCACCGACAGCGGCACGCTGGTCCTGACATGGGAAGGCGACAAGGGTTTTACGCACAGCGAAACCCTCAACCTTGGCGTCACCGGATGAATCTGCCGGGACGCGCCCTGCTGCTCGCGCTGGCGATCCTGGTGGCAGGATCTGGTGCTTCGGCGCAGGCCCCGCCCAGTGACCCACGCCGCCCGGGTTCCGATTTCATGGGCCCCTCGACCCGCGCCATGCAAAAGGACGATACCCTCAACCCCGCCATGTTGTGGGTCAAGGACGGTGAAAGCCTGTGGAGCCAGCCCGCCAGCCAGGGCGGCAAGGCCTGCATCAACTGCCACGCCGCGGCATCCACCAGCATGCGCGGCGTCGCGGCGCGCTACCCGGCGTTCGACGAGCGGCTGTCCCGCCCCCTCACGCTGGGACAACGCATCAACCAGTGTCGCCAGCACCATCAGCAGGCCACGCCGTTTCGCGCGGAGAGCCAGGACTTGCTGAGCCTCGAGGCTTATGTGGCCCTGCAGTCGCGCGGCCTGCCGCTGGCACCGCCGAACGACGAGCGGCTTGCGCCTTTCCGGCAAAGCGGCGAGCAGCGTTTCATGCAGCGCATGGGCCAGCTCAACCTGTCGTGTGCGCAATGCCACGACAACAACCCCGGTGGCCGCCTCGGCAGCAGCCTGATCCCCCAGGCCCACCCGACCGGCTATCCGGTCTACCGGCTCGAATGGCAGGCGCTGGGTTCGCTGCAGCGGCGCTTGCGCGGCTGCATGAGCGGCGTGCGCGCCGAACCGTATGCCTACGACGCACAGCAGCTGGTGGAACTCGAGCTGTACCTCGCTGCACGCGCCCGTGGCATGACCCTGGAGGCGCCCGGGGTCAGGCCGTGACCCCGGATCCGGACTTCCTGCTTCGGCAGATGTCAGCGTACGCCGGCCTGGGCGGGCCCCAGCCGCCGGCCCCTCCCTCCAGCTGATCAGGTCAAGCGCATCCGGTTGCCGGCGACACCGTCCGGCCAGGCCGCATGCCTTGTCGCGTTTCGGCCACCGAGATCACGCGGTGTGCCCAGTCTCCCGCCGTGGGCGCCGACGCAAAACAATCCAGACAACACCTGCACTACCGGGCAATTGGCACACAAGTTGCTGAGCGCTAGACGCGCTGACCCGCGCCCGTTTTAACCCTTTAGATGGCTGCTCATGCAGCCCAGACCTTGAGGAGTCTCCATGAAACGTCGTCACATACTGGCCGCAGGTGTTTCTGCCTTGACCGTTCCAGCATGGGTGGGCGCCCAAAGCGCCTGGCCCACACGCGGCCCCGTCAGACTCGTCGCGCAATTCCCGCCGGGCGGCCTGGTGGATACGGTATCGCGGCTGATGGCGCCACATCTGTCGCAAGCGCTGGGCCAGACGGTCGTGGTTGAAAACCGCGCTGGTGCGGGCGGCCTCATCGGCACGGACTACGTTTCCAAGCAACCCGCCGACGGCTACACCCTGCTGGTCAGCCATGCATCGGTGCATGTGTATGCAACGGCCACGCGCAAGGTCATGCCTTTTGACCCGGTGAACGATTTTTCCCATATGGGCATGCTGGTTGAAGCGCCCATGGTGCTGCTGGTGCGTGCGCAGTCTCCCTTCCAGACACTGGAGCAATACCTGACGGCCGCCAGGACCAGGCCTGTGCGTTATGGTTCATCGGGTATTGGCTCTGCCAACCACCTGTTTGGGGAGATGCTCAAGATTGAGGGCAAGGCGCCCCAGCACGACCACATTCCCTACCAGGGCAGCGCGCCAGCCATGCAGGACATGCTGGGCGGGCAGATCGACAGCCTGCTGGACCCGATCACCACCAATGTCGCCCAACTGAAAGCCGGCTCCCTGCGCGCGCTGGCTGTGTCCACGCCCAATCGCCTGCCCGCACTTCCCGCCATTCCGACCTTTGCCGAACTCGGCTTTCCCAAGTTGACGGGCTCGCAGTGGCTGGGGCTGTCCGCACCCAAAGGCCTGCCGGCGCCCATTCTTGCCCGGCTGACGTCGCTGATTCCGGAAATCCTGTCCAAACCGGACATTGCGGCCCGGCTGGAAGACATCCAGACACTGCCGCGCAAAAATGCGGTGGTCGGCCCCGAGTTCGTCCAGTTGATCAATGCGCAGATCGACACATGGCGCGGCGTGGCCAAGCTGGCCAACGTCGAGGTGATAACATAAATTTTCAAGCGACGACCGCCGCAGGAGCACCCTGATTGAACACCACGCACACTTTTTCCAGCGAGACGGCAAGCGCTGCCGACGTGGTCAACGAGTTTCTTCGGCTCATCATGCTGCCTGACCCGGTGGCCGCGAGCCGCTTCACAGCGCCCGGCATGAAGATTCTTTTCACGGGTGGTCGCGCCATGAGCGCTCCCGCTGATTGCACCAAATTCAATGCATCACGCTACAAATGGGTGAAAAAAAGAATTGAACGCACCGAAACGGTCATCCCCGGTTCCAACGGTGCTGCCCCCGACGAGGCCGTGGTCTACAGCCTGGGCACCCTGTACGGTGAGTGGCCTGACGGCACACCGTTTGAAGGCAACCGCTATGTGGACCGGTATGTGGTCAGGCAGGGGCTGATCACCCACATGGACGTGTGGAACGACAGCGCCGAGTGGCTGCTGGTGCGGGCCGGACTGGCTGTGCTCTGATCAGCCGATGGCGGCAAGTTACACCGGCGTCCTGCCAACCCACGGCCGCTTCGCCTACCAGGCGATTCACCGGCGCAAACCCTATCGCTGGCCCAACGGCACGGGGCTGGCTGTCTACCTGGGTTTCAACATCGAGCACTTTGCCTTCGGCGAGGGCCTGGGTGCCAGCATCGGCCCGGCCAGCCCGCAACCGGATGTCCTGAACTACAGCTGGCGCGAGTACGGGAACCGCGTCGGTAGCTGGCGCTGCCTGGAGCTGTTCGACAGCCTGGGCCTGCCTGCGGCGGCCCTCATCAACACCGCTCTTTATGACCACTGCCCGGAGCTGGTCGCGGCCTGCGTGGCGCGCGGCGACGAACTGGTAGGCCACGGCCACAGCAACGCCGAGCGGCAGGCTGCGATGAGCGAAGCGGACGAAGCCCGCCTGCTGGCGCAGTGCCGTTCGCGCATGCAAAAGGAAAGCGGCCAGACGCCGGCCGGATGGCTCTCACCCTGGATCTCGGAAAGCCTGCACACCCCCGACCTGCTGGCCGAAAACGGCTACGGCTACACCCTGAACTGGTGTCACGACGACCAGCCGCTGCCGATGCGCACCCGCAGCGGCCAGGCCTTGTGGGCCGTGCCTTACCCGCAGGAGCTCAATGACATCCCGATGATCATCGCGCGGCAAATGGACGGAAAGGACTTCGCGCAAATGATCATCGACCAGCTCGACGAGATGCTGGAGCAATCACAGGCAAAGGATTCAGCACCGCTGGTCATGGGCATCGCCCTGCACCCTTACATCGTCGGCCAGCCTTACCGCCTGCGCCATCTGCGGCGTGCGCTCCAGCATGTGGCCGCCGCACGGGACCGTGGGCAAGTCTGGATGACCACGCCGGGCGACATCTTCAGACACGCTGTACAGATGGCCGGCTGAACGGCCTGGAAGGCCCGGCTTATTTGCGTGCCGGCGGCAGATCGGTGCAGCTGCCGTGCGCCACTTCCGCCGCCATGCCCATGCTTTCGCCCAGGGTGGGATGCGGGTGAATGGTCTTGCCGATGTCCACTGCGTCGGCGCCCATTTCGATAGCCAACGCAATCTCGCCAATCATGTCGCCGGCATGGGTGCCGACAATGCCGCCGCCCAGGATCTTGCCGTGGCCGTGCGCTTCCGGGCTGTCGTCAAACAGCAGCTTGGTGAAACCTTCGTCACGGCCGTTGGCAATGGCGCGGCCGGAGGCGCTCCAGGGGAACAGGCCTTTTTTGACCTTGATGCCCTGGGCTTTGGCCTGGTCTTCGGTCAGCCCCACCCATGCCACTTCGGGGTCGGTGTAGGCGACGCTGGGGATCACACGCGCATTGAAGGCGGCGCTGGCCAGTTCCTTGTTGCCCTGCAGTTCACCGGCAATCACCTCGGCCGCCACATGCGCCTCGTGCACCGCCTTGTGCGCCAGCATGGGCTGGCCCACGATGTCGCCGATGGCGAAGATGTGCGGCACGTTGGTGCGCATCTGGATGTCCGGCTTTTTCGGCGCCGATTTTCTTGCCGTTGGGTGTGCGGCCCACGGCCTGCAGCACCAGGTCATAGGTCTGTGGCGCAGGTGCGGTGCCGCCCTCTTCCGCGGCCGCAAACGTCACCTCTATGCCGGCCTTGGTCGCTTTCGCGCCCACGGTCTTGGTCTTGAGCATGATGTTGTCGAAGCGCGGCGCGTTCATCTTCTGCCAGACCTTGACCAGGTCGCGGTCGGCGCCCTGCATCAGGCCGTCCATCATTTCAACCACATCAAGGCGCGCGCCCAGCGTGCTGTACACCGTGCCCATCTCCAGACCGATGATGCCGCCACCCAGGATCAGCATGCGTTTGGGCACTTCCTTGAGCGCGAGCGCGCCGGTGCTGTCGACCACACGAGGATCCTCGGGCATGAAAGGCAGTCGCACCGCCTGTGACCCGGCGGCGATGATGCAGTTTTTGAACGCAATGGTCTGGCTCTTGCCGGTTTTTTCCTGGCCCTGCGCGCCCGCGGTCTCTTCGACCTGCAGGTGGTGAGCGCCGACAAAGCTGCCGATGCCGCGCACCGTCGTGACCTTGCGCATCTTGGCCATCGCCGCCAGGCCGCCGGTCAGCTTGCCGACAACTTTTTCCTTGTGGGTGCGCAGCTTGTTGATGTCCACCGTCGGTTCGGCGAAGCTCACGCCGAGCGACTCGAAATGTTTGACCTCGTCCATCACGGAAGCCACATGCAGCAGCGCCTTGGACGGGATGCAGCCGACGTTCAGGCAGACACCGCCCAGCGTGGCGTAACGTTCGACCAGCACCACCTTGAGGCCGAGGTCGGCCGCGCGGAAAGCCGCCGAATAACCGCCGGGGCCGGCGCCCAGCACCAGCAGGTCGCAGTCGAGGTCGGCGCTGCCGCTGAAGGACGCTGCAAGCGGGGCTGCAACGGCCGGATTTGCTATCTTTTCAGGAGCTGCCGACGCAGTCTGGACATGGGCTGGCGCCGGTTTTTGCTCTGAAACCGGAGCAGAGGCGGCGCCTTCGGCTTCCAGCGACAGCACCACCGTCCCTTGCTTGACCTTGTCGCCGAGCTTGACCTTGATTTCTTTCACGACGCCGGCGTGGCTGGAGGGAATCTCCATCGAGGCCTTGTCGCTTTCGACCGTGAGCAGGCTCTGGTCGGCCTGGATGCTGTCGCCGGGTTTGACCAGCAGCTCGATCACGGTGACTTCGTCGAAGTCGCCGATGTCTGGAATCTGGATGTCTATCGTTGCCATGTCTTGTCTCCGCTAAAGGGGTCGGCTTGCTGTTTGAGCTTGACCGTGATCAGTTCCACCGGGCTGGCGGGGTATTCCTCTCGAATCCGCAGACAACGGCCGGAGCCGTCATGCAGCGGACCCGCGTGTTCACAGCAAGACCCGGCGGAAGTCGGCCAGGATGGAGCCCAGATAAGCGTTGAAACGCGCAGCGCCGGCGCCGTCGATCACGCGGTGGTCCCAGGCCAGCGACAGCGGCAGCATCAGGCGGGGCTGGAAAGCCTTGCCGTCCCAGACCGGCTCCATCTGGCTCTTGGACACACCGAGGATGGCGACTTCCGGCGCATTGATGATGGGTGTGAAGTAACGTCCGCCAATGCCGCCCAGCGAAGAGATCGTGAAGCTCGCGCCCTGCATCTCGGCCGGGGTCAGCTTGCCGTCGCGCGCCTTTTTGGCCAGTTCGCCCATCTCCTGCGAGATCTGCATGATGCCTTTTTTGTCGGCATCCTTGAGCACGGGCACCACCAGGCCGTTGGGCGTGTCGGCGGCAAAACCGATGTTGTAGTACTGCTTGTAGACCAGCTGGTCGCCGTCGAGCGAGCTGTTGAACTCGGGGAATTTTTTCAGCGCCGCGACGCTGGCCTTGATCAGGAAAGCCAGCATGGTGACCTTGAGGCCGGACTTTTCGTTGTCCTTGTTGGTGGACACGCGGAAGGCTTCGAGATCGGTGATGTCGGCATCGTCATGGTTGGTGACATGCGGGATCATCACGTAGTTGCGCACGAGATTCGCACCGCTGATCTTCTTGATACGCGACAGGTCCTTGCGCTCGACCGCGCCGAACTTGGTGAAGTCGACCTTGGGCCAGGGCAGCAAATCCAGGCCGGCGCCACCACCGCCGCTTGCCGCTGCGGGCGCTTTGGCGACCTGAGCCTGCGTGCGTGTATCGCCGGCCATCACCGACTTGGTGAAGGCCTGCACGTCGTCCTGGGTGATGCGGCCCTTGGGACCACTGCCCTTGACTTCGGCCAGCGGCACACCGAGCTCGCGCGCGAACTTGCGCACCGACGGCGAGGCATGCGGCAAACGGCCGGTGGGCATGGAGGGCTCATGGGCGGGCACCTCGGCTGCGGGCGCGGGCGCGGCTGCAGGTGCCGCAGCGGGCGCGCTCGCGGCCGCAGGTGCAGCGGGGGCGGCAGCAGCAGCCGGCGCGGGCGCTGGTGCAGCGGCTGCAGCCGCGGCGGGCGCACCGGCAGCGGCTTCGAGCACCAGCAACACGTCGCCCACATTGATCTTGTCGGCCAGCTTGACCTTGAGTTCCTTGACAACGCCGGCCTGGCTGGACGGAATCTCCATCGAGGCCTTGTCGGACTCGACCGTCACCAGCGACTGCTCGGCCTTGACGGTGTCGCCGACCTTGACCAGCACCTCGATCACCACCACATCCTTGAAGTCGCCGATGTCGGGCACACGGATGTCCACCGAACCACCGGAAGCGGCTGGCGCTGCTACTGATTTTGTAGCTACTTGCGCAGGTGCGGCAGGGGCCGATGGCTGTTTTGCCTCGGAAACCGGGGGCGCGGCCGGTGCCGCTGCGGCATCCCCGCTTTCCAGCACCAGAACGACCGAGCCTTGTTTGACCTTGTCGCCCAGCTTGACCTTGAGTTCCTTCACAACGCCGGCCTGGCTGGACGGGATTTCCATCGAGGCCTTGTCGCTTTCGACGGTGAGCAGGCTCTGCTCGGCCTGGATGGTGTCGCCGGGTTTGACCAGCAATTCGATGACGGTGACCTCGTCGAAGTCGCCGATGTCGGGAATGGTGATGTCTGCCAATGCCATGTGCTTGTCTCCGTTCGCCGTGCTCAGGCGTAAAGCGGGTTGATCTTGTCGGTGTTGATGCCATATTTTTTGATGGCCTCGGAGACTTTGGCGGCCGGCACGCTGCCGTCGTCGGCGAGCGCCTTCAGCGCGGCAACCACGATGTAATGGCGGTTGATCTCGAAGTGCTCGCGCAGCTTGCTGCGGAAGTCGCTGCGCCCGAAACCGTCGGTGCCCAGCACCCGGTAGGTCCGGCCCTTGGGGATGAAGGGGCGGATCTGTTCAGCGTAGGCCTTCATGTAGTCGGTGGACGCCACCACCGGGCCGGTACTGCCCGACAGCTGCTGCGCCACAAAAGGCACACGCGGCGTGTCCTCCGGATGCAGCAGGTTCCAGCGGTCGGCGTCCTGGCCATCACGCGTGAGCTCGTTGAAGCTCGGGCAGCTCCAGACGCCCGCCGCAATACCCCAGTCCTTCTCGAGCAGTTCCTGGGCCGCGATGCTCTCGCGCAGGATGGTGCCGCTGCCCAGCAGTTGCACGGTCGGCGCCTTGGCGGCCAGGGCCGGCGCCTGTTTGCACAGGTACATGCCCTTGATGATCTGCTCTTCCGTGCCGGGCTGCAGGCCGGGCATGGCGTAGTTTTCGTTGAGCAGCGTCAGGTAGAAATAGACGTTGTCCTGGCGCTCGACCATGCGTTTGAGGCCGTGGTGCAGGATCACGCCGACCTCGTGCGCAAAGGTCGGGTCGTAGGAAATGCAGTTCGGAATCGTGCCGGCCAGGATGTGGCTGTGGCCGTCTTCATGCTGCAGGCCTTCGCCGTTGAGTGTGGTGCGGCCCGAGGTGCCGCCGAGCAGGAAGCCGCGCGCCTGCATGTCGCCGGCCGCCCAGGCCAGGTCGCCGACACGCTGGAAACCGAACATCGAGTAATACACGTAGAACGGGATCATGATCCGGTTGTTGGTGCTGTACGAGGTGGCCGCTGCGATCCAGCTGCTCATGCCACCGGCCTCGTTGATGCCTTCCTGCAGGATCTGGCCCTTTTTGTCTTCCTTGTAATACATCACCTGGTCTTTATCGACCGGGGTGTATTGCTGGCCGTCCGGGTTGTAGATGCCGATCTGGCGGAACAGACCCTCCATGCCGAAGGTGCGTGCCTCGTCGACCAGGATGGGCACCACGCGCGGGCCCAGCGCCTGATCCCGCAGCAGCTGCGTGAGGAAACGCACATAGGCCTGGGTCGTCGAAATTTCCCGGCCCTCGGCGGTCGGCTCGATCACCGACTTGAAGGTCTCCAGCGCCGGCACGGTGAAGCTTTCGTCGGCCTTGACGCGGCGGTGCGGCAAATAGCCGCCCAGGGCCTTGCGGCGCTCGTGCAGGTACTGCATCTCGGGCGTGTCGTCGGCCGGTTTGTAAAACGGGATGTCGGCGAGCTGGCTGTCGGGGATCGGGATGTTGAAACGGTCGCGGAAGGCCTTGATGTCCTCGTCCGACAGTTTCTTGGTCTGGTGGACGTTGTTCTTGCCCTCGCCGATCTTGCCCATGCCGAAACCCTTGACGGTCTTGATCAGCAGCACCGTCGGCTGGCCCACGTGGTTGACCGCCTTGTGGAAGGCGGCGTACACCTTCTGCGAATCGTGGCCGCCGCGGCGCAGCTCGAAGATGTCCTCGTCGCTCATCTTGGCGACCATTTCCAGCGTTTTCGGATCCTTGCCGAAGAAGTTCTTGCGCACATAGGCGCCGTCGTTGGCCTTCATGGCCTGGTAGTCGCCATCGACCGTGTCCATCATGATCTTGCGCAGCGCACCGTCCTTGTCGCGCGCCAGCAGCGGGTCCCAGTTGCTGCCCCAGATCATCTTGATGACGTTCCAGCCGGCGCCGCGGAAATCGCCCTCGAGTTCCTGGATGATCTTGCCGTTGCCGCGCACCGGGCCATCCAGGCGCTGCAGGTTGCAGTTGATGACAAACACCAGGTTGTCGAGTTTTTCGCGCGCGGCCAGGCCGATGGCGCCCATCGATTCGACCTCGTCCATTTCACCGTCGCCGCAGAACACCCAGACCTTGCGGTTTTCGGTGTTGGCGATGCCGCGCGCATGCAGGTACTTGAGGAAACGCGCCTGGTAAATCGCCATCAGCGGGCCCAGGCCCATGGACACCGTGGGGAACTGCCAGAACTCGGGCATCAGCTTGGGGTGCGGGTAACTTGACAGGCCCTTGCCGTCGACTTCCTGGCGGAAGTCGAGCAGTTGCTCT
>LNFM01004028.1_pt1 | contig 62116 bp, 62 predicted proteins | sample 596031 | NCBI WGS metagenome assembly LNFM01 (sample SAMN04254537, study PRJNA301005) | activated carbon metagenome | isolation source: dual media filters at the Ann Arbor, Michigan drinking water treatment plant | place: USA: Ann Arbor
AGGGGCGCGGGAAGGGCGGGCGCGTCGGGCCCAGCACCATGATGCGGCGGATGCCGACGGTGTTCACGCCCGCCACATGCGCATCGCCATGCGCGGGGTCGTCCACGCGGCCGATCGAATCGCCGCCGCCCAGCAGCATGACCGATGTGGTGATACCGAACTTCAGCTGTTCCAGCGCCGCCAGCGCTGCCTCCGCGCGCCAGAACTCCGGCGGCGAGGCGAGGGTGTAGATGATCCGGCAGGCCTCCGACCAGGCGGCGGAATCGCCGCTGCCCATGGTCTTGACCAGCCCGTGCCCCGCATGCGCGTGGCCATCGATCAGCCCGGGCAGGATGGCCTTGCCGCGCGCATCGATGCGCCGCGGCGCCGCATGCGCAGCCTCGACCTCCGCGCGCGGGCCGACCGCGACGATGGTGTCGCCCGTCACCGCCACCGCGCCATCGGGAATGACCCGGCGCGCCCCGTCTATCGAGATGACGGTGCCGCCGGAGACGATGAGGTCAGCCATTCAATTCACCCGCACATGGCGCAGCCTCAGCCGGTTGTCCGGCGACTGCGCGAGTTCGATGTTCCGCCGCGCCGCCCAGACCACCGGCTGCTGGTGCAGCGGCACATGGGCGACCTCGCGCTTTTCGACCAGCAGCGCCTCGCGGATCAGCGCGCGGCGGCGAGTCTCGTCGCCTTCCTCCGCCACGCGATCCACCAGCGCGTCGAATTCCGCATTCGACCAGCGCCCGACATTCAGCCCCGCGGTGCGGTCGGTGCGCGTGCGCAGCACCTCCGACAGCGTGGAGTAGCTGTCTGCCAGCGGCAGCCCCGCATGGCCCAGCATGAACATCGACACGTCCAGCGCATTGATGCGCCGCGACCAGACGTTCAGCGTCTCGAACTGCGGGACGATGCGGATACCGACGCGGCTCAGCATGCCCGAGATCGCGATGCACAGCCGCTCGTCATACACGTAGCGATCATTCGGGCAGGCAAGGCCGATCGAGAATCCGTCCGGATAGCCGGCCTCCGCGAGCAGCCGGCGCGAGGCTTCCGGGTCGAAGGGGAAGGTGCGGGTGTTGATGTCGTCCGGCGCGCCCGAGAGGAAGGGGCTCGCCATGGTGCCCGCCACCCAGGAATTGTTGCGCATGACCGACCGCCGCAGGGCCTCGACATCGATCGCCTGGTAGATCGCGCGGCGCACGCGGATGTCCTTGAGCGGATTGCGCCCGCGCACGTCGGAATAGGCCAGCTCGTCGCGGAAATGGTCGAAGCCGAGGTAGATGGTGCGCAGTTCCGGCCCCTGCACCACCTGCAGCCCGGCATTGGCCTCGACGCGCGGGATGTCCTGGATCGGCAGTTCGACCAGCGCGTCGATCTGCCCGCCGAGCAGTGCCGCCGTGCGCGTCGCGGCGTTGCGGATCGGCTGGAAGGTGACCTGCGTGAGATTGTGCTGCGGCCGGTCCCACCAGCCATCGAAGGGCACCAGCACGGTCGGGCCCTCGACCTCGCGCGATCGGATGCGGAAGGGGCCGGTGCCGTTGGGCGTGCGCGTCGCCGCTCCTTCCTCGCGCTGTGCCAGGTTGGTCGCCGCCGTCGCGTTGTTCGCCGTGGCCCAGCCGCTGTCCAGGATGTGCATCTGGGTCAGCGCGTTGAGCAGGATGGGGAAGGGTCGCTGCGTCTCGATCTGTGGCGCGGACCTCCTTGATGACGCCGCCCAGCACGCCGCGCGCGAGCGCGCCGGGCGTATTCAGGCGCTGCCAGGAGAACACGACATCCTCCGCGCCGAAGCTCTCGCCGCCGTGGAAGCGCACGCCTTCGCGCAGGTGGAAGCGCCACACGGTCGGTGAGACCACCTCCCACCGCGCCGCCAGCGACGGTTCGAGTTCGAGCCGCGGATTGTGCCGCACCAGCGATTCGAAGACGTTGTCGAGGAAGGCATTCGTGAAGGTGTTGTTCGACGAATGCGGATCCAGCGTCAGGATATCCGCCGCGAACGACCACGTGAAATTGCGCGCAAGGGCGGGCGGCGCCGCGGCCAGCATCAGGGCCGCGGCGGCGGCGGGGATCAGGCGCATGGTGGTGGCCTCCGAAAAGGTGCGGTGCGCAGGCTCACGCGGTCTGCGCACCGGCGTCAACCTGGCCTGTCAGTTCGCGTCGAGCTGCAGGCCTTCCTTGCGGATCACCTCCGCCCATTTCGTGATCTCACTGCGCACGAAAGCGGCGAAGGCGTCGGGATTGCCGGTCATGCCCACGCCGCCGAGCTCGGCGAAGCGGCGTTGGGTATCGGGCAGCGCCAGCATCGCCATCACCTCGGCATTCAGGCTGCCGACGATCTCGCCTGGCAAAGCGGCGGGGCCGAACAGGCCGAACCAGGTGTTGACTTCGTAGGCGGCGAGTTCCGGCATGGTCTCGCGCATCGCCGGCACATCGGGCAGCAGCGGGTGGCGCTGCGCGCTGGTCACCGCCAGGGCGCGCACGCGGCCGGACTGGATGTGGCCGATGATGCCGGTCAGGTTGTCGATCAGGAAGGCGACATTGCCGCCCAGGATCTCGATCTGTGCCGGCGCCGATCCGCGATGCGGCACGTGGATCGCTTCCGCGTTCAGCATCTGCAGCATCAGCACCGGCGACAGATGCGTCGATTGCCCGACACCGGTCGAGGCATAGGCGATGCGTCCCGGCTGCGCGCGCATCAGCGCGGCGAGTTCCGCGACGTTGCGTGCCGGCACGCTCGGGTTCACCACCAGCACGTTCGGGCCCTGGATGGTGCCGGCGATGGACGCGATCTGCTCGGCCCGATAGGGCAGGTTGCGGAACAGCGAATAGGCGATCGCCTGCGGGCCGATGTTGCCGAGCATCAGTGTCGTGCCGTCGGGGCGTGCGCGCACCATCTCCAGCGTGCCGATGGTGCCGCCGGCGCCGGCGCGGTTCTCCACCACCACCGGCTGGTTCCACCGCGGCTGGAGGAACTGCGCGAGCAGCCGCGCCATGATGTCCGTGGTGCCGCCCGCGGCGGCCGGCACGATGATGCGCACCTGGCCGGGCGGGCGCCAGGATTGCGCGCGCGCGGCCAGCGGCAGGGCGGCAAGCGGCGCGGCAAGCGCGGCACGGCGTGTGAAGCGCGCCATCACGTGGCATCCATCTGCAGGCCCTCGCGCCGGATCACCTCGCCCCACTTGGTGGTCTCGGCGCGGACGAAGGCGGCGAAGTCGGCCGGGCTGCCGGGCGCGGGCACGCCGCCCATCTGGGCGAAGCGCGCCTGGGTGTCCGGCGCGCCGAGCAGCGCCTGCACGTCCGCGTTGATGCTGCGCACGATCTCCGGAGCCACGCCCGCCGGCACGAACAGGCCGAACCAGGTCGATACATCATAGGGCGCCAATTCGGGCATCGTCTCGCGCAGCGCCGGCAGGTCGGGCAGCTGCGGCGACCGCTCGGCGCTGGTGACACCCAGCGGGCGCAGCCGGCCGCCGCGGATGTGTTCGATCGCGGTGGTCAGGTTGTCGTAGGCGAACTGGACGTTGCCGGCGACCAAGTCGATCAGCAGCGGCCCGGCGCCGCGGAAATGCACGGCCTCCGACCGCGTGCCGGTCAGCTGGTTGAACCAAACGCCCGACAGATGCGGCGACTGGCCGAGCCCCGAGGTGCCATAGGATGCGCGCCCATCCTGCTGCTTCAGCCAGGCGACGAATTCCGGCACCGTGCGCGCCGGCACCGACGGATGCACCACCAGCACGTTCGGCCCGCGGATGACGTTGGCGACCGGCGCCAGGCTGTCGGGCCGGTATTGCAGGTTGCGGAACAGCGAATAGCCGATCGCCTGCGGGCCGATATTGCCCATCAGCATGTGGCGGCCATCGGCGGCCGCGCGCACCACCTCCATGGTTCCGATGGTGCCGCCGGCGCCCGAGCGGTTCTCGACCACCACCGGCGTGCCCCAGCGCGCCTGCAGGAACTGCCCCAGCAGCCGCGCCATGATGTCGGTGGTGCCGCCTGGTGCGGCGGGCACGACGATGCGCGCCTGCTGCCCCGGGCGCCATTCCTGCGCGGATGCGGCGGCGGGGATCGCGATCGGCAGGGCAAGCGCGGCGCGGCGCGTGAGGCGGGTCATGGGCGTGCTCCGGTGGTTTCTTGGCCGCCATCATCGCGCGACGGGCCGCCGCCGTCACGTCCCGTGGAGCGGGGCGTCAATGATGGCCGCGGCGGCCGGTCGCGAGGCGCGCCACCGCCACGAAGGACCGCGGTCCCTCCGGCGCGCCCGACAGGTAGGCGCGCCGCGCCAGCGCCTCGATCCGCGCGAGGCGGTCGGCCGGCAGGGCGGCCACGAAGGCGCCGGCGACACCCTGGCCGGTCAGCCAGGGGTCCCACCAATCGTGGAAGTCCCGGAAATCCTGGCGGATCACGAGGTCCTGCTCCGTCACGTCGTGCAGCGCCGCGGCGGTGAGGAGCGCGCCGAGGCGACCCGGCGATCCGACCGAATCGCCCCAATAGCGCGCGCGGAACACCTCGCCATCGGGTTCGGTGGCGGCGACGGTATCGGCGAAGGCGCGCACGAAGGTGAACCCGCCGACGAAATCCCACATGGCGGCGGCGACCAGCCCGCCGGGTCGCGTGACGCGCACGAGTTCCGCCACCGCCGCGGCACGGTCCGGCACGAACTGCAGCACCAGCAGCGACAGCGCCGCGTCGAAGGCGGCATCGGCATCGGGCAGGCGGGTGATGTCGCCGGTGCGGAAGGTACCGGCGGGCACGCGTGCCTGCGCGGTGGCGATGAAGGCCTCGCTGAGATCGATGCCGGTGATCCGCGCGTCAGGGTCGCGGGCGGCCAGGGCTTCGCTCAGCGCGCCGGTGCCGCAGCCGGCATCGAGAACCGCCGCGCCGGGCGGCAGCCGCAGCGCATCAAGGAAGCGGTCCGCGAGCATGCGGCTCCAGCGCCCCATGCTGCGTTCATAGGCCTGCGCGTCGGTGGCGACATAGCCGGACATGGCGGGTTACTCCTCCATGCGGTAGCGGAAGTCGCAATGGCTCGCACCACCCATGATGGTCTGCGAGCGTTCCAGCTTCAGCTTTGGGTCGTAGCCCTCGCAGAAGGCGCCGTCGCGGTTGCAGGAGAGCACGGCGCCCAGGTCGGCGATGCCCATCTCCTTGTACATCTCGGCGTAGCGGCAGCGCGTGACGTTGAAATCGTAGCGCGTGTCATCCTTGTGCAGCGTCTCGATGCTCAGGGCATCGCCCTTCGTCCAGAGCGGCTGCAGGGCGATGAAATGGGCGAGCGAGGGCTGCCCGCCGGGGCCTTCCTTCGCCATCTCGGCCGCGGTGGATTTCGCCAGCTTGACCACCGCGCGCGACAGGATGGCCTTGGCGCGGGCCTCGCCGAGTTCGGCGGCCATTTCCTCGAATATGCCCTTGGCGAAGGCGGCCTCGATGCGGCGCTGCTCGAGGATTCCCAGGCGCTCGTCTGACATGAAAAACCTCCCCGTCGGTGGTGCCGGCGGGGAGGCTATCGCGGCGCCGCGCGGGCGGCGAGCGGCTTACTGCGCGTAGAGGCCCTGGTTGGTCACCACGATCCGGCTGGCGCGGCAGATGTCGACGCGGCGCAGTTCGGCGGCGCGGCCATTCTGGTACACCACACGGAAGTCGTAGGACCCCGCATTGGCGGCGGTGTAGTTCCACACGCGGCCAGGCGCCAGGACGTTCTGGCCGAGCTGGTCCACGCCCCAATCGTTGCGGCTGGCATGGCTGAAGAACAGCTGCATGACGGTCAGGCCGGAATTGTTCACCACCTGGAAGCGCGTGTCGCAGGCCGGGCGTATCGGCTGCGGCCCGACCGCGACCGGCTGCGGGATATAGACGGTCTGCGGCGCGCAGGCCGAGACGGCGGCAGCGCCCATGACGGCGAACAGCGCGAGGATCTTGCGACGGACCATTGTTGGAAGTCTCCCGGTGCGGCATGGCGCGCCAGAAGGCCCGCCCGTGATTCGATGCCATCACGGTATGCAACCAGCGTTACGCCGGCAAGATGGCCCGGGCTTGCGCGGCCCGGTGCCGCCATGGTGCTGTGAAGCGCTTCGGCGGCAGGAGCGGGTGGATGACGATCGGTCAGTGGTTCAGCTTCAGCGGGCGCATCGGGCGCAAGACCTTCTGGCTCGGTTATGTGCTGCCGCTGTTCGTGGCCAGCATCGTGGCGAACGTGCTGGACGTGACACTCGGCCTTGCGCCCGCGCCGACGGCGGATGCCATGCCGGCGGACACTGCGCAGGTCGGTCCGATCAATGCGGTGGTCTCGATCCTGGCCTTCTGGCCGATGCTGGCCGGCAGCATCAAGCGGCTGCATGACAGGGGTCGGTCCGGCTGGTGGATCGGCGGCTTCTACCTGGTGAGCGCGGCGGCCGCGGTGGTCGCCTTCACGACCCTGGCGACGGCGACTGTGGGCATGTTCCTGCACCGGGACCAGCCGGTGACACAGGGGGATGTGCAGGGCGTGCTGCTGGTGATGATCGCCGCCGGGTTGGTGATCCTGGTCTACGGCATCTGGCTGCTGGTCGAGACCGGCTTCCTGCGCGGTACCGAGGGCCCGAACCGCTACGGGCCCGACCCGCTGGGCGCGCAGGGCGCGCCGCAATGGCAACCGGGCGCGCCGCCGCAGGGTTGGCAACCGCAGCCGCCGCCGCAAGGCTGGCAGCAGCCCCAGTGGCAGCCGCCGCCGCAACCGGGGTGGCAACAGCAACCGCCCCCGCAGGGCTGGCCGCCGCCGCAGGGGGCGCCACCGCCAGGCTATGGCGCGCCGCCGCCGGGGTACGGGCAGCCACCGCCAGGCTATGGCCAGCCGCCGCCCGGGTACGGTCAGCCTCCGGCTGGGTATGGCCAGCCGCCACCGGGCTACGGCCAGCCGCCGGCACCGCCGCCAGGCAACTGGACCGGCCCCGGCCAGGGCGGCAGCGTGCCGCCGGTGCGGCGCGACTGACGGGTCAGGCAGGGTCGATCGGGGAGGTGGGCGTGCCGGCCGCCTCGATCACCGCGCCGGCCTGCAGCAGCAGGTCCTCCCGGTAGCGCCCGGCGAGCAGCTGCACGCCGACCGGCACCGTGCCGACCAGGCCGGTGGTGACCGTCAGCCCCGGAAGGCCCATCAGCGGCAGGCCGACCTGGGTGAGCTGCGCTTCCATGATGCGGCGGAAGGCTTCGGGACTTTCGACATCCTCGTTGTCGCGGAACGGGAGTTCGCCCGAGACCGGGGTGATCGCGACCGGGAAGCGTTCGAAGAACTCCATCCACATCCGCACGAAGGTGGCGCGCTTCTGCAGCGCGTCCATGAAGGCATTGAGGTCGGGATGCGGGCATAGCGCTTCCATCTGCGCGAAGATCACGCTGGCGTCGGGGTCGGCTTCCTGGTGCAGCGCGGTGTTCAGGCCGCGGCGGGATTCCGCCAGCCACAGCATGGCCTGCAGCGCGGCGGGTTCGCGCAGCGGGGGCGTGTCGGCTTCCTCCACGGTCCAGCCGGCGGCTTCGAGGCGGCGCGCGGCGTCGCGCAGCGCGGCGGTGACGTCGGGCTGCACCTCCATGCCGTCGGGATTGAGGCAAAGCGCTGCGCGCTTCGGTGCGGCTGGGCCATCGAGCGGCACGTCGACCCACCAGGGGTCGCGGATGTCGCGCGCGCACATGGCCGCGAAGCCCAGGCGCAGGTCGCCGATGGTGCGCGCGATCGGGCCGCTGACCGCCATGAGTTGACCGCCGATGTGGCGTTCCGCGCCCGAGGCATTCCACGCCGGGATGCGCCCGAGCGTGGGCCGCAGGCCGTGCACGCCGCAGGCATAGGCCGGGTAGCGCACCGACCCGCCGATATCCGTGCCATGCGCGATGGCGCCGATGCCGGCCGTGACCGCTGCCGCCGCGCCGCCCGAGGATCCGCCCGGCGTGATCGAGGAATCGCGCGGGTTGCGCGTGTGCCCGTGCAGGGAATTGCGCGTGAACCAGCGCAGCGAGAAGGCGGGGGTGTTGGTGCGCCCGAGCAGCACGGCACCGGCCGTTCTCAGGTTGGCGACAACGGGGCTGTCCTGCTGCGCCACCAGGTCCTTCTGCAGGCGCAGGCCGTTGGTCGTGGCGTAGCCTTGCTGGTCCGCATTGACCTTGATGGTGACGGGCACGCCGGCGAGCGGGCCGGGGTCATCCCCGCGCGCGAAGGCGGCGTCGATGGCGGCGGCCTGGGCCAGCACATCGTCCGGCCGGTGGTCCACCACGGCGTTGATGCGCGGGTTCACGGCATCGAGGCGGGCGAGCGCATCCTTCGCGACCTCGGTGGCGGAGACCTGCCGGGCGCGTATGCGATGCGCGAGGTCGGTGGCGGGCAGGCGCCAGAATTCGGTCATGGGAGCGTTCCGCTGCTGGTGGCGCGCGATGGGGCCACGCGCCGTCGCGCGATGGTCCCGCGCGCCGCCGCAGCGGTCAATTCAGCCTGGCAGGCCCAGCACGTTCTTGCTCAGGATGTTGCGCTGGATCTCGTTCGAGCCGCCATAGATCGTGGCGGGCCGCGCCTGGATATACAGCCCCGTCGGGTTGAGGTTGCGATTGCCTTCCATCGGCTCCAGCAGCCCGGCGTTTTCGCCGGCGATCTCAAGCATGGTGTCGGTGATGCGCTGGAACAGCTCGGTCTGGAAGATCTTGAGCATCGACACATCGGGGCCCAGTGTCTCGCCGCGGCGCAGCTTGTCCACGAAGGACCCGTACAGCGACTTCAGGTCCTCGAGGTCCAGCCGCAGCCGGCCATAGGTTTCCTGGAAGGCCGCGTCCTCCCACACGCCCATGCGTTCCGCGAGCTGCCGCAGCCGCGCGAAGGCATAGGCCGACAGGCGCGGCGAGCCGAGGTAGATGCGTTCGAAGGACAGCAGCGCCTTCGCCATGTCCCAGCCGCGGTAGGTTCCTCGCCGGCACCCGGACATTGTCGAAGAACACCTCGCAGAACTCGTCATGGTATTCGAGGTTGATGATCGGCTTCACCGTGATGCCCGGCGTGGCCATGTCGACCAGCAGGAAGGAGATGCCCTCCTGCTTCTTCGCGGCCTTGTCGGTGCGCACCAGCAGGAAGCACCAGTTGGCGTCCATCGCCAGCGTGGTCCAGGTCTTCTGGCCATTGACGATGTAGGTGTCGCCATCCAGCACGGCTTCGGTGCGCAGCGCAGCCAGGTCCGACCCCGCGTTCGGTTCGGAATAGCCCTGGCACCAGACGTGCTCGCCGCTCAGGATCTTCGGCAGGAATTCCTGCTGCTGTTCGGGCGTGCCGTGGTTGATCAGCAGCGGGCCGACCATGACGATGCCGTGGTCGTTGGTGCGCGCGCAGCCGTGGCGCTCGATCTCCTCGGTGAAGATGATCTGCTTGGCGGGCGACAGGCCCAGGCCGCCGAATTGCCGCGGCCAGCCCGGACACAGCCAGCCCTTCTCGGCCAGCTTGAAGTACCAGGGCTTGTTCTCATTCCAATGCAGGCGCTTGGGCGGGTTGAGCAGCTCGGCCGGGTAGTTCGCCACGATCCAGCGGCGGATATGCGTGCGGAAGGTGTCGTCGTCCAGCAGGTTCAGGTCCGCCGGTTCGTTCGGGGTGATCGCGACCATCGGTTCAGCCTCCGGCGAAGTTGGGCTTGCGCTTCTCAAGGAACGCCGCGCGGCCTTCCTGGAAGTCGCGCGTGGTGAACAGCAGGCCCTGGAAAGTGGCCTCGTCGGCGAGCGCCTCGTCCAGGCCCTCCGACAGGATCTTCTTGGTCAGTTCGATCGGTCCAGAGGCCTCGGCAGCGAGGAAACGCGCCTTCTCCAGCGCGACCTCCAGCGCCTTGCCCGGCGGGGCAACGAAATCCACCAGCCCGATCCGCTCGCCTTCAGCCGCGCCCGTTACCTCGTGGTAGAACAGGATGCGGCGCGCGCGGCCGACGCCGACGCGGCGCGGTAGGAACCACGGCAGGCCCATGTCGGACATCAGGCCGATCTTGTGGAATCCCGCGACGAAGCGTGCGTCCTCGGCGGCGACAACCGTGTCACACGCACAGGCCACGGCCATGCCTGCGCCGGCTGCCCAGCCTTCCACCGCGGCGACCAGCGGCTTCGCGCCACGCGCCATCAGCCGCACCAGGCGATGCGTGCGGCGCATGCGGTCGCGCCCATCGAGCGCGGTGCCGACATTCATGTTGGAGATGTCGCCACCCGCACAGAACGTCCCACCCGCGCCGGTGATGATGATGGCGCGCACCGCCTTGTCGTCATGCCCGCGCTCGATCGCTTCTTCCAGCGCCTGGCGCACGCCGGGGCCGATCGCGTTCTTGCGCGACGGGTAGTCGATGGTGAGGATCAGGACGTTACCGTCCATCTCCTCCCGGACCTTTGCGGCGTCGCTCATTCCACGTCCTCCGGCGCCAGCGCCATGAAGCGCCTTCGGTGCAGCGTGGCCGAGCCGTACTGGTTCGCGATCACCATGCCGCGGCGCAGGTACAGTCCCACGTCGTATTCATCCGTGTAGCCGATGCCGCCATGCAACTGGATGCATTGCCGCAGGACCAGCAGCCCCGATTCCGCCGCGCGATGCTTGGCCTTCGACACCGCCGCCTGGCGCACCGCGCCAGTCGCGCCGGAATCCAGCACGGCGGCCGCCGATTCCACCGCCGCGCGCGTCAGCGCGATATGGATCTTCAGATCCGCCGCGCGATGCTGCAGCGATTGGAAGGTGCCGATGATGCGACCGAATTGCTGGCGTGTGCGCAGGTAGCCCAGCGTCATCTCGAAGGCGCGCTCCATCAGGCCGAGCATCAGCCCCGATGTCGCGAGCGCCGCCTCATCCAGCGCCTGTTCCAGTACCGCGCCGACATCATCCGCCACGCGCGTGGCGCGCGACAGGTCGCCGCGCAGCGTGCCGATGCTGCCGCCATCCATCGCCTTCTCGATCGTCACATCCGCGCCGGCAGCGGGCAGCGCATGCAGGGCGATGCGGTTCGCCTCGCGCACCGGCAGCAGGAAGGTGTCCGCACCCGCCGCCATCGGGATGAAGACGCGCGGCGCATCCGGCGTGCCGGGCACGGCCAGCGAATCGGCGCGTTCCTGCCAGGCGGTCAGCACCACCTTCTCGCCCGCGAGCAGCGACGCCAGCAGCGCGCGGTCATCGGCTGCGGCGAGCAGCCGCGCCGAGAGCATCGCCGGCACCAGCGGCTCCGGCGCCAACCCAGCGCCGATCTCCTCGGCCAGCGCCACGGCTTCGGACAGGCCGAGGCCGGCGCCGCCGACATCCTCGCCCACCGCCAGGCCGATCCAGCCCAACGCGCCCATCTCGCTGAACACCTCGCGCGAAAAGCCTGGGCTGGTGAAGCGCAGCGCGCGCACGCGCTTGTTGTCGCCGCCGCGCGGCGCCACGGCGCCGGCGCTGTCGCGGATCATTCGGATGGATTCGGTGCGGTCGTCCGTCGCTGCGCTCATGGTTTCCTCGACTGCGCGCGGGTGCACGACCCGCGCCCTGTTCATTGGCGCCCCGCAGGGCGCGTTGCGTCACTGCGTATGCAGCACCGCGCCCGAAGCCGCCTGCACCTGCTCCAGCAAAACCCCGGGTGCCAGGTCCACCACGACGAAGCCCTTCTCCGCCACCACGTCGAACACACCGAGGTTGGTGTAGACGCGCTTGACGGCGCGCGGCGTGGTCAGCGGATAGCCGCAGGCCTCGACCAGCTTGGGCCGGCCATCCTTGGTGGTGTGCTCCATGATGACCCACAGGCGCTTGGCACCGGCGCCGAGGTCCATCGCGCCGCCCACCGCCGGCGCGGTGTCGTTCTCGCTGGTCGCCCAGTTCGCGATGTCGCCGTTCTGCGCCACTTCGAAGGCACCGAGCACGCACAGGTCGATATGCCCGCCGCGGATCATCGCGAAGCTGTCGGCATGGTGGCAGTATGATCCGCCGGCGCGCAGCGTGACCGCCTGCTTGCCGGCGTTCACCAGCCAGGGATCCACCTTGTCCTTCGCCGGCGCGGGGCCCATCCCGAGGATACCGTTCTCGGAATGCAGGATCACCTCGCGATCCAGCGGCACGTAGTCGCCCACCATGGTCGGGATGCCGATGCCGAGGTTGACGTACCAACCCTCGGGAATGTCCTGCGCCAGGCGCGCGGCCATGGCCTTGCGGTCGAAGCCCTGCATGTTCCCGTCCTCCTGTCCCGACGCTTAAGCCCAAGCCGGCCCGCGATCCACCTGGATCACGCGGCTGACGAAGATGCCCGGCGTGTGCACGTTCTCCGGCACCAGATCGCCGAGTTCGCGGATATGCGAGACCTGCGCGATGGTCAGGTCGGCGGCCATCGCCATCACCGGGTTGAAGTTCCGGCCCGACGCGCGATAGGTCAGGTTGCCCCAGCGGTCGCCCTCCCAGCCTTCGACCAACGCGACATCGCCCTTCAGCGCGTGCTCCATCACGTAGGTGCGGCCGTTGAAGTCGCGCTGTTCCTTGCCGTTCGCCAGGATCGTGCCGACGGACGTCGCGGTGAAGAAGGCCGGCACGCCGGCGCCGGCCGCGCGCATGCGCTCGGCCATGGTGCCCTGCGGCACGATCTCGAGCTCGATCTTGCCGGCGCGGTACAGTTCCTCGAACACGACCGACCCGGCCGATCGCGGGAAGGAACAGATGATCTTGCGGACCCGCCCCAGCTCCATGAGCTTCGCCAGCCCCACGCGCCCATTGCCGGCATTGTTCGCCACGCAGACCAGGTCGCGTGCGCCGTGTTCGATCAGCGCCTCGATTAGCTCGTCGGGCTGGCCCACGGCACCGAAGCCGCCGATCAGCACGGTCGATCCGTCCTTGATGCCCGCCATGGCCTCGGCCATGGACTGCACGATCTTGTTGATCACCGCGGTCAGTCTCCCTCGCCGCGCATGGCGGCATTCAGTTCGGCCCCGGGCGGGACGGTGCCCAGGCGCGCAAGGTCGCCGGCCAGCATCGCCCGCGTCATCTCGATGGTATGCGCATAGGCTGCGCGTGCCAGGAGCCCGCCGGCGCTGACACGCCGCACGCCGGCCGCCGCCAGTGTCGCGATCGGCACGAAGCCGGACCGCGGGCCGGCCAGCACATTGACCGGCTTCGGCGCCACCGCCGCCACGGCCTGCCGGATGGCATCCATGTCGGGCAGGAACGGCGCATAGAGGCAATCCGCACCCACCTCGGCGAAGGCCACCAGGCGGCGGATGGTGTCGTCGAGGTCGGGGCGACCGTTGAGGAAATTCTCCGCCCGCGCGGTCAGCACGAAGGGCCGGCCGAGTGCGCGCGCCGCCTGCACTGCCGCGCGGATGCGCGCCACGGCGTGGTCGAAGTCATGGATCGGCGAACCGGGATCGCGCGTGGTGTCCTCGATGGTGCAGCCGGCCAGTCCGGCTTCCCCCGCCGCGCGGACGGTGCGCGCGCAATCCTCCGGCGAAGGCCCGAACCCGTCCTCGAGGTCGGCGGATACCGGAAGGTCGGTCGCGTCGATCAGCACCCGTGCATTGTCCAGCGATTCCGCCAGGCTGACCGCGTAGTCGCGCCGCCCCAGCTGCCACGCGATGCCGGCCGAGGTGGTCGCGATCGCGACCGCCCCGGCATGGGCCATGATGCGCGCGCTGCCGGCGTCCCAGGCATTGGGCAGCGCGAAACAGCCTGACGCGTGCAGCGCGACGAAGCGCTCGGCGCGTTGCGCGGCGGTCATGCCGCGGCACCCGCGTGGCGGAACAGCCCGTTGCTGACCACCACCTTGTCGCGTTCGACAACGCGCGCACGGAAGGCCGCGCCGCCCTCCTCGTGCCAGATCTCGGTACGGATGGTCTCGCCGGGGAACACGGGTGCGGAGAAGCGCAGGTCCATCCGCCCGAAGCGCGCGGGGTCGTAGCCGCACAGCGCCTTCACCAGCGCATGGCAGACCACGCCGAAGGTGCAAAGCCCGTGCAGGATCGGCTGCTGGAAGCCCGCCTTGGCCGCGACTTCGGGGTCGATATGCAGCGGGTTGTGGTCGCCGTTGAGCCTGTACACGATCGCCTGCTCCGGCCGCGTCGCCAGGTCCACGGACAGGTCGGGCGGGCGGGCTGGCTCGGGGTGCGGCTTGCGGATCGGCCCGGACGGCCCGCCGAAGCCGCCATCGCCGCGCGCGAAGGTGGTGCCCTCCAGTGTAGCCAGCTTCTCGCCGGTGCGCGCATCGGTCACCACGCGCTCGTTGTAGAGCATGGCCCCCTTGCCGGCGCCGCGATCCACGATGGACGTGATGCGCGACCGCCCGATGATCTCGCCTTCCGCCGGCAGCGGCTTGTGCAGCATGATCGACTGCTCGCCATGCAGCACCTGCGTCCAGTCCACGCCGGTATCCGGGTTGCGGATCCAGAAGCCGGGATAGCCGAGCACCACGGCCATCGACGGCATGGCCTTCAGCCGCGGTTCGTACAGGAAGTCGAGTTGCTCCTGGTCCATCGGGTCCTGCCCGAGGCCGATCGAGAAATTGTACAGCGCCGTATCCTGCCAGCGGATGGCCTGGCGGATCTCGGGGATCGGGTAGTTCAGCAGGTGATCGTGGTTGATCGCCATCAGCGCGATTCCTCGACTTCGATCACCGCATCCGCCGCGAAGGCGCCCTGGCCCTCCGGGAGCACGAGCAGCGGGTTCACATCGACCGACAGCAGACGGTCATCCGCGCCCGCCGCGAAGCGCGACAGCGCCGCCAGCGCCGAAGCCAGCGCCTTCACATCCGCGCGCGGCCGCCCGCGCGCGCCGTCCAGCAGCGGGAAGCCCTTCAACGAGCGGATCATCTGCTCGGCTTCCGCGTCGCCGAATGGGCAGCGGCGGAAGGACACGTCCTTCAGGATCTCGATGAACACGCCGCCCAGGCCGACCATCGCCACCGGCCCGAAGACCGGGTCGCGGGCGATGCCGATCGCCATCTCCACCGCGCCCTTGATCTGCTTCGCGACCAGCACGCCCTCGATGCGCGCGCCGGGGGCGCGTTCGGCCGCACGCGCCAGCAGCGTCGCATGCGCCGCGCGCACCGCCGCGGCATCGTTGAGGTCGAGCAGCACGCCGCCGATCTCGCTCTTGTGCAGGATGTCGGGCGACAGGATCTTGGCCACCACCGGGTAGCCGAAGGACTCGGCCGCCCCGACCGCTTCGTCCGCCGACCCGCAAGCCTTCTCCGGCACGGCCGGAATGCCCGCCTTCGCCAGGATACGCTTGCCTTCCGCCTCGGACGGCGTCGTCGCCGGAAGCGTCACGTCCGGCACGACGATCTCCTCCGGCGGGGCGGCGGCGAAGGCGGCGCCGTAGCGGCCCATCGCCTCGATGACGCCAACCGCACGCGTCGGGTCCTCGAAGACCAGGAAGCCGTCCTCCTCGTAGCCCTTCACCTTGTCCGGGGGCGCGATGCCGCACAGCACCCACAGCCGCTCGGCGTATTTCTCGCGCGCCGCCTTCATGTACGGGCGCAGCTTCGGCGCCAGCGTGGTCGACCCGGCGGTCTGCGTCAGGAAGATCATCATCGACGCGTAGCCGCCATCGGCCGCCGTCGTCTCGATGAACTGCGGGAACAACTCCGACTGGTTCACCGCCTGCGCGGTGCAGTCCACCGGGTTGCGCGGCGCGCAGAAGGAAATCAGCGACCGCAGATGCGCCTGCGACGCTTCGGGCAGCGGCGGCATCGGCACGCCCGCGGCATCCGCCGCATCCGAGATCAGCACCCCCGCCCCGCCGCTCACCGTGATGACGCCGAGGCTGTTCTTCACGGGATAGATGCGCTTGGTCGCTGCATAGGCGATGTCGAGCATCTGTTCCGTGGTGCTGGCACGCACCACGCCGAATTCATCCAGCACCGCCTGGGTGATGGTGTCGTCGCCGGCGATCGACGCGGTGTGCGACTTCGCGGCATGCCCGCCCAATTCGCTGCGGCCGACCTTCATCAGCACCACCGGCTTGCGGTTGCGCCGCGCCAGGTCGAGTGCGGCGGTGAAGCGCGCGCTTTCGCGAATCCCCTCCGCATAGGCGCAGATCACCTCGACCTCGGGCGCCTGCGCCATCCAGCCGATCGCCTCGCCGAGCGACACGTCTGCCTCGTTGCCCGTGGTGATGCAGACCGGCGTGCCGATGCCCCGCATGCGGGAGACGGCGAACACATGCGTGCCATAGGCGCCCGACTGCGACGCAATGCCGATGTTGCCGGGCAGCGGCCAGCCCTGTTCGAAGGACAGCGAGAAGATCGGGTAGAAATTGATCGCCGCGTTGAACAGCCCGAGGCAGTTCGGCCCGAGCAGCCGCATCCCGTGGCGTCGCGCGGCCGCCACCAGGCGGTCCTGCATGGCGGCACCGGCCTCGTCGACTTCGGCGAAGCCGGCGGTGAAGACCACGGCGGCGCGGCAGCCCTTGGCCCCCAGATCGTCCACCGCCTGCACCGCGGATTCGCCCGGCACCGCGACGATGGCGACGTCAGGAACCTGCGGCAGCGCGCCCACGCTGGCGAAGGCCGTCAGCCCCTGCACCGTCGCGCGGTTCGGGTTCACCGGCAGGATGGTGCCGGCGAAACCCTGGCGCTGCATGTAGGCGATCGGGCGTCCACCGATGCGCGTCGCGTCGTCGGACGCCCCGACCACCGCGACCGAACGCGGCCGCACCATGGCGTCGAGTGCGGCAAATCCGCCGACGAAATCTGCGCGCGCGTGACCGCCCTCGGCTGGCATCGACGTCTCCTTCCCGGTACCGGCCGGAGGGTGACGCCACGCGTCGAGGGCGGCAAGAGGGGTTAGGCGGCGGCCTTCCCCGCCGCCTGGTCCTCGTCGCCCTCATCCTGGTCGTCGGCCTCGTCTTCCGGCGGATCGACATCGGTGTCCGTGTCGAAGCCCGTCACGGCCGCGAGGCAGCGGCCATAGGTGGCAAGGATCCAGTCGGCGCTGGCGCCGCCCTCGTCCTTGCCTTCGGCGCGCATCACGATCTTCAGCAGCGCCAGCGCCACCGCCGGTTCGCTGTCGCCTTCGATCTCGATACCCAAACCGTCCATGACGCACCCTCCTGCAGGAGGCTTCGTCATCGCCCGCGCCGGCCGGGCGCTGTCATCACCGTGCGATGACGGCGCCGAACTTCATCGTCGCGACGCATTCGCGGGTTCGAGGCCGGTTGGCAGTTCCGGCACCGACCCGCTCCCCGCCCCGGCCACCCAACGACAGTATCCTGGATGGGAGGGGGTCGGTGCCGGACCGCAAAATGCGCCCGAAGGCGCATTCTCAGACCGTCTCTCAGGCGTCCGGCGCCACCACCGTGCAGGCGCCGCGGCTGCGCATGCGCGCGCAGGCCTGTTCGGCGCCGCTGCGCGTGAGGCCGGTGACCCGAGCGCGATACAGCGTGGTGTTGCCCTGGCGAACCGGCGTCACGGCCGTGCGCGCGCCCATGGTCTGGACCGAGTCGCGCGCCTGGTTGGCGGAGACCCGCGCAAGGTTCTCGGAGGCGAAGGCGCCGACCTGCACCGACCAGCGATTGCCGCCGGCCGGGGCCTGCGCGGCGGCGGCCACCGGCTGCGGCGCGCGGGGCAGGGTGCTCGCCTGCGCCGTGCCGACGATGCCGCCCAGGCTGCGGAACGGCGAGCCGGCCGGCGCGCGGCGTTCGGGCGCGGCCAAGGCGGCGGCCACCACGCTTGGCGTACGCGTCTGCGCGGCTTCCTCGGCGGCCTGCTGGGCGCGCTCGATCTCGGATTCGCGGGCCGCCTCGGCCAGGGCGGCGCGGGCGGACGGCGTCAGGGTCGGGTTCTCGATGCCCCGCATGTAGCTGGGCGGCGCGGCCGGCGGCGCGACCAGCGCGGCGGTCGCGAGGCTTGCCACCTGCACGCGCGGCGCGGCGGGCGGCGGCGGGGGTGCCGCGGCCATCTGCACCGGCGGCGCGGCCTCCCGCTGCTGGCGCAGCGCCAGCATGGTGCCACCACCCATCGGGCGCGGCCCGGCCGGGATGGTCAGGCCGATCTCGGCGGCGGCATAGACCTCGGCGGGCGCGCGGCGGTTCGGCGCGGCGGTCTGGATGCGCGGGCCGATGCGCTGCACGTAGTTGCGCGTCTCGTTCGGCAGTCCGCGGCCGCCCCACAGGTAGTCCTCGAGCCGGCGCGGGCCGGCATTGTAGGCCGCGAGGAAAGCCGGGTTGCCGTACAGCTCGTACATCTCGCGCAGGTAGGCGGTGCCGGCCTGGATGCTGTCATACGGGTGGTACGGGTCGGAACCCAGGTTGTAGCGCGCCTGCAGCTCCCGGTAGGTGCCGGGCATGACCTGCATCAGCCCCATGGCGCCGGCATGGGAGGTGGCATTGGCCCGCCCGCCGCTCTCCTGGCGCATCACCTCGCGGATCCAGAGCTCCGGGATGTCGAAGCGGCGCGAGGCGTCGCGGATCCAGGGACCCCAGGGGTCCCCCGGCGGGCCGGGCGGGGCCGCGCTGTCAGGGCGATTGTAATGCGGGCCGTTGCCGGCGCTGCGCTGGCCCGTCTGGGCGCAGGCGGCGAGCATGGCCACGGCACAGAAGGCCAAGGCCATCCTGGCACCGCGCAGCCGAAATCGGGTCATTCCCCCTGGTCTCCAACAGGCCTGGCCACGACAGTGCCGTTGATGTGGATGGTGCGGAATCCCCCTCCGTCCCATCCCGGCAGCGCCGCCACCCAGGCGTTAAGCGCAAGACTCTGAAAACTTGCGTAGTCCGGCGTGAGCTGCCGGGTCAAGTATTGCCGACACACCACCGCATCTGGGGGTGCTTGCAACGCGCCCGGCGCCACGTGTAGCGATGATCCACTATATTGTGGCGCTGGCGCGGCGACCTGGTGCGCCGGTGCTTGAACCCGGCGCGAATCGAAGGAGTACGCGACCCATGCTCGAAGCCCGCCGACTCGCGCCGATCTGCGCCGTTCTGGCGCTCGGCGCCGGCCTCACGGCCTGCGCGCCCGCCACCAACACCACGGTCGACCGTGGTGCGCTGGGGTCCTCCGGCTATGTTTCCTACGGCACCATCGTGGGCATGCGCCCGGTCGCGGTCAGCGGGACGCGCAGCGGCATCGGCGCCGGCGCGGGCGCGGTCGGCGGCGGGCTGATCGGCAGCACCATCGGCGGCGACTGGCGCGCGCGCACCGTGGGCGGCGTGGTCGGTGCGCTGGCCGGCGGCCTGGCGGGCGCGGCCATCGAGGAAGGCACGACCCGCGGCAACGCCATGGAATTCATCATCCGCGACGATTCCGGCCAGACCCGGTCGGTCATCCAGACCAATGAGCTCGGCCTGACGGTGGGCGATCGCATCGTCATCACCCACGGCGACCGGGTACGGCTGTCGCGCGCCGGCGGCGCGGGGCCGGTCGGGTATGGCGCCACCTATGGCGGCGGCTACGGCGGCGGGCCCGTCGATGCGCGCGGCGGCAAGTAGCGCCCGGCCTTCCTGCGCGGGCACGGGGCGTGTAGAAGCCGCCGCCCATGATCCACGCCGCCAGCCCGGTCCATGATTTCGACGCCGCCGCCCCGCGGCGGCGCGAACGCGCCATCGAGGACCTGCGCGACGGCCTGGCGCGTTGGCGCCTGGCCTGGGCGCTGGCGCGCAGCGACATCACGCACCGCTACCGCGGGTCGGTGCTCGGACCGTTCTGGCTGACGCTGTCCACCGCGGTGATGCTGGCAGCGCTCGGCATCCTGTATGCGAAGCTGTTCCGGGTGGATATCGCGGCCTACCTGCCGTGGCTCGCGGTCAGCCTGATCGTGTGGAACACGCTGTCGCAGATCGTCACCGACGCCACCACCAGCCTGACCGGCGCGGAGGGCGTGATCCGCCAGATGCCGCTGCCCTATTCCGTGCATGCGTTGCGCGTGGTGTTCCGCAATGCGGTGATCGCCGCGCACAACCTGCCGCTGATCGCGGTGGTCTTCGCTTTCTTCGGCGTGCTGCCTGGCTGGGGCGTGCTGGCGGCGATCCCGGGCTTCCTGCTGATCGCGATCGCGGCCTTCGCCGCGTCGATGTTCCTGGGCATGGTCTGCGCGCGCTTCCGCGACATCCCGCCGATCGTCGCATCGGTCATGCAGATCGCCTTCTTCGTCTCCCCGGTGATCTGGAAGCCCGACATGGTCGGGCATTGGGAACCCTTCCTGGCCATCAACCCGTTCTTCGCCGTGATGGAGACCGTGCGCGGGCCGCTGATGGGCACCGGCGCGGGCCCGCTGGTCTGGACCATGGCGATCGGCTGGACCGGTGCGCTGGTGGCGGGTGCCTGGGTCTTCTTCGTCCGCTTCCGCGGGCGCATCGCCTTCTGGGTCTGACGCCATGGCCGCGATCGAGGCCGCGGGGATGGCGATCGAATTCCCGCTCTATCACCACAATGCGCGGTCGCTGAAGCAGCGTGTGCTGGCCTCCACGCCGCTGCGGCTCAAGCGCGACGAGGACAACCGCATCGTCGTCGCCGCGCTGCGCGACCTGACATTCCGCATCGGCGATGGCGAGCGGGTGGCGCTGGTCGGCCCCAATGGCGCGGGCAAGACCACGCTGCTGCGCACCATCGCCGGCGTGTACGAACCCGTCGCCGGCAGCCTGCGCGTGGCCGGCGAGATCGGATCGCTGATCGACCCCGCCGCCGGGATGGACCCGCTGCTGACCGGCCGCGAGAACGTGGTGCTGCGCGCGCTCTATCGCGGCATGACCGAGGCTGCCGGCCGCGCCCTGGCGGATGAGGTGCAGGGCTTCGCGGGCCTCAATGAATTCTTCGACGTGCCGATCCGCGGCTATTCGGCGGGGATGAACGTGCGCCTGGCCTTCGCCATGGCCACCGCGATGACGCCCGAGATCCTGCTGATGGACGAATGGTTCCTGGCCGGCGATGCCGAGTTCATGGCGCGCGCCGACCAGCGGCTGTCGAAGCTGGTGACGGATGCCGAGATCCTGCTGATCGCGACGCACGACATGTCCATCGTGCGGAAATGGTGCACGCGCGCCATCCGGCTCGAGGGCGGGCGCATCCTGGCCGACGGCCCGGTGGCCGAGGTGCTGGACGCGGCGGGGCTCTGATAGCGGCGTACGATCCTTCCATTTCCGGCAACCGCGCTTCCCCCCGCGCGCCGCGCGGAAAATCACCGGCTGGGACTTGCGCCGTGCCATACGCGCGGCATTGGTCCGTTGTCGCCGGTATGGGACGGTTCAGCGCGCCGTGCTGGCGTGCCAGCGCAGCAGCCTGAGCCGGCCTTCCCGCAGCAGGCGCAGGCGCAGCAGCCAGGCCTCGGCCTCGGCCACCATGTCAGCGGCCTCGGCGGCCGGCGGGCGTGCCGGCTGGCCGCGCAGCGCCACCGTCAGCGCTTGCCAGCCGGCCATCACCGCTTCGCAATGACGCCGCCCCGCATCCTCGACGACATGGACGTCGAAGCCGGCGCGCTTGAGGGCGGCGGCCATGGCGGCCTCGGCGGGCGGTTCGCTGCGGCCCTCGGCGGTGAGCCAGCGCGCCTCCGAAGCGCTGGCCGAAAGCCCGCGCGCGACCAGGTCCAGCAGTACCATCTGGCCGCCCGGCCTGAGCCCGGCCGCTGCCGCGGCGAGCAGCGCATCCGGTGACCCGCCCGCCCGCAGCGGTTCCAGCAGCAGCGCGTGGTGGTGGTAGCGGGCGCGGAAGACCGGGGCGGCGGGATCGAAGGGCTCGGCACTGACGCGGCCTTGCGGCACCGCGCGCGGCGGCGGTGCCGCGCCCGGTTCGAAGGTCGCGACGAAGCTGCCGCGCGCGCCCGCCACCACGCCCCCGGCCGCCCTCGCGCCCTGTCCGGAGAGCAGCAGCGTGGTCTCTGGCGACAGCGGCAGCAGCGCGGCCAGGCGCAACACCTCCTGCGCGCCACCGGGCAGCGCCATGCCTTCGCCCCAGAGCCGGTCGGCCCACAGGCGGCGATGGCTCGGGCGTATGCACGGCGTAGCCGCGTCCGGCGGCGATGGCGTCGGTATCGAAATCGTGGGCTCGACGGGCGCAGCAGGCGGGCCCACGGCCGCGCGGACGCCCAGCAGCCTGGCGCCGGTCTCGATCGTGCGCCGGATCAACCCGCCCTGTGGCGCCCAGGGAATGGCACCCTGGTCGCGCCTGGCGCTATGGCGCGACATGCGGGACCTCCTTCGCCGCCCACCAAAGCGGGGAAGGATGAAGGAAGCGTTTGGCCGCGCCGGGGGTCCGTCGAGACGACCGGCAGCGACGCGCCCGCGCGTCGGCCGCTCGGGCCGGGGGGCGGCTTTCGGGATCTCCCCTAGGGGCCCGGCCGCGGGGCGCGCGCCATCGCCGGCGTGATGCGCCGCGCGAAGACGTCGGTCGTGGTGACCGGGTTGTTGATGTAGAATTCGTCGCGCGGGAAGATGTCGGTCAACGGCGGCTCCTCGCGCGGCGTGCCGGGGTTCCAGGACAGTGGCGGATGGGCGTAGAGCAGCCGCCAGTCGTGGAAATCCGGATTGCCGCGACGCAGGTGCTCGGCGGTGGTGGGCGCATCCAGCGCCTCGGCCAGGCGATCGGCGTCGAAGGGGATCGGGTCGTTGGATCCGATCAGCACCCCGACCGGCATCAGCAGCAGCGTGTGCGGGAAGACGGCGGCGAAGGTCTCGGCGGCGCGCTGCGACGGCGCCCACTGCACGTAGATCCCGCCCGGGGCCAGGCGTTCGCGCACCTGTTCGAGGAATTCCGCGCTGTAGAGCAGCCCCGAATGCGATGCCTCCGGCAGGATGGCATCGGCCTCGATGATGTCATAGCGCCGGGTCTCCTTGGCCAGCGTGCGGCGGCCGTCGCCGTATTCCAGCTGCCAGCGCGGGTCGCGGAACATCTGTGCCATCGGGCTGCCGGGGTGGCGCCGGCCGACTTCCTCGAGAGCGGTCAGCACCGGGGCGACCAGCTCGATGGCGCGCACGCGGCTTTCCGGGCGCACGCCGGCGGCCCAGGGCGTGCCGCCCGAACCGACGCCGATGACCAGCACGTCGCGCGGGTTCGGGTGGATCAGCGGCCCGACGGCGCCCAGGAACTGGTGGATCGGCAGGAAGGGAATGCGCCCCTGGCTGAAGCCCTGGATGAAGAACGGGCCGTCGGCGCGGTTGTCGGCCACCTGCTCGTCGCGGAAATACGCCACGCCCGACCGATCCTCGGCCCAGGCGGCGACCTGGCCGGAGCGTTCGTGGTGCAGCCGCGTCCACAGGGCCGCATTGCCCGGCAGCACGAAGAACAGCACGCCGCAGGCGACGGCCAGGCCCGCTTCGACCGGCCGCTTCGCCACCCCCGCCCGCCACAGCCAGAAGCCCACCAGCAGCAGCGAGAGCAACGCCAGCAGCTTCAGCGTGCCCGCCGTGCCGAGCAGATGGAAGGTGACCAGCCCGGTGAGAATGGATCCCGCCGCATTGCCCGCGATGTTCGCCAGCTGGACCCAACCCACCCGCGCGCCCACGCTGGACAGGTCACGCTGCACCGCGCGCTGCACGAAGGGGAAGGTCATGCCGATCAGGAAGGAAGGCGGCGCCACCACCAGCACGGTCAGTCCGATCGCTGCCAGCAGCGGGTCGCCGCGCATGCGGTTGTGGTCCACCGCCAGCAGGTCCGCCAGCGGCCAATGCGGCAGCGCGTACCACAGCACCAGCAGCAGCACGGTGGCCAGCACGAAGCCGGCCGATTGCGTGATGAAGAAGGCCGGCCGCGGGTCCTCGATCCGCCGCAGCATGCGCGACGCCAGCGCCATCCCCGCGCCATCCGCCAGCAGGAAGATGCCGAGCACGGTGGGGAACAGGTAGGCGTGGTACTGCCCGACCTGGCCCATCATGCGCACCCAGACGATCTCGAGCGCGACGATCACGTAGCCCGACAGGAAGACCAGCAGGCACCATAGCGGCAGTCCGCCGTAGCGGCCGTCATCGGCCGGATCGCTGGCGGAGGCTGCCGGCGCGGGCGCCTCGCGCAGGCGGCGCAGCAGGGTCAGCGACAGCGCGGCGGCGAAGAATTCCAGCCCCGCGGCCAGCCAGAGCGCGGCGACGAAACCCAGGTGACCGACCAGCAACCAGCCGCCCAGCAGCGCGCCCAGCCCCGCGCCCAGGGTGTTCAGCCCATACAGCGTGCCGATCCGCTCGGCGATGTTGTCGCGGCTTGTCGCCACGGCGCGCGCCAGCAGCGGCAGCGATGCCCCCATGAGCGTCGTGGGCAGCACCAGCCCGGCGAAGCACAGCGCAAAGATCGCCGGCGCCGCATCGACCACGCCGGCCATGTCGGTGGCGAGCCAGTCATACAGGAAGGGCTTGGACAGCAGGGCGAAGATGCCGACGCCGATCTCGGCCAACGCGAAGGCTGCCAGGGCGCGCGCGGCGGTCAGCCGGTCCGCCACCTTGGCGCCGATGATCGACCCCAGCCCCAGCCCGGCCAGGAAGGCACCCACGACCAGCGCGGCGGAAATCGTATCGGACCCGGCGAAGATGCCGAGCATGCGCTGCCACACGATCTGGCACAGCAGCGCGGCAAAGCCCGTCGCGAAAAAGGCGACGGCGAGACGCGACATCATTCCGATGTCCCCCTGTTACTCGGACGCCGCCCCCCTGGCTGGCCGATCACCATTCTGAGAAGCATGGCGGCTGAATTACGGCAAGGCCATGAGGCCTCCCGTCGTCAGCCGCGGGCGACGCGGCGCAGGGCCAGCGGCAGCACGCCCACGCCTCAGCCGAAGGCGCCGTTGATCCGCTCGCTCCGCCGCCAGCGGCTGGGCCCCGGCAACGGCATGGGGGCGGATGACCTTGCCGTCGCGCCCGGTCCCGCGCAGGCTGGCCCATCAATCAATCTGCGGGAGAGACGCGGTGAACGGTGCCGAGAGCCTGGTGCACACACTTTTGGGTTGTGGCGTGGAGGTATGCTTCGCCAATCCCGGCACGAGCGAGATGCATTTCGTCGCAGCACTCGACCGCATCCCGGGCATGAAGTGCGTGCTCGGCCTGCAGGAGAACGTCGTCACCGGCATGGCCGACGGCTACTGGCGCATGCAGGAGAAGCCCGCCGCGACGCTGCTGCATTGCGGCCCTGGCCTCGCGAACGGGTTGTCCAACCTGCACAACGCGCGGCGCGCCCGGTCGGGGATCGTGAATTGCGTGGGCGACCAGGCGACATACCATCGTCCCTTCGACGCACCCCTGACCGCGGATACGGAGGGCTGGGCGCGCGGCGTGTCCCAATGGATGCGGACATCGACCAAGGCGACAGATGTCGGCGCCGATGCCGCGGCCGCGGTGCAGGCGGCGCGCACCTCGCCGGGGCAGATCGCGACCATGATCCTGCCGTCGGACACCTGCTGGGATGAGGGCGGGGTGGTGGCGCAGCCGCTGCCCGTGCCGGTGGCGCAGCAGGCCGACCCGCTGGCCGTGCGCAACGCCGCGCGCATCCTGCGCGAGAAGAAGAACGTGCTGATCCTGCTTGGCGGCAAGGCGCTGCGCGAGGGCGCGCAGGCGCTGGCCTGGCGCGCTTCGCGGGCGAGCGGCGCGAAGCTGCTGGCGGAGGGTTCGAACGGACGCGTGCAGCGCGGCCAGGGGCGCCTGCCTCTCGAGCGCGTGCCCTACCCGGCCGATGTCGCCATCAACGCCCTGTCCTGGGTCGAGCACATCATCCTGGTGAATTCCAGGGGGCCGGTCGGCTTCTTCGCCTATCCGGGCAAGCCGTCGCTGCACTATCCCGCAACGGCGGAAGTCCACGTGCTGACGCGCTATGAACAGGACGCCGAGGCGGCGCTGCAGGCGCTGTGCGACGAACTGGGCGCGCCGGCCGCCGCGATGCCCGATGTCGGCCCGCGGCCCGAGCGCGCGCGCGGCGGCCCCACGCCCGAGGGCCTGGCGCGCACCGTCGCCGCGCTGATGCCCGATGACGCGATCATCGCCGATGAAAGCGTGTCCTTCGGCCGCGGCTTCTACAGCGAGACCTTCGCCGCGCCGAAGCACGACTGGCTGCACATCACTGGCGGCGCGATCGGCTGCGGCCTGCCGCTGGCCACCGGGGCGTCGATCGGCGGCGGCGGCCGGCGGGTCATCAACCTGCAGGCCGATGGCAGCGCGATGTACACGGTCCAGGCGCTGTGGACCCAGGCCCGCGAGAGGCTGCCGGTGACCACCGTCATCCTGTCCAACCGCAAGTACCAGATCCTGCTCGGCGAGTATCAGAACGTCGGCGCCAATCCGGGACCGACGGCGATGAACATGCTCGACCTGGGCAACCCGGACATCGGCTGGGTCAAGATGGCCGAGGCGATGGGCGTGGAGGCGGCTCAGGCTACCACGCTCGACCAGGTGGGCGACCTGATGGCGCAGTCGTTCGCGCGGCCGGGGCCGTTCCTGATCGAACTGGTGATCTAGTGGCACGCGCAGTGAACCCGCCCTGGTCGCGCGAAGAGCTCTTGCTCGCGCTTGAACTTTACGTGCGCCATCGCCACCACCTGCCAGGGGCAAATCATCCGGACGTGGTTGACCTATCGAGCTTGCTTGAAAGGCTCGGGCGGCTCACCCGAACTTGGACGGCGGATCGATTTCGTAACCCCAACGGCGTTGCCATGAAGCTTCAGAACTTCCGCTCTCTGGACCCAGATAACGAAGCAACCGGCCTCACAAAGGGGAGTCAGGCTGAGCGCGAACTTTGGGAACAGTTCATGGGCCAGCCCGAAGCTGTGCTGCGGGAGGCACGTAGCGTCGCAGAGAGAGCCGGCGGAGCGGGACCCAAGCATGGCCAGGATATGAGGGAGGAGCAATCCGACGTGTCTGAAGGCTACGGGTGGAACATGCAATTGGCAGGCAAGCGGGTTCTCGTCACAGGTGGCTCAAAAGGAATCGGGCTTGCATGTGGCGAAGCCTTCGCGACAGTCGGCTGCGACGTGGTGCTGGCATCGCGCGACGCCGCCGCGCTGGCCGCCGCCGCCGACAAGGTGCGCGCCAAGCGCCAGGTGCGCGTCGAGACGCTGGCCGCCGACCTCTCGCAGGACAGCGAGCGCGAGCGCCTGCACGCCGCCTTCGCCGACATCGACATCCTGGTGAACAACGCTGGCGCAATTCCCGCGGGACGGCTGCAGGACATCCCCATCGCGCGGTGGAAGCAGGCCTGGGATCTCAAGGTCATCGGCTACATCCACATGTGCCAGCTGTTCCTGCCGGCGATGGAGGCGCGCGGGTCGGGCGCCATCGTCAACATCATCGGCATGGCGGGGCGCGCGCCGCGTGCCGGCTACATCGCCGGCGGCGCGGGCAATGCGGCGCTGATCGCCTTCACCAGCGCGATCGGCGCGGCCGCGCAGGCCAGCGGCGTGAAGGTGGTGGGCATCAACCCCGCGGTCACCAAGACCGACCGCATGCTCAGCCAGGCGCGCACCAATGCGCGGGTCAAGTTCGGCGACGAGGAAAGGTGGGCCGAGACCCTTACCGGCCTGCCCTTCGGCCGGCCGATCGAGGCATCGGAGATCGCCGACCTCGCGGTGTTCCTGGCCTCGCCGCGCGGGCATTACGTCAACGGTACGGTGGTCGATGTGGATGGCGGGGGGATGTTCCGCGCATAGTCCCGCGGCCGGACAATCAGGGAGGGACCCGCCATGAAGGCCTATGTCATTGCCGTCGAGACCATCCAGGACGAGGCGATGTTCGACGCCTACAAGCAACAGGTCCTGCCCACGCTCGAAGCCTTCGGCGCGCGCTTCGTGATCCGCGGCGGGCGCCAGACGGTGGTCGAAGGCGAATGGCCGCACCGCCGCATGGCAGTGATCGAGTTCGACTCCCGCGCGGCGGCGGAGGGCTGGTACGCCTCCCCGGCCTACCAGGCGGTGATCGGGCTCAGGCTCGGCAGTTCGACCGGCAGCCTCGTGATCGTCGACGGTCCGGCCTGAAGCGGCTTCACCGCCGCCAGGGGCTCGTGCGCCAGATCTCGCCATAGGCGCGGGACTGATCCTCCACGAAGCGCGTCATGGTGGGCCGGTCCATGTGGCGCACGATCAGGAAGTCGCGCTCCGCGGTCGCGCGGAATTCCGGGTCGTTCGCCGTGCGGCGCACCGCGTCCTCCCAGCGCGCCAGGATCGGCGCGGGCGTCGCCGCCGGCAGCGCGAAGCCGCGGGCGGAACCCACCAGCACATCGACGCCCTGCTCGACGCCGGTGGGCAGGTCGGGCGCCTTGTCCCAGCGCGCGCGCTCCATGATCGCGACCACGCGCAGCGTGCCCTGGATATGCGCGCGCACCGTCAGGCTGACGGTCGAGATCGACCCCGCCACGTGCCCGCCCTGCACCAGTTGCATGGCCTGGCCCGCACCCTGCGTCGGCACCCAGGTGAAGCGCACGCCGGCCGCGCGTTCGATCGCCATCAGAGCCAGGTGCGGCGCGCTGCCAACGCCCGCGCCGGCGATGTTGATCGCCTCGGGCCGGGCGCGTGCCGCCTCGACCAGGTCGCGCAGGCTGCGGTACGGCGTATCGGTGCCGACGAAGACGGTATAGGGCTCGTCCGTCAGCAACCCGACATAGGCGAAGCTGTCGACGCGGTAGCGCGGCGTGTTGTCGTACAGCGCGGTGACCAGGGCGGGGAAGGACACCAATGCGACATGCCGCCCGTCGGGCGCGGCCGCCGCGACCTCGTTCAGCATCAGCATCCCGCCCGCGCCCGGCTTGTTCACGACGATGATCTGCGTGCCCCCGCCCAGGTGCTTCTCCAGGAACGGCGCGGCCATGCGCGCGGCCAGGTCGATGTTTCCGCCCGGTGCGAAGCCAACATAGATCTGCACCGGCCGGTCCTGCGCGCGGGCGCCGATGGCGGGCATCGCGAGCCCGCCGGCCAGGAGGATGCGACGCGTCACCATCATCAGGTCTCTCCCGGCTTCGTGACGCCAAGGCTGCATGGGCCCGTGCCGGCGTGCAAGTGCGAAGGTTGCGCGATGACGCTGTTCGTCTAGGCTTGCTCCCGCCACGGCGGAGAAGCCCGGATGCTGCGCTTCAGCAATTTCCTGTTCCCCGAGAGCCGCGACCCCGATCGCGACGCCGACGTCATCGCGGACTGCATCGCCGAGGCGAAGCTGTGCGACGAGCTTGGCGTTGAAGTCCTCTGGCTCGCCGAACACCATTTCGACGGCAACTGCGCCTATGTCGACCCGGTCACCTTCGCCGCGGCCATCCTGGCGGCGACCAAGCGCATCAAGGTCGGCTTCGCGGTGGCGCAGGTCTCGCTGCACCACCCGATGCGCCTGGCGGAGCAGATGTCGCTGCTCGACAATCTCGGGCGCGGGCGCGTCATCGTCGGCCTGGGCCGCGGCACCGCCTACAACGTCTACGAATACCAGGGCTACGGCATCGACCACGAGGAAGCGCTGGAGCGCTACGAGGAAGCCGAGGGCATCATGCTCAAGGCCTGGACCAGCCCGCAGGGCTTCCGGCACGAAGGCCGGTTCTGGACGCTGAACGTCCCGCGCCTGCGACCCACGCCCTTCACGAAGCCGCACCCCTATCTGATCCGGGCCGCGTCATCCGAGGATGGCGCGTTGCACCTGGCGCGCCGCGGCCTGCCCTTCCTGATGAACGTGCAATCGCTCGACACCACCGCGAAGCGCCTCGCGGCCTATCGCATGACGATGACCGAAGCCGGCTACGATGCCGCGCACGTCGCGCGCTGCATGGATGAATCCTGGGTCTGGCGGAACGTCGTGGTGGCCGAGACCGACGACGAAGCGCGCCGCATCGGCATCCCCGCCTTCGAGGCGATGCAGGAGCACCGCAAGAAGCTGCGCGAGAAGATCTACGCCGAGCAGGGCATCATCATGAAGAAGGAGGTGGTGCCGCCGGCGCGCGTGAATCCCGACCTCGCGCTGATCGCCGGATCGCCCGCCACCGTCGCGGCGCGCATGGCCGAGATCGAGGAGGCGGGCGTGGGCGGCGTGATCTGCTCCTTCCGCCTGGGTCCGATGCCGGCCGATGTCGCCGCGCGATCGATCCGGCTGTTCATGGAACAGGTCGCGCCGCGCTTTGCCGCCGAGCGGGTGCCTGCCGCCGCTGAATAGGCGCTTCTGGGCATGCGCCGTTCGGCGCATGCCGAAGCCCGACACCGGTCTGCTCCCGGCCCCATGGGCGGGCGGGCCGGTGCCTGCAGCCTCGAATGGCCGCCTCAGACCGGGCCGGCGCGCATGCGTGCCAGCGGCAGGGCGATGTCGCAGACCAGCCCTTCCGTGGGCCAACGCCGTTCCACGCTGCCGCCGAGCTGACCGGTGATGGTCGCTTCGATCACCCGCGACCCCACCCCGCGCGTCATCGGGAAGCTTGGCGGCGGGCCGCCGGTCTCGGCCCAGCGCATGTGCAGCAGGCCGGACTGCTCGTCCGCATGCCAGGTCACTGCCACGCGCCCGGCCGGCGTCGACAGCGCGCCGTGCTTCGCCGCGTTGGTGGCGAGCTCATGGACCACCATCCCGAGCGGCTGCACCACCTCGGCGCGCAGGCGTAGCGGCGGGCCGTCCAGCGCGAAGCGGGCGCCGGCCGCCGCGCGCGCTTCCTCGCTGCCGCCGAACGGGGCGAGTTCCTCCACCAGCAGCGTCCCCAGCGGCGCGCCGGTCCAGCGTTCGGCCGCCAGCAGGGATTGCGCGCGCGCCAGGGCCGCGATGCGGCCTTCGATGAGCCGCGCATAGCCCGCGGCATCCTCGGCACGCGTCAGGCGCAGGATGGCCTGCACGATGGCCAGCGTGTTGCGCGCGCGGTGGTTCACCTCCTTGGTCAGCAGGTCGCGGCGGTCCTCGGCCTCCCGCCGGTCGGTGATGTCGCTGTTGGTGCCGGCCAGGCGCAGCGGCAGGCCGGTGGCGGAGTCGGTCCGCACCACCGCCGCGGTGCTTTCGATCCATCGCCACCCGCCGTCGGGCCGCTGGAAGCGGTATTCCACGCGGTAGCCAGGCACCAGGCCGGTCGCCGCCCGGTCCCACGCGCTGCGCATGCCGGCGCGATCGGCCGGGTGGATGCGCGCCTCCCATGCCGCAAAGGGCAGCGCCACGCCGTCCGGCGACAGGCCGAGGATGTCGAGCGTGCGGTCCGACCGCGTCGTGAGGCCGGTCGCGAGGTCGGTCTCCCAGGTGCCGATGCGCCCGGCCTCGATCGCCAGGCGCAGCCGCTCCTCGCCCTCGCGCAGCGACGCGGTGCGCTCCGCGACGCGCTGCTCCAGCCCCGCCAGCGTCGCCTGCAATGCGCGCTGCTGCCGATAGGCGAGCCACGCGAAGGCCCATAGCGCGATGGCCGCCGGCAGCGCGACCAGCAGCAGCGGCGTCAGCGAGTCGCGCCAGCGCTCGATGATGCTCGCCCGCGGCTGCGCCACGGCGACCGCGAGGTTCGCCCGGCCCTCGATGCGGCGGAAGGCGATGCGTTGCGGAATCCCGGTGCGCGGCGCCGCGCCATCCACCACCCCGCGGTCGCGCCCGGCGACCAGGGCGACCATGAGCGGGTCCTGGGGGTCCAGGCGCGGCGCGCCGTCGCGGATGGCGGGATGCTGCGCGACCACCTGCCCATCCGTGACCAGCAGCGTCACCGCGCCGCCCGTTCCCGGCAGCATCCGGGCCATCCGCGCGCCCATCCGGTCGGCCGGCAGCAGCAGGATGATGGCGCCGGCGCTGCCCTCGCGCTGCCTCGCGATGCTGAAGGCCTGGTCGGCGGTGGCGGCATCGCGGCGCGCTGGCCCGACCACCACCGCCGACGCGCCGGCCGCTTGCAGCGCAGCGATGAAAGGGCGCCCGTAGTCGGCGCCGATGGCGGCGGGGGCCGCGGCGGCGCGCACCAGCAGCTCGCCCGATGCGCCCACCACAAGGGCATCGACCACCAGTGGCGCGTCGGCCAGCAGGCGCGCCAGGCGGTCCTGCAGCGGCGCCTCGCTGGCGCGGATCGCGTCGTCGTCGGCGCCCTCGATGGCCTCTGCGATCCGTGCCGCCAGGCGCGCATGGTTCTCGACCATGCGCTGGTAGAAATCCGCCGCCTGTTCGACAGCCACGGTGAGCTCGCGGTCGGCATCCGACCAGGCCGAGCGCCAGGCTGCCCAGGCGCCGGCGCCGAAGATCGCGGCCGGCACCAGCAGCGCGACGGCCACCAGCGCCGCCGGGCCCAGCCGCCCGGGCCGCTGCGGCGCCGCCACGGGCGGCGCCACGGCGGGGGCGATGGCGGCTGGCATCTGGTCCATGGGCGTGCGGCGTCTCCCGGGCGCGTCAGTCCACCCGTACCACCAGCTTGCCGAAATTCTCGCCCTTGAGCAGGCCGATGAAGGCGCGTGGCGCCTGGGCCAGGCCGTCCACCACATCCTCGCGCCAGCGCAGGCGCCCGGCGCGGATCCAGCCTTCCATCTCGGCGCGGAAGGTGCCGTAGCGCGACCAGCCGGTGTCGGAGACGATGAAGCCCTGGATGCGCAGCCGCTTGCGCACCACCGGGCCGAGGTTGGGCCCGGCGGGCGCGCCGGCGGCATCCGCGCCCGGTGCTTCATTGTATTGCGCGATCATGCCGCACATCACCATGCGGCCGAAGTCGCGGAAGCGCGGGAATACCGCGGCCTGCGTCTTGCCGCCGACATTCTCCCAATAGACATCTATGCCCTCGGGTGCGGCGGCATCGAGCTGCGCGTCGAGGTCGCCATGGTGGTCGAGGCAGGCATCGAAGCCCAGTTCCTTGACCACGAAGTCGCATTTCTTCGCGCCGCCGGCCACACCCACCACCTTGCAGCCGCGGATCTTGGCGATCTGCCCGACGACCTGGCCGACCGCGCCGGAGGCGGCCGAGACCACCACCGTCTCGCCCGCCTTGGGCTGGCCGATATCCTCGAGCCCCGTCCAGGCCGTCAGCCCGGGCATCCCCAGCACGCCGAGGCTGGCCGACAGCGGCGGGTCAGCAGCCGGCACCTTGAACAGCCGTTCGGCACCAACGACCGAGAAGCGCTGCCAGCCGAAGCCGCCGAGCACGCTGTCGCCGGGCTGGAAGCCGGGATGGCGGGAGGCGACGACCTCGCCGGCCGTCTGCCCCTCCATCACGGCGCCGAGCGCCACCGGCTTGGCATAGGATTTCACGTCCGCCATCCGCCCGCGCATGTACGGATCCAGCGACAGGAACCGCGCGCGCACCAGCACCTGCCCGTCGCCCGGTTCGGGCACGGGGGTTTCGACGATGTCGAAATCCTCGGCCACGGGCGCGCCCACGGGGCGGCGCTTCAAAAGAATCTGCAGGTTGGCTTCGGCCATGACGGTCCTCCGGGTCGTGCGGAGGATGCCATGGGCTGGGTCAGGCGGCGAGGCGCTGCGTCAGCGGCCGCGCGGCGTCACGGCGTGGTTCCTACGGCAGCACGACGCGCCGAGGCCGCATGCCTGGCAGGGCAGGCGGTTCAGCGCCGCGCCTTGCCCTTCTCGATCTCGCGTTCGATCGACGACCGCTCGGTCGCGCCGGACCGCCGGATGATCTCGCGCACGATGGCGGGCGAGACGCGGTGGCGCTTGGCCAGGTAGGCGATGTCGTCCTCGATGCTCGGGGCCGGCTTCTGGTCAGCGGCGGCGGCTGCGTCGGGAAGTGCCATGGTGGGGCTCCTGTGGCGCGGCGGGCCCGGGGGGCGCGACCGCGAGAGTGAAGGCGGATGGCCCCTCCCGCGGACGGGATGGGCGGCGCCGGGATGGCCCGGCGCGCGCCCGGTCGGGCGATTACTTGCGCCGTGCCTTGCGGGCGGCGTAGCGGGCGTCGCGCAGCGCCTTCTGTTCGGCGGCCAGCGCCAGGGCGCGGGCTTTCTTCTCGGCGTCGAGCAGCACGGCGCGTTCCTCGGCCTCCATGGCTGCCGCGGCGGCTTCGCGGGCGGCCTCGGCGTCCCGCTTGGCCTGTTCGGCGGCCTCGCGGGCCAGTTCGGCCTGGCGGGCGGCTTCGGCGATGGCGCGACGCTCGGCTTCCTCGGCTTCGGCGCGGGCCTGGGCGGCGCGCTCCTCCTCGCGTGCGAGGCGGCGAGCCTCGCGGGCTTCGGCGACGGCACGCTGCGCGGCCAGGCGTTCCTGGACGGCGGGGTCGTCCGGGCCAGGCTGGGAGCGGAAGCGCTCCATCATCGCCTTGCGAGCCTTGTCCGCGGCTTCGCGGCGGGAATTGTGGTCGTCGCGCTTCAGGCCTTGCATCGTGTCTTTCTGCTGTCCTGTGTTGTTGGGGCCGTCTGTGTGGCCGGGTCAGCCGAGGATGTCGAGGACGATCCTGCGAATTTCCGCTGCGGTGAGGCCACCCTGCTGGGGGCCGCCGGCGACGGGCGCCGGGGTGGTCGGGGCCGGGTGCGGCTTGCGCCGGGCGGCCAGGTCATGGGTCGGTATGGTCATGTCTCGTTTTTTTATGGGGTGGCGCCGCCCGGTGGGGGCGGCGCGCACCATTCCTGTGAACTGGCGGCCGGCATCCGGGGCTGGCACGCGCCGCTTGAGCGGCGGGCCGGCCCGGCGCTGGCCGGGTCGCGGGGCGCTCAGGCCCGGCGGAGGTTGGTGGCCGAGGTCTTGCCCTGCTGGCCCTTCTGGAGGTCGAACTCGAGCTTGTCGCCTTCCTGCGGCGTGCCGATGCCCGAACGCTCGACGTCCCTTCGAGCCGTCGTCGGGCTGGATGAAGCCGTAGCCCTTGGTCGCGTTGAACCACTTGATGGTGCCGGTGGACATGGAGGTATTCCGTCTGAACGTGTTGCCGCCGCCGCACGTGACCGTGCGCCGGATCAATCTTCTGTAGGGAGCGGGCGGCGGGCTCAGGCTCGCGAACGAGCAGGGAGAGCGCAGCGGGACCAAACAAAGCTGACAGAGGCTAGATAGGGCATCGGGGCCCGATTTGAAAGGAATCATTTGTGACGGCGCCTGGCGTTTCATCGGGAATGACTGGATTCCCGCGGCTTGCGGCCCGAAACTGCGGCAGATTCCGCCGGGGAAGCGACAGATGGGCACGACGCCGCGCGGCGATGACGGGTGTTGGACGCCGCTGCGCCTGATCGCGGCGCTGGAGGCGCGCGGCGATGCACCGGGCATCCTGGCGATGCACGGGGAGGCCGCCACGCCATGGCCGGCGGCCGCGCTGGGACAGCAGGCCCGGCTGCTGGCCTGCGGGCTTGCCGCGGCCGGGATGGCGCCGGGCGAGCCCGTCGCGCTGCATGCGCCCAATTCGCCCGACTGGATCGTGGTGCGCCTGGCCCTCGGCGCGACTGGCGCGCTGCCCATGGCGATCGACGACCTGACGGAGACGGCGACGGCGCAGGCGATCATCGCCGGTGCCGGGTGCCGCTGGGTCTTCGCCTCCGCGGCCCATGCGGCGGAGCTCCAGGCGCGCGAGGGTGTGCGCATCGTGCTGGTGGACCGCCCCGATGACGCCGATGGGTGGCGCGCGCTGCGCGCCGATGCGCCGACCGCGCTGCCGGTGCCATCGCCGGATGATCCCGCGCTGATCGTCGCGACATCCGGCACCACCGGCGCACCGAAGCTGTTCACCCTGACCCACGCGAACCTGACCGCGAACCTGGCGGGCGTGCTGGCAAAGGGGCTGATCGGCAGCGGCGACCGGATGCTGGTGCCGCTGCCGCTGCACCATGTCTATCCGTTCCTGGTCGGGCTGATGACGCCGATCGCCGCAGGGGCGACCATCATCCTGCCGGAGGCGGTGACCGGCCCATTGCTGGTGCAGGCGCTGAAGTCGGGGCGCGCCACCATCATGGTCGGCGTGCCGCGGCTGTATGTGGCACTGCTGGCCGGCTTGCAGGCGCGCGTCGCGTCGCGCGGGCGGGCGGCGCGGCTGGTGTTCGCCGGGCTGCTGGAAGTGGCCACCGCGCTGCGCAAGGGCGGGCTCGATATCGGGCGGCGGCTGTTCGGCACGCTGCACGCGCAGATGGCGCCGGATCTGCGGTTGATGGTCTCGGGCGGTGCCAAGCTGGATGCCGAGTCCACCTGGATGCTGGAGGCGCTGGGCTGGCGCGTGGCCAGCGGCTACGGCCTGGCGGAGACCGCATCGTTGTTCACCGGCAACACGCCGGCCGCGCAGCGCGTGGGGTCGGAAGGCCGGCCGATCGCCGCCGGCACGCAGGCGCGCATCGCGTCACCCGATGCGTTGGGCATCGGCGAGATCGAACTGCGTGGTCCGAACGTGTTCGACGGCTATCGCGACAACCCGGAGGCCAATGCCGCCGCCTTCACGGCGGATGGCTGGTTCCGCAGCGGCGACCTGGGGCGGCTCGACACCGACGGGTTCCTGCACGTGACCGGGCGCAGCAAGGAAATGCTGGTGCTGGGCGGCGGCAAGAACGTCATGCCGGAGGAGGTCGAGGCCGCCTATGGCGTGCATCCGGCCGTGAAGGAGATCGCGGTGCTGGAACGCGCCGGCGCGCTGGTCGCGGTGGTGCTGCCGGATGCCGCGGCGCTGCGCGGTGCCGGCAATGCGCGGCCGGAGGATGTGCTGCGCGTCGCGCTGACCGCCGCGGCGCAGGACCTGCCGTCCTACCAGCGGCTCGCGGGCTATGTCCGCGCGCGCGAGCCTCTGCCGCGCACCCGGCTGGGCAAGGTGCAGCGCTTCCTGTTGCCCGCGCTGTACGACGACCTGCTGGCCGGCCGCACGACCCAGCCCGCGGCGCCGCTCAGCGAGACCGATGCCGCGCTGGTCGCCATGCCGGGCGCGCGCGAGGTGTGGGAGATCCTGAAGGCGCGCTATCCCGGCAAGCCGGTGGCGCCGGATGCCAGCCCGTCGCTCGACCTCGGCATCGACAGCCTGGAATGGATGTCGCTGGCGATGGAGATCGAAGCGCGGATCGGCCTGCGCCTGACCGAGGACGAGATGGCCGACATGGCGAGCCTGCGCGCGCTGCTGCTGCGCGCGACCGATGGCGCGCCGGCGCCGCCCGCGCGCGACCCGGCGGTGCTGGCCGCCGAGGTGGCGGCGGCCACCGCGCCGCCCTCGCCGCTGGTCTTCCCGCTGCGCGTCGCCGGCTGGGCGCTGGCGCGCGGCATCGGGCGGGCGATGTTCGACCTCGGCGCCACCGGCGCCGATGCGGTGCCGCGCACAGGCGGCTTCATCATCGTCGCCAACCATGTGAGTGACCTCGACCCTGGCCTGATTGCCGCGGCGCTGCCGTTCCATGCGGCGCGGCGGCTGTGGTGGTCCGGCGCGGCGGAGCGGCTGTTCGCCAACCGTGCGGCACGCGCCTTCAGTCGCACCTTCCAGGTATTCCCGGTGGAGGAGCGCGCGCCGGGCCAGGCGATTGCCATGGCGCGCGCGGTCCTGGCGCGCGGCGATGGGCTGGTGTGGTTCCCCGAATCCTGGCGATCGCCGGATGGGCAGTTGCAGCGCTTCCTGCCTGGCATAGGCCTGGCGCTGGACGGGATGAACGAGGTCACCGTGATCCCCGCGCACATCGCCGGCGCCTTCGAGGCGATGCCGCGCGATGCCCGCCTGCCGCGCCGGCATCCGTTGCGGATCGCCTTCGGCGCGCCGGTGAAGGTCGCGGCGCTGGCCAGCGACGCGGCGGACCCTCGGCAGCGGGCGGAGCACATGGCGGAGGCCCTGCGCGGGCGGGTCGTCGCGACCGCGCAGGCGCCTGCGGCAGCGGACTGACCGTCGCGGCCTCTCCCCACGGGCGCACAATATCTCTAGCCTTCCGCCCAACAGAGAAACGCAGCGGAGGAACACCATGACCATTGCCCGCATCGGCGCGTCGCGCCGCAGCCTCATGTTCGGCGGCACGGCCGCGCTGCTGGCCGCGCCGCGCAGCGCACACGCCGCCTGGCCGGAACGGCCGATCCGCCTGGTGATTCCCTTTGGCGGCGGGGGGCAGACCGACATCGTCTCCCGCGTCACGGCCGAGGCGTTGTCACAGCGACTTGGCCAGCCGGTGCTCTCGGACAATCGGCCCGGCGGTGCGGGCAACATGGCGGCCGAGGCTGTCGCGCGGGCGCCCGCCGATGGCTACACCGTGCTGGTCGCGACCATGGGCACGAACAGCGGGCTGAACGCGCTGCTGTATCGCAACCTCAGCTATGAGTCGGCGCGCGACTTCACCCCTGTCGGCATGTTCTGCACCACCTCGAACCTGCTGATCGTGCACAACTCGATCCCCGGGCGCGACTTCACCGAGGTGGTGGCATGGATCCGCGCCAATCCGGGAAGGTTCAACTATGCCTCGGCCGGCGTGGGGGCGATCACGCACCTCATCATGGAGGATGTCGGCGCGCGGCTGAACCTCGACATGGTGCACGTGCCTTATCGCCAGACCACGAACGCCATGACCGACCTGATCGCCGGGCGGGTGCAGGCGCGTTGCCTCGGCCTGCCGGAAGGCGAGGCGCTGCGCCGGACCGAGAGCGTGCGCGCGGTGGCCGTGACCACGCCCGGCCCACGCGCCGAATGGCCCGGCGTGCCGCCCATGAGCGCCACCATCCCGAATTTCGAAGCCTCGACCTATTTCGGCCTGGCCGTGCCGGCGCGCACGCCGCCCGAGATCGTCGCGCGGCTCAACGCCGCCCTGCAGGAAGCGCTGGGGGATGAACGCGTGCGCGCCGCCTATGCCCGCGTCGGCGCCGACCCGGCCGACCCGCACCCGCCCGAGGTCTTCGCCGCCCGCGCGGTGCGCGACGGGGAACGCTGGGCGCCGCTGATCCGCCGGCTGAACCTGGTGGCGGAATAGCCCCGGGCACCCGGCTGGTGTATGGGCGGCGCGGCGCGGACGCTGCCGCGCCCGAACCGGGCAACGCGACGGCGCGCCGCGCGTTCGAGGGCAGGGGCCTCGCGGGAGCACAGGCGGATGGGCCGTCGCGGCAAGCTGATCATCGGCGTGATACTGGCGCTTGCGGTGCTGGCGGTGGGGCTCGTTTTGGTGGTGCTGCCGCGCTTCGACCTGGCGCCGCTGGTCGCGGCGCGCGCCAGCGCATCGCTCGGGCGCAGCGTGACCATCGAGAGCCTGCGCGTCACGCCAGGGCGCGTGGTCGGCGTCGTGCTGAACGGCGCGCGCCTTGACAACATCGAGGGCGGCAGCGCGCCGGCCATGATGGAACTGGCGCGCGCCGAGGCACAAATCGACCTGTTCTCGCTGCTCGGCGGCGGCATCGTCGTGCGGCGCCTGGAGGTGGAGGGCTTCGCGTTGCTGCTGGAGCGCGCGGCGGACCGACGCGCCAACTGGCATTTCGGGCCGCGCCCGGCCACGCCGGCGGATCGCAGCGGCCTGCCGATCGTGAACGACCTGCGCATCACCGGCAGCGAAGTCGTGTTCCGCACCACCAGCGGGGCGCGGCTGACCACGCGGCTCGATACCGCGACACTGACCGCCGCCGATGCCGCCGCACCCGCCGCCCTGCGCGTCGAGGGCAGCTACAACGCGGTGCCGGCGGTGCTGGAAGGCGGGCTTGGCAGCTTCGCGCAGCTGCGCGAGGCCGGCACGCCCTTCCCGATGCGGCTGCGCGCCACGGCGCAGGACACCGCCATGCTGTTCGAGGGCACGGGCACGGATCCGCTGAATGTCGATGGGCTGGACGGGACGCTCACCATCGCGGCCTCCACGCCGCGCGCCATCCTCGAGATGGCCGGGGCGGGGCAGGGTGCGGGGCCGGAGGTGCCGGTGGACCTCTCCGGGCATTTCGTGCGGCAGGGCGACCTGTGGCGACTGCGGGATGCGACCGGCACGCTCGACGGTGCGGCGCTGACCGCGGCGCTGCTCGAACTCAACGAGGGCGCGGCAGGACAACCCGACCGCATCGTCGCACGGCTCGATGTCGCGCGTCTCGACGTGAACCGCCTGCTCGGCCCCGATAACGGCGCGCAGGGCCGTGGCGATGCCGACATCCCGCTGGTGGTGCCGGCGCTGCCCGACCCGCTGATGGACATCGAGGCCTCCACGCGCGCGCTGACCTACGCCCGGCTGCGCGCCACCGATGCGCGGGCGCGGCTGGAGGTGGCACCAGGGCGCATCACGCTGCACGAGGCGGCGGTGACGGCCTTCGGCGCACACATGACCGGGTCCGCCGAATTGCTGCCCGCGCCGCGCGGCGCGCGCGTGGCCGCGGAGATCGCGCTGCGCGAGGGCGACATCGATCAACTCCGCCGCGCCTTCGGCCTGCGCGCTGTGCCGGTGACCGGGCGGATTTCCGGCGATATCGTCGCCGGCGGCGAGGCGGCGAGCGTGAATGCGGCGACCAGCCAGGCGCGCATCTCGGCCGTGGTCGGCATGACCGGCGGGACCATCGACCGGGACGTGATCGAGATGGCCTCGACCGACGTGCGCGCGCTGTTCCGCACCTCGCGCGGGACCACGCCGATCACCTGCCTGCTCGCGGCGGTGGACATCAATGCCGGTGTGGGGCGCGCGGCGCCGCTGCGCATCCGCGCGGGCACCGGCACCATCAGCGGCATCGCGACCTTCGACCTGAACCGTGAGACGCTGGATCTCATCATCGGCAGCCAGAGCGACACGACGGATTTCTTTGCCCTGGATATCCCCGTGCAGGTCCATGGGTCCTTCGACAACCCGTCGATCGCGCCGGCGGAGTGGTCGCGGGCGGCGCGCGAGCGCATGGCGCGCAACGCGATGGCGCCGCTGCCGGCCAGCCTGCGCGCCGTCGCGCAGCGCAATGCCTGCTTCCGGGGGCAGGGCCCGGGCTGACGATCGATGCTGTTCAATTCCCAGGCGCTGATCCTCGGCCTGCTGCCGCTTGCCCTGGCGGGCTGGTACTACGCGCCGTCGCGCGGGCTGCGCCAGGCGTGGGTGGTGGTGGCGTCGCTCGCCTTCTACGCCTTCTGGGATGTGCGCTTCGTGCCGGTGCTGGTGGGGCTCACGCTGGTCAATTGGCTGGTGGCGCGCGCGCATGCGGCGAAGCCCGGCGGCTGGTGGGCTGATCTCGGCATCGTGCTGAACCTGGGCGTGCTGGCCTGGGTGAAATACGCCAACTTCATCGCCGACAACGTCGCCTGGGCGCTGGGTGGGCGGCACGAGGCCTGGAACATCATCCTGCCGCTCGGCGTGTCCTTCTACGTGTTCCAGAAGGTGTCCTACCTGGTCGACCTCAAGCGCGGGCAGGCCAAGACCTATTCGCTGTCGGATTTCTTCCTGTTCGTCTGCTTCTTCCCGCAGCTGGTCGCTGGTCCGTTGGTGCGCCACAACGAGGTGATCTGGCAATTCGCGCTCGACCCGCGCCGGCCCGAGATGGCGGAGAACCTGGCGCGCGGCTTCGTGCTGTTCACCATCGGCCTGGTGAAGAAGGTGGGCATCGCCGATACGCTGGCGCCGGTGGCGGATGCCGCCTTCGCGCGCGCGGCGGCGGGGCAGGCGCTCAACGCGTCCGACGCGTGGCTCGGCACGCTGGCCTACACGCTGCAGATCTATTTCGACTTCTCGGGCTATTCCGACATGGCGTTGGGGCTCGCGCTGATGTTCGGGCTGCGGCTGCCGGTGAATTTCGATGCGCCCTATCGCGCGGCATCGATCCGCGAGTTCTGGCGGCGTTGGCACATGACGCTGTCGCGCTTCCTGCGCGACTACCTGTACGTGCCGCTGGGCGGCAACCGGTCGGGTGCGGCGCGCCAGGCGGTCAACGTGGTGGTCACGATGCTGCTGGCCGGGCTGTGGCATGGCGCGGCCTGGACCTTCGTGGTCTGGGGCGGGATGCACGGCGTCGCGCTCGCACTGAACGCGGCCTGGGGCCGCACTGGGCTGCGCCTGCCCTGGGTGGCGGGCTGGGTGCTGACGCTGCTGTTCGTGATGGCGGGCTGGGTGCTGTTCCGTGCGCCCGACTTCCCGAGTGCCGCGCGGATGTTCGAGGCGCTGGCCGGGCTGCCGCTGGTGCGTGGCGCTGTGGTGATGGACACGACCCAAACGGTCGTGATGATCGCCGGCTGTCTGGCGGCGCTGCTGGGGCCGACCTCGCAAGGCTTCGCGCTGGAACGCCTGCGGCCCATCCCCTGGGTCGGGGCCGCGGCGGGCGTCGTGCTGTTCCTGATGCTGCTGCTGATCGGCGGTCGGATCCCGAATGAGTTCATCTACTTCCAGTTCTGAGGACCCGGCGCGTTGGGCGCGCTTCGGCAGGCGGCTGCTGGGCACCGCCGGCACGCTGCTGGTCGTCGCCTATGCCTTCATCGCGCTGGTCGATCCCTGGGGGATGCTGCCGCTGGCGCTGCCGCTGCCGCGCGAGACGGTCACGACGAACCAGCGCTTTTCCTACCCGATGCTGGCGCGCGACGGCCGCTTCGATTCGGTGGTGATCGGTACATCGGCGTCGCGCCTGCTGCGCCCGCCGCTGCTCGATCAGGCCTTTGGCGGGCGCTTCGCCAACCTGTCGATGAACAGCGGCACGGCGTGGGAGCAGTCGCAACTGCTGTCGCTGTTCACGCGCAGCCATCCGGCGCCGCGCAACGTGCTGGTGGGCCTCGACATGGTGTGGTGCGAAAGCGGCCCGCTGCGGCGCCTGACACCGCGGCCCTTCCCGGACTGGATGTATGGCGCGAACCTGTGGCGCGGCTATGCCGAGATCCTCAATCCCTTCGCCGCCGAGGAAGCCGGCAAGCAGGCGCTGGCCATGCTGGGCCTCGCGCGCCCGCGCTACGGGCGGGACGGCTGGGCGGATTTCCTGCCCGACGATGCGCGCTACGACGCGCCGCGCGCCGCGGCCGGCCTGGTGCCGCCGGCATCCGAACCGGCCCCCGCTGTCCCGCCGGCCTTCGACTTCCCACAGCACGCGCTGCTGGCGCAACGCCTCGCCGCCCTGCCGGGCTCCACGCGCGCGCTGCTGTTCCTGGTGCCCTACCATGTCTCGTTGCAGCCGCAGCCGGGCACGCTGGACGCGCTGCGCTGGGCCGCCTGCCGCGAGTCCATCGCCGCCATCGCGCGCGCCCGCCCCGGCACGATCCTGGCGGACTTCATGATCCCGAGCAGCATCACGCGCGAGGACACCCACTATTGGGACCCGCAGCACTACCGCATCGGCATCGCCGACCGCCTGGTGCGCGACCTGGCGGAAGCCGCGGCAGGACGGGATTCGCCGGATCTCCGCCTGATTGTCCCGCCGACCCGTTGATCCCGCGCGCCGCGCGGCCCACCCTGCGCCACCTTTTTCCAGGAGCACTCCCCATGGCCGACACCGTCCTGTTCCCCGGCACCGTCGAATGGTCCGGCGAGAACCCGGGCATTTCCCTGAAGGAGGACCCGTCCGGCCCCTTCACCACGCTGGCGTCCTTCTTTCGCGTCATGCTCTCCCCGCATGGCCGCGGGCATGCGCTGGTGCTGATGCTCGACCCCCAGGCGGCGGACGGGCAGAACATCTGCCTGACCGACAACGAACCCATGGCCCGCTGGCTGGTGGCCGAATACGTCAGCCATTTCGGCGCCTGGCGGAACCTGCCGGGGTTGGCTGGGCTGCGCTACGCCAAGATGGACAGCGTGCGCACCAGCGGCGACGCCATCACGAGCTATTCCGAAACCGTGCGCGGCGCCGACCTGACCGTGGCGCTGACCTGGTCGGGCCTGGGCACGCCCTTCTGCTTCGCGCTCACGCCCGGCACCTCCGCCACCGGCAAGCACCACATGCCCTCGCTGTTCGTGGGCTGCGCCAGCGCCAGCGTCACGGTGAACGGCAAGGTGCGCCCGGGCGCGCCGATCCCGCGTGAGATCGCGGGGCAGTCCATCTCGACCGCCATGCTGGCCTTCTCGGAGACGTGGATCCGCGCCTGAGCGCTTGGCAGACCGGCGCGCGCCCGCGCAAAAAGGGCGCGGAGGCAGCATGACCGATTCGTCCCTTCCGCGCGCCGCGCGCCTGCTTGGCCTGGCCGGCCTGATCCCGACGCTGGCGATGGTGGCCGCGATCGCCCTTCTGCCGGGCTGGCGCGACTGGGCGGCGACGGCCGGCCTCGCTTATGGCGCGGTGATCGCGAGCTTCGTGGGCGGCGCCTGGTGGGGGCTCGCGGCGCGGGCCGAGACGGTGGATCCGCGGCTGCTGGCGCTGTCGGTGGTGCCCTCGCTCACCGCCTGGCCGGCGCTGCTGGCACCGCCCGCGACGGGACTGCTGGTGCTGGCGGTGGTGTTCGCGGCCTTGTTGCCGACCGACCGGCGGCTCGTGGCGGACGGCGTGGCGCCGGGTTGGTGGATGTCCCTGCGGCGGCCGCTGTCCTGGGGGATGTCGGTGCTGCACCTAGCCGGGGCGGCATTGCTTGTCGCGACGGCGCCGGCGGCGTCACTGCTGCCTTAGAGAATGCGTTTGGCGCGGGCGGTGGTGGAGCTGAGCGGGATCGAACCGCTGACCTCGTCATTGCGAACGACGCGCTCTCCCAACTGAGCTACAGCCCCGACCGTCGCGAGGCGCGCTGAGTGCCCCAGGCTCCGGGCGAAGTCAAGGCGCCTTGCCCCGGCCGTGCTTCGGGCGGCGGCGGCGGCGGCGCCTTGCCGGGGCCTGCCCGCTTCACTAGGTTCCGGCCGCGTTTGTCGGGGTTCGGGCCACATGTTCCTGGATGCGGTGTTCTTTCTCGCTGGCGCGGTGCTGGACCTGCTGTGGTGGGCGGTGCTGCTCGCGGTGATCGTGCAACTGCTGGTACAGTTCAACGTGCTGGATACGCGCAACCGCATCGTCTGGGGCATCGCGGATTTCCTGTACCGGGTGACGGAGCCGCTGTTCCGCCGCGTGCGGCGCGTACTGCCAAATTTCGGCGCGGTCGACCTCGCGCCGCTGGCGATCCTGCTGCTGATCACCGCGGCGCAAATGCTGCTCGGCGCGCTGCGCAACTATATGCTGCGCGCCGGCCTGTATCTTTGACCGATGGCTGGTGGCGCGCAGGTGATGCCGGCGTGACCGTACGGATCCGGGTCCAGCCGCGCGCACGGCGCAACGGGGTGCTGGGCGTTGTCGCCGGCGCCGATGGCCCCCGCCTGCGCGTCGCCGTTGCCGCGGCGCCGGAGGCTGGCCGCGCCAACCGCGCCGTGTGCGAGGCACTGGCCGGCGCGCTCGGCGTCGCGCCGTCTGCCGTCGAGGTGGCGCAGGGCATGACCTCGCGCGAGAAACTGGTGCGCGTGGCGGGCGAACCGGCCGCGCTGGCGCAACGGCTGGAGGCGCTGGCATGACCGCGCGGATTCTCGATGGCAAGGCGATCGCCGCGCGGCTGCGCGCGCGCCTGGCCGAACGCGTCGCCGCGCTGCCCTTCCGCCCCGGCCTGCGCGTGATGCGCGTGGGCGATGACCCGGCCTCGGGCGTCTATGTGCGCAACAAGGACCGCGCCGCGCAGGAGGTCGGCTTCGACAGCGCCACCCTGCACCTGCCGGCCGACACCACCGAGGCCGCGCTGCTCGCCGTCATCGCCGCGCTCAATGCCGACCCGGCGGTGGACGGGATCCTGGTGCAACTGCCCCTGCCGCCGCAGATCAGGCCGGAGGCCGCCATCGCAGCCGTCGACCCGGCGAAGGACGTGGACGGCTTCCATCCGCTGAATGCCGGGCGGCTCGCGGCCGGGCAGCCGGGCCTGGTGCCCTGCACGCCACGCGGGGTCATGCATATCCTGGCGGAAGCGGGCGTGACGCTGCGCGGGGCACGCGCCGTGGTGCTCGGGCGGTCGCAGATCGTCGGCCGGCCGATGGCGCAGCTGCTGCTCTCGGCCGATTGCACGGTGACGGTCGCGCATTCCCGCACCCGCGACATCGCCGCCGAATGCCGCCGCGCCGATGTGCTGGTCGCCGCCGTGGGCCGGCCGGAGATGGTCCGCGGCGACTGGATCGCCCCTGGGGCGGTGGTGGTGGATGTCGGCATCAACCGCCTCGCCGACGGCCGCCTGGTGGGCGATGTCGCCTTCGCCGAAGCGGTGCCGGTGGCCGGGGCCATCACGCCGGTGCCGGGCGGCGTCGGTCCCATGACCATCGCGTGCCTGATCGAGAACACGCTGGAGGCGGCGCTGCTGCGCCGCGCGAGCCCATGATGACCTTCTATCGCGCGCTGCAGGTGGTGGGCGTGGCCGGTGTGATCGCCTGCCTCGTGCTGGTGCTGCAAGGCACGCCGCTGCTGGGCACCGAATGGAACCGGGCGCGGGTGCTCTATGGCGCGGCGGGCGCCCTGCCGGGGCTCGCGCTGATCGCGATCGGGGAGATCGGGCGCACCGTGCTCCGCCTGCGCGCGGCGCTGGCGCGGATTGAAAAACGCCTGGGCAATTGACGCCTCAGGCCCCGCCGGTGTCCCGCTGCATCGCGGCGGCCACGGCGCGGTCGGCGGGGTCGGTGCTGGCGGCCAGGCCGCCGACCACGCCGAGGCGATCGGCCTCGCTCCGGTTCTGGCTGAGCTTGCGCTTGCCGATCAGTGTCTCGATGCGCAGCACGATGCCGACGATTCCCTTCAACTGCCCCGCCACGAAAGGCTCCGGCGCGTCGGTCACGGCCCAGCGCGCATCGCGCGGTGCCTCGTGGTGGTCGGTCAGGCGGCTGACCAGGGCGTGCAGGCGCGCGGCGTCCTCGACCAGTTCGACCGGGCCGATGGCGTGGACGGCCACGTAGTTCCAGGTCGGCACGACCTTCCCGTGCTCGGCCTTGCTGGCATAGAGCGAGGGCGAGACATAGGCCTCCGGTCCCGGGAAGATGGCGCGCGCCTGTGCGCCGGCCAGCGACCGCCATTGCGGGTTGGCCTTTGCGACATGGCCGTAGAGCGTGCCATGCGGGCCTTCGCCGGCCTCCAGCAGCAGCGGCAGGTGCGTGGCCTCCGGGGCGCCGCCATCGGGGGCGGCGCTGACCAACAGCGCCAGGCGCGCGGCGCGCATCACCGCGTGCAGAACCTCCGGGCGGTCCTCGCGGAAGGCGGGCGGGTTGTACATGGCGCGATGCTCCTTGCCGGTGCAGGCTATCGCAGCGCGGCCCCAGCCGGGAACCGCCACGCGCCGCACGGGAGACATGCCATGGACGAGGACCGCTTCAACATGGAACTGCGGAAGTTCCTCAAGCAGGTGGGCGTGACGTCGCAGCGGGAGATCGAGAAGGTCGCGCGCGAGCGCGCGGGCGGCGCGCGCGTGCTGCGCCTGCGCATGGCGCTGACCTCGCCCGATGCGGCGGGGCTGGACCACGTCGTCGAAGCCGAACTTCCGCTGGATTGAACGCCGCATGACCCAGGACCTGATTCGCCTGACCGCCACCGAGGCGGTGGCGAAGCTCCGCGCGCGGGAGATCACGCCGCTCGACCTCATCGATGCCGCGGCCGCACGCATCGCCGCGGTCGAACCGGCGGTGAACGCGCTGCCCACGCTCTGCCTTGAGCGCGCGCGGGACCACGCCAAGGCCCTGATGCGCGGCGAACGGCGCGAGGCGGAGCACGAACCGGGCTGGCTCGCCGGCTTGCCGGTCGCGATCAAGGACCTGTCCGACGTGGCGGGCGTGCGCACGACCTACGGCAGCCCGATCTTCGCCAACCATGTGCCAGCCACCAGCTCGCCCATCGTGCGGCGCATCGAACGCCGTGGCGGCATCGTCATCGCCAAGTCCAACACCCCGGAATTCGGCGCCGGCGGGTCGACCTTCAACGAGGTGTTCGGGCGCACGCGCAACCCGTGGAACACGTCGCTCACCTGTGGCGGTTCGACCGGCGGCGGCGCGGTCGCGCTGGCCACCGGCGAGGTATGGTTGGCGCATGGGTCGGACCATGGCGGTTCGCTGCGCCGGCCGGCATCCTACAATTCGGTGGTGGGCATGCGGCCTTCGCCCGGGCGCGTCACGCGCGGCACGGAGGAAGACCTGTGGTCCACCCTGTCCGTGCAGGGGCCGATGGCTCGCAATGTCCCGGACCTGGCGCTGTTCCTCGACACCATGGCGGGGTGGGACCTGCATGACCCGTTGACCTACGACGCGCCGGCGCGCTGCTATGCCGATGCCGTCGCGGCGGCCGAGGCCGAGCGCCCGGCGCGCATCGCCTTCACCACCGATTTCGGCGGCACCATGGCGATGGACCGCGAGACGGCGGCGATCTGCGCGCGGGAGGTCCGGCGATTCGAATCGCTCGGCTGCGTCGTCGAGGAAGCGCACCCCGAGGTCGGCGCGCTGATGGAGGCCTTCCTGGTGCTGCGCAGCCAGCATTTCGTGGTGGACCGCGAGGCGCTGCTCGCCAGCCACCGCGACAAGGTGAAGCCCGACATCATCTGGCAGACCGAGCGCGGCCTGGCCGAGACACCATCCCGCCTGGCCTGGGCGGAACATGAGCGCACGCGCTTCTTCCGGTCGCTGCGCGACATCTTCGAACGCTGCGACGTGCTGGTCACGCCCTGTTCCTCGACGCCGGCCTTCGACGTGATGCTGCGCGCGCCCGAGCGCATCGCGGGGAAGGTGCTGGAGAACTACATGGGCGGGTCGCTGATCAACGCCTTCGCCACGCTGGCCGGCTGCCCCGCGGTGGCCGTGCCCTGCGGCTTCGACCAGCATGGGCGGCCGGTCGGGCTGCAGGTGGTGGCGCCGCCGCGGCAGGATGCACGGGCGCTGCAGGTGGCGGCGTTGTTCGAACGGATGAGCGGGCTGGATCGGATGCTGCCGATCGACCCGAGGCCGGGGGTGGTGCCGCCCTACGAATAACCCCCATCCTCCTCCCGGCTGTGGGAACTGCCTCCGCCGCCGTCAGTTCCCAAGTGCCAAAAAAAGGAGGGGGCTTGGGGGAGTGCCCTCCCCCAACCTTGCCTATTGCGGCTGAATCCCCGCCGCGCGCGCCGCCGCCACCCACTTCTCCATCTCGCTCTGCACGAAGGCGCGCATCTCGTCGGGCGTGTTCGACACGATCTCCGCCCCCAGCGTCTTGTGCCGGTCCACCACGGTCGGGTTGCGCAGCGCCGCGCGGATGTCGGTGTTGAGCTTCGCCAGCACCGCCGGCGGCAGGTTGGCCGGGGCGATGATCATGCCCCAGGTCGCTGCCTCGAAGCCCGGCAGCAGCGCTTCGGCCATGGTCGGCACGTCGGGCAATTGCGGGCTGCGGCGCGCGCCCGTGGTGGCCAGCGCCTTCAGCGCGCCCGACTGGATATGCGGCAGCGCCGCCGGGACCGTGTCGAACATGATGTTCACGCGGTTCGCCATCAGGTCCGGATGCGCCTGGGTGCTACCGCGATAAGGCACGTATTCCAGCTGGATGCCGGTGCGCTGCGCGAACAGCACGGGGGCCAGGCGCACCACGCCGCCGGTGCCGGCGAAGGTCACGCCCGGGTTGCGCTTGGCGTAGTCCACCAGCTCCGCCGGCGTGTTCGGTGCGAAGGCGCGCGGCGCGCACAGCACCAGCGGCGTCGCCGTGGTCTGCGTGACGAAGGTGAAGTCGCGCATGGTGTCGAAGGGCAGGCGGTAGAAGGCGGCGTTGACCGGATGGCCGACCGAGACGAGGCCGAGCGTGTAGCCATCCGCCGGCGCGCGCGCCACCACCTCGGTGCCGATCACACCGTCCGCACCCGCGCGGTTCTCGACCGGGACGGGCTGTCCCCAGGTGCCGGAGAGGGGTTCGGAGAGCAGGCGCGCCGTGATGTCGGAGACCCCGCCCGGTGTGTACGGCACGATGATGCGCACGGCGCGCGACGGGAAGGCGGCCTGCGCGGCCGCGCCGCGCGCGGCGAGCAGGGTGGGTGCGGCCAGGGCTGCGGCGCCGAGGGCGCGGCGGGTGATGGTCATGGTGTTTCCTTCCCTTCGGGCTCGGCGGCCCGGCGAGGCATCCTGGCGATGAAGCGCGGGCGGTGGAAGCCATCCATTCCGCCGCCCGGGGAAGTGCCGTAAAGCCGCACGCATGAGGATCCTCGCCATCGAGGGCGCGCTTGCCCGCTGTTCGGCCGCCGTGCTGGTGGATGGCGCGGTGGTGGTCGCGGCGGTCGCCGAGGCGCCGCGCGGCCAGCCGGCACTGCTGCCGCCGATGGCGCGCGATGTCCTGGTCCGTGCCGGGCTGGCTGCCGCCGCGCTGGATGCGGTGGCCGTGGGCGTGGGTCCGGGCGGCTTCACCGGGCTGCGCGCCGCCATCGCGCTGGCCGAGGGCATCGCGCGCGGGGCCGGCCGCCCGCTCGTGGGCGTCACGACAGGCGAGGCGCTGCTCGCTGCGCTGCCCGATGGCCTGCGCCAGGACCGCACAGTCTGGGCTGCCATCGACAACCGGCGCGGGCGGGTGGTGTTGGAACGCTTCGCGCCCGGCAGCGAGGCGGTGATGGTCCCGCTGGTCGCGCCGATCGATGCGCTGCCCGTCGCCGAAAGGCCGGTGCTGGTGCTGGGCGATGCGGCGGAAGTGGTCGCCGCCGTGCTGCGCGCCCGCGGAGACGCGGCGCAGGCATGCCCCGGCCTGCCTGCGGCCGCCGACCTTGCACGCTTGGTCGCGCGGCGCCTGGGCGCCGGCGTCGCGATGCGCGGCGCCGCGCCGCTCTATGCGGAACCACCGGCCGTGACCGCGCCGGCGATGCCGGGATGAACGCGCCGGCCGTCGCGCCGATCGGGCCGGAGGCGGCGGCGCTGCTCGGCGCGCTGCACGCCGCGGCCTTCCCGCCGGCGGATCGCTGGACCGCCCATGCGATCGGCCTGCTGTTGCTGCTGCCAGGCCATTTCGCATTGCTCGGCACCGCCGGCGCCGAGCCGGTGGGCTTCGCGATGGGTCGCGTGGCGGCGGAGGAGGCGGAGGTGCTGACGCTCGCCATCCGCCCCGACGCGCAGCGGGCCGGGCACGGCGCGGCGCTGATGCGCGCGCTGATGGCACAGGCGGCAGGCCGCGGCGCGCGGGACCTGTTCCTCGAAGTCTCGTCGGAGAACCGGGCGGCGCGCGCGCTCTATGCCGGGCTTGGCGCGACCGAGGCCGGGCGGCGGCGGCGCTACTACCCCGATGGGTCGGATGCGCTGGTGCTGCGGCTGCCGCTCAGCCCTTGCGGCGCAGCACCAGCCGCATGACGCCATCGGGCAGGTCCGCCTGATCCACAACCTGGTGACCCTGTTCGACGGCGGTGCGCGGCACATTGCGCCTGGGTTCATCACCCTTCAGCAGCACCGCGAGAATAGCCCCCGGCGGCAATCGATCCAGCGCAAGGCGGACCCGTACGAAGGTCATCGGGCAAGTCTCGGCGGTGATGTCGAGGGTGGAAGCCGCCGACAGTTCTTCGCTTGCTGGTGGAAAAGGCAAGGATGGCAAGAAATTTATCCTTTCGAACATTGCCGCGTGAGCGACCGGGGTCTAGAAGCGGCTCGGCTTGAAAACACAAAGGGGCTTCATCGTGGCCGACTCCAATCCCAGCAGCGAACTTCTTGGCCTGACGGCGCAGATCGTCTCGGCGCATGTGTCGCACAACCCGGTGCCGGCGCAGGAACTTCCGAACCTGATCCAGGAAGTGTTTCGCACGCTGTCGGGTGTTGGAAGCGCGCCGCCGCCGGAGCCCGAGCGCCCGCAGCCGGCCGTGCCGATCAAGAAGTCGATCACACCGGGCTACCTCGTCTGCCTCGAGGATGGGAAGAAGCTGAAGATGCTGAAGCGGCATCTCAAGACCTCCTACAACCTTTCGCCGGAACAGTATCGCGAGCGGTGGGGCCTGCCGAACGACTACCCCATGGTGGCGCCGGACTACGCGAAGCACCGTTCCTCGCTGGCCAAGAAGATCGGCCTCGGCACCACGCCGCGGTCGCGCGCCAAGGCGAAGGGCGGCTGACAGCCCGACGACGGCAGGATTGGCCCGGCGGCGCGTGGCGGACTATGGTCCCGGCCCGCGCCGCATGGGGCGCACCCATCTGCCGGATGCTGACCACGTGATCGAGACCCGGACCCGACCGAGCCTGGCAGCGACCGAGGCGCCCTCGCGGATCGAAAGGCTGTGCATCGAGCGCGGCCTCAAGATGACCGGGCAGCGGCGGCTGATCGCGCGCGTCCTCAGCGACGCCGAGGACCACCCGGATGTCGAGGACGTCTATCGGCGCGCGCTCGCGCTCGACAGCAAGGTGTCGATCGCGACGGTCTACCGGACGGTGCGACTGCTCGAGGAGAACGGCATCCTCGAGAAGCGCGACTTCGGCGGCGGGCGCGCGCGCTACGACCTGGCCGATCGCGGCCACCACCATCACTTGATCGACGTCGACAGCGGCCGCGTCATCGAATTCGCCGACGCGGAATTCGACACGCTGGCGAAGCGGCTGGCGGCGCGGCTCGGCTTCGACCTGGTGGGCCAGCGGCTCGAATTGTTCGGCCGCAAGCCGGCACCGGAATCCTCCCGCGCCGCGCCGCGCCGACCCCCGGCCGGGACGGATCCGTGAACCAGGCGGATCCCGGCTTCGGGGAACTGCGATCGGGCAATCTGGGCGTACGCCTCGCGGTCGATGCGGACGAGATCGATGCGGTGCAGGCGCTGCGCTACCGCGTCTTCTATACCGAGATGGGCGCGCATCCCGATGCGCCGACCGCGGCCACGCAGCGCGATCGCGACGATTTCGACGCGGTGGCCGACCACCTGCTGGTGGTGGACCATGACCGCGGGGAGGGTGCGCAATCCGTCGTCGGCACCTATCGGCTGATCCGCCGGCCGGCGGCGGCCAGGCTGGGTCGCTGGTATTCCGCCGGCGAATACGACATCTCCCGCATCACCGGCTTCGACGGCCAGGTGCTGGAACTGGGCCGGTCCTGCGTGGATGCCGCGTATCGCACGCGCGGCACCCTGCAACTGCTGTGGGGCGGCATCGCGGCCTATGTGTTCAAGCACGAGGTCGCGCTGATGTTCGGCTGCGCCTCGCTGCCGGGCACCGACCTCGATGTGCTGGCCGACGAGCTCACCTACCTCGCGGCCAACCACATGGCGCCCGAGGCGATCCGCCCGGTCGCGCTGCCCGACCGCTACGTGCCGATGCTGCGCCGCGACCCGGCGGGCATCGACGTGAAGCGCACCCTGGTCTCGCTGCCGCCGCTGGTGAAGGGCTACCTGCGCCTGGGCGGCTTCGTCGGCGACGGGGCAGTGCTGGACCACCAGTTCAACACCACCGACGTGGCGGTGGTGGTGAAGACGGACCTGGTGACGGACAAGTACTACCGCCACTACGAGCGCAGGCTGCGCGAGGCGTAGGCCAGTGGCCGGCCGTCGATCGCGGCCAAGCCCAGGCCGATCAGCAGCATGCCGGCCAGGTGTCGCGGCGCCAGCGCCTCCCCCAACACCAGCGTGCCGAGGAGGATGGCGCTGACCGGGATCAGGAAGGTCACCAACAGCAGGTTCACCGCCCCGGCCAGCGCCAGGATGCGGAAATACAAGACATAGGCGAGCGCGGTGGACAGTGCCGCCAGGCCGAGCACCGCACCCGCCGCGGCTGCGGAGGGCAAGGGCAGCGTCCAGGGCTGGTCCACCAGCAGCGCCAGCGGCAGCATCATCGCTGCCGACGCCGTGACCTGGCCGACTGCCGCCTGCATCGGCGCGACGCCCAGCGCACGGAACCGCCGCCCGAACACGCCAGCAAAGGCATAGGACAGCGTCGCGGCCAGGACCGCCGCGGTGGCCCAGCCGGCCGCGACCGCGCCCGCCACGATGTCCGGCCCCATCATCGCCGCGACCCCGGCGAAGCCCAGCCCCGCGCCTGCCAGCTTGGCACGCGTCGCCTTCTCCTCCTGCGTCAGCGCATGCGCGACCAGCACGGTCCACAGCGGCGTGGTCGCGTTCAGGATAGCGGCGAGCCCGGAAGGCAGCGTCTGCTGCGCCCACACGATCAGCGAGAAGGGGATGGCATTGTTGAGCAACGCCATGGCCGCGATCGCGCCCCAGGCGCGCGCGCCGCGCGGCGCCGCGACGCCGAACAGCGGCAGCGCCGCCCACAGGATCCCGGCGGCGATCGCCACGCGCAGCGTGACCAGGCTCAGCGGCGGGACCTCGGCCACCGCCACGCCGACGAAGAAGAAGGATCCGCCCCACAGGACGGACAGGGCGATCAGCAGGGACCAGGTGCGCGGGCTCATGGGGCTTCATGGCGCACGCGGATGCACGGCGCCTCCCGCCGATTGCGCTGGCGCGGTTGCGCAGGTCAGTCGATTCGCGCGCCGCTCGCCCGCACGATCTCCGCGTGACGGCGGATCTCGACCGCCAGGAATTCCGCCGCGCGTGCCCGCGTACCGCCCAGCAGCACCAGCCCCGCGCCCTCCAGCCGCTGCCTGCCCTCGGGGTCGGCGATCACCTGGTTCACCAGCGCGTTCAGCCGGTCGATGACCGGCCCCGGCGTGCCCTTCGGCGCCATCACCATGAACCAGGTGCCGAAGGTCAGCCCCGCCATGCCGAGTTCCGCCGTGGTCGGCACATCGGGCAGCTGCGGGGATCGCGCATCGTCCAGGATGGCCAGCGGCACGACCTCGCCGCCGCGGATCTGCGGCAGCGCGCCGGTCACCAGGTTGAACATCGCCTGGATGCGGTTCGACAGCAGGTCGGTCACGGCCGGCGCCGGGCCGGAATAGGGCACGTGCTGCATGTCGGTCCGGGTCATCTGGCGGTACAGCTCACCCGCCAGGTGCATCGACGACCCATTGCCGGTCGATCCGAAATTGATCTTCCCCGGATTGGCCCGCGCATAGGCGGTGAATTCCGCCAGCGTGCGCGGCCCGAGCGCACGGTTCACCACCAGGATGTTCGGCACGTTGCCCACCAGCACCACCGGGTCGAAGTCGCGCGCCGGGTCGAAGGGCAGTTCGCGGTACAGCGCGGGGTTGGTCGCCAGCGTGCCGGCCCAGCCCCACAGGAAGGTGTAGCCGTCGGGCGCGCTGCGGGCCGCCAGCGCGGCGCCGACATTGCCGTTGGCGCCGGCGCGGTTCTCCACCACCACGCGCTGCGGCAGGCGCTTGTCGAGTTCCTGGCTCAGGATGCGCGCGACCGTATCCGCGGTGCCCGCGCCACCCAGCGTCGGCACGATCAGCCGCACCGGCTTGTCGGGCCAGGCAGGCGCCTGCGCGCCGGCGGCGATCGGCGAAAGGGCGAGGGGGGCGGCGAGCACGGCGCGGCGGTTCATCATGGCGGCGGCATCCTGCTGAAGCCTCGCGAGCCTAGTCCAGCCGCCGGGCGCTTGGAACCGTCGCCCGCTTGCGGGCGCTTGGAACCGTCGCCCGCTTGCGGGCGCTTGGAACCGTCGCCCGCTTGCGCCAGGCGCCGCCGCGCCGCAGGGTCCGGGCCACCTGGCCAGGGGGATGACGATGCGGCTTGCGATACTCGGCGCCGGCGCCATCGGCCCGGGCTGCGCGGTGCTGGCGGCGAGCCGTGGGCACGATGCCGTGCTGTGGTCGCCATCGGGCGCCGGCACCGCCGGCATCACGGGCGTGCTGCACGCCGAGGGACAGGTCGAAGGCGCCTTCCCCGTGAGCATCGCCGCCACGCTGGACCAAGCCTTCGCCGGCGCCGACGTCGCGTTGCTGACGGTGCCGGCCTATGCGCTGCCGGTGCTGCTGCCGCCGATCGCCGCCGCCATGCCGAAGCACCTGCCGCTGCTGATCGCGCCGGCCGCCTCGCTGGCGCCGCTCGCCTTCGCGCGGCTGCGCGGGGCGGGGGCGCCGATCGGTGCCATGGCGACCACGCCCGTCACCGGCCGGCGGACAGCGCCCGACCGCGTGCGCATCGCCGCCATCCGCGCCTGGGCCGAGATGGGCGCGCTGCCCGGCCCCGCCGCGCCGGAGATGGCCGCGCTGGCCGAATCGCTGTTCGGCAACCGCTGGCCGGTGGTGGCGGACGCGCTGGCGGCCGCCTTCATCAACACCAACCCGATCGCCCATGCCGCCCTGGTGCTTGCCAATGTCACCCGCATCGAACGGCGGGAGACCTGGGGCCAGTACGGGCTGATGACGCCCGCCGTCTGCCGGCTGATGGAATCGCTGTGCGCCGAACGCGACGCACTGGCCGCGCGCTTCGGCCACCACCCGCCCAGCCTGGTCGAGGCGCTGCACCGCACCAACGGCGTCCCGCGCGGGCCCCTGCACGACATGACCCAGGCCATCGAACGGGGCGCGGGCGTCATCGCCGGCCCGACCGACATGGGCACGCGCTACGTGACCGAGGACGTGCCCTATGGACTGGCCTTCTACCTCGCCCTGGCTGCGGCGATCGGCCAACCCATGCCGGTGACCGCGGCCGCCGTGACGGTGATCGAGACGCTGTGGGGCCTGGGGCTGCGCGAGAATCCGCTGCTGGACGGGCTCGACCTCGCGGACCTGCCGGCCATGCTTGGCCGGGCCTGATCGCGCAGCCTTCACGGCTTTGACTCCGGGGCTTCATTGCCCCGCCATGATCGGCGGGCTACCCCGTGCGGATGGAAGCCGTCGCCCGATCGCCCGAGGAAGCGCTGAAGCCGCGCCGGTTGCGCCGGCGCAAGCCGCTGCGCTTCAGCCCCTGGCTGCCCGGGGATGCCTGGGGCGACGTGATGGAGCCCCGGCCGATCGGCGGCCGTTTCCGCGCGATCCGGCGCATGACCGGCGCGGCGCTCTGGACGCTGCTGTGCATCCCGGTCCAGGCGGTGCTGCTGCAGGTTTCGCAGCGCGGCGCGAAGCGCTTTGCCCGGACCTACCACGCCATGCTGTGCCGGCTGATCGGCATCAAGGTGCAGGTGGTGGGTGCGCCCAGCGCTTCGCCCTCGGTGCTGTACGTGTCGAACCATTCCTCCTGGCTCGATATCCTGGTGCTCGGCGCGGTGATCGAGGCGGGCTTCGTCTCGAAGGCGGAGGTCGGCACCTGGCCGGTGGTGGGCACGGTGGCGCGGCTCGGCCGCACGGTCTTCGTCAGCCGCACCCGGACCGGCACCGGCAAGGAGGCCGGCGACATCCAGCAGCGCCTGGCCGCCGGCGACAGCATCATCCTGTTCCCCGAGGGCACGTCGAACGACGGGACGCGGGTGCTGCCGTTCCGGTCCTCCTTCCTGTCGGTCGCGCAGGACGCCAGGCAGGTGCAGCCGGTTTCGCTGGTCTATGACCGCCTGGGTGGCCTGCCGGCCTGCCGGCGCGACCGGCCCTTCTTTGCCTGGTATGGCGACATGGACATCGCCACGCATTTCTGGCGCATCGCCCGGCGGTCCGGCGCGCGTGCCACGGTGCTGCTGCACGAACCGGCCGACCCTGCGATCTTCCCCGACCGCAAGGCGCTGACCGCGGCGACCAGCGAGGTGGTGGCCGAGGGTGCCGCCCTGCTGCGCCAGAACCGCCCGGTGGTGCCGTTGCGCCTGCGCAGCCCGGCCGGCTGATGGGGCGCCGCGCGCGGGCCATACCGGCGCCGTCCCATCGAGACGACGCTTGACCCGACGCGACGCGGCCCGCCACGCTCCCTGCCATGTCGATCCGCTTCGGACCGAAGGTCGCTTGACCCGCACCGCCCTGGTGCGCATGTCCCCCGCCGATCCTCGCCGCACGCCACGCGGCGGGGTACGCGGAGCCTGACCCCGGATGACCGAGACCGCCGCCCCCCGGAAGCGCCTGCTGATCCGCACCTGGGGGTGCCAGATGAATGTCTATGACAGCGCCCGCATGGCGGATGTGCTGGCGCCGCTCGGCTACGCGCCGACCGAGGCGGTGGAGGAGGCCGACATGGTCATCCTCAACACCTGCCACATCCGGGAGAAGGCGACCGAGAAGGTGTTCTCCGACCTGGGCCGCCTGCGCGACGCCAAGCGGTCCCGCGGCGGGGACATGGTGATCGCGGTGGCCGGCTGCGTGGCGCAGGCCGAAGGGGCTGAGATCACCGCCCGCGCGCCCTGGGTGGACATCGTGCTCGGCCCGCAATCCTACCACCGGCTGCCGGAGATGGTGGCGCGCGCGTCGCGTGCCGCCGGCGCAGTGATCGAGACCGACTTCCCCGCCGAGGACAAGTTCGACCACCTGCCCGAGACCACCGCGCCGCAGGGGGTCACGGCCTTCCTCACGGTGCAGGAGGGTTGCGACAAGTTCTGTTCCTTCTGCGTGGTGCCCTATACGCGCGGGTCGGAATATTCCCGCCCCGTCGCGGCCGTGGTGGCGGAGGCCGAACGCCTGGTCGCGCTCGGGGCGCGGGAGGTCACGCTGCTCGGCCAGAACGTGAATGCCTGGCATGGCGAAGGGCCGGACGGCCACGCCTGGACACTCGGGCGGCTGGCGCGGCGGCTGGCCGAGATCCCGCGCCTGGCGCGCATCCGCTACACCACCTCCCACCCGCGCGACATGGATGACGACCTGGTCGCCGCCCATGGCGATACGCCGGCGCTGATGCCCTTCCTGCATCTGCCGGTGCAGTCGGGGTCCGACCGTATCCTGAAGGCAATGAATCGCGGCCACACGGCGGATGACTACCGCCGGCTGGTCGACCGGCTGCGCGCGGCGCGCCCGGACCTCGCGCTGTCCACCGACATCATCGCCGGCCATCCCGGCGAGAGCGATGCCGACCATGCCGCCACCCTGGCGCTGATCCGCGACATCGGCTTCGCCCAGTCCTTCTCTTTCAAGTATTCCGCCCGGCCGGGCACACCGGCCGCGACCATGGCCGGGCCGGTCGGCGAAGCCGTGAAGGATGCGCGCCTGGCCGAGATCCAGGCCCTGCTGCGCGACCAGCAGGCCGAGTTCAACCGGTCCCGCACCGGCATGGTGGCGGATGTGCTGGTCACCGGCCCCGGCCGCCACCCCGGCCAGATGGCCGGCCGCACGCCCTGGTTGAACCCGGTGCATTTCGCCGGGCCCATGGAACTCGCCGGGCAGGTCGTGCCGGTGACGATCACCGCCGGGCATCCCAATTCACTCTCGGGCGTTCTTCCGACGTCCGTCCTCGCGACAACCAGGGAGAGACCAGCCGCTTGACCGCCACCCACAGCCTCGCCCTCCGCGCCACCCAGACCCGCAGCCAGACCGAACAGAGATCGGTCACGCTGCAATTCGACGACAACGTCCTGCTGGCCGCCCTGCATGGGGAACACGACCGGCACCTGGCCCGCATCGAACAGGTGCTCGGCGTGCGGCTCGCGTCCCGCGGCAACCGCATTGCCATCTCGGGCGGGGCAGGGCGGACCGAAGTGGCGGAGGCCGCGCTGCTGGCACTGTGGAAACGCCTGGAACAGGGCCAGCACGTGGGCACCGCGGAGGTCGAGGCCGCCATGCGCCTGGCCGAGGGCGGCGCCGAACAGGGCGAACCCCGCCTGCCGCTGGCCGATTTGCCCGCCATCCGCACCCGCAAGGGCGCGATCGCCCCGCGATCCCCGGCCCAGGCCGCCTATATCGAGATGCTGGCGCGCCGCGAAATGGTGTTCGGCGTGGGTCCGGCGGGCACCGGCAAGACCTACCTTGCCGTGGCGCAGGGCGTGGCCCTGCTGCAGACCGGCCGGGTCGACCGGATCGTGCTGTCCCGCCCGGCGGTCGAGGCCGGGGAACGCCTGGGCTTCCTGCCCGGCGACATGAAGGAGAAGGTCGATCCCTATCTCCGCCCGCTCTACGACGCCCTGCACGACATGCTGCCCGGCGAACAGGTGGCCCGGCGAATCGCCGCCGGCGAGATCGAGATCGCGCCGCTGGCCTTCATGCGCGGCCGCACCCTGGCGCACGCCTACTGCATCCTGGACGAAGCCCAGAACACCACGCCGGCACAGATCAAGATGTTCCTGACGCGGATGGGAGAGGGGTCGCGCATGGTCATCACCGGCGACCCGACCCAGGTGGATCTGCCGTCCGGCCAGCCCTCCGGCCTGGGGGAGGCGCTGCGCATCCTCGAAGGGGTCGACGGAATCGGAGTCGCGAGATTCGCCGAACGGGATGTGGTAAGGCATCCCCTGGTCGCCCGGATCGTTGCCGCCTACGGCGTGGCAGACGACCAGACTCGGGCGAAGAAGGAGAGGTATGGAACCGGGAAGTAGCCGTCCCGGCCGCCGTCGCGCTTCAGGCGACGAGGCCGGGCTTCGGATCGGATCGCAGGAGATGGCTGACATCTCCGTGGTCCTGGCGGCGCCAGGGTGGCGCGCCGCCGTGAAGCGGCCCGAGGCGCTGGTGCGCCGGGCCGCCTGTGCCGCGCTGCGCGAAGCCGGCGCGGCCGGGGCCATCACCGTGCTGCTGACCGACGATGCCGCGGTCAAGCGCCTGAACGGGACCCATCGCGGGAAGTCCAAGCCGACCAACGTGCTGTCCTTCCCGGCCGACGCGCCCGGGCAGCTTGGCGATGTCGCGCTGGCGCTGGGCGTCGTGCGGCGCGAGGCGCGCGAGGCCGGCCGCCACGCCGGGGCGCACCTGGCCCACCTGGTCGCGCATGGCGCGCTGCACCTGGCCGGCCACGACCACATCGAGGCCGGCGACGCCCGCCGGATGCAACAGGCCGAGGCCCGCGTGATGCGCCGCCTGGGCCTGCCCAACCCCTGGCGAGGGGTGTCATGACAAGCAGCATGGCACACCCCCCCACTTCCGGATCGCGCCCCGCGCGATCCGCGAGCGCACAGCGCGACCGCGCCCAACCCGCCTGCCGCGGCCGTTACGCCAGGGCAGGGCGCGAAAGCCCAGCCGGCGGATGCCGGCGCCCGGCGCCTGAGGGCAGAAAAAAGTGAGCGACCTCTCGTCGCGCCCCGGCCTGTTCTGGAAACTCCAGGCGCTGCTCCGCCGCAAGGAAGCGGAATCCGTCCGCGACCGCGTCGGCGAATTGATCGAGCGTGGCGAGGACAGCCGCGACGCCGCCGGCATGGAGATCGACGCCTCCGACCTCGACACCCACGAACGCGCGCTGCTGTCCAACGTGCTGCGCCTGCGCGGCACCACCGCCTACGACGTCATGGTGCCGCGCGCCGACATCATGGCCATGCCGGAGGACTACAGCCTCGACCAGGCGATCGCCCTGATCCAGCGCGACGGGCACAGCCGCTACCCGGTGTACCGCGAGAGCCTCGATGACATCGCGGGCATGGTCCACATCAAGGACGTCTTCGCCGCGGTCGGGACCTCCGGGCCCTTCACCCTGAAAGCCATCGAGCGCAAGCCGCTGTTCGTGGTGCCGTCGATCCCCGTGCTCGACCTGCTGCTGCAGATGCGCCAGGCCCGCACCCACATGGCGCTGGTGGTCGACGAGTACGGCGGCATCGACGGGCTGGTGACCATCGAGGACCTGGTCGAGACCATCGTCGGCGACATCTCCGACGAACACGACGAAGACGCCACGCCGCACATGCTGGAACGACCGGACGGGACAATCGAACTGGACGCCCGCATGCCGGTCGAAACCTTCGAGGCGAAACTCGGCCAGATCCTGACCGACGAGGAACGCGCGGCCGACATCGACACCGTGGGCGGCCTGGTCTTCACGCTCGCAGGCCGCGTGCCGGCGAAGGGCGAACTGGTCTCCCACCCCTCGGGCCTCGAATTCCGCATCCTGGACGCCGACCCCCGCCGCATCCGCCGCCTGCGCGTGCGACGGCCAGGGACACAACCCACCCGCGCGGCGGCCGAGTAGGCGCTGGGTGGTGCTGGTGTGGCGTAGGGTGACCGGGGGGCCAGCCCCCCGGCGCCCCCGCTGGGAGGCAACCGCCTCCCAGACCCTGGGTCAAAGGGCCGGTTTGGAGGAGGGGCATGGCGTGCCCGTCGAGACGGTACCGCTGATGAGCCCCTCCTCCAAACCGGCCCTCATGTTTCCGCGGGTCCGGGGGCACGTATGCCCCCGGCGGGTGGGTCCGGGAGGGCAGAGCCCTCCCGGTTCCCCCTTTGCCCGCCCAGCACCACCCCCCGCCCCCTAGGACCGTCGCGCATGTGGGATCGTTTCCTGGGTCATCTCGCCGCGCGGCGGGGATGGCGGATGGGGGTCACGGCTGTCGGGTTGGGGGCCTTGGCGGCGTTGGCCTTGCCGCCGGTGCATGCGGTGCCGGCGCTGCTGGTGGCGATACCTGGGTTGCTGGCGATGTGCGGGGTCCAGGGCGGGTGGCGGCGTGGCTTCTGGGTCGGGTTGGCCTGGGGGTGGGGGTTCTTTGCGGCAGGACTGTACTGGATCACCCATGCCATCCTGACCGAGGTGGAGCGTTTCTGGTGGCTGGTGCCGGTGGCGGTGCCGGCGCTGGCGCTGCCGCTGGCGGTATTCGTGGCGGTGCCGGCGGCGCTGGCGGTGCAGGTGCGGGCGGGGTGGCCTCGGGTCCTGGTGTTTTCCGGCGCCTTCGTGCTGTTCGAATTGCTGCGAGGGTGGGTCTTCACGGGTTTCCCGTGGAACCTGCTGGGCACGGTCTGGGCGTTCGATGCCTTGCCGGTGCAAGGCGCCGCCTGGGTCGGGGTGCACGGGCTGTCGCTGCTGACGGTGGCGGTGGCGGCGACTCCGCTGCTGGGGTGGCGGGCCATGGCCGGGGGGGG